>Ga0315279_10006997_pt1 | contig 14057 bp, 17 predicted proteins | sample YL17G06_20_MG_FD_203694 | JGI IMG/M metagenome (GOLD analysis project Ga0315279, IMG submission 203694) | Sediment microbial communities from Yellowstone Lake, YNP, Wyoming, USA - YL17G06_20 | ecosystem: Environmental > Aquatic > Freshwater > Lake > Sediment | place: USA: Wyoming | collected... | reverse complement strand
CCTGTGCTAACCCGCGCCCTTCAAACCGTATCTTGCCCAGAAGACCCCGATTATGCCTCCTACTATCGCAGCAGAGGCTAGGAAGACTGCTGCCTTTTGCCAGAAGTCCATACCTCCCGCATAGAAGGCAAGATACAGTACGATGAACGCGAACCAGATTACACCGGCCAAGATCGTTGCCGTTATGCTTGCGGCAAGAGAGACCATTTTCTGTTCGCACTTCTAAGGCTCCGAGTTCGATTGTTAAGACTTACGTTGGGATGCTCTGTTCGGTTTGTGGCTGTTCAGGTGGGCTGTTCGGAATCGGCTGGTTTAATGGCTACCCAAAGCTCCCATCGCTAGATCTTATCCCCTTCTTTGTTCGTTTAAGGTTTCGTAGGTTAGTGCCGATCAGGAGAAATATCGAAATTAGGGTTGCAGAGACCGCAGCTATATCGTGTGGCATGATGCCGATCCATTTCAGGTCAGCATAGACCATCATGGGCCAGAACGGGACTACGAGCAGTATTGAAATGATGGGGCTGAAGACCACGTTCCTCCCAACGATGCGAATGAAGACCTCAGCGGTGGTCCAGTAGGCAACCCCACCGATCACATAGGCGATGGCTGCAATCCCTAGGATCTTGATAACCCCTTTATAGATACTCAAGTATCCCCCTCCTTTAGGGATGCTCACTGTTTAGTCAATCCTCAATGTCCCCGTTCAACTCTTGAGAAGCTCGCTATGAAGCGTGTGCCCCATAACGATTGTCCAACAAAGCGCATGAGCCGCCGACACCGAACAGAAACCTAAAACCGCCGATTAGCGAACAGAGCCCGTTGGGAACATTGGCGCGTACAAGGAACTACGCGGCAAGAGACTGAGCTGTTTCACTTGGGACTCTGACTGAGCTACCCCTGCCTCCTTTCGTTACTATAGCTGGAGAAGCCTACGCGATCTGCATGGTCTCAAACGAACTCTGCACGAATTGTGGAAAGGAACTGCACCATGTCCGTTGCCTCAATTGCGGGAACTGCGAACGGTGCGGAAAAAAACCTGAACTGCTCGCTCGCGTATTGTCTGAATTCGGATTAGTTGGTGACCACCCGAAGGCAATTGAAATTCGAAATCAGGGCAAGCGACGGCGAGCGTAGCGCCACATGCTCCTCACAAGCTCAAGTTGCGGCATCTATCGTCGGTTCACCGCAACAAATTGGAGTGTGGCGAGTGTTGGTTATAGGGTCTTCCGCGATTGAAACGTCACTCTGTCCCCTTTGCCCTCCCGCAAAGCCCTAGTGCTCAACACCACCACGCGAGAAACCTATTTGTGCGGTTGGCCAACATTCCCTCCAAGGGGGTGTGCTAGCACGATGAACCCTCTTGATCGATGGCTTGCTCATTATGAAGAAGGTGATCGCGCTAGGAGACGCAGCGCTCTCGACCGATTCAGAGAATACTCAAAACAAGAACCTGAAGCTCTACTTCAACGAACCCGCCAGCAGATAAGTGAAGGCAAGCCCCCTGAAGAACTCGAAGACATGCTATTGAACTACTACCGTCACCTTGTTGACAAAGAACGCTTGGCCAAGCCTAGCGCCGCGCGATGGTACTGGGTCGTCCGAAGTTACTTCACGACCAATTATGTTAGGCTCGGCCCGCCACCACGACAGGTGACGAAACAGGGCCCAGCATATGAAAGAGGTAGGCTTCTCACGCAGGATGAAGTCAAAGCAATGGTTGACGCAATGGACAGTTATCGTGATAAAGCCGTTATTGCTTTCCTGGCGCAGACTGGACAAAGAATCGGCATTTTGACAGCAATCAAGCATTCCGAGATTAGACACTTCGGTTCGCGCGGCCTGGTAGAAGTGCCGCCCACTTATTCTAATCAATTGGGGAAGAACGTAAACAAAAGTGAGGTACGCTACAAATTTGCCATCGGAGAGGATACAATGCGTCTCCTGATGGAATTTCCCAAGAAGTGGGCTGGTGACTGGATATTCGGAATAACCGATCGACAGATGGGGAGAATGGTTGACGAAGCCGCCACCAAGACAGGTATCCAAGAAGAAATTGAAACGAAACTGGGGCGAGCTTGGCATCTAGTTCATCCCAACGTTTTCCGGAAATACTGGAAGCACCAGATGAAGCTCGGGGGAATCACAGATCCTGATCTACTGAATTTCATGATGGGACACAAGCTACCGTACGGCGCGGCCTACGATGCGTTTCCAGATGAAGATGTGCTCAAGGCGTACAGGAAGGCCGAACGCCACCTCAAGCTCAGCTGAGTTATGTGAGCGTCTCCTACGCACGTATGAGAGCAAGATGAGCTATCCTAGCTTAGCGCAGGAAAAAAAATCCGCGTATGCGCACGTGCTGCTGATAGGGCGCTCCAGAGCGATCCCGCGAAGCGGGTCTACCTCAGTCCAAAGCCTCTTATGAAAACGATGAGTTATTCACTAATCGCACGTTTCCGCCGGAAGGCTCCTAGTTGGAAAGAGATGGAATCTCAGATTCTTGGATGCAGCCAAGGGACATTCTCACACCCGCAGCTACTCTGCTCGGCCTGGTGCTGGCTGCCATAGGTCTATCTAGTGCCATTGCGGGAGCGTCCACGATACTTCAGACACTTTCGATTGTTCTAATATTCATAGTTGTTCTCTTTGCAGGGGCGGCCTTGGCAACATGTGTCGCCTCTCTCCGGCGGAGCCACCGTGTCCTCAGAGTGGCGGTTGTGCTCTTTGCGATTGGCTGGGCATTCACTGGTATGATTGTTTGTCTCCTTCTTCTTGGATACGCTTGGGGGATTCAGATTTTCCAGATACCAGTGATCACGGTTCCACAATTTACTAGCCTGAACATTGAATCGATCCTTTCTATTGCAGGTGCAGTATTCTCATTCCTGGTCGCCTTGTACAGCTACAGAGGAACTCGAATCAAACAGCAACTCGAAACATTGGTGAATTCCCTTGCCGCGGATCGAGACAAGACGCAAGCGATAGTGCGTCAAACGCTTGACGTGGACCCAAGAGATCCAAAAATGGCGTTTGTGAGGCTCACAATAGATCTGGAGAAGGCGCTCAGAAAGAGGGCTGTGTCGGATCGCCATCCGGAGAGAGATGCTAGAAGCGCTCCGGTGCGTAGGATTGCCGACTATCTACGTTCTAAGGGGACCGTCGATTCCGAAACGGCGGATTCGATCAACCGTATTTGGAACGTGAGAAACATGATACTTCATTCAGGAGCAGATATTTCAGATAGAGACGCTGCAGCAGCGGTGAACCTCGCAGCTGCTGTCCTCTCGCGATTGGGAGTTCGGTAGCTCGGAAAGATGCTCATCTCGACGACGAAAAACCTGTTCGGTGGTCATGCAGAGGGTCTTCCTCCGTCTACGCTATGTATCGCTCTCCTATCCGCTTCCGGATTTCTTCGAGGTACTCTGCGAGCAGGTCTTCCCTCACGATCTCGTTGATGGTCTTAGGGTCGTCAAGGAAGCTTGCCAGCAGCTCGGCGACCTTACGATGGTTCTTTCCGTATGCGACATTGAAGACTTGGTAAAGAACCATGTAGTTCAGCGCCGTCGAGTAGCTGGCGTTGTATCCTTTCTCAATTAGGATCGCTTGCAGCTTCCTCACATAGCGGTCCATGACGGGGTGGAGAGCCACTGTCTTCTTCACCACATGCATTCGAGGTCACCGGTATGACTAGCATACTTTCATACCATTTCCCTATAAGAATTGTGTCTATACGTTTTCAATATAGTGCCAAATTGTAAGCTGGACGGCGCCCGTAAGTGCGTCAAGTGCATCTCTGTCGGAGGCTCCGAGTAACCAAGCTCCTCTATGAACAGCCTTGATTCGGATCTCGTTCGTTCGTCGAATGGCCGCATCCTTATCGATTGGAAACTGCTTCTTCGCGCTAACCCTCTCGTATAGCTGTCCCAAAGGTATCTCAGGTGCAGCTGACTTGAACGTCTCTTCAAACATCTCAGCTAGAATATACTCGACACATATCGCCGAGAGTACTATTGAGGTTCTCCACTGGGCCACGTCATAATAGGTGAGAGAAGGTTCAAGAAACTGGGCGACTGCTTCGGGCACTGGTCCACTCTCTTCAGACGCCAACCACAGATGAGTCGATAGCGCATATGCTCTGTACACATAGCTCGATCCATGTTTCTTTCTTCGAGTCAGACGCTTGATTCTGTTCTCAAAGCCGGGCAGCGATGCCAACAAATGCTCGAACTCGTCTATAGGATTCTCGTTCAGCGAAACAGCGTCTAGAATCACGCTATCCTTCAATTCGAATGCGTAGCCGCTGAGCACATCCAACGAGTCAACAAAAGCAAGCCTTGGTTCTAGGACTGAGTATGGAGACTGGTTGTAGTTTCTAACGCCTTTCCTCCGGACCCATTCGATGAGCGGCTTATGTGAAGCCGGGTCTTGGGCCAGTGCCAGAAGATAGATACTCAGCGCATCCACCGAGATCCTAGGAGGAATCAACTGCTGTGGCTGCGAGTCATACCATGACCTAAGTTCCTTCAAAGATGGGGGTGCCTGTTTTCCAGCGTCAGTGAGCTTCAAGCTTATCCATTCATGAAGTTCCTCAACAGCTGATACAGGAACAGAAAGCCTCAGATGCCAGACGCCTTGGGATATCGGGTTCTTGAGGAACTCAGTCAACACGCTTGATTCACCCAGCTGACAATGAAGAACTTCGCTCTGTAAATCTCCGGATACATGAGATACTGTCTGTACTCAAGTAGATCGTTTGATGTCAGGTAGCCCATCTTGTGCTCGATCCAATCGATCAGCCTTTGAAGCAATCCCATCCTCGGGCCTCATTACTTTCACTTTACTTCCCGATGGTTAGCGGCGTTTTTTCCTCCTGAACGTCAAGTGCGACTGACAGTTCCAGCAAATCTTGTAGGTTGTTTTTCCTGTTCTTGGAGTAACGTATTTGTGATTACGATGTCTCTTCCTACAGTTCTTCTTAGGATCGTAAGCTCCCCAATTTTTCCCCACGACTACCACCTACCTATTGGGGCAGCCCTAGGCTCTATTCAGCCTTTGGATTCGCTCGTCTTCTGTCGGTGGTCGTAATTTGAACTCTTGATTATCTGTGCGCGCCATTAGAGCCACGCGCTAATTGCTGGACAGGGCGGTAGACTTGATATGCGCATGTGCCGCACAAAGATGCCGATTTGTCTTTGCCGAGTGGTGTACAAGTCGTACGACTCGTAGCTGCCGTAAGTGGAATCACTCTCCCTGCAGAAGGGTTCGTGGTAGAGAAGGACTTCCGGCTCGTTGCCTCCAAAGAAAAGTCGCCATTACCTAGAGTATTCGCAATCTTTCAGATTCCAGACGATTCGGAGAGAACCCGCAACAACTGCTTGAACCGACTGAACAGGTTCCTAGACTGTTACAGTTTTCACACGGGATTCCCTGCAGACTTCTCCCAATATTATACTATATCTCCGATCCGGGAAGTCTCCGACGAGGCAATGTGGTCGCCTGGGTCTGAGGAAGTCCGCGTTCACATCGGTGTTGCTCCAGATCATGCAAGAGGAGTATTGTCTGGGAGTGTAGATATGTGTGGAAGACACTACCAAGAATACTTGCAGAACGCCCTGACATTCTATCGGCGGTCTCTTCTAGCGCGGACAAATGACGAAGCCCTGATCGATCTGATTACCGCACTGGAATCAATGTTCTCGCTTGAATCGCAAGAAATTCGCTACCGACTGTCATTGCGGGTCGCTTGCTTCGTTGCTGGGGTGGATACCAAACTACGAAAGCAGGTGTACGACACAGTTCATGAGATGTATGGAAAACGCAACAAAATCATTCATTCAGGCAAATCAACAGACGGGGTCACCTTTAGCGAGATTGGAACTCTCCGTGATTTTGTCCGCATTTCGATATCGAAACTCATAGCGACCAGCCAGACCAAGAAAGGCGTCGTTGCAGGCATCGATTCCGTTATCATAAAATGGAGAATGACAGATACCTAGAACCGAGATACCAACTAGTCCGCGTTGTTGGATGATGCGAGAGGAACAAAGGACTTCTTTTGAGTGTGTGCTCTCTTTGGTGCGGGCGACTGAATTTGAACCGCATGTCGCTGGGCGAATCGGTTCAGCTTTCACTTCTTCGGTTTCTTCTCGATCCTGTCCAGGTAGCTCTCCAAGGCTTCGGTTACGATGCGCGATAAGTCGCCTTGCTTGCGTAGATGCTCTCTCAGGCGGTTCTCAAGCTCATCCGAGAGCGTGACCATGATCTTGCCCATTGTATGGGTGCTTGGCTTAGTGCCCCATGATGAATGGCGGCTTGATGCGTTCCATGCCGGCATGCATGGAACGTCGGTGTTCTGCGCTCGGTACGCTTATATACCAACCTCCATGGCACCTCCGGTCTAAGGACAGCCTCATCAACGGAACGCGAGTGCGCGAGCACGAGGCGTCCGATGAGACTGTGCTTGCAAACACAAAGAAGGAAAGATGAAAATGGCAAAACAAGTCCGAAGTCATTCTAGGACGTTCTTCGCGGTACTATTCGCAGTGCTTGTTCTTGTGACGACTCTAGTTTCGGCCAACGTTGTTCTCGGCCAAGACACCACGCCGCCGACCATCACCAAGAGCATACCAGAGCTGCCAGATTCGCCTCAGTATACAAGTGGCGAGAACACTTACGTTACCTCCGGGACCACCCTGCGTGTCAGAGTCGAAGGTGCCGAAAGCGGAGTGGGAAGCTGCAGCATTACAGTCACGGACAGCTCCAATAGCGTGGTTCTTCAATCCAACATCGAGCTTCCCCCGTGCAGCAGCGGGGATAACGACTTCATGCTTCCGAACTCGCTGCCCGATGGCGCCTACACCATCTCAGCAACAGCGACCGACAACGCAGGTAACACTCTATCTGCTACGGGCAACGATCCCATGACTGTCATCTTGGACAACACCGGTCCTAGCATAACAGTCACTTCGCCGGTTGGAATCTACATCCTAGACCAGCCAAATGTGGTCGCCAGCTACAGCTGCGACGACGGAGCAGGCTCAGGCGTTGCTAGTTGCGTTGGTGACCCGAGCAATGGCGCAATCATCGACACCAGCTCGGCAGCTCTAGGCTCTCACAATTTCATAGTCACGGCCACCGACAATCTTGGAAACAGTGCGTCTGAGACCGCTGTCTACTCTGTGCAGTATTCCGTGAGCGGCGTACTACCGCCTCTTCGGCAAGTCTCAGATCCGAATGACGCGAAAACGTACAAGCTGGGTAGGACTCTACCCATCAAGTTCCAACTCCGCGATGCTGAAGGAGCCTTCATCGGAACCGCTAAGGCAACATTGGCATTGTACGACGCCAACATCAAGAATTCGGGAAAGAGCAATGGTGGCACTGACGTCTTTCGATACGACCCGGTCGCGCAGCAGTACATCTACAACCTAAGCACCAAGAACCTGTCTCAGGGCATCTACAAGATCGTCATTACATTGGAAGACGGCACCGAGATCTCGACCTACTTCAGACTTGGGAAGTAGGACGCGATCTCTCTCCCATTTTTATTCTCTTTTTTCGGATTCAGACGGGGGAGGAGTCGAGATATCCTTAACTCTCGGGGGATGGCCCCAAGACTAGTGGTTCATCAGAATGTACTACCTTTCGCCCGGACCCGTATTGTGGGTGACCCCGCTTTCAGCGTCTGCGATCCCAGTTCCTCTCACGGAATCATACTACACTGTCCCGCTGCAGTATGCTCCCCCGGCCGCGCCCGTTGTGCCACTCGCCTACGGTCCGCCGATCGCGTACGGGATGCCAGTCGCCTATGGTGCGCCTGTCGTGTTTTGGCCATCGTACTACTCCTACGTTCCCAGCATCTCGCCTCCCCGTGGAGAGTATCGTATTGGACGATGCCTCTGCATCTGCCTATAACGCAGCGTCTTGATTCATGGGTGCGCGTACTTCACCTTGAGCTAACACTTCTTGACGTAGTCCGCGGCCCAGACGCTTTCATTATGGCCCTGGTTTTGGTCCTGCTTCCTCGCGCAAAGAAGACTTGGTCGACCTGACAGACGCCTCTTCACGACCACACCAACGACACCCATGCAGCCGACTAGGCCGATCACCGCAATCCACGGCGACAAGATGCTGAACGGGTCTGCGATAACTACTTCACCACCTACGGCTGCTGGCGATAGTCGCTGCCAGTCAGGATGGTGAGCGGCGAAGTCAGGAGGGGTCAACTCAGTCGGTGTGCCTGATCCGTCAGCGTTCATCACCCAGATGCTACTGGGGCCGTTGACTCTGTCTCCTCTAGCGAATACAATCCTTGTTCCGTCAGGAGACCAGTTAGGCTGTATGTCAGCTTGGTTGTTGGTCAGCTTGGCCAAGACGGTGCCATCAGCAGCACTCATCACCCATATGCCTGCGCCGCTGGAGAACGCTATCTTCGAGCCGTCCGGAGACCAGCACGGATCCAACCCAGACCTGATGAGCTTCTGATCGGTGCCGTCAGCATTCATCACATAGATATGTGGGTTGGCATAGCCATTCCCCAAGTATCTGTGGAAGAGGATCTTTGTGCCGTCAGGAGACCAATGGGGCGAGCCGTCGGGGGGCTGTCCTGTGGTTAGTGCGTTCGGGGTCGCACCAGGAACGGCAACCACTACATTGATCGTTGTCCCGTAAGTGGTGAACGCAATCTTCGAACCGCCAGGAGACCACGCGGCATCACCCGTATCCATGACACCACCCGTATAGGTTGTCAACTGAATCCAGTTCGAGCCGTCGGCATTCATGACCCAGATGTTGTTCGTTAACGGTTCGTATGAAAACGCGATCTTCGAGCCGTCTGGAGACCAGACGGGATTGTACGCCGGCGGTATGCCGCCCGCAGGATCGTAGGTCCACGACGGCGGAGTGAGCTGTTTCAAGTCTGTGCCGTCAGGGTTCATCTCATAGATCTCATACCCGTTGAAGGGGGGGTTACAACTTTGACAGCCCCAACCGACGTGAAATACGATCTTGCCGTTCACCCCTGGGTACGAGCCACGGGTAGCAAGAACTGGTAACAACGTGATACTGAGACTGAGAAACATGATCACCGTCAAGACTACGACGAGAACAAATCTTCGTGTCTCCACTGGACTCACCGTGGATCTAGCCTGATGCCTCAGAATTTCCCTCTCGAAACTATAATACGGTTGTGAGTGATCCAGCAAAGTCAGGGTCTTTGCCGAGTTGCTGACGCGATCCTTCCAGTGTCATGCCTTGCGTGAGGAGGAGTGGTTTTTTCCAACTAGCAGGCCAAGAGTCGTATAGGCGGTGTCTTTGCGAGGCTGTTGCCACGAAGACGGTTCTCCGCTAGATCTTTGAGTATGGTGACAACGCGAGCCTCAGCAGCGCGTATATGACCAGGAGGTACGCGACGGTTCTCAATGCGATCAGGAAGGTTTCCCACGCTACCTCTAGACCTAAGAAGAACTGCGAGATGAGAGATCGCGAAGAGACCAAAAGCTATTCCAACGATTAAGGGCGAACGAACTGAGAGTCTCGGGGGCCTTGTTCGTGAAGCCGACCACAGACGAGGTACTAAAACGGATTCAGGAACTCGCGCCAGAGGAGCGACTGCGCTTGATCTCAGAGCTTGAGAAACAGAAAGAAGAGCTCGGACATATGGCAACTATCGAGCAGCTCACCGACGTCCTGAGCCAGTTCGGACTCGTCGAAACGAAGCCGAAAGTCCTTGAGGTTAGAAATCGATCCAAGCGAGGAGTTCGTGCCTAAAGGACTCGCGACTGCAAATCGATCCCAAGTATGCATTAGGTAGGTTGAACGTTTGGAGTTCGCGAATCTTAGTGGTCATTCTCTGAATGACCATTTGCCAGTTCGCACGATTTTCCCCCCTGGGGGCGGGTCTCTTGCCGCATGACGAGGAGAGAATCCCAATACGTGAAGGCAGTTCAAATTCAGGCGCCCGCACCACGAGACCCGACGACGAAAAAGCGCACCAAGGTACCCACACACACACAACCCGCCTATCCAGAAACAGAAGAACAAGAGAAAAAACAAAGGAGGATAGGAGGGGTTTCAGTTCTTGCGCTTCTTGCTGATGGCTACGAGGCCGATGACGGCGCCCAGAAGGCCGAAGAGGCCTATCCAGGGTGCAAGCAAACCTAGCCGGTCGACCGATACAACAATGCCTCCTACAGGTGCGGGTGGCATTGAATTCCCAAACTCGTGGTCGATCGAGAATACTGCCAACGCCGGCGTGGTATCCGACACTGTAATGGTTATTGGGCCTATCAATGTTGGAGTCGTTGCTAGCCTGCCCGAAGACTCTGTGATCCTGATGAAGAAGGTGTAGGTTCCAGCCTGCACATTAATTAGATTGAAGCAATAGCTTCCTGCTAGCCCATTCTCACGAGTCTGAAGGACATCAAGTGGGGGCACATTCTCCGGCGGAGGGTAACTGAACTTGCCTGAGTATTCCCAGTATTGCGATGCCGGGGTCTGTGCATCTGCACCGAGAAGTGTGACTGTGACCCCGTCGATGCCAGGCTCGCTTTCAACATCATATGTGCCGTCGCTGTTGAGATCGTTGAATTTCGTGCCGCATATGTGAATGCTAGAAGGATATGGTCCATCAGTTCCATCAGAAACTTGTGTTTGATGTACGAGCTTGTTTGTCTTCGCAAACCTCGTAGTTGTCGATATTCTTGTCCAGCTATACAGTGGAGCAGAACGCACCTGCTCGAAAGAGTGGCCCGTTCCGGAATCAATATTGGAGTCATACGGGTCGTAGCTGATGTGTAGCGGCCACCATCCGACTGGACGAATAGGCAAAGCGCTGTCTTGATAATAGAGGTTCATCCGCTGAGTGGTAGCCGGGTCACTAGACGGGTCAACCGTGCTAAGACTTGTCACTGGTACTTGTCCAGAGGTTGGCTCAAATTCTGTAGCTCTGAAGAAGAACCAGATCCGACTGTCACCGACCTGACCTGCACATTGGATTGTGATCTTGAACTCTACATATTCCCCAGGTCTAAGGATTCTCAGATCAGGCGCAAATTGGATACTAGCAGTGTAGGCATCTAGAGTAAGGCTAGGTGGACCTAGGTTCCAGTGCCATATGTCAACCGCAGTGCTCGTCGAATAGGGGGAATAATACGCAGGGGCAGGTTCCTGTGTACCGGTCACGGACAAGGGGCCTAGGGCAGGGCGCCCGCCGACCGATGGATCGTGTATCGTCGCGGATGCTTGTGCCAGTATTGAAGTCCGGGTTGGGTTCAAGTTTGCTGCAGCCAGTGTTATGTACTGAATCGTGGACGCCACATCGGTTATGGCAGCACCGGCGGTGTTAGTAAAACGAACAGTGACTACCTCCTGTTCGCCGGCCGTGCCTATCGTTGTAAAGGTCAAGGTGTTATCCGGAGGACTTATCAACGTGATCTCTCCTGTAGGCGCTGCTCCAGCGACTGGAATCAGACTTGAGAGCGGAATGAGACTTGCTAGAAGAACCACGATCACCGTCACGAACGCTTTGTGAAGATTCATTCTTGCTTTTGCCTCGAATGCAAGAACGACTGATTCAAAAGGTTCCACTAATAATGCTTTTGGCATTCGAATCATGGCTGGCAGAGGGTGTGCAGACTTAGGATAAGTAGTCTGTGTCTCGTTGTCTGCGCAACCGCTCATTCATGATCATCAACATGAATTCACTCGCGTGGGCGAGCGGAGCGAGCCCTTCAGTGAGAGGAAGAGGGGCTGTTAGGGGATTCTTCCCCTGACGGTTGGAGGGATCAGGAGCAGGAGAGGAGTAGTTTTGTGTGTGTGTGGGTAGGCTGGTGCGCACACCTCTGCTCTTCTACATCCGACCACTCGTGGCGCCTCCAAAACGCGATATCTCTGCTGTCGTGAGGTTTTTCATCTTGATCTTCGCATATCTGTACAGAGCGAAAAGGTAAGTCGCCAGCCAGAACAGTCCAACTGCAGCGACAACTATCACATCAAGCTCTTGAGGGACAAGCGAGGCAGTGACGAGTGCAAAAAAAGCCAAGAATGATAGCACAGCTGACACTAGTCCTCTCTTGTCCGACACTGCACCTTTGAGAAAGCAGCCCATCGAGCTCACCCCTACCTGACCAATAGCACCGCGGAGTGAGTTTACATCATAGGAGATATCGATCTCTTGCCCGGAGACAGCCATTTCTCTAGACGCTCTTTCAATGATAAGAAATGCGAGCAGCACGAACGCTACATATCCCACGTCAACAACGACATCTTGTGGCCTTAGGCTGTTCGTAGCTTTCATGCGTAGCCTCAGCAGTTCTTCACCAACCAAGAGAGCATGGATGAGAGCTATTGTAGCTCCGACGGTCGCTCCCAATACAACAAGGTCCCTGTTTGACAAACGAGTGCCTGTTGAGCGCAGGATTGACCTTATCCACCCACGCGAAAGTGCGAACCCACAACCATAGAGAGCAAGATACGTCAAGAGCGAGATGTCGCCCAAATCTCGGAGAAATATCACCGCAAGTCCAGCTGCATAGATGCTCGTCCCAGCGGTGAAGTAGATCCACCCTCTGATTCTTTCCAGGATGGTGTCGACGACTATGGCGCCTCGAAGATATCCTATGTAGAAGGGAAAGAACAGTCCGGCGATCAGCAAGGGAGTGGATAGCAGCAGTGCATTCATTCCGCCAAGGGCAGCTTCCAAGAAAGCGAAGGCCACGCTAGTTGAACCGATCGAAAAGAGAAACGCGTCATCAAGAGACTGCAGGCGCGCCTCTATGCGAGATGCCAACAACTATCACCGATCCGAGTCTTTTTCTCGGTTAGGCAAAATGGGCCATGCCTCGCAAAAAGTTGTCAACAAAGTCGTGAACGTTCGACCTCTCATCAGGTTCAACCGCAGTCTTGTAGTCATATCCCCTCAAATTGTTAAGGAGAAATGCGTCGCCCATCTCTGCTTCCACTCTGTGGATGAGTCTCTTTTCGTCCTCTCTCGGATTTTCAGATTCCTTGAACTTCAGCCTGACTGTGTACCCTATTTCCTGAAAGCGCTTCACGGCTTCACCGACCTTAAAGTCGGTAGGAGCGCTGAAGTTAGCCTTCACATGGTCAGCAATTCGGCCAAGAAGCCTAGAGCTCTCCCCGACGTAGAATGGGACAAACCCTCCCCTGAAGTCCACTATGCCTACCACGTATACGTAGTTCACGTCTCGGCTCGGGGCAAGCTCAACCGTCTCAAATCCGGGGAAGTCCATGGATCTAACCCGTCAAGAGTAGTTGAATACTGGAGATGTCCGAGGCGAGGAAAAAGCTTGATGTTTCGCGTATCGTGTCGTTCGGGCGTTTTGTGTGTGTCAGCGGGTGCGAGCGTCACAAATTGACCCGTCGTCGTGTGTGTGGGTTAGGGGTAGGCTGGTGCGGGCACCCGAATTTGAACTCTTGATCTTGTGTGTCTCTGTTCTTCTCTTCATGCCCCTCTGTGACTAGATGTCACTTGATGTGAGCATCCGGACTTGAACCATATGTCGCGTCGTCGAATCCCCTCAGCTTTCACTTCTTCGGCTTCTTCTCGATCTTGTCGAGGTAGCTCTCTAATGCTTCCGTCACGATACGAGACAAATCGCCTTGTTTGCGTAGGTGCTCTCTCAGACGATTCTCAAGCTCGTCTGGGAGGGTCGCGAGGATCTTGCCCAATCTAGACTTCCAAGAGCACTGAGAGCGACTTGGAATAAAGCTCTTGTTCGTGCTTAGTATCGTTCCAGAGCATGTAAAGAGTGATTTACTTGGCTACGATTACTTTAGGATAAGTGAAAGATGGATGAGTTCCGTCAGAAGCTCGTATGAGAAGGTCTTCGAGCTGCTTGAGCAGCATCACAGTTGGTTCTCTGAAAGCATTCCTCTAATAGCTTCCGAAAACGTTCCAAGCCCAGCAGTTCGTGAGGCAATCGTCTCTGACTTCGGTAATCGCTACGCCGAAGGATGGGTAGGGGAGAGAGTCTACGCTGGATGCATCTACATAGATCAGGTCGAGCAGATCTGCATCGACCTAGCTAAGCAACTTT
>Ga0315279_10006995_pt1 | contig 14065 bp, 24 predicted proteins | sample YL17G06_20_MG_FD_203694 | JGI IMG/M metagenome (GOLD analysis project Ga0315279, IMG submission 203694) | Sediment microbial communities from Yellowstone Lake, YNP, Wyoming, USA - YL17G06_20 | ecosystem: Environmental > Aquatic > Freshwater > Lake > Sediment | place: USA: Wyoming | collected... | reverse complement strand
GCTTATAAAATTTCGTGCAGAGATCCATTTTTATCTAATGATCAATGAACCGTATACGGATGCAGGATAAAACAAAAGAGAAAGAAGACAGGGTAAACAGGGGTTATTCTCAGGATCGAGTCCCCCCCTGTCTTTAAATTGTGTACATCCCCATGTGCTCATGGGTTCAAATCCCACCGGCCACGCATATTCTAATTTGATAGCAGGGATGATGCAAAAGTTTGGATATTAGAGAATCAACTTGGTAGGCGCAATCTGAACGATGCACAACGCATAGATATCGTTGATAAGCTGTTTGGATTAAAAGAACGAGGAGATGCTGAGAAACGAATGAAATCTGGGAACCCTGTTCCAAATTTGGACAAGGGTAGAGCTTCAGAAAAATTGGGTAACAAAGCTAAAGTTTCAAAAAATCAATATAGTAAAGGAATCAAAATAAAAAAGGAAAACCAGGAGTTCCCATTTTTTGTCTTTGATTCCCTCCTTGAATATATCATGTATAAATTTCTCGTGATCTTCATGAGAACCTCTAATTTCATCTTTAGCCCGTCTTTCAAGAAGTTTCTTACGAACTTTAGGTTTCTCTTTTAACTGTTTAGAATCAAGTATGTCAGTAGTTGTCATTAACGCCGCAGATAATGATAATGATTGTCTATCTATGGGATAAGTGCTTGACTGGTGACGAAACCATAAACAGGGCATATGATAAAATCAATAAAAAAGACAAACAAAAACAAATACAAGGTGGTAAAGAAAAGGTTCCGCAGAAATCTGCGGAAGCTAAGGAGACGCGAGAAGAAATTGCAACTATAGCTAATCTTTCGCATGATACTATAGATAAGATAGAATTTCTTGAAAGTTCTCTTAGTCTACTAATATCATGATTAATTTTTAATTGTTGTGGTTCATACATTTCTCTCCTGTTGAATATGGAGAGATAATAGCTTAGAATACCACTTTTACCTCTGTAACCCTATACTTTGCATCGAGAAACATGGCTATAAAGCATTATAATCAATTAAAACACTAGGAGAAATGCTATTTAATAGGATTGAGACTAGCTCAAGAACTTAGCAATGCTGCGATAAGAATCAGGCAAAGGCTCAGAACAACCAGATATCCCTTCTTTTCGTTTACCTGTTTTATGGCTACTGTTAAACTGGTTAACAGTAGTTGCTTTGCTTTGTAGCCAAGATCGAGCTAAAACAACACTAACAGATCCTTGCATCAAATCAGCAGAAATTGATGATTGAGTTTTGTCCAATTTTCTATGTCCAATTTGTCCAGTTTTGTCCAATTTAACTTTGCAAAAACATTTCGGGCAAGTAACTCTTTCTTTATTTTCTGTATTTCCTTTGTAATTCCAACTATGACCGCATTTAGGACATTCCAAGTTCATCTAAAATAGATATCCTGGGCCCCGGGCCCATAGCATAAATCCATATATGCGCTGATCAAGAGTTGTCTATTTCACTTATCCTTATTCTGTTTTTCGTATTCATCCAACAGAAATAAAACATGTTGGCTTACCGATTGTCTAAGTTTTTTCGCTGATGCTTTTAGTCGTGTTTGTTCTTCTGCTGGCATTGATAATGTTATGTTTGGCATTTTCTCGTTTTTCATAATTATCACAGTATTAATGAATGTAATCACGTATATTTATGTGTATTGCACATACTTTTAAATACTGTAATAACATTTAGATTTTAAAAAGGAGATGGAAAGATGGATGGAAATGAAATAGTAGAAAGATGTAAAATACATAAAGATAGAAGGCTAGTCATACCAAAACGAATACGAGATGCAATGGATCTGCACACAGGGGATGAAGTCAAGTTTGAAATTGAAAGCAATGGATCACTATGTATGGTGAAAGCCTAGGAGTTGGAAGCATGGAAAAAGAACAAGAAAAATGTTTAAATCCAGGGGAGATAAACGCAGAGGCCACTCTAGAGTTCATTTATGAGATCAGCGACAAGTGGAAGAAAGAACAGGATCCTATTGAATCTATGAAAGCAGATCTGCGGACTATGATCCGCACATTCAAGGAAGACAAATTTGAGAAATTGGAAACGCATTTCGGGTTACATACAGGAGAATGATCAAGCGGCCGGCTGCATCATTCTCTTTTTCTTTTTTTTGATTTTAGGTTTATTGAAGTGAAACTCATGGGCGATGAACACGAATCACGATTGAAGTTAATTTGCTATCGACTCATAAGCGGTAATGGCAAATTTATTATTGCATTAGCAATAATTATTATTTGTTTTTTTCTAGCGAAAAATATCATCTTTTAAAATCATTTTAAAACTAAATGTTTTGTTTTTTGATTCTTCTTATCTTCTTCTGAATCAAAAATTATTTATATTGTAGGCTACATTAAGGCTACAAGTAGACAACGACATAGGAATGGAAAAATGTATGGCTGTAAAGAAAACGTCTGGAAGACTGATACTGAAAGAAATAGAGTTCAACCAGGTCTTCGAGAGAACAGTCCATAAAAGCAATGAGAGAAGCGGTAAGGTTACACTACCACTGGAGCTGATCGGAAAAAAGGTCTATGTTGTAGTTGAAAAATAAACCAATCTCATCTAAGGGGAAAAATTAGAGAGGCGACGGAAATATGCAAGAAAAAAAGAAAAGTAAAAAAATTTTGGGAAAGGCTGGTATTCTAGTGATAGCTTTAGCTGTGATCTCTACAGTTTCGTTATCTGGCTGTACAGAGCTCAACAAATTTTTTGGAAAAACAGAAACGGCTCCAACTGGCGGTGCAATAATTGAATGTGCAACATTCAGCGTTGTACCTTCAGTTTCAGCTAGCAACGGAGTTTTGGATGCTGCAAAGACCACAATAACAATTCCATTCTACGCTAACTCGACAAGCCATGTAATAGACGAAGGCGACAACACCACATGGGTAGAACCGATCATACGATTCGTAATTTCGCCAATGGCATATCCTGGTGCAACTCTTGATGATATGGCAATATGCCACTATGAAGTTATGAATCCAAGCCAGACCGTAGGTTCGTCATCAGGCACATACTACATCTTAGCAAAGTCATCTAACCAATGGCAGGCAACTTGGACCGGAGATGGCACGAATTTCGTCTCAGGCACAACCCAAATGGCCTTCACTGGAAACAAAACGCTGGTTCTGACATTAGACATAGATAACACTGGATTGTCATACACGCAAAGTACCTACAGTGCACAGACATTGACGATTAGATTCTACAATGACTGCGGATGGTCGTATATAGTCGATATTGACTTCATTGCTACAAAAGTAGGATCTAACGTTACTTAAAGTTAGACGTCACCTCGCTTTTATTGGATATGATGGGATGATCTCCCATCCCTCCATAAAAGCTAAAGATAAGGAAGTAGTCGCTGAAGATGAAAGCAACTAACAAGGCCAAACAAAAAATCTGGATAGAAATATGGAGCATGCCTCCTGGTGTTGAGCCAACAGATAAATTGTTACTTAAAAATCACATGTTCATTCGGAGAGAACGATGGGAGAAATTAAATGCAGCTGATGGCCATAGACGTATTTGATTCAGTCAATCAGTTTTTCGGGGAGATCGCAAAGAAGATTAGTGGCGCTTGCTGTTCTTTAATTGGTTTAATAGTTATTGTAACTGCATTAGCCTTATTGTTTTATATTAAAAAGAAAAGGGCCCAGAGCTGATCATTTAACGTTTTGGCTCGTTTAAAATGTTTTTACCCTTTATAATTGATAATGGCTTATATCTCCACAAGTTAGAGAACATTAGCCGTGAATTAAAGGCATCTCTCACCTTGATTTTCGAGTTTTCGAAACAAATACGAACAAACATTTACATTACTATCTGGAAAAACTTTAAAAAATCTTATAGAAAACATCTACATTCATATAACAAACACAACTACTAAATTGAAATGCGATATTGCCCACCTTTGGTCTGTATATACTCCAGTTTTCCTTCCTTAATCCATCTACGAACTGTATTTTTATGCACCCCCTTCTGTTTTGCATATTGTCCAGTTGAAAGATACTTCTCATTATCTTCCCCTTTCTTCCTATCGATCATCTTCTTTATAACTCCAGCTCCATCCTTCATAACTTTGACAGAATCCAAGCCTGCAAGTTCATCTAGTAGATCATTTAAATCAATATCAATCTTAAAAGCTGGGAGAAACTTAGAGTCATACGGAAGTTGAGTACTAGGCATATAATCAATAGTGTCAATAGGGATAAAACCAATAACCTCATTGCCCTCTTCATCTAAATGTGGAAGAGGTTCATACACAATCATACGGCGGTTATTCTCAGATATCTTCTTAATTTCAAGTTGATAAGTAACCAGGGTTTCTCGTAGTTCAGGAACTAATGATTTTCGTGACTGGCAGATAAACAATATCGAAGAATTTAAATGACGGATAATGTACGTGAGCTGTTTCAATGTTCTAACACGTTTAGATGTTGCAGCTGTTGACGAAACGAACAGGCCACTTTCGTCTAGTACCACCAAATTTTTTTCATGCTCGAACAAACCCAGCAATAGATCGCTCAGCTTTCTAACCTCATGAATCTCCTCAGGTTTCTTCAAATACGTAATACCCCTACGGAGTTTTCCAAGATTACAAGCTTTACCTATCTCAGAAAAATCAAAAAAATTGATAATCGTAAAACAATGAAAACCATGTTGCACCGCTTTCTCCATAAAAAATACTGCTTTGTCGGTCTTACCAGATCCCATATGACCAACCATGGTTACTACGTTTCCCTCTGAAAAAACAGTATGGATGAAACCAGGCTTTTCATGTTGCTCTACCATTTGAGATCTACCCCAGTGCGAACCTCCGCTATACGCTTCTTTTTTCCACCGGCACGATTCATCAGTGACAAAAGGGCAATCGGATGTTGTGTTGTCTTAATCTCTGCTTTAAGCTCAGAAACGATACGTTCAGCGACATAATTCAAAAATACCTTATTCCTGTTCAGATTGATGTTCTGATCACAGGCTGCAAGGATTGTCTTATTCAATGCCATGATCAGGATTTCGTCATGAAACATCTGCGTGATTAGATATTGCCATTGAGAGTAACTGAGATTGATTTTGTCTTCCTCTTCTGCCTTGGAATCAAACACGCTGTAGATCCCCTGCAATATGTCCTCTACAGTCATCCCGATTTCATCGCTTATCACTCTAGTCATTCGCAGAGATGTTCTTATCAGTTCGAGTTCATCAGCCATTAACATCACCTACCTTTTCTTCTTCCTTCATTGCATTGAGGAGCTGCTCTGAAAGTTTCTCACTTATGTTTTCCCTGATACCAAGAAATTTACCAATGACTATCATCTCCTCCATAAATAGAGGGTAAGGACGTAGTTTGCCATCCCTGACATTATCATCTTTCTTGGCAACATCTTTTTTTGCTTGTTTCATTTCTTTTTCAAAATCATCTAAAATTAACTTGTTGTTAAACTTAGCCAGATATACTCTCATCATGTTTAAAATAACATTACGGCGAGCTTTAAGCTTCTCGATACAATCATCATAATTATCTTCGTTAGCATTGTTAGCAACTGCATAAAACTCTGAAATAGCAAGCCTGATTTGAAATTCATCAGAGAGATCCTGATCTGCTAAAACTTGCTTTTGTGCTTCAATATCATCAAAATCTTCATCCATCATGTATACCTCCTACCAACATCAGATTTAACGACAATATAATGATCTGATACCTTACGAATAATGTCAAACAATAACTTTAAAAGAAGCATCGGTGGAGTACGATTCTTATAATTATCATCTGCAAACTTTTTCATTAACTCCTCAGCATTCTTTTTGATCTCTTTATCACAAGGAATATCTTTAGCGCTAACATAAGATGAACCTTCAAGAAAAATAATTTTTGCTACATGATCAGCATGATCTTCGGAGAAACCAAACAGCATTAAATGTTCTTTCAAATCTTTTTTGATAATGATTTTATCCCCATCTTTCAAACAAAGAATTTTCTTCTCTTTATTCATTTACAATATCCCCCCTTTGTTGTTATTTTGTTCTTTAGCCATTTCGGTTAAAAGTTGTTCAGAAATTTTTTCGCTAAGATTCTCTCGTATGCCAAGAAATAAACCAACAGTTTCTATCAGTCTCAATTCTACTGTAAAAGGATCGCATTTTCCATCTTTATCGGAAGTTTCTTTCAAAACTTTTTTTTGTGTGTTTGTGTAATCATCTAAAATTAATTTGTTGTTGAATTTAGCCAAGTACACATGTACCATACTAAAGATCACATTGGCCCTAGCGGTTAATTTTTCAATAACCTCATCACGATTATCATCATTTATCGAATTAGCTATTTCATAAAATTCTGCAATGGCACATCTTATTTGGTATTCATCATTAATTTCCTGTGTTGCAGGAACTATTTTTTCTTCAAAGGACATTTCATCAAAATCTGTTTCTTCCATTACGATACCTCCAAATTAGTTTTATCGCTTTCATTTTTAAGAGCAACATCGAAAAAACGATCAGCGAAACCTCCAAGTGTTGCGAACAAAAAACTCACAACTAGCATAACAGGAGCTTCATGCTCTACCAAATCAGATATAAACTTATGATAGATCTCCTGGGTTTTTTGTGCTTCTTCTTTTGTTATTGGAATCTCAGATACGCAACCTATCGAACAAAAATAAAGAAATGTCAACTTAGAAAAATGGATTGCTTCCGCCTCAGTAAATCCTGATTTTAGAAAAACATCTTTTACTTCTGATTTAATAGATATTTTTTGCCCTGATTTCAATCGTTCATTGAGAATTTCAGCTAAAAATTTAGAAAAAGTTTGACCTCTAGCTGCTTCTTTCATTTCTTTATCTAGTTTGTCTTCTGTCTCTTTATACCTAACATAAATCTTTTTCATGGTTATTGTACCTCTACACTATTTTCCCTTTTTTCATTTTCAATATCTGGTAAGTGATTTCCATATAAACAAATAAGATCGAAAAACATTTTGAGAGCAAGTTGAGGGGGAATGAAATCCTTTTGCAATTTGTCTAAAAGTTCATACATGATCTTCATTGCCTTCTCCCTGGTATCATTATCTATTGATGGATTTGCAGCTCTAACCCCTGAATTGTAATAAAGAAAAACAATCTTTGCCAATTTTTCGGCTTCTTCTTCCTTAAAACCAACATGTAAAAAACCTCGTTTTATATCTGGCACATGAATATCTCTATATCCTGGAGCATAAAGTTTTATTTCTTTTTTTACTTTTATTTTTTTATTTTCCATATTTTTCTTTCACCTACAATATTGAATTGTTTTCGTGGTCCATAGTCTTGGCAGATCCCAATTTCGAGATCCGCAATGCGGACATCTTCTTGGCCGCTTTTTTGAATTATTGCCTCTCCACTGTGACATTATTACAGCCACTGTAACGCTTTTGGCATTTTTTCTATCTGAGAAAATCCTAAATTTAAAACTAACTGGCACTGGTATAGGGGGTCGATTTAAATTAGCGTTACACATTGTCGCAACAACCTCTTTTTTGTGCAAGCTCTAATTTCTTTTTTCTCTCTCTACATTCTCGTGTGCGTTCTCGCTGTAATCGTTTTCTTTCTTGTTCTTTTTTGAATTCTTCCATCCTTGCTAATCTTGGTTTTCCGTATTCGCCTCTCTTCATTCCTGGTTTTACTCCACGTTGTTTTTTTTGTTCCTGTTTGCAACCATAGTATTTCTGAAAAATGTCATCAATGATTTTTAATTCTGGATCGGAGCCACGATAGATTTTGTAAGCGCTATAATCTGGCTTGAGTTCGCCTCGATAAATTAATCTGCATTTTTCAGAACAGAAAACCTGCCCAGCTGGGGCTTCATTTTGACATCCGTATGTATTTAGGCATTTCATTTAGTCAACCTTCCAAAATCTTTTAAAACAAATAAAGCATACAAGCAAAACTATGGTAGATAATGAAGAAGTTTTAATAGATGAAGATTTAATCAACAGCATAAGCTACTTCCTCCGACACCCCGAAGAATTACCAGAGTCAGACAGTGTCATATAGCCGTGGTCCAGCTCCTTTTTTCTTTTTTCCTTTAGTTCAACCGATTCGTATTCTTTGAAGAATCTCTGTAATCCAACTTTCATCGGGAAGACACCTTCCTTATTGTCAAAGATTGCGATAACAAAGTATTCATCGCCGATTGTTCCATTTAGAATTTTATGTTTCATTTTTCAGCTCCAACTGTTGCTTGCATAGTTTTTTGATGTTTCGTAAACACTTTTTGATTCGCTTCGATCTTTTGATTTCAACCTCGCTAAATTCAGACATTCAGCCCTCCAAAAAATCATAGCTACCGTTTGGCAATTTGATTAAAAGGCCACTTTCAATACAATGGCTGATAAAATTAGGATCAAAGTTGTAATTCAGATTATCTAAGCTATTGTTTAATCTTTTAATTTTTAAATCTTTACAATATTCTTTTAATTCTTCAATACGATCCTTCAATGGTTTTTCGTCTCTGTTGGACGGAGAGGTTTTATTATTATCAGGAGTCAACAGAGAGGTTTTATTAGGTATAATAAAACCGTCAACGGGAAGGTTTTCGCTAATTATTGGTTTTATTACGTTTTTGAGAAATTCGTCTAAATTTGTGTCTTTGTCGTCTAAATCGTCAAAACGAATAGGCAAAAGACCTAGTTCATTACGTTTAATATTCATTTCTTTCAAGATATTAATAAAACCAATAATACCAATAAGACCTTCCTGTTGGTGGTTCTGGAATTGAGTAATAAAACCTAATAATACCGAACCTTTAGGGAGAATAAGCCCAGACACGCCTATGTCACAAAAAATTTTAGTCACGTTCTTATTGGCTTTATCATTCCAATCATGGTTCTCCCCTATGATGTGACGTGCTTTAAGATCGTCTTGGTGTTTGTATATCCAATCAACAGACCGAGGGAAACCCTTTACAGACGCTAACTCAGGGATGGTTATTTCTCCTTTTTTTTTCAGGATATCAACCAGTTTTTTTTCTATTGAATTAAGCATCCCTCCTTCTGCATCTCCTAATACGGAGAAAATATATTTTGAATAGAGGTAATCAAAAACATTCGCTATTATTCGTCCCTTGTCGTCTTTTTCTCGTTGGTATTGATGTAATACTGCGCTTGATTTAATATAATCTAAAAACTTGTCTATCTGTGTTCTCATTATAAGAGAGGGTGTTTTTTCTGTGAAATACTCGTATAGTTGTTCTGCATAGGGGATTATGACTTCTCCTTTTTTCAACCCCTGTAATGCTTGGGCCAAAGGTGGCTTTGGTTTTGGTGTGTGTCCCTCTTGGCTTCTTTTGAGTTTTTCTTTTATGACAAGTTTCGTTAATGTTTCTGATGTATCAGTATTAACCGCATCCCATCTTCTTTCGCCCTCTAGATCTATGGTGGTGTTCATCGAGGTAACAATAATAACAGGTTTTCCCTTAACTTTTAATTCTAGTATTTCTTGGTCTTTTACTACTGTTGCCTCGTTTTGTCCGGAAGATACTACTCTAAATGCTTGGCTCTTTATCATTTCGTCTTCTGGGTCTTCTAAATAAAAAACCATTTCGTCTAATGTCTCGTTTTCGTCTTTGTTTACCATCATGTATTCTAATGCTTTATCTGAAAATCTAGTACGGTGTTTCAATTTACTTTCTGGAACCATTATTTTTAGAACTGCGCTAGTTATCGCATCTTTTCCTGATCCTGATATATCACTTACTACCATATTGCTACTGGTAGGTTTGTGTCCTGGTACAAGTCTTAGATTTGTTTTATTGATAATGGTTAGGATGGTGCTTTCTTCTCCCATTACCCCCATCTCATGCGTTAGGTCGATTATGTTTAAAAGAAGTTTTTGATCTCGTAATAATTCTATTAACTCCTCTGTTAATTGTTCTTGCTTTTTTTCTGATATTACGTCATTTTTTGGAATTACATAAGATATGTTATTTTCTTCTATGAAATGTTTTATTTCTGTTACACTTACTTCTGCATAGTTTCCCCCAGATATGGCATTAAACCATGTTCTGAGAGTATTTACTGTTCTTCCCTGTGCTTTTAGATATCTTTCTGTTATTTCGTCTGCGTCTGATCTATGGTATATAAGTGCTGATAAGTTTTTTTCAATAACAAAATGTCGTGCTCCTTTTGGCAGTTGATTGTTTGTACAATAGTTTATGAGAAAATCATTTACCCATTGATTAGTTCTTAATAACTCAGTTGATGTTGCTTTTTGATATTTTTTTGCTTTTGAAATCTTTTTTAATAAATCTGGTGGATATTCATTCTTTTGGTCTAGCGGATGTATTCCTCTCACTATTTTATGTGTTGCTCCTTTGTATTTTGGTTTCCAGTGTGGGTGTCCTATCACTGGAGAAAGTGTCCATCCTAGATTTGTTTTGTCGAGTTGCTCTTTTGCCCCCGGTGGTAAAATTGTTGATATGAGAAAGTCTTTTGCTTTTTTGTTATCTTCATTTACCGGCATGTTTTTTATGTTGCATATTCTAAGATAATCGCTTTTCCCCCCATGGCTTGTTATACAGTATTCTAATCCTACTACTCTACATGATTCTTCTAGTTCTGCAATAAATCTCTTATTTTTATCTGGTTCATCTTCAAACTCCATTATGATAGCATCTTTGGGAGCTACCTGCAAAACGATATCATCAGAATAGTTTTTAGGATCATATTTTTCTTGTTCGTGGTTATCTACCTGAGCTTCTCCCTCACGTAGAAATACTTTATTTTTTCGTATAATCATTGGTAGATATTTGTCTAATATCTCTTTTGGCCTGTCTGGATTTATTATTGGCGAAGGGGTTTTCTTGTTTACTTTTTTATTTTTGTCACTCATGCGGAGCTCCCCTCCTCAAAATCCTTACAGCTTTTCGCACACTGTTTTGTGTCGTTACCAAGTACGCAGATCGGCTGATCTGTGATTGTTTCAAATAAAAAAATGCAGTCAGTAGTCATCGCATCCTCTCTGTTTCCACATTTTCACTAATTTCTTTTAATTCGAGAATTAGGGAGTAATCGATTATCCCATCCTTCTGATCGGTACGAAAAAGCAGACTGGAATCGTCAGCTATAATAGGAATGCCATAAAGTACAAATCCAGTTTTAAAAATCAATTTGCATTTCTTATTAAGAAATGGTGTTACCATTGCTTTCTGCATTCGGCATTTCTCCTTTCATTTTTATAATAATCCCTTCTTTTTGCATGCAGCCTCGATATATTCATGTACCTGGTCGCGTGTAAGCTCTGGATGTGTTTTCATGAAGGCTGCAAGCCGGGGGTATTTGTCAACATCCATATTAGCCCTCCAGCTCCCCTTTTTTCAGTGGTTTTATTTCAACAGTACCATCGGATATCACTTCTACTGAGTCACCGTATTTTAAACCGTAAAATCTGAGCCATGATATCGGCAAAATCACTGCAAAACTAGTGCCACCCACCCGGATAAGTTTTCGTGTCTCTTTATGCGGCATAGACTATAATTTGTGCAATAGTTTTTAATAGTTGTTACGGGTTTACGGTATTAAACCGTAAATTTCAGGTTCTAAAATGCCAAAAATAAAAAAAGAAGATTATTTCAAAATTCAACCCTACAAAAGTATACTCTTTATGTTAATGAATTATCTTAAAAAAGGATTAAAACCTATGCACATACGATATGAACTTGGCATGGAGACAAAAGACAGAGATGGCAATGTATTTAGGGCCAAATTAAAAATTCTGGATTCTGAAGGTAATCCCACAACAAATGCTAAAGATATAGAAAAAACTCTTGCTGAAAAAAGATATCTGTTTCAAAATCGAATTAAAAAAGATTGTATTAGATATTCTAAACACCTTCGAGAAAAACTTTCTATCTTAGAAACCGCAGGGATTATTTTTAAGGAAAAAGGATATTATAAAATTCATACAGATTTTTTCAATATCGGTTGGAAAATTGCAGGAATTGAAACATTTTGTAGTTATCCTGATGATCAAACTTTAGTAAAAGTGCATTTTAGAGATCAAAAAGAAGTAATACAAAACACACCTGGTGGCACCAAGGTTATAATACAGGGATTAAACCTCGAATCCTTAGATATTAAAGGAGATGATGAAAAATTTAAAGAGATTATGGAAAATGTAAAAAAAATTAATGACGCAGTGGAGAATCTAGATGAAATAAAAAGAAAACGTATCAACGATATGTGGTCTTTTAAAGTAAAAAAATTTTGTGACAAAACTAAAAGTAAGCAAATCAAAAAGGCAATGGAAGAAAGTAATGAAAATTTTTTATTTACTATTGATGCAATAATTACTGCTAATCGTCTTGATAATGTTATTGAAAAAGAAATTATGAAAGTCTTTGAATGGGAAAAGAAAAAGATTTATGAATTAGACAATAAAAAAATATCTAAAGCAGAATTAAAAAGAGATTTAAAAGATTGGAGTAAAGATATTTTTTTAAAAGAATATAATTTTAGTTTAGATGAATTGAAAGAAATTGAGGATTGGCAATATGAAGTTGCTGAATGGTATATTCATCAAGTGCCATCTTCTATAATAGCATTATGTTTTATTGACTGGTTAGATAATCCTATAATAGATGTACAAAAAGATACTAAGCAAGTAAAAGAAAAATAGAAATCAAAACTTTTAAGATTCTTATTCTATTTTTTCTTTTTTATTCCGTTAAGTTGCTCCAATCTTTCTAGTCTCATTTCATCTATCTGGTCTTTCATCTGTTTCATCTGTTCCTGCATTGCAGCCATTTGTTTATCTTTTTGAGTTAATGATTCTCTTATGTCGCTGGTGTCAGCCGGTGTCTCAAAAATAAGCAGCCGGTCCATGCCCTTAAGATATTCCTTCCCTAACTCTTCATCGCTGTAGTTCCTGTATTCCCTAGTAAGATAACCCTCATGCCCCATCAGAAACTCAGTCATATCCACGCCAATGGCCTTTGGTAGTCTGCTCCTAAAAAACTTCCTCAGCCCATGAATATGATGTTCATACCTCTGTTTTCTAAACATCTTTGATTCAAATTTCTTATTATATTTTGAATCATAGATAAGCCTATACCACATCTCATAGGCTGTTTGGTAATGAAAAGGCCATACTCGGTTGTCATTTGGGTTTTTATCTGACTTTGTGCTGCGTTTCACAGCAGTAATAAGATATCTTTCTCTCACCTTAAGCCATTCCTTTATACAATCCCTGGCCTCGTTTGTTATAAATGTAGTCCGCCCTGTTCCTGTTTTCGTTGCCTCAGCAGGAATTTCTATTTTCGCAGGGTTATGATCTAAGTCTATGTTCTTTGGTGTCAATGCTAGAGCTTCCCCAACCCTCATACCGCTAGTTGCTAGCGTAATGAATAGACTTTTAGCCTGTATCCTGGCATGTTGAAGTATATCTTTCAACTCCTCAGGTGAAGGTACTTTATCTTTTGTCATGGATTTACTACCTTTTGCACGTCTGGATAGCTTTCTCCATTCGCTTCGTTTAAACTCTATGCCATTCTCCTCAAGAAACATCTTAATTACCGTCATAGCTAAGATCCTTGTCTTTGGAGGCCTGTTGATAAAAGTCTTCCAGTATGTCTCTATATCCTTCCAGTAGTCTCTACCATTGTTTAGATATTTGTCTGGATCAACTTTCATTGTTTTAAAAAAATCATTCAGGTGCAAACGATATTGCACACTTGTATGCTTATTCGGATAATGCTCTAAGAACTCATCTATAGTGTTCATTATATCACCGTCAACCATTAATGCGTTTTCAGTATTTATACTTTATTATGGTTGACATTAAACTAAAACGCTTTATATAATGGTTTTTGCTCCAAATGTAATAATGTCAAAATGAGGATTATTGCACGATATATTTATATATTATCAGTGACAGAGTATAACATGGGAAACGGTGGTGAAAAATGAGAGATATGAAAGTGGTCAGCGACGTAAGAACCCAAGAAGAATTGGTCGAGATGAAAGCAGTCATGGAAATCTTCATTGTAAACACCAGAATCAGAGA
>Ga0315279_10006994_pt1 | contig 14068 bp, 9 predicted proteins | sample YL17G06_20_MG_FD_203694 | JGI IMG/M metagenome (GOLD analysis project Ga0315279, IMG submission 203694) | Sediment microbial communities from Yellowstone Lake, YNP, Wyoming, USA - YL17G06_20 | ecosystem: Environmental > Aquatic > Freshwater > Lake > Sediment | place: USA: Wyoming | collected... | reverse complement strand
AGTGGCCGACCCGCAGAAGAACATTCCCCGGTCGCTGGTGCTGGGGACGATGGGCGTGGGCCTGCTCTACGTGGTGGCCAACGTCGCGTATTTCTACATTCTGCCGGCGCCGCAGGTGGCTGCCGCGCAGCGGGTGGCCGGCGAGGTGGCCCGCAAGTTCCTCGGGGAGTGGGGGGGAAGCGCGGTGGCGCTGGCCGCCATGGTGTCGATGTTCGCCGCCATTAACGGCTCGATCCTTGCCGGCTCGCGGGTGCCGTTCGCCATGGCCCGCGACGGCGTCTTTTTCCCCGCGCTGGCCCGCGTGCATCCGCGCTACCACAGCCCGCACGTGGCGGTGATTGTGCAAAGCGTGCTGGCCGCGCTGATGGCGCTCACCGGCCAGTACGATGAGCTGTTCACCTACGTGATTTTCGCCTCCTGGATCTACTACGGCCTGACCGGCGCCGCCGTGTTCATGCTGCGCCGCAAGCACCCCGAGTGGCCGCGCCCTTACCGCACCTGGGGCTATCCGGTGCTGCCGGCTCTGTTCGTGGCGATCAGCGGCGCGCTGGTGGTGCTGACGTTGCGCGAGCAGGCTTGGTGGCGCTCGCTGCTGGGCCTGGGCATTATCGGGCTGGGCGTGCCTGCTTACTTGATTGGCCGGCGGTACGCGCGGAAGGCCGGCCTGGCCGCCGTTGTACTGGTTTGCGTCTGTTCCGTTGGAGCGCCGACTTCCAGGTCGGCAACCTTGGCCAGCCTGGAGGCCGGCGCTCCCAGGTCCGAGCTACTGCTGTTTACCTTGAACGAAGAGGCGGCGCTGGACTCGCTGCGCCAGCACGTGGCCCGCGGCACGCTGCTCTCTCCGCAGTGGTTCGTGGTATCGAGCGGCGGGGCGCTGGCAGGCGCGCCAAACGCCGTGCTGCTGGAGGCGGCCCGCTCGCGCGGCGTCGCTGTTGCCCCTTCGGTGATCAATCGCGATTTCTCAGCGCAGGCCGCCGCCGCGGTTCTTCGCTCCGCCTCGACCCGCTCCCGCCTGGCCAGGCAATTGGCCGCCAAGGCGCGCCAGCACGGGTTCCGCGGCTACGTGATCGATTTTGAGAACCTTCCCGCTGATGCGGCGACCCGGAAGCGCTTCACGCAGTGGATGGGCGAGCTGCGGGCGGCGTTCAGCCCGGCGCGCCTGTCGCTGATTGTGGCGCTGCCGCCGCCCACCACCCGGCAGCGCCAGGCGCTCGACTACCAGGCCATCGGCCGGCTGGCCGACCGCGTGGTGCTGATGGCCTACGATCAGCACGGGCGGTTCAGCGATCCGGGGCCGATTGCGGGCTATGAGTGGGTGGAAACCGCGCTGGCCGACACCAGCGCGCTGATTCCCGCCCACAAGCTGCTGCTCGGCATCGCCTTCTATCACCGCAACTGGGGCGGGGCGGAGGCCACCTCGGGCACGTACAACGAAGCCGTCGCCCTGGGGCGGGAGAACCGCGCCGAGTGGCGCTGGCACCCCGAGTACCGCGCTCATTGGTTCGACTTCATGGAGCGCGGCCGGCGGCACACCGTCTGGATCGAGGACGCGGCCAGCGTTGCCGAGAAGCTGGCGCTGGCCCGCCGCTTCGGCCTGGCCGGCGTGGCTGGCTGGCGGCTGGGCCAGGAAGACCCGCGTGTCTGGCTGCTGCTTCAGGAATTTCAGCAGTAGGCGCCGGTCGGCGGGACGCCAGCGGCACAACTGTGGAATTGACCCGCGGTACGTGATTGCGTACGATAGTGATGGAGTCGCAATGAACAGGGCTATTACCGCCAGCGAGGCGCGAGCGCAACTCTACAGGCTGCTGGACCAAATCGCGGAGTCCCACGAGCCGGTTTTGATCACCGGCAAGCGCAATCGTGCGGTCATGGTGGGAGAAGACGACTGGCGCGCCATGATGGAGACGCTGTACCTTCTTTCCATTCCCGGCATGCGTGAATCGATTCGAAAAGGTCTGAAGACGCCCGTCGGGGCGTGCAGTGATCAGCTTGAATGGTGAAGTGGAGGCTTGTCTACACGCCCCAGGCCCAAAAAGACGCGAAGAAACTTGCCCGGTCCGGTCTTCGAGCCAACGCCGAGGCGCTTCTGGAAGTACTGGAGGAGAATCCTTTCCGCCGCCCCCCGCCATACGAGAAGCTGCTGGGCGACCTCTCCGGCGCCTATTCCCGCCGGATCGACATCCAGCATCGGCTGGTCTACCAGGTCCTGAAAAGGGAGCGCGTTGTGAAAGTCCTCCGCATGTGGACCCACTATGAGTAGGGAGGAGCCATCTCCAATGGAAACCCTGCCACTCACTGTCCGAGGCGTTTCAGATAGCGGAGATGGCGGAGTTCGGAAATCTCCTTCTCGGTGAGCGAGTGGTCGAGACGGCCGGCGGCCTCGAGCTCGCGGTGAATGGCTTTGAACCCGACGGCCACGACGACATCCGTGAGTTCCAGTTTCCGGTTCAGGCGATATAAGACGAGCGCCTCTGACTCCCCGGGGCCTGTAGGCTTCTCGCTTACCCTCACTTCGATCGAATTGCCCTGGACAACCAGCCAGCCCGGTATCCCGTACTCATAGAACTTGCGGTTGATGCAGGTACGGGGGAAGAGGATGCGGGCCTTCTCGCGGCCCGGCCCGAAACCCTGAAGCTGGTAGTCGGGGTCCTCCTCGGAGGAGGCCCCGCCAAGGTTGCTGGGGTCGAGCACCAGCAACGTGGCGGCCTTGTAGCCGTTGCTAATGCCGGCCATGAGGATCTCCGGCTTTCCGTCGCCGTCCAGGTCGGCGAGCTCCATCAGTCCAAGATGCCCGGAGTGCCAGTACTCGCCAAGCACGGCTCCCTGATGTGAAAGCACCGCAACTTGGTTGGGGAAGCGGGGGCTATGGTGCACGGTCAATACTATCCGACGCGTCCCATCCCGTTCAGGGGGAAGAAGCCTGAATGCGATGCCGTTGTAGGATCGCGGAAACGCTTCCTGCCGGCTGGAGACAGTTCTTCCGGGGACGAAACGCCATTTTTCGCGGCCATCATGGGAGAAACAGAAGAGGGTTTCGCCAGTGGTTTCAACAGAAGCGGGGCTGTATGTGTACAGCAACTCGACCCTACCGTCGCCGTCCAGATCCCCTAACCATGCCTTGTGATATGCCAGCAAGCCCTCCGGGGTGGTCAGGCGGTCGAAGGTTTCCGGAAAGGTTTTGTGCCACAGTTCCCGGCCTTGCTCGTCGGTGACGACGAGGCTCTCGAACTCATGGTGGAAGCGCGCCGGCGGTCCTTTGCGGATGGACAGCAGGTACCCGGTGCCGGCGATCGCCACAACAGCGGTGGCTGTGACGGCCCAGAGGCGCAGGAAGCGGGGTCCTGACCACCAGCGGGGCTTCGCATGACTGGTCTGGCGCCAGTGGTCGATCTCGGCCGCGTCGGCCCCAACGCGCCCCTTTTCCCCGGAGAACCGCTTGACCGGCAGCCCCCGTTCGGTCTCCCAGTGCTGTGCGGTGCGGACGCTGACACCCAAGTAGTCAGCGATCTCCTTCCAGCAACTAAGTTCCCGGCGTGGCGGCCCGGCAGTCGACATACTTATCCTTTGCTCCGGAGCCAGTGCCGGACAATGTAGCACACCCGGCGTCAAGGCTCAAGAGGCCGCGCAAAATCGCGCCTGCGCGTTATTGCGCTTGGAGGAAGGGCAAGCCAGGCCTACTCTTCCACCAGCAACAGGGCCGCGAGTAAGCGGGCGGTCGGTGCGCCAGATGGCAAACCGCGCGCTCACGCTCGCGGCTTGGTTGCCACGTTGCGGAGTCCCTTCGGTCGCGGCTCTGCCACGCCGTGCCTGAGGGAGCCAACACGATGTTTCTGGCCAGGAAAGGGCAGGGAGTCCCTGGGGCGGTGCGGTGCAGCCTGAGGGCTGCCCCACGGATAGTGTTGCGGCGCCCCCGCTTGGATATTCGCGGGTATCTTTCCTGTTCCAGCCGGAGCCTTACGCCCGCGTTGACTGGGCGATTCCTGGCTGTTGTTCTCCTCGTGCCGCTGCTTCCCTTGTTGCTCCCGGCCCAGGGCCCGCCGTCAGACAGAGTCGCCGTGGCCTCGGCTGTCAGCTACAAGGGAACAATGGTACCCGATTCCCTCGCCACAGGCTTTGGATCGAATCTTGCGCCTCGAGTCGCTCAGACGGGGTTACACAGCAACAGTAACCTGTTTACAGAACTGGCGGGAAGCTCTGCGTCCGGTTATCTTACCGACGGAATGCAGCCTGGCTACGTAGACTGGAAGTGGCCTTTGTTCGGTGACATCGCGGTCGCCTATGCGAACGGGAAGGTTTGGCTCCGCAACACCCAGCAGTGTCCACTTCAGACTGCGCTGGTCTTCCCTGCGGTCACTATTAACGCTGTCAGCAGCGGTCCGTATTTCTATTCCATTAAAAGCCGCCCTCCCGGGAACTGGGTTTTGTGGCCCGAGGCTCCCTGGCTAGGGATTGGATGCGTCAGTTCAGATGCGAGCTACAAGACATATCAGTTGAGCGCGGGTGCCAAGCAGGGGGCACCGATTTACTCCGCCCCCACACCGAACACCGAAACGGGTGTTGCCGGGAACTTGCGAATTGAGCTTTTCCTCGGCGTAGCCCCCATCGCCGTTTCCCAGGACGTTCGTGATGTGCCTCTTGCGACGGACATCACTTCACCGACGACTCCGGCGTTTGGAGGTATAGGAGTAGCTTGCACGCCAGCTTCCTGTTCGATTTCGTTTGGTGTGACGGCTTCTGATACAGGCAGTGGGATGCGCGGCTTCAAGATTGCCGTAAATGGTGCGCCGCTGCTCGGCAATTGCGATCCCCCCCTAAGAGATGGCAGCAGATTGTCTCAGAGCTCGGGCTCGCTTTCGGTGGAAGTGCGTGACCTTCAGCCGGGCACAACCTACCAGGTTACGGCGATTGCGTATGACAATGTCGCGAATGCAAGTAATCTAGGGTCGTCTACGATCAGAACACCGGTTTGCGCCTCCTCCTATGCGATCAACCCGAGCAGCGCCAAGTTCCCAGCGAGCGGGGGCACGGGCAGCGTGACCGTCGCGGCGCCGGCCGGATGCCTGTGGCAAGCCAGCAGCGGCGCAGGCTGGATGACCATCACCTCGTGCGAAAGCGGGTGCAGCGGCAACGGGAGGGCCGACTACACCGTGGCGGCCTACCACGGCACCAGCCCGCGTAGCGGCACAATGAGCATCGCTGGGCAGCCCTTCCCGGTGACGCAGGAGGGGGTGCGCACCCTCACCATCAATTCGTCAAATCCCAACAGCGGGGTAAGCATCGGTGTGAGTCGGGTGGACAACGACGGCCAGGGAAGCGGGACGACCCCGTTCACGCGGAATTACAACAGCGGGACGCCGGTGACGCTGACGGCGGCGCCGACGGCCGGCGGCAACAACTTCCAGAAGTGGCTTAAGGATGGCAGCGACGCCGGGACCAGCGTGACCCTCCAGGTAACAATGGACGCGGGCCACACCGTGACCGCCGTGTACGCGGCGGCCGTACGGACGCTTACCGTCAATTCGTCAAGTCCCGACAGCGGGGTAAGCATCAGTGTGAGTCCGGTGGACAACAGTGGCTGGGGGAGCGGGACGACGCCGTTCACGCGGAATTACAACAGCGGGACGCCGGTGACGCTGACGGCGGCGCCGACGGCCGGCGGCAACAACTTCCAGAAGTGGCTTAAGGATGGCAGCGACGCCGGGACCAGCGTGACCCTCCAGGTGACGATGGACGCGGAACATGTTCTGGTTGCGGTTTATTTCGGCTCCTGCACCGTGCCCACAATCACCACGCAGCCAGCTGGACAGTCGATTAACAGCGGCCTGACGGCCACGCTGGGCGTGGTAGCCAGCGGCACTTCGCCCCTGAGCTATCAGTGGTACCAAGGCGTCCCACTGGACACCTCCACGCCACTGGGCAGCAATTCCAGCAGTTACACGACCCTTCCTTTGACCACAACGACGAGCTACTGGGTGCGGGTGTCGAACGCCTGTGGCAGCGCGAACAGCACCGTCGCCACCATTTCGCTCGGCACGTGCAGCGGCCCAGAGCCGAGCCTGTCGGCGACGGTGAACCCTGGCTTCTACATCGCCGCCAGCACGATCCAAGCGGGAGGTGCGGAGGGCTATTGGGAAATGAGCGTCGAGCCGCAAAAAGACCAGCGCGGCGGCGGCTTCATCTTCGGTGGCGGCATCCAGGAGAAGGGCATGACGCCTTACTTCGCCGCGTTCTTGCTCTCAAGCCTTCAGGAAGTGCTGATTCAGCTCAACCCGCGGGTGCTGCCAGGCGGGGATGCCTCGAAGTTCTCGGTTTGTGTCCGGCTGCTCGATGGCAAGCGCCAACAGATCGGCACGGAGCGGTGCAGCACTGCCTTCATCCAGTTCTGGCAAACGCTGCTACCCGATTTCTACATCATCGAGGTGCGCAGCGGAGGATTGTCGCCGCGGGGATATGCTGAATTGCTCCTCGGTGAAAAGAACCTCCCATCGGGCCTGATTGTCGGCGGCTTCCTCTCTTCTCAAGTGCCGGGTTTCATCGCTTTCTCGGTAGCGCAACGCCAGGAGGTGTGGATTAAGGCGGCGGGACGCAACACGTTCGTCGGTGATTTTGCGGCCAGTTGTCTGTGCCTTACGCTGTACGACGCCAACCGCAACGTCGTTGCGACCAGTTGTTCGACCGGCGGGACTGCCAGCTTCGATGTTCTCCCATCGCGCTAAGGGCGACGGCGTGCCCATGAGGTGACGATCAAGCTCTTTGGCCGACCCAGCTATGGCAACGTCGGCACCTGCAACTTCGTCTGCTCGACGGCAACCGGAACCTCATCAAAACCGTCCCATAGCAGCCACTTCGGTCCCGACGATGCGTGGGGCAGGGCCGGCCGGCCCGAGTCGGGCAAGCGGGACCCACGGCAAGCCGGGGCAGGCGCCGGCGGTACAACTAATCCGCGGATTTGGCTTGTGACCTTGGCGGCCAGAATGCATCCTTACCAATGGAGGGATTGCACTTATGGCGCAGAGAGGGCCACACTTCTACGAAACGTCTGTCGATTATGAAGAGGACCGCCGCGGGGTCGCTTTTTCGCCTGGGCTGCCGGATCTTGCGTTTTCGGCGCCGCCCGAATTCAACGGGGAGCCCGGTTACTGGACGCCCGAGCACCTCTACGTGCTGGCCGCCGAGACCTGCCTGATGGCCACCTTTGTGGCCATTGCGGAACACTCTGACCTGCCCGTGCTGGCTTATTCCTCAACCGCCAAAGGGAAGCTGGAGTGGATCGACGGCGAGGGATACCGCTTCACGGGCATCGAGATTCGCGCCAAAATCCACATCGAAAAGGAAGCGGATCGCGAGAAAGCGTTGCGGGTGCTGGAGAAGGCCGAGAAAGGCTGCCTGGTGGCGCGCTCCATGGCCGCGCCGGTCATCGCCGTTCCGGACATCATCGTCTCGGCGTCCGCCGAAGCGTAAATTTCACCACAAAGACACCAAGGGCACAAAGGATCACAAAGGAATTCTTTGGAGTGCGGATGAAAACCACAGCTCTCTTTTCCTTGACGCTTCTGCTTGGTTTCGCGGCGCTGCCGGCCGGTGGCGCCGAGCCGCTCACGCTGAAGCAGGCTATTGCCACTGCGCTCGAGAAGAACCCGGCGGTGCGGGCAGCGTCGGCTGCCGAGGCCCAAGCAGCCGCGCGCCTCATCGAAGCAAGGAGCAATTATTTCCCGAAGGTCAACTACTCGGAGCAGTTCCAGCGCGGCAACAACCCGGTTTACGTCTTCGGCACGCTACTCACCCAGAACCGCTTCACCGCGGCAAACTTCGCGCTGGATGCCCTGAACCACCCGGACGCGGTCAACAACTTCCAGTCGCAGCTCACCCTCGACCAGGTGATTTACGACGGACGGCAGACGGCGCTGGGCTCGAAAATCGCGGGCTTCGGACAGCAGGTGGTGCGCGAGCAATCCCGCTACACCGATATGGACACCATCCAGGCGGTGGTGCGGTTCTATTACGGCGCGGTGCTGGCGGCCGAGAACGTGCGCGTGGCCCAGGAAGCCATGAAGACGGCCGAGGCCAACTTGAGGCGCGCCGAAAACCTGCGCGATACCGGCATGGTGACGGACGCCGACGTGCTTTCCCTCCGCGTGCACCTGGCCGGCGTTAAGGAGCAACAGATTCGCGCGGCGAATGACCTCGAGGTCGCCAAGGCGGCGCTCGACGACGCTATCGGTGTGCCCCTGGATACCGATTACCAGCTCACCTCGGCGCTGACGCCCGCGGGCCTGCCCGGCGAGCCCCTGGAGCGGTACGAGCGGGAAGCGTTGGAGCGGCGCCCGGAAGCGCGCCAGGCTTTCCTGGCGGGACAGATGGCCACCACGCAATCGGAAATGGCGCGGGCCGCATTCCTGCCGCAGGTGGTGGCCCACGCCGGGTTCGAAGCCGACCGGCAGCGCTTCACGGGCGGCGGCGGCACGAATTGGGTCGCGGCGGTTTCCGTGCGGTTCAACATCCTGAACGGCTTCGCCGACAAGGCGCGGCTGGAGGAATCGGCGGCCGCCGAGCGTCGCGCCGATGCCGAGCGCGAGCGCGCCCAGTCGGGCATCCGGCTGGATGTGCGGCGCTCTTACCTGGACCTGCGCGCAGCCGATCAGCGGGTGGAAGTGGCGCGGGCCGCCGTTACTGAGGCCGAAGAAAGCCTGCGCATCATCCAGAATCGGTACGAGGCCGGCCTGACGAACGTCACCGACCTGCTGCGCAGCGACACTGCGCTGCTGGCCGCGCGCACCCGCCACCTGACTGCCGTCTACGACCAGCGGATGGCCGCGGTGCGTTTGGAGCAAGCCATTGGCAGGCTGTCCCCCGGCTCGGAGGTTTTGAATTAGGAGGTCCAAAGTCCAAGGTCCAAAGTCCAACGTCGAAGGGTCTGAAGGGGGAGCTTCCAGATGCTGAAAAGTCGCGAGATTCACTGCACCGAGACCCAGGAGATCATCGACTTTGGACCTTGGACTTTGGACCCTTGCATTGAGGTTTGCAATGAGACGATTCGCTTCAGTCATTGTGGTGGCAGCAGCCGCAGTTCTGGCCGGATGCGGCGGTAAGGAACGGCCCGCGCCGACGGCCGGGCAGCAGGCGCCGATCACGGTGAACACTGCCGAGGTGCGCCGCGCCACGCTGGATGACACCTTCGAAGCGCCGGGCACGGTGCGCGCCCGCTTGAGCGCGGTTGTCTCCGCCAAGGTGACCGGCTACGTTCAGGAGGTGCGGGTGAAAGTGGGCGACCGCGTCCACGCCGGACAGACACTGGCCGTGCTGGCGGCGCAAGACCTGGACGCGCAGGTGGCGCGGGCCGCCGCCGCGCAACTGGCTACTCAGAGCGGCGTCCAGGAAGCCGAGAAAGCCCGGCTGGCCGCCCAAAGCAATGCCGCGCTGGCCGCCGCCACCTACCAGCGCTATCAGACATTGCTGGAAAAGCGCTCGGTGTCGCGTCAGGAATTCGACGAGGCCGAAGCCCGCCACAAGTCCGCCAAGGCCGGCCAGGAGATGGCCGATGCGGTCGTGGCCCGCGCCGTGGCCGGCCAGCGCCAGGCGGAGGCCGAGGTGCAGGCGGCGAAAGTGACGCGCGGCTACGCTGTGCTGGCGGCGCCTTTCGCCGGCATCATCTCCGAGAAGCGCGTGGAGCCGGGGAACCTGGCGATGCCGGGCCAACCGCTGTGCACCGTCGAGCAGGCCGGCGATTTCCGTCTGGAAGCTACGGTGGAAGAATCCAAAATCGCCGCCATCAAGCTGGGTGACGCTGCCCGGGTGAGCATCGAAGCATTGGGCGCCAGTGTGGACGGCCGGGTCAGCGAGATCGTGCCGGCCGTCGAGGCTTCGTCACGCTCGTTCGTCGTGAAGATTGATCTGCCGCATGTAGGGGCGACCCCACGTGGTCGCCCATACGTTTCCGGACTGTTCGGCCGCGCCACCTTTCGCGGCGGCCGGCGAGAAGCCATCGCCGTTCCCGAGACCGCAGTGCTGCGCGACGGACAGCTTGCCAGCGTCTTCGTCGTGGACGGCGGCGTCGCCCGCCAGCGCCTCATTACTTTGGGCGCGAAGTCCGGCGAGCTGATCGAGGTGCTCTCCGGCCTGAACGATGGCGACCGGCTAATCGTCAATCGCCCGGCGGGGTTGCGGGATGGAACGCCGGTCAAAGAAGTCCAAGGTCCAAGGGTCGAAGCCGTAACGGAGTTCGGATCTGTCAGGATCTTGGACCTTTGGAGCCTTGGACCTTTGGACCTTGGACCTGCCGGAGGGCTGGCATGAGCGAACAGCCAAACCGCCGCGGGCTGGGGCTGGCCGGCAAGACCGCCCAGGCTTTCATCAACTCTAAGCTCACGCCGCTGTTCATTGCGGCGGCCGTGCTGCTGGGGGCGTTGGCGGTGCTGCGGCTGCCGCGCGAGGAAGAGCCGCAGATCATCGTCCCCATGATCGACGTCTTCGTCCAGATGCCCGGCACGTCGGCGAAGGAAGTGGAGGAGCGTGTCACCCGCCCCATGGAGAAGCTGCTGTGGGAGGTGCCCGGCGTCGAATACCTGTACTCGACTTCCAGCCCCGGCCTCTCAATGGTGGTGGTGCGGTTCTACGTGGGCGAGGACGAAGAGAAGTCGATCGTGCGGCTCAACCAGAAGCTGCTGGCCAATTTCGACCTGATCCCGCCGGGCGTCTCGCAGCCCATCGTGAAGCCGCGCTCGATTGACGATGTTCCGATCGTGGCGCTGACGCTGTGGAGCAGCCGGTACGGCGACTACGAGCTGCGCCGCGTGGCCGCGCAACTGCACGATGCCATCAAGCAGGTGGACGATGTCTCGGCGGTGAACATCACTGGCGGCGCGCGGCGCAGCGTGCAGGTCACGCTCGACGCGCAGCGGCTGGCCGCTTACGGATTGTCGCCGCTCGAGGTGGCCGGCGCGCTGGGCGCCGCCAATCAGCGGCTCGGCGCAGGCGAGTTTGCTTCCGGCAATCGCGCCTTCAGGATCGAAACGGGCGGCTTCCTGGCCACGGCCGACGATGTCCGCAGCGTGGTGGTGGGCATCAGCCAGGGGCGGCCGGTGTTTGTGCGCGACGTGGCCGTGGTCGAAGACGGCGGCGAAGAGCCCTCGCAATACGTGCGCTTCGCTGTCGGTCCCGCTGGTGTTACGACTACAAGCACACATGGCGACCTGAAGGTCGCCGCTACAACCGCGTGGCCTGCCGTCACCCTGTCCGTGGCCAAGCGCAAGGGCAAGAACGCCATCGTGGTGGCCGACCGCGTGCTGGAAAAGGTAGAAGCGATCCGGAGCGCGTCGCTGCCGGCCGACGTGCAGCTTAGCGTCACCCGCAACTACGGGGAAACCGCCAACGAGAAATCGAACGAGCTGCTGTTCCACATGTTCCTGGCGGTGCTCTCGGTGTCGGCCTTGATCTGGCTGGCGCTGGGCCGCCGCGAGTCGCTGGTCGTGCTGATCGCCATCCCCGTGACGCTGGCGCTGACGCTGGCCATCTTCTACCTCTACGGCTACACGCTGAACCGCATCACCCTGTTCGCCCTGATCTTCTCCATCGGCATCCTGGTAGACGACGCCATCGTGGTGGTGGAGAACGTGGTACGGCACGCGCGCCTGCCGGCCAACCACGGCCGGCCGCTGGCGGAGGTAGCCGTGGAAGCGGTCGATGAAGTCGGCAACCCCACCATCCTGGCCACTCTGGCGGTCATCGCCGCCATCCTGCCTATGGCGTTTGTTGGCGGGCTGATGGGGCCGTACATGCGGCCCATTCCGGTGGGCGCGTCGGCGGCCATGGTTTTCTCCCTGATCGTGGCCTTTGTGGTGACGCCCTGGGCGGCGCTGCGCCTGCTGAAGAGAAATCACGGCGGCCGCGACGGCGAGACGGAAGACCGCCTGACGCGCTTCTACCGCCGCGCCATGGGCGCGGCCATTGCCTCCTGGCGCCGCACTGCGCTGTTCCTGGCCGGCGTCGCGCTGCTGCTGCTGGCCGCGGTGGCGCTGGTTCCGCTCGAGTTCGTCAAGGTGAAGATGCTGCCCTTTGACAACAAGAGCGAGCTGCAAGTGATCGTGGACATGCCCGAGGGCACGACGCTGGAGCAGACGGCGCGCGTGACGCAGGCGCTGGCCGACGTCGTGGGGCGGCAGCCCGAGGTGGTCAATTACCAGACCTACGTGGGTACCGCAGCTCCGTTCAACTTCAACGGCCTGGTGCGCCACTACTTCCTGCGCCGCGGGGCCAACGTCGCCGACATCCAGGTGAACCTGCTGCCCAGGGGCGGCCGCAAGCTGCAAAGCCACGACATCGCCAAGCGCGTGCGCGTGCAGTTGACGCCGGTGGCCGAGCGCTACGGCGCGCGCGTCAAGGTGGCGGAGGTGCCGCCCGGCCCGCCGGTGCTCCAGACGCTGGTGGCCGAGGTCTACGGCCCCGACGACCAGGGCCGCCTCCGGCTCGCAGGCCAGATCAAGGACCTCTTCTCGAAGACCGACGGCGTGGTCGATGTCGATTGGTACGTCGAAGACGACCAACCCAAGTACCGCCTGGTGGTGGACAAGGAGAAGGCGGCGCTGAACGGCGTTTCCACCGACGCCGTGGCCCGCGTAATGCGCATCGCCTCGGCCGGCGTCGAGGTCGGGTTGCTGTATCAGCCCCAGGAAAAAGAGGACGTACCGCTGCTGCTGCGCCTGGACCGCGCCACACGCTCCGATCTCGACCGCCTGCAGGCCCTGCGCGTCACCGGCGCCTCGGGCAACCAGGTGAGCGTCGGTGAGCTGGTCCGCGCGGAACTGGTCACCGAAGACAAGAGCATCTATCACAAGAACCTGATGCCGGTGGTCTACGTCACCGGCGACGTGGCCGGCCGCCTGGAAAGCCCGGTTTACGGCATCCTGCAGATGGGCCGCGCCATCAATAACATTAAGGTGCCCGGAGGCTACCAGATCGAGCAGTACACCGCCCGCCAGCCGTTCCTCACCGAGCGGTACGCGATGAAGTGGGACGGCGAATGGCACATCACCTACGAGGTGTTCCGCGACATGGGCATTGCCTTCGCCGCCGTGCTGGTGCTGATCTACGTCCTGGTGGTGGGCTGGTTCCAGTCCTTCAGGACGCCGCTGGTGATCCTGCTGGCGGTCCCGTTTTCGCTGGTGGGCATCCTGCCGGCACACGGCCTGCTGAACGCCTTCTTCACCGCCACGTCGATGATCGGGTTCATCGCCGGCGCCGGCATCGTGGTCAGGAACTCGATCATTTTGGTGGATTTCATCGAGCTGCGCCTGAGGCAGGGAATGCCGCTGGCCGAAGCAGTGGTGGATGCGGGCGCGGTGCGTTTCCGGCCCATGATGCTGACGGCGGCGGCGGTGATTGTGGGCGCCGCCGTCATCCTGTTCGACCCGATTTTCCAGGGCCTGGCCATCTCGCTGATGGCCGGCGAGATCGCTTCGCTGCTGCTGTCGCGGGCCACCGTGCCGGTGGTGTATTACCTGGCCAACCGGCGGAACGAGGATAACCACAAAGGCACCAAGGACACGAAGTCCACAAAGGCATCTTCGTGACCTTTGTGCTCTTGGTACCTTTGTGGTTCAGTTGGGAGGAAAAATGACGTTGGACCGTTTCTTGCGAATGATCGCCGGGGCGTTTGTGCTGGCCAGCCTGGCGTTGGGCCATTTCGTGCACCCCTATTTCTACTTGTTTACCGCCTTCGTGGGGCTAAACCTGTTCCAGTCGGCCTTCACCAATTGGTGCCCGATGATGATGTTCCTGCGCAAGCTGGGTGTGCGGGAGTGCCTGCACGACACGTAGGAATGGCGGATTGCGGATTTCACGCGCCACGTCTCGCGAGCGAAATCCAATCTGCAGCAGTCCGGACTGCCGTTCTTCGCTGTGCGTCGTTGGAAATCCGCAATCCGAAATCCGCAATCCGCAATACCCCCTGACATTTGCTATACTGCGCGGAACCATATGGCGCACTTGATCCGCCAGTACACGCTGGAGCCGGGCGCGGTCGAGATCGAGTACATGGAGCAGTATTTCGACGAATTCCGGCGAAAGAAGACGG
>Ga0315279_10006993_pt1 | contig 14070 bp, 12 predicted proteins | sample YL17G06_20_MG_FD_203694 | JGI IMG/M metagenome (GOLD analysis project Ga0315279, IMG submission 203694) | Sediment microbial communities from Yellowstone Lake, YNP, Wyoming, USA - YL17G06_20 | ecosystem: Environmental > Aquatic > Freshwater > Lake > Sediment | place: USA: Wyoming | collected... | reverse complement strand
CTACGGATGGCGAAAGAGAAGAAGTTAACAGAGACGGCAGAAGGTAAAGAAGAGAAGCCGGCACAGACGCTGGAGGAGCTCCAAGACCAGATTGAGACGCAGGCCAAGGAATTGGTCAAACAGGCAACTGAGCAGGAGGGAAAGACAGTCACTCAAGAGCCTCCTCCAGAACAACCACAGGCCCAAGCCCAAGTAGCCCCAAGGACGATTGCACTGGATGAAGTCGGCGCCAAGACCAGTTATAACAATTTCTGTTATACGGCCGGGACAAGGGAAGGGGTGCTTTTTGGATTTGGGTTTCATGATTGGCAGCCTGGAAATCCAATCAAGGTCGATGCCAAGGTGGAGATGAGTTATTTCAATGCAAAGCGGCTCCTTGCCACACTCAATCAGATCATCAAGAGGCACGAGACCGCCTTTGGAGAGATTGAGATCGATATTAATAAAAGGTTAAAGGTAAAGCCTCCTAACACAGGAGGGGCAGTAGCATAAAATCCCCCCATCCCCCCCTTTGCTAAAGGGGGGTGAGAGGGGACAACCGACAATAAAAAAGGAGAAGAATATGGTAGAGAATGAAGCACAAAGACCGGCTCAAAGAATTCAGATCGATGATAGGGGAGTTAATGTAGAGTCCTCGGATTATTGGTTGATCACAGGGACCCCAGAAGAGGTGGTATTCCGTTTCGGAAATACCAAACATAATGTCGGTGGGCCAATAAAAATCACCAGTAAAGTCAACATGAACTATTATACCGCAAAGAGACTCCTTGGAGCCATGGCCCAGACGATCAAAAGGTATGAGGAGGCATTAGGAGCCATTGATGTTGGAGCAGGGAAAAGTTGAAGGGGGGGATAAAGCATCAGATCGCAGCCGTTGAGCCCGGTGGTTAGCTTGTAGCCGCAGGCTTTAGCCTGCGAAAAATGGCTGTCAAGGCAGCGCAACCTAAAGGTTGCGGCTACGAAAACCCATCGAAACGATCTTTGGGAAAAGTTCTAAATAGGTTGGTTCGGGGCGAGCTGCGATGGCGAAAGCAGAAGTCTCTTAAATTGTGCGATGTATGATATCGAAGTTGCCCAAATTTTGGGAGAGTTGGTCTTCCCCAGATTTGGGCAATTTTTTAAGAAAGGAGAGAAAGATGAAAAAAAGAATTTTTTTTTCAATCTTTTTCCTAATGGTATCGGCCTTCCAGGGGAAATATGTATTCTCAGGCAATATAGAATTGACTCTTAAAAATGCTGTAGAGTTAGGAGTTCTCAAGAATCGTGATGTGATCATAGAAAAATACCTTCACAAGATAGCCCTCGAAAAGATCCTTGAGGCAAAGGGGATATTTGATCCTGTTCTATCATCCAGTTTGGAAGGGATGAAGGGAGAAGTTCCCATTGCAGAGATATTTTACCCGACTGGTTTTTATAAAGAGGAAGCGGTGAGAGGGGGTATGGGTCTGAAGGGAAAGGTCTTTTCGGGCGCTGACTATGGTGTGGATTTTTTCCTGGATCGATATACCACGAACTCACAGGTCGTCACCTTAACCCCGAGATACAGCACCCGACTCGAATTCTCCCTCGTCCAGCCTTTCCTCAAGGACTTTGGTGAAAGTATTACCAAGACCAAGATCCGTATTGCGGAAACGGGCACAAAGGCTACAAAGTTGGACGTGAAGGACAGGGTAATCAAGACGGTAAATTCAGTAGAGGAGGCCTACTGGAACTTAGTCTATGGCTGGAAGAATTTGGATCTTCAGAAAGAGGGTTTGAACCTCGCTCGCAGATTGTTCAGCGAGACAGAGGTGAAGGTGAAGGCAGGTGAATTGGCTCCCATCAACCTCATAGAGGCAAAAACAAGCGTGGCCCAGATGGAGGAGAATGTCATCTCTGCCGAGAATGAATTGAAGAAGGCAGAGCACGACCTAAAGTTGGTCTTAGGCATCCCTGAAGAGGAAGACAAGATTATCCCAGCGGATCGACCGAAAGAAATTGAGAAGATCCCGGATCTGACCGAGAGCCTTGATCTGGCTCAGAAGAATAGACCTGATCTTCAGGCTTCAAAGTTTCGAGTGGACCAGAAGAAGGTCGAAGAGAAGTACATGAGTAACCAACTCCTTCCCAGGCTTGATCTCATAGGGAAGTATGGGAAGAGGGGCCTTTCCGGAAGTCCAAGCACTGTGATTGGATCAAATGGTCAGCCGGTGGGAAGCCTCATCCCAGGGACTCCCTATGAAGGGAAAACCAGCGCATGGGATTCTCTTGAAGATTTCGTTCCTACCTACGGCTTTGAATATTGGTCTGTGGGGCTGAAACTTGAGTTTCCATTGGGAAACAGGGCAGCAGAAGGGAAATACAGGCAGACCAGGTTAGAGAGGATGAAGATGGAAACAGAGACGAAAGGCCTCGACGATAAGATTTCAAACGAGGTAAAGAAGGGAGCCCTCGATGTCAGGACGACTGCTAAGTCGAGGGAGGCAGCGAAGGTGACCGTTGAGTTCTCGGAGGAGCGTCTGAACGTAGAGGAGAAACGGTTCAAGGCAGGGGTGAATACGAGTTATGACGTACTGAGAATCCAAAGGGAACTTACAGACGCAAAGACGAGGCATCTTAAGGCCCTCATTGAATATAATAAAGCCTGGTCGAGAGTGAGAGCAGCCGAGGGGATCTCCCTCGATGAGTATGAGATTGAATTTAATGAGAAGATGATGTAATATTACACAATAACCAATCACCAAATTACAATGACCAAATAATCATCAATAACCAATGAGTATATCTAAATAATATTCATACTCAGGAATCCATAAAATGGCTATTCAATCATAGATGACTAAGCATAGTTTCGATCTCGAAGAAAGAACATTAGAATTTTCCAAAAAGGTAATAAGATTTTGCAAACAATTACCTCAAAATGTGATAAATAGAAAGCTCATTGCTCAATTGGTTGATGCCAGTGGTTCGGTTGGCGCAAATTACCGTGAGGCAAATTCGGAATATCAAGAAGAGATTAGAAAACTTTTAACAGAGGCCATTGAATTGAAGAAAATTTTTTCCTCCATCGCCGATAAATTCTCTTAGTTTGATCATTGGAATTTGTTTGGTGTTTGTAATTTGATTATTGGTTATTGAGGTTTATGAAGATGGATCAATACCCAGCGAAGTCAGGATACGAAGAGATACTCGAAAAGAAGAAGTTGGAATTCAAGACGGTCGTGAGCGAATTGATTTCGACCTTCCGTTCTAAGGCAGAGCTGGGGCAATTCTTGCAGGTTTTGCTCGCCGCTTCGATAAGGCTAATGGAGGGGGTTGGAGGGAGCATCTGGGTGAGACGCGGAAATCAAATGGGGTTAGCTTTTGAGGCTGGTGAATCGAGAGGATTTCTGCCGAAATTAGAGGGAGACGGAAGCGAAGAATCGATCTTAAAGCAAATCTCCCAGGTGATGCAGCCTTATGTTGCCCCTTTAATTCAGAAAGATGAAGATAAGGAAGATCAGCGTGGACACATTGGCATCTATATTCCAATTGACACTGGAGATGAACTTTTTGGTATTCTGAAGGTGGTGAAGCAGAGTGAGTCGAAGGTGATCTATAGGGAGGATATCGAATTCCTCCAGAATATCGGAGGTCTTGTCTCCATCTACCTGAGTCAGCTTCAATTACCGAAGGTCCTCAGTAGGATGGAAGAGATTGGGAAGCTGTTCGATGTCCATAAGGAGGTTTTTTCTTCCCTCGATCCTACCAAGATCGCTTTCACTTTGGCAAACCTTTTACCAGAGGTCGTTCACTGCGAAAGGTGCACGGTTGGCCTCTACGACAGAAAGAGGTTGAGGATTAAAGCGATCACTGGCCAGGACCTCATCGAGCAGAAGAGCGTCACGATCAGAAGTCTGACGCGAATCCTTGAGGAAGCTGCGAAGACGAATGATTCGGTCAACCTCACCCATGAAAATTTGGAGGGGATGGAAGAGGGAATGCTCAAAGAGGCAGGGGAGGAGTATTTCCAGGAACATCCCTTTAAGGTCTTGCATGCTGTCCCCATCCATGACAAGGATCAGAACTTTGGTGTGATCAGCGTCGAGATGACCAAAGAAGAGGGTTTCTCCCAAACAGACCTTACCTTTCTGAGGTTTGTTTCGGCCCAGGCTGCCCTTGCCCTAAAGAATGCAAGACTCTTTCAGGGGATTCCACTCGCCAGAACATGGCAGAGGCTCCTTAAAGTTTCTGAAAAGGTGAGTGTCATCTCCTGGTCCAGACGAATCCTTTATATCCTGGCGGCATTGGCCATCATCCTCACCCCCTTGCTCGTGCCAGTGGAGAATAAGGTGGGTGGCAAGTGTGAGATCTTCCCTATCAACAGGTATTATGCCCGGGCCAAGACCGAGGGGATTTTAAAGACGTTCCTTATTCAGGAGGGGAATAGAGTTGAGAAGGGGAATATTGTTGCCATGTTGGATGATGAACCCTTTCAGAAAAGGCTCAGAGAGGCCTTGACAAGAAAGGATGTCCTTCAGGCGAATGTGGTGAAATATTTCGGTCTGGGACAGATGGCAGACTATGAGATCGAGCGGCTCAAGTTGAAGGAGGTGGAGGCGGAGATCGAATTTCTCCAATCGGAACTTGAAAAGACAAAGATCGTGGCTGAAGGCCCCGGAATCGTCATCACACCCCAGCCAAGGTTCTGGGAGAGGATCGGTAAGCCTGTGACAAAGGGAGAAGAGCTATTAGAGATCGGGGAACTGGATCGCCTCCGTATGGAGGTGGCTGTTGATGAGAAGGATATCAAATTTGTCCAGGTGGGCCAGAAAATTCTCTTTTTGTTGAATTCCCTTCCTGATAAATCCTTTGAGATTAAAGCGAAAGTGATCAGAGAAAAGGCAGAGGTGAGGGAGACGGGAAATTTCTTCATCATCGAGGCCGATCTGGATTCGTTGGAAGGTCCTTTCAAACCGGGTATGAAAGGAGAGGCGAAAATCTATGCTGGAAAGGCTCCTCTCGGGGAGGTCTATCTTAGAGAAATGATCGAATGGTTCAGGATGAAGATATTTAAGTTCTTTTAATTACTCCCCTCGCCCCACCCTCTCCCCGGCGGGGAGAGGGGAAGGGTGAGGGGGAAGAAAGGACTTTATGAAAAGCAGGCGATTTGTTAAGACGGTTATGATGGTCCTCATTTTTTCATTTCTCTCCGGTTGGATCATTCTTTCTGGAGTCTCGTGGGCAGAGGAATTTTCGGTTCCTGGTTTAATCGAGGCCTGGGCTCAGGTGACGATGAAGATGAAGGTCAGTGGCACCCTCGGACCCATCCCCATTGAGGAGGGGGATCGGGTGAAAGAAGGGACCATCCTTTTGGAGTTGCAGAACGACAGGGAGAAGGCGATGATTCAACTCGCCAAGGCAAGGGTAGAAAAGGCGAAGGCAAGCCTTTTGGAGGCACAGGTCACACTCGAGAACAGCAAGAAAGATCTGCAGAGAAAAGAGATGATGAAAGATGTGATCCCGAAAAAAGATCTTGAAAATGCTCAGGATCAGGTGTTGCAAAATGAGGCGAAAGTCATGGTTCAGGAGGGGGAGATCAAAGAAGCAGAGGCTGAGCTCCGTTTGAGAACCGTGGAGTTGGAGAGTACGCAGATCAAAGCCCCTTTTGATGGGATTGTTACCCAAATTCCTGTGAAGGCCGGAGAGACAGTAGCAGCCCTCAATACATCGATCTGCGATGTGGTCCACTTGGACAGGCTTTATGTTCAAGTGGCCGTTCCAATTCAATACCTCCCGTTGTTGGAAAAAGGGATGAAAGTGGGCATTCACGTGGAAAGGGATACGCTTCCCTTCAATAAGAGGTTTGAGGGAGAGATCTGGTATATCAATCCGATCGTTGATCCGACGAGTCGTCGATTCAAAGTGAAGGTTCTCCTTCGCAACCCTCACCCTCTGGTCAGGCCGGGGATGGTTGCTGAGGTCTTGTTCCCAGCGCCTTCAAAGAAAAAATGAATCGTTTATAGTCCGGAGATAGTGGTCTGTTGTTAAAGACCATGGACTACGGACAAATGGCAACAAGCAAAAAACGATGGACAACTAACTATGGATACTCAGAAAAAACAGGCAAGACTCGAAGGAGTCCAGGGAGTTCTTCCCCTTCAAGCGCGAAAGGATATTCAGGTCGAGGAACAGATCTATGAAGGCAAGACCTTCTACACGGCCAAGGATCCTCTCACTCTGAGATATTACCGGATGAAGGAGTTAGAATATTTCATTTTTACCCTTCTTGATGGGACGAGAGAGGTCAAAGACATTCAGGATGAGGTGGGAAAGAAGTTTGGAGGACTTAAGGTCAGCGAGGGGCAGATCAAAGAGTTTATCATCATGCTCCGGAACTTTAACTTTCTTGAGACGTTCGGTCCCCAGTCTTACGGTCTCCTTTACCAGCGGAGAGGCCAGAAAAGGTGGGCAAAGATCAAACAAAAATTTATGAGCTTTTTCTTTATTACGGTCCCCCTGGTCGATCCAGACCGGTTTTTCAACCGCATCTATCCTCACCTTAAGTTCATCTTCACAAGAAGGTTCTTTCACATTTGGCTTCTCTTCATGGCCATCTTCTTCTTCATCATTATCACCCACTCCGGCGAATTCTTCCATCAGATCACCGGTTTTTTCAACTTGAAAAATCTGGCCCTCGTCTGGGTGGCGATCATGATCATTAAGACTTTGCATGAGGTCGGTCATAGCCTGCTCTGCAAACACTACGGTGGAGAGGTGCATGAACTGGGGATCCTGTTCATTGTCCTCACACCCTGGATGTATGTGAATGTGAGCGACGCCTGGATTTTCCAGAAGAGTCGTCAGAGATTTCTGGTGACCGTAGCCGGACTGATGACAGAGCTGCTGGCGGCCTCCGTTGCAGCCATTCTCTGGTGGCTAACGAGGCCTGGTGTTCTCAATAGCCTTTGTTACAATATTGTGATTGTCTGCAGCGTCGACAACATCCTCCGAAACGCCAACCCCTTACTGCGCTATGATGGTTACTATGCCCTGGGTGACTTTTTAGAGATCCCAAACCTGAGGATAAGGGCTTTTGGGTATCTGAAGCTTCTGTTAAAAAAATATCTTCTCCGCGTTCCCATTCCAGATACAGATCCCGACAAGGAGACCTCACGGAGAAGAAAGTGGATCTTTCTTATTTATGGACCTCTCAGTTTCGTCTACCTGAATTTTATCATCCTGGCGATTGCGGGGTTTATCGGGAAAAAATTTTTCATCCTCGGTCTCTTTCTGGCAGGGATGATGATCTTCCGATCCTTTTTAATGCCCATCCAGAAAGGGGTGGCCTTTGCTTTTCGAAGCAGGGCCCAGATGGGTCATGGAAGGCCTGTCCTCATAGGGGTCGCTCTCTTGCCGGTGGCACTCATCGTCTTTCTATTTACCTACCGAGTCCCTTTAAAAGTGGTGAGCCCCTGCTCAGTGGAACCTACGGATTACGCTGTCGTGAGAACAGAGGGGCAGGGCTTTTTAGAAAAAATCCTATGTGACCAAGGGGATCGGGTGAAGAGGGATCAGGTACTGGCTCTTTTGAAAAACCAGGAACTGATAGTGCAATACGAGAAGCTCCAGATTTCCCATGCCAGCCTCCTTCAGACGAAGAGGAAGGCATTAGGCCTCGGTAAGCACGTCGATTATGATCAGGCGGAGTTTGAGATCGGCAAAATTGAAAAAGAGATCGAAAAGCTGAAGGAGAAGCTCGAGAAATTGAAGGTTCTTGCCTTAAAGAATGGAATCATCCTCACTTCAAACCTGAAGGAGAGAATCGGAAGTTTCTTGGCGGAAGGGGCGGTCTTTTGTGAGATGGGATATCTCGAGGGTGCCCAGGTGAGGGTGATTATTTCAGAGGAGGATTTTTCAGAGATTAAGGAAGGCCTTCCGGTTGAATTGAAAGTGTATGCCTTTGCCGAGAGGATTTTCCATGGGGAGGTGATGGACGTCTCTCCAGTCAGGGTAGAAAATTTAGAAAATTTGGCCCTCTCTTCGAAATTTGGTGGCACCCTTCCAACTGAAAAGTTGTCCAAGGCGGGGGAGATGCCGAAGCTCCCCTTTTTTCAGGTTACCATGAGAATAGACAACCCGGGCCGCCTCCTTAAGCCAGGAATGACCGGCATCAGCAAGATCTATTGCGAAAGAAGGTCACTCATTGTTCTTCTCTGGAATAAGATACTGAGGCTGATCAAACCCGAGAGAATTCTGATATTATAGAAACTGTCCGGTGTCAAAAGTTCGTAGCGCCCCCATTTATTGGGGGCGGATTAATTCGTCGGCAATAAATGCCGACGCTACATTGGCCACACTGAAGATGATCGGATTGATAAAAAAGAGATGGGACTATCGGCGAATGGAGTCGCTCGTCGAAAGAGTCAATCGACTTGAATCAGAGATCACCCGACTTTCTGATTCAGAGCTGAGGGCGAAGACTCTCACATTTCGAAAGAGATACAGGGCTGGAGAATCGCTCGATGCCCTCTTACCCGAGGCCTTTGCTGTCGTGCGGGAGGCTGCGAAACGGACGCTCGGTGAGCGCCATGTGGATGTTCAGATCATAGGTGGGGTGGCTCTTCACCAGGGGAAGATCGCAGAAATGGCTACGGGCGAGGGCAAAACTCTGACCGCAGTTCTTTCAGCCTATCTGAACGCTCTGAGCGGGGATAAGGTGCATGTGGTCACAGTCAACGACTATCTGGCTAAAAGGGATAGAAACTGGATGGGGCCGATTTATGAGTTCCTGGGGATGAAGGTGGGCGTCCTCCAGTCTACCCTGGGATTCTCCGAGCGAAAGGAAGCTTATGCGGGAGATGTTACTTATGGGACATACAATGAGTTTATTTTTGATTACCTTCGAGACCATAGAAGCCGATCAGAGGAAAAAAGTGAAGTTGTGGATTTCATCCTTCGTGGGCAGACCGTGTCATCGGATGAACGATACTGTCAAAGGGGGCTTCATTATGTGATCATAGATGAGATCGATTCCACCCTGATCGATGCCGGGATCCAGCCCCTAAGCATTTCCGAATCGAGCGGAACCCCTGCCATCGTCCACAGACAGGCTCACGAGGTGGCAGAAGGCTTAGAGAAAGGGACCCATTTCAAGATCGACGAGAAGAAAAAAAGGGTCGAGTTCTTTCCGGAAAAGGTGGAGAAAGATATTTACTTACCCCTTGAACTAAAAACGATGGGCAAAGGGAAGGGGAAATGGGAGAATTATGTGGAACAGTCTCTTCGAGCGATCCATCTTTTAAAGAAGGACCGGGATTATATTATCAAGGATGGAAGCATTATCGTTGTGGACCCCTTTACCGGTAGAGCAGCGCCCCAGAGGACCTTCGGTGAAGGCCTTCATCAGGCCCTCGAAGTGAAAGAAAACCTTTTCATCACTTCTGAAAGTAGACCCGTATTGAGCATCACTTACCCGCTCTATTTTCGACGGTATAAGAAACTGGCAGGGATGACGGGTACTGCGACCAGCGAGGCCAGAGAGTTCAGAAAAGTCTATGGATTGGACGTGCTGAGCATTCCCACCTATCTTCCATTGAAACGCCTCTATTTGTCTGATGTGATCTTCCGGACCGAAAAAGAGAAAATGAATGCCATTGTGACGGATATCATTCGACTCCAAAGGGAGGGACGGCCTGTTCTCGTGGGTACGAATTCAGTGGGGAAATCGGAGATTTTAGATGAGCTCCTTAACAGCCATGGTATCGTACATTATGTCCTCAATGCCAGACATCATGAGAAGGAGGCAGAGATCATCGCCCTGGCAGGCCAGAAAGGCAGGGTGATGATTGCAACCAATATGGCAGGCCGGGGAGTCGATATCGTCTTAGGGGATGGAGTGAGGGAACTCGGGGGGCTCCATGTCATCGCTGCCGAGCACAACGATGCCAGAAGGATTGACGATCAGCTTCGTGGAAGGGCAGGCAGGAGAGGCGACCCCGGAACCACTCAGATCTTTGTCAGCCTCGAGGATGATCTGATGCGCGTCTATCGCCAGAATAAAAACGTTCAGAAGCTGATACAGAAGTTTGCGAGGGATGGAGGAGACGAGGAGGGAAAACCCATTCGCTCTAAGCAGGTGGAAAAGGTCATGGACCGAGCCCAGAAGTTGATCCAAGATTTTTACTTTCATTTGAGAAAAGAGTTGATGAAACGGGCAAATACGATTAGAAAATGGAGAGAGTCCGAGCAATATGATCCTGTCATGGATCGATGGCCTGATCTTATTTTTTGAGTGCCAATGGAGAGTCCCCTAATCATTTTTGTTGACAAAAAATCAATCATTGTATATACAATATATACAAAAATTTCTTGGAATTGAAGATGAGAGTGCACATGATTTTGAGAATAGATTCTGGTCTGAAGGAGAAATACAGGAGATTGGCCATCCGAGAAGGAAAGACGATGACCGAGAAAACCATCGAAATGATTGAGGCTTATATCCAGGAGAATGATTTCGGAACCATCGTGGATCGGGTTTGGAAAGACATTGGCAGGAAACTGAAGTGGAAAGGCTATCGAAGGAAGGATGTGAAAAGAAAGATTTCTGAAGTCAGAGAGATTAAAACTTGGAGATGAATGTCAGAGTTGTCTTGGATACCCATATCTTTATTTCTTCTTTTTTTGGAGGTATGCGTAAACGAATTATTGAACTGTGGAAATCAGGACAGATCATCCTTTGTCTCTCAGATGAAATCTTAGAGGAGTATCTATTGGTTCTCTCCCGATTTTGGTTTGACTGGCCAGATATTGAACCTGTTGTAAATCTCTTTAAAGAAGGAAAACACATTCTTAGGGTGGTTCCAAAAGAAAAGATTATTATGATCCGTAAGGATAAAGAAGATAATAAATTTTTGGAATGTGCCGTAGCAGGAGGGGCCATATACATTATTTCAGCCGACCAACATCTTCTGCGATTGAAAAAATACCGGGATGTGCAGATTATTTCACCCTTGAAGTCTCTCAAGCTATTGGAAAAAATAAATTAGGTCATCCCCTTTCATTTTCCCTTACCCGCTTCATCCTTCCGATTTTGACTTGATAAAAGGGGATGGTTTTGGTAAAAGAGAAGTGTCCTTCAGGATGAATTTTTCGTGAAGGACGATGGGCTGGCCGAAAGGAGCAGGAGATTATGTCAAGGATATTGGTCACCGGAGGGGCAGGATTTATCGGATCGAATTTGACAGAGGCCCTGCTTAAACAAGGTCATTGGGTTTGGGTCCTCGATAATTTCTCAACTGGGAAAAGAGAAAATCTGGTTTTTGACAAAGAATACCCCTCTCTCGAGATTATCGATGGAGATATCCGAGACTTAGCGATCTGTCGAAAGGTGATGAAGGATATAGAAGTTGTATTTCATCAAGCCGCTCTACCTTCGGTCCAAAGGTCAGTGGAGGATCCATTAATATCCAATTCAGTGAATGTGGAGGGGACTTTGAATATTCTCCTTTCGTCAAGGGATACAGGGGTGAAGAGATTGATCTATGCCTCGTCCTCTTCGATCTATGGGGATACCCCTACTTTACCGAAGCAGGAAGAGATGCCCCCAAATCCTCTCTCGCCCTATGCATTACAAAAATATATCGGAGAACATTATTGCCGATTATTTTTTCAACTTTATGGCCTTGAAACCGTCTCCCTGAGATATTTCAATGTCTTTGGACCCAAACAGGATCCAAACTCCATTTACTCTGCTGTCATCCCGAGATTCATCGATGCGCTGCTCGAAGGGCATCCTCCGATTATCTTTGGCGATGGGGAACAATCCCGTGACTTCACCTATATTGATAATGTGATTCAGGCAAACCTCCTCGCCATGCACGTGGATCGCCTTAATGGAGAACCGATTAATATCGCTTGTGGAAAAAGGACATCGTTGAACCAATTGTTAGCCACTCTCTATGATATTTTTGGAACAAAGGTGTCACCTATCTACCAGGAACCCCGAAAAGGAGATGTTAGACATTCTCTGGCAGATATCCGAAAGGGAAAACAAATTTTAAATTATGAGCCAAATGTTGGGATAGAGGCCGGATTGAAAAAGACGGTCGAATATTTTAAAGAGCAACGGATGGGAGAACAGAGGAGATGATCGGACTGAAGGAACGACGGAAGCTGGAAGGAATATTGGGCAGGTTTTCGAGGGTGAAGATTTTGGTACTTGGTGATATCATGCTGGATCGGTTCATTCGGGGAAAAGTTTCCAGGATATCCCCAGAAGCACCTGTCCCAGTCGTGGTGGTGGATAATGATAAGGAAACTTTTCATCTTGGAGGGGCTGCCAATGTCGTGAATAATATTCGTTCCCTTGGCGGAGAAGTATCGCTTTGTGGCCTCGTGGGTGATGATGAGTGGGGTCAAAAAATTATTAAACTGTTTAAAGAGATGGGGATTGGAACCCGTGGGGTATTCAGGGAAAAAGGTAGACAGACAACTATAAAGACGCGCATTTTTGCCAATCAGCAACAAGTGGTGCGGATTGACCGAGAAACGACCGATCATCCAAAGATTTATACTCTCCAAAATGTTTTAAAGTATTTTACAGAGAACATAGAAAATTATGCTGGGATTGTTATCTCCGATTATGGGAAAGGTCTCTTGACAGAAAAACTGATTCGAACAATTATTCGAAGGGCGAAGGAATCGAAAAAGTGGGTCATGGTTGACCCAAAAATGGAAAATTTTTTCTTCTACAAAGGAGCGACAGTAATCACCCCTAATACCAAAGAGGCAAGTGAAGCATCAGGGATTCCCATTCTTGATGAATCTTCATTAAAAAAAGTGGGGAGGAAACTGTTGAAGAAGTTGGGATGTGAAGCGTTGGTCATCACCCGTGGGGAAGAGGGGATGGCTATCTTCGAACCACACCGAGACCTCTCTTTTGTTCCTACTAAGGCTAAGGAGGTTTACGATGTGACTGGTGCAGGAGATACCGTGATCGGGACAATGGCCATTGCTTTGGGAGCAGGGGCTGATATTAAGACTGCAGCGGAATTAGCAAACTATGCGGCTGGGATTGTGGTTGGAAAGGTGGGAACCGCAACCGTGAGCCAAGAGGAGTTGATCGAGGCGATCAAGTACGGATGAAAAACAGGAAAAGAAAATTGGGGTCAGGGCTCGACATTGGACAGGGAACGTTGGTCATTGGTTGATTGTCCAATGTCAAGCCCTGACCCCTTCTCGCGTATAGGGCCTTTGATACGTTCGACGGCGTCAAACCCCGATTTTTAAATCGGGGTAAAAAGTGCCGCTCAGTATCAACCCTGAGCATACCCCGGGCTTCAGACCGGGAAGTCGAATGGGTTGATTTTGTCCGCTATGTTTCGAGGACGAAGATAACCTCCATTCTCACCCGGTATTCGATGATCTTTGAATTTTCCACTGCTACCCGCATTTCAACGACGCGCATTCCCGTGATGCCCCTCAGGGTCTTGGTAGCCCTTGCGAAACCAACCTTGACCGCATCTTCAAACCCCTTTGAAGAACCTGCAATAATTTCTGTTACTCTTGCTACCCTGGGTTCTGTCATGATAATCACCTCCTTCTTTTAAAAGTTGGTATTGATTTTAGAAGTTTATACGAAAACCTAAAAAAATGTCAATGAAAAAAATATTGATAAATTTAGAAATTATGTTATAAAATTAAAATTTGACAATATTTTCATACGTTACATGGTGTCTGGATGAAAAAAAGGGGATGATGACTTCCCATCCTATTGCCAAGAATGATTTTATCGATCAATTTATCCATTATCTCTCTGCAGAGAAGAACGCCTCTCCCCATACCTGTCGTTGTTACCTAAGGGATTTAGAAGAGTTTAGAAATTTTCTAAAGAGCTCGGGGATATCTCTTTCCCCTTCAGGAGGGATAGAGATAGAGAAAGTAGATCGGATGGCCATCCGAAGATACCTGAGCTTCCTCCATCGAAAAAATAAGAAGAGTTCCATTGCAAGAAAGCTTTCCACTCTGCGTTCTTTTTTCAAATACTTGATCAGGGAACAACTCGCTGCCTCCAATCCAGCTAAGAGTGTTTCAACACCGAAGGTGGAGAAA
>Ga0315279_10006992_pt1 | contig 14070 bp, 13 predicted proteins | sample YL17G06_20_MG_FD_203694 | JGI IMG/M metagenome (GOLD analysis project Ga0315279, IMG submission 203694) | Sediment microbial communities from Yellowstone Lake, YNP, Wyoming, USA - YL17G06_20 | ecosystem: Environmental > Aquatic > Freshwater > Lake > Sediment | place: USA: Wyoming | collected... | reverse complement strand
CGGGCCTCTTCACCGACAATCTCGATGATCTGCTTCTTCTCTTCAAAAGTGAGGGCATAAAACTCTCCCTGACTCCCTACAGGAAAGAGCCCGTGGACTCCTCCGTCGATCAGGTAGTTTGTAAGTTTCCTGAGGGCTCCCACATTGATTTTCCCCTCTGCGGTCACTGGTGTGACCATGGCTGGAATAATTCCCTTTGGTTGAAAGTCCATATTTCACCTCCGAATAAAAAATTTAAAGTTTGCACTACAAATCTTAATAGAAAAATATTTGTTTAAAACATGATGATATTAACCACATCAAACTTGATCTCTTTCTCAACGATCTCCTGTCGGTCACTTTCAAAAGAGACCTCAAATCTAACCTGACCTGGATGAGTAACTCCAAGTATAGGTAAAGTCCCAAGATGATTGCCCTTTACTTTAACAACTCCTTTTTTAGCATTAACAGATGGATCTTTGGGTAACAGAAAGACGATGGAGGGTGCTGGATCTTTGTAAGTCGATTTTAGTTCGAAAGTACTTCTCTGAGCGCCTATATCAAAAAGGATGCCCCAACCATCCTTCTCAAAGAGAGGATCTATCGAAATCAAGTTTGAAATGGCAAAAGGAGAGAGAAACTCCCACTTCTGTTGATTGAGTTTGGGATCGCGAATGGCATAAGGGGCCTTCCCCGATGTAGAAAGCCTCCCATCGTTTTCAACCATATAAAAATTTGTCTGCATCGATGCTCCAATTTCACCCACTCTTCCAACAATCTCCTGGACCATTAGAAAAGTTCCATTATCACCAAGTTTCGTAAAAAGAACATCTCCGCAGAACCCTTCGGGGCAATTCAATTCTGTAACAGAGGCCGGCTCAGGGAGATAGCAACGGATACTCCATTTTAGAGATCCACAGCATCCTGTCCTTTCTGGAGAAACCAAGAGATCAGGATTGGAAGCTGAGACGTGGGTTGGAAGATTGTCGTAAGTTGCAACCCGGGCTCCCCGATCTGTGTAGACCTCTGTAAGATACCGGTTTTCTTTTTCCTGATGCAGATAATAGGGATAAACAACCAAAATCCATTTCCCATTTGGAGTTGAAAGAAGGTATGAAGGAACCGGGCTTGCCCCCTGAGGGAAAGATGGTAGGCCAAGCGGGATGCGTCTGCCCGCTTTTCGCAAAAGGAGGTGACCGTCTTTTATCTTAGCAACCAAAAGATCACCCTCTTTCAGGGGCTTGAGGAAGAGATACGGTGGGTGAGCCCCCTTTTGATCAAAATAGGAATTATAAGACAGCTCTTCTATGGGTCGGGCCTTCTTGCTTCTTTGGCTTTTAGAGTCCTGTTTCGATTGTACGAGCTGGACCTGCGTCAGATTTGGACTGGCCCAGAAGAAGTCTTTGTCAACGATCATAAAGGCATGGGCACAGGGCTGCCAAAATCCCCAATTGAGGAAAAACACGAAAAAGAATAAATACAGGCCTCGTTTGGCCATGAAAACCTCCTTGAATCGGCAAACTCAAGGGATACTTCTGTCTTCTGGCAAAGATAGAGTCTGGATTAACCGCCGCTAATGATCGGGACGATTACGAGTTCATCCCCATTTTCAACCTTGAACTCTAAACCGTGGCAGAGATGGGAAACATCTCCCCGGATCAGCATGACATTGTAAGCCGGGTGAATCCTTTCTTCTTGATCCAGTAATTTGGCTTTTAAACCAGGAATCTCCTTTTCCAAATCAGCCAGGATTTTTGAAAACCGATTTTCGTCCACAAAGAAGATCTTTCTTCCGTGGGTCAAGTCTTGAAAGGCGCTTAAAAATCTTACGGTGACCGGCATGACGCAGCTCCATCCATGTTCAATCTAAACCAAGCCTGCTTAAGGTTTCTGGGGTAGGAATCCCTTCAGGGTTCCACCCGCGAAGCCTGTAATATTCATCCAACAATTTTTCTAATTCTTTTTTGGGATAAGACTCCCCAGCGCTCCCACCCTGTTTTAATGTCTCTTCAAATCTTTTTGGAAGCTGGTCATCCTTTCTAGTTATCCCCTCTCTCACATTGAATATTCTGGCCAAATTAAAAATCCTCTCTCCCGTGGTCAAAAAATCTTCCATAGTGAAATTCCAACCTGTCACAGCATTCAGAAGATCGACCAGGAGTCCCGGTTTCAAGGGCCTTGGCGGAATCATCGGGAATTTGCAGAGGGAGACCGCGTCGGACATCACCCCCCAGTATTCCTGAAGGCATTTGACTAGGCCCGCTTTGCCTTCAAATTGCTTTCGAGCCATGGGCACGGTGAAACCAAGCTCTGGAAGGGCATTCTCCCTCTGGTAGGCCTCATCATGCATGCTGGATTCATGGTCTGCCCCTTTGAAGGACGTGGCATAGGCGAGTCCCATCCCTTTCTTCCCCCGGGGGTCATGCATTGGAACCTCCATCCCTTTAACATGCATGGCCCATTGTTCGGATCCCTTTCCAATCTTTTCGGAGGCCCTCTTCACCCCTTCTGCAAGAAGGTCTCCCAGACCTTCCCTAAGGCTGATCAATGCGATCATTCTCAATATCCCCTCGGGATCCCCCCAGTTCAATTGAAAACCGAGATCCTTCTCGGTCAGAACGCCCCGATCAAAACATTCCATCACGAAGGCAATCGTGACGCCGGTTGAGATGGTGTCGATGCCGTAAAGATTGCAAAGCTCGTTCGCCTTTCCGATCGCATAGGGGTTCCCATTTAATAGGAGGGAGCCCATCGAGGCTACCGTTTCATACTGGGGACCTCCGAACTCGGTAGAGAACGAATACGGCGTCTCCCCCTTTACCACCCGACGGCATCCGATTGGACATCCTGGGCAAGTCCTCTTTCCAGTGTAGATCGCATGGAGCATGGCATCGCCGTCAATCTTATCGATTTCGCTAAAGGTGGTGGCCTGAAAGTTCTTCGTCGGAAGGATCCCATTGAGGTTGGCAGGGCCTGTGGTGTTCCAGGTCCCATATTTGGATAAGGTGTCGCAGGTTCCGTCCGTTTGGATCTTTGAGCTGATGGCTTTTACCAAGGCCTTCACCTTTTCCATATCCGACACCGGGGTCTTCTGCTTTCCGCCCAGGACGATGGCCTTCAGGTTTTTGGACCCCATCACAGCACCTGCACCTGTTCTCCCTGCAAAGAACTGGAGCTCACAACTAATATTGGCGTATTTGACGAGTCTTTCCCCGGCTACTCCGATAGAGGTCACCAGCATGTTCCTGTTTTGGGCATCGGAGAGGATTGCTTCCTGGGTTTGCCGGATATCCTTTCCCCAGAGGTGCCCCCCATCCAATATCTGACAGGAACCTTCGGTAACCCTGAGATAGACGGGTCTGTCGGATTTTCCCTCGATGACCAATGCATCGTAGCCACACCCCTTTAAGCTGCCTCCCATTCTCCCACGCATGTCCGTATCACCAATCAAGCCTAACAGGGGGGATTTGGAGGTGATGGAGATTCCCGTGCTCCCCAAAAAGTGGATCGAGGCCAGTGGGCCCGTTGAAAAAACCAGGGGGGCTTTGGGAGAAAGCGGATCGTCACCCTTTTGAAGGAGATCATAAACCCAACGAATCCCGAACCCCACCCCTCCAACATATTTTTTGGCAAAAGCTTCGTCAATGGGTTCTTCAAACGTTTTTCGGTTGGAGAGATCAACCGTTAACATCTTTCCTTGATATCCGTTCATACGACCTCCTTCATTTCTTCGTGATCCCAAATCTAAAATGAGGATTTAAAACATCATCATATTGATTTGATCAGATAGGAAATCCCCGGTTATTTCCTTATCTGTTTCCTCCACACCAAAGGGGTTAGAAAACCGATACTGGCCAGGCTCGGTTACCAAAAGCAAGGGCAGACTTCCTAACATCTTCCCTGTGATCTTAACCTCTCCTCCCTTTGGATAAAGGGAAGGGTCCTTGGACAGTAAAAAGGCTACGCAAGGGGTCATCCCCTGATAGACCGATGCAAGGTTCAAAGCGGTCTTTTTCCCCTGCCTTCCAAAACTTAGAATCCAACTATCCCTTTCGGGGAGGGGCTGGATGGAAATGAGATTGGAAACGGCAAAGGGTGAAAGTGATTCTGATTTTCGTTTGTCAATATGGGGTTCATGGACTGCCAAGAGGATCTTACCGGATGCAGAGAGGTCACCCTCGTTTCCAACAATAAAGAAATTGACTTGCATCGAGGCTCCGACCTCGCTTACCCTCCCTACAATCTCCTGGGCAATGAAAAAAGGACCTTGGTCCCCAAGTCTTGTCAACAACACATCCCCACAGAAACCCTCCGGACAACTGTATTCAGAAACAGAATTTCGGCGGAGGTTGTAAAATCGAATACTCCATTTTAGGGATTCGCAGCAGCCGGACCTCTCCGGAGACACCAGCAAATAGGGGTTATTGCCGGAGACATGGGTGGGAAGGCTATCCCATGCTGAAAGCAGGGTGCCCTGATCCGAATAGACTTCGGTCATGAATTTATTTTCTTTGTCCTGATAGAGATAATAGGGATAAACCACCAGAATCCTGTTAATCTTGGGGAGGGAGAGGAGATAGGGGGGGGCAGGATTTGCGCCCGAAGGCAACAGGGAGGTGCTCAGCGGAATCTTTTTTCCAGTCTTCCGGAAAAGGAGGTAACCGTTTTCAATCTTTGCTAGTGGATCCCCTCCTTCTTTCAGGGGGATGAGGAAAGAAAGCGGCGGAGGAGCCCCGTACAGATCAAAATGGGTTTTATACGCCAGATCTCCCAGCAATCCTGTTTTTTTGCCCGCGCTCTTTTTAATCTGCCTGCCTTGAATGGGATTCACTTCGGTGAGATTGGAACTGGACCAGAAAAATTCGCTTTCAACCACCTTCAAGGAATCGGCAAAGACCGCCCCCGCCAGCACCGCCAAAAGGAAACCACCCGTTAAAATAAGTGTTTGAAGCATCCTTTTATCTAATCCCATCCTTGTCCTCATCCTTTGACCGCACTCTCTGTAAATCCCTTGATCAAATAGTTCTGAAGCAACAGATATAATACGGCTGGGATCATGGTTGCAATGACTGTGGCAGCCATGATCGTTGACCATTCGGTCCGGAACTCTCCCACGAGTTGAGTGATCCCGAGGGTGAGTGTTTGCTTGGATTGCGCATTAATGAGGCATAAAGCCCATAAGAGGTCTCCCCAGGAGAGGAGAAAGGCAAAGATGATCGTCGCCACGAGACCGGGAAGAATACCGGGCAACACGACCGTTATAAAGGTCCGTGTCCGGGAAGCCCCATCGACCATGGCTGCCTGGTCGATCTCCGAAGGCACCGTATCCACATAGCCTTTCAGCATCCAGATACTGAAAGGGAGGGTGATCGTGATCTGGGAAAGAATCAGGCCGAGAAGGGTATTATAAAGCCCTACAAGGCTCAGCATTTTGAAATAGGGACCGACGAGCAGTACGCCGGGAATCATTTGAGAGGCAAGAAAGAGGGTCATCAGCAGGGTCTTCCCTTTAAACCGGAACCTGGAAAAACCATAAGCAGCAAAGGCTCCCACCAGTGACGAAAAGGTGGCGGTACTGATGGAGACAATGAGGCTGTTCAGGAAGTAATTTACAAATTTCTCCTGAAACCAGATTTTCGAGTAGGCCCCAACGCTTAACAGCTTCGGGAAAAGGGTCGCCGGATAACTGGCCACCTCCGCCTCCGTCTTGAACGAGGAACTGAGCATCCAGTAAAAGGGGAGGAGATTGTAAACAGCCATCACCGTAAGGGCGAGGTAGATTAGGATCCAGAAGGTCCGGCGCCCCTTCATGTCAGACCTCCCTCCTCATGGTGATCCGCAGATAAGGGATGCTGACAAAAAGCATGAGCACGGCCAGGACCACCGCAATGGAAGCCGCATAGGACGTATTGAAAAACTGAAAGTAGTGCTTATAGGTGAGCAGGGAGAGAACCTGGCTCGCATAGCCAGGACCGCCACCGGTCATGCTGTAGACCATCCCAAAAAGGCGGCATTCCCAGATCGTGTCGAGGATCATGGCAATGATCACCATGTACTTCAGGTTCGGAAGCGTGATGTAAAGGAAACTCTGGATCGACGACGCGCCGTCGATGGCCCCGGCTTCGTATTGATACCGGGGAATGGCCTGAAGCCCAGCCAGAAGAATTAACATGACGAAAGGATACCCTCTCCAGATCTCGGCAAAGATGAACGAGGAAAAAGCAAGCAGAGGCGACCCGAGAAAATCGATCGGTTCCGCCAGCATTCCGCCACGGATCAGGACTCCGTTGACGAATCCTGGCAAGGTGTCGAAGATGAACTTCCAGATAAGCCCCCCAATGACATCCGGCATCGTCCAGGGCAAAATGGCAATCACCCTGAAAACATGCCTCTTCTTAATCTCCAGGTTAAGAAGAAGAGCCACTCCAAGACCAATCAGGAGATGAAAAGAGACCGTCGTTGAAACAAAAATAATGGTATTGACGAGAGACCCCAAAAACTCAGCGTCTTGAAATAGCCGGAGGTAACTTGAAATCGTGAAAGAGGGCTTGCTCACCCACATAAGGTTAAAGCTCTGGAGAACCGCGGCAATGGCAGGAAACCCGAGGATGCTCACCAGTAAAATGAAAGCGGGGAGAATAAAGAAATAGCCCTTATATCGGTCATGGATCTGCATAGCCAACATTTGCCTGTCTCAAAAAAATAGAGGAGGACCTACTGAATCTATCTCAGCGACTCTATTCCTATTCCTATCAAATCTTGATATACAGAGGCCTTGATCCTGAAACAGGCTCGGGACAACATTACAGAATACGTTGAATAGGGGAGAGAAAATACCTCTCCCCTATTTAACGTTCAACCTACTTTCGAGCCAGGATGGCCTCGATCTGGTTATGGGCGTCCGTCAACGCCTGATCCGGTGTCTTCTGCTTGGCAATGGCAGCCTGGAGATTCAACCGGAAAGCCTCGAGACATTCGGGCCATTGCGGAATCAAGGGTAAAAAGTCTGCATAATCGAGTTCCTGGGTGACCATCCCAGCGTACTTGCTCTGCTGGATAGGACCAAAAGTATTGTTCACACTTTTCCGGCATGAAAGCATGTTGTTGTCAACGAACCATTTTTCCATCTGTTTCTTGTCGGTCAGGAACTTGATCAGTTTCCATGCAGCCTCAGGATTCTTGGTGTTCGGGTTCATGAAGATCGATTTCTGGTAAAGGGTAGAACGGATCTTTGATTTTACCCCTTCTTTTTGAGGGATAGGGAACATATCGAGGACCTTCCAGCCGTTCAACTCCGGATTCATTCCGCTGACCTCTGTGATCGACCACATGGTCCCTATCTTCATGGCCGTCTTCTTGAAGGCAAGGAGCCTTCGAGCCTCGTTACAGTCGACCTGGAAGACCCCGGGAGGCATGACCTTATCCTTCAGGATCAGATCAACCACATAGTTGAAGGCTTCCTTGGCCTGAGGGGTATTCAAGGCGGAGTGCTTCCAGTCAGGTGTCAAAAAATCACCCCCAAAACCTCTTAAAACCACCGAAAATCTTAGGTCAAAGCAGGCCTTCGCAAGGACAAACGCAACTCCCCATTGATCGACAGGTCCTCCAGGCTTGGTGATCTTGGTCAGTTTCTTACAGACCTCTCTGTACTCTTTCCAATTTTTCGGAAGACTCTTAATGCCGGCCTCCTTAAAAAGCTCGGAGTTATAGACCATGACCATCGCTACCATATTCTTAGGTATGCCGTAGACCTTGTTCTCTTCCGTCACAGGCATCAGGCTTCTCGGATAAAAATCAGAGAGCCATTGCTGCCCACCCTCCTTCTCGATGAAGGGCGTCAGATCCTTTACCCAGCCCTCCTTGATATACTGCTTCACAGGGTTCACATCGAGGGCAAATACATCTGGCCCTGCACCTGCCCGAATCGCGGTTGTAAACTTAACGTCCCGTTGGGCAAGTGCCACCGGTTCGGCCTCCACCTTTATCCCTGGATTGAGCCTTTCGAATTCTGCAATCGCTTCCCGGAGGGACCGGCCCCAGATATCCTGAGCTAATTGCCAGTCCGAATAGGAGATCTTTACTTCCTGAGCCTTCCCCACCGTTCCAATCAGACTGAGACTAAAAACCATGACAATCAAAAATACCCAATAAGTTCTTTTAAACATCTTAAACCCTCCTTTCGATTTGATCTTTTTTTCCATATCCCCTCTTCTTTGAGATTCGCTATCACCTCCTTTCTTGGGAGATCTTTCGCGTCGATTTCCTGACAATGAGATGGGATGGGATAAGAACCCTCTTCGGATTCTTTCGTTTGTGGCCGATCCTTTGAAGGAGCATCTCCCCTGCGGTCTTTCCGATGAGATACGGTGAGTGTTCAACCGTGGTAAGTGGGGGAGATAAAAAAGCAAACCATTCCATGTCATCAAAGCTGATGAAAGAAATATCTTCGGGAATTCGGATCTTCAATTCATTCAAGGCCTGGAGGGCTCCGATGGCCATCTGGTTATTGGCCACAAATAAGGCCGTCGGGACAGGCCGTTTTTTGAACATCTCCTTGGTTAAAGCATATCCGCTCTCTCTCTTGAAATCTCCAAACTGGATCAAATGATCGTCTATCGGGATCCGATGGTGATCCAGGGCATTTTTATAACCTTCCAGTCTTTCGGCACCTGAACTCAATCCCGTTGGCCCGGAAATGATCCCGATCCTCCGATGACCCAATCGGATTAGATGATCGATGGCCTGATAGGCGCCTCCCCTGTTATCCCCCAGAACGGCATCTGAGGCCAAACCCTTTATCCTTCTCACAATGGCCACCAAGGGAACGGTCTTCAACCGGGAGAGGAGAGGATGGAATCCATCCTGAAAGGCAGTGGAAATGACAAGCCCGTCAATCCTTTTCTCCAATAAAACCTGGATGTAGAGAACCTCCTTCTCCACATCTTCATCCGTATTACAGAGCATGACACTGTAACCACTCTTATAGGTGACGTCCTCGATTCCACGGACGATAGCCGTATAAAACGGATTGAGGATGTCAGAGATGATGATGCCAATGGTATGGGTTTTCCGTTTGACGAGGCTCCGGGCAATGGCATTGGGTTGGTAGTCCAGTTCCTGGATGGCCTTCAAGACCCTCTCTCTTAACTCCTCGCTTACAAATCGGGTCTTGTTGATGACATGGGAGACGGTGGCGGTGGAGACTCCAACCTGTCTGGCAACATCCTTAATCGTCGGCATGACCCTTCTCCAATGAAACAGATATGTAAACGTTTAACAAAATTTGAAAACTTCCCTAATATAAAACGGTAATTTCTATCAAACCACCATTTTATCCTGCGGATTTCTATTGGATAAATACCACCAGAAAACCCCTGGTCCCCAACCTCGATCCAAGCTACGGCTCATATCTATTTTCCCATGAGAAGATTCGGCAACCATGTCACCAAAGGCGGGAAGAAGGTAATCATCACAAGGACCACGATCAAGGGAATGAGGAAAGGCACGGTGGCCCGGACGACTCGCTCGAATGAAATACCACTGACGTGGACCATGACGAACAGCACGACCCCGAAGGGTGGGGTGAGGAGGCCGATCATGAGGTTGAGGGTCATCACCAGGCCAAAGTGGACCGGGTCGATGCCGACCTGGGTAATGACCTGCATCAGGATGGGGCCGAGGATCAGGATAGAGACGATGGTCTCGAAGAAGCAGCCGACGACCAGCAGGAACAGGTTGATGACCAAGAGCAGGATAAGCGGATCGCGGCTGATGCCGAGTAAGGTATCCACGATGGCTGACGGGGCCCCTGTCCTCATGAGGAGCCAGCCATAGAAGTTTGCGGCTGCGATAATGAAACCGAGAGCCGCCGTGTCCTTGGCGCTTTCGATGAAGACCTTAACCGTGTCCTTCCAGCCGAGTTCTCGATATACTAAAGTACCAAGGATGAGCGCATAGGCTACCGCCACCCCCGCCGCCTCGGTCGGGGTGAACCAGCCGGTCCAGATGCCCCCGAGAAGGATCGTCGGCGTCATGAGCGGCAGAAAGGCATCGATGAAGGCCTTCACGAACTGGCGCAGCGTGGGGAAAGGGGTCCGCCGGTAGTTCCGTTTCTTGGCGTAGACCCACACCATGGCCATGAGAGCGACCGTCATAAGGAGACCTGGGACAACTCCACCCAGAAACAACCGGCCGACGGAGACGCCCGCAACCAGGCCGAGGATGACGAAGGGAATGCTCGGAGGGAAGATCGGCCCGATGGTGGAAGAGGCCCCCGTGATGGCCACGCTGAACTCCCGATCGTAGCCTGCGTCATTCATGGCCTTCAATTGGATCTGGCCCAGACTGGCGGCATCCGCCACGGCCGATCCGGACATCCCCGCGAAGATGAGGCTGGAGACGCAGTTAGCGTGGCCCAGGCCTCCGGGTAGGAATCCGACGAGCGTCGTCGCGAAATTGAAGAGCCGGGTGGTGACCCCGGCCGTGTTCATGAGACGTGCCGACAGGATGAACAGGGGAACGGCCAGGAGGAGGAAGTTGTTGATGCCGTACATCATTCGCTGGGTAACCATGGGGACGTTCATGCGACTGCCCTGCTCCACGAAGAACGCCACCAGGCCGGTTAGTCCCAACGACATGGCAATGGGAACACCAAGTATGAAGAGACTAATGAGTCCGAATGTGATGAAGTATATCATTGCCATCCCTCCGGGCCTCGTGAAGTCCGGACAAACGACTTCCGCACCTGCTCCACGAGATTCGCCACCTGATACCAGAGCATTGCCAGGCCGGCAATGGCAATGATGAGATAGATGTAGCCCATCCGCAGCCAGCCCACGGTTGGAGCGAAAGAGTTCCAGTTGAGGCGGGTGTTGGTCCAGGCGCCCCAGGTGATGACGGCCAGGAGGGGAACGATCGCCAGGTCCGTAATGATCCGTAGGACGGCGGCAGTGCTCTTCCCGATGCGGTCGGTCAATGATGTCACCCGGATGAGCCCGTCCTCCTTAATGAGCACGGCGGTCCCCAGAAAGACCATCAAGACGAAGCTGAGCCGGGCCAATTCATCCGTCCAGACCGCAGAGATCTGGAAGACGGCCCGTGCCAGGACCTGGAAAAAGGTCGTCAAGAACATAAAGAACAGGAGAATCCCAACGAGATATTCGAGCGTCCGTTTCATCGCAACCTCATAAACCCGCTTTTCAAGAAGGACCCCTGTCTAGATAAATTGCAGTTGGACAGGGGTCCTCCCAGTTAAGCTGCCGGTCTCGTTTCGGCCGAGTATCCTATTTGATGGCCTGGACCCTTTCGTACAGGCCCGGATTCCATACAGTCCTGTTCAGTTCTGCCATGGCCGGCTGCACAGCCTTCTGGAAGGCGGGCAGGTCGGGCTGAATGAGAGTCATCCCCTTGCCCTGCAGGTCCGTAAGCAGCTTCGTATCGAAGTCCATGGCCAGCTTGTTGGCATACTCCGTGGCATCCTTCCAGGCCTGGAGGATGAGCTGTTGCTCGTCCGGCTTCAGGGTATCGAACCATTTCTTGGACATCTGGTACTTACAGACGGAGTAGACATGCTTCGTCGCGATAAGGTACTTCTGCGCTTCGTAGAACTTATAACTCCAGATGGATTCCATGGGGTTTTCCTGTCCATCGGCCACGCCGGTCTTGAGGGCCATGTACACCTCGGGGAAGGCCACAACCACGGGCAGTGCCCCGAGACTCTCCCAGATCTTGATCCAAGCCTTGTTCTCCGGCAGACGGAGCTTTAGGCCTTTGACATCCGCCGGGGTGCGGACCGGCCTATTAGCGGTCAAGTAGCGGGCGCCCCGGTACACCATCCCCGCGGTCATGACCCCCCGCTCCTTGAGCACCATGTCGTTGACTTCTTTCCCGATCGGGCCGTTCCAGAACTTCCAGAAGTGATCGGCGTCCCTGAGCACGTAGGGGTTTTCATATACACTCCACTTGGGGAAGAAGAGGGTGACATCGCCCGGGCCCATGGCGCCCATTTCCAGGCCGCCTGCGCTCATCGCCTCAAAGACATCCCTCTCGCCCCCCATGGCCCCCCCCACGTGGATGAGGACTTCCATCTCGCCCTTGCTGCGCTGCTCCACCAACTCCTTGAACTTCACCTGGCCGAAGTGCGCGGGGGCATCCGGCCCATAGGTGGAGCCAATGTTGATCTTCATCTTGGCTGTGGCAGGCATCGCCAAGGTAATGCTTACAACCATTGTCACTATTACGAACATCCAGATTCTCAATCTCATTGTCATTCCCTCCTTTTTTTGAAAAGAACTCGCTTGGGGTTGGGTTGAAAAATAGGAAAAACGGATTTGCTTATCAATCAGAAAAAACCACCATCACTCCGAAGATAAGAATGAGTTTAGAAAAAGCACTACATTTTTCCCCTCTCCCTCCTTTCTGCATTTGATACAGGGTCTCCAAGTCTCATATCAGAATGGATCCCCCATCCACAAAAATTGTCTGGCCGGTGATAAAATCGGAAGCCTTTGAAGCCAATAAGATCGCAGTCCCAACGTAATCTTGAGGACTTCCCATTCGTCCGAGAGGGATCGAACGGATTCTTTCTTTGAGGTCCTCTGGATGGTCTTCGAAATATTGTCTGTTCAGGCTAGTCAGTGTGGGTGCTGGGGCAATGGCATTTACATTGATATGGTGAAGAGCCCATTCCAGAGCCATCACCTTTGTAAGGTGGGATACGCCCGCCTTGGTGATGGCATATACGCCCCGAAGGGGTTGAAGTACCTGAGAAACATTAGAGGAGATATTGATGATTTTTCCTTGTTTTCGCTTGATCATTTCAATACCAACGATTTGGGAACAGAGAAAAACTCCACGGAGATTGACATCCATGACAGAGGTCCATTCCTCATCGGTCACTTCCTCAATCGGTTTTCGCAAAATGATCCCGGCACAATTGACAAGGATATCGATTTGGCCAAAGACCTTTAGAGTATCAGAAACCATCTTCTGGACACTTCCTCTCTCGGTCACATCCACCTTGATGAAGTTGGATTTGTACCCTTTCGACTCCAAATCTTCAGATGCTTTCTTACCCTCTTCATTTAGAATATCTGCAATAACAACGCTTGTCCCTGCAGAGGCCAAACCCTCGGCAATTGCAAACCCTATTCCTCTGCTTCCTCCTGTGACAATGGCTACCCGTCCTAAGAGATCGAAAAGGTCAAGCGAGCTTCCCATATATTCTCCCTCCTAATCTCATTTGTAATTCCTAATTTCCGCTTGCACTTTTTACGCCCTCATTTGGCCAGAACTCCATCAATGGGGCGAAGCAACACCATTACCCTTGGAGGGCTCCGATGATGGCCTGGCAGAACTCCGGGAGGTCGTCCACCTCCCGACTGGTGATGATTGCGCCATCACGCACTGCAGGCGCATCCACCCAATGGGCACCTGCTTGGATGGCATCACTCTTGAGTGATGAGTACGCGGTCATCCGGACGCCACGCACCACATCTGCGGTGAAGAGTAGCCAGGGGCCGTGGCAGATGGCGGCCACCGGTTTCTTCGCGGCGACCGCCGCTCGCACGAATTCGACTGCAACTGGATCGCGACGCAATACGTCTGGAGCAAACCCCCCGGGGATCACGACAGCATCTACGTCTTCAACTTTGATTTCCGCCATGGCTTTCGTAACATACCGGTACCCTTCCTTGTGGAAGGGCGGAGGAATAGTAAGACCATAGCGACCGGTAATAGGCTTGCCGGGAAAGTACGGACGAGGCGCCACCCCCAGATGAACCATACCCAAAATAATCCTTGCACCCTCCTCGCTCAGCCGAAGCAGTGGATAGAACACCTCCATATCTTCGAACTCGTTGGCAACCAGGATTGCGACGACTTTCCCTTTGAGGGCATCCATGGACCTATCCTCCTTTTAAAGAGATTAGCATTTAAAGAAATTCTACCCAGTAAAGTTAAACGGATACGTAAACGTTTAACTAATTTTCCAATTTCGTTAACACAACCAATTATTTCTGTCAAGCAAATAAAAGACAGTGTGTTAGCAAAGTAGAAATGTCCCCCTTAACTGCTTAAGTTAAAATGTCCCCA
>Ga0315279_10006991_pt1 | contig 14073 bp, 10 predicted proteins | sample YL17G06_20_MG_FD_203694 | JGI IMG/M metagenome (GOLD analysis project Ga0315279, IMG submission 203694) | Sediment microbial communities from Yellowstone Lake, YNP, Wyoming, USA - YL17G06_20 | ecosystem: Environmental > Aquatic > Freshwater > Lake > Sediment | place: USA: Wyoming | collected... | reverse complement strand
TTCGTAGCATAAACACGCAATGAAAATATTCTAGGACTATCGCCTATCTCTTTCACTTCAGCTCTGATTGTTAACGGGTCATTAATATTTGTTGAACCTTTTTCATTGTTTAATTGAGAATTTTTATTGGAACCAAAAGCCGCTACTGAATACGATACGCCACATGTAATTAACACGATTAAAACAAATGCTGCAATTATTTTTTTCTTCATGGTTATTTCCTCCTTATGTAATTCCAATGCATGTCATATATTTAAAGTAATATCCCCTTTAAAAACATATCCTTAGAAACGGCATTGATGGTATGTAGTGAATTTTGAGATTTATTGGTGGAGGGGGTATTCAAGTTGAAATCATTTTATCTTGAATATACTCATAATGATATACAATAAACCATGGAGTTTAATTTTTACAGGAGTTACCAGCCACGGGTCATAATGAACCGTCGCATTCACAACCATGATACTGTCACCACTGCCAGGCCCAATCCCACCAGGTCCACTAGAGCTTCCCCACCAGTTATTTGTTAAGTTCGCTGTACAATCCACCACAATAGCTCCCTGATCATTGCTGACTATATTATTATGGTCAATCGTATTTCCATTGGAGTCTCCAACACGAACCCCACAAATTTTAGCTTGCTTTATATTATTATACGTGACATTATTGTTGTTCGATTCCTCCATTTCAACTCCCCAAAAATCATTTCCCACCATAGTGTTGAAATGGACTTCATTTCCTTGGGCACCATACATAAGACGGACTCCTTGACTACACAGAATAATGGTGTTAAAACTTATCTTATTACCCCAGCCACCATACCATATCCCAACTGCTTCATTAATAGATGAAGTAATTGTGTTAAAATCAATTTGATTGTCCCATGATGTTATACATCGTATCCCAGCAACACCATTGTTAATTGTACACCATCTGATAATATTATTAGAAGAGTTTTCGATATACAATCCATACCACCCATTGGATTTTATTGTGCATCTTTTTATGCTAATGTTTGATGATCTGATAATATGAAAGCCATCCTCATTTCCATTAAATGTGCAGCGAGAAATTGTTAATCGTGATGTGCTGTGAACAATCTCGATGCCGAAAAAATCATTTGAAAAACTGCATTGCCTCACAGTTCCTGATGAATTAACAAGGAGCAACCCCTCCCAATTATCATTCATTTCAATGTTAGACAACTTTATATTATCACAGCTGACTAACCCTAAATAACCACAATCTAAACGATCAAATTTTCTGTTATCCTGCTCCACAAGGTAATATATCGGTTTCCCGTTTCTTGTATTTGTCAAATCAATATCCTGGTAAAAATCCTTGATTTCCGTCCCCCATACAGAAAAATCACCCCCGATAACGCTATTATTTCTCAGTGAGTTATAAGGGGAGAAATCCATCCAGATTCCCTGACCATTAAATGTACAATGATCAATGAGATTATTTGAAGATTGAAATAAATAACCTCCGTCGTTAAACGTGGAAGATGTTATAATTGAATCAGTTGTTCCCGCGAAAACGATGCCAAATGCGTTACTGTTGGTAATGAAATTTTTTACCGTCATGTTTTGACAGTTGATTAAGGCGAAAAATCCGATGTTTTCATTTCCATCAAACACGAGGTTACTTTGGTTGTGAAGATAGTAGATTGGTTTTCCATTGATAGTATTTGACATATCAATATCGAAGGTATCAAATCCTCCGCCAATATCGAAATTATACGTGTTATTATACAAGATATTGTTTCTGAGGACACCATGTTCGCATCCATATAATGCAATCCCAAAGGTATTAGAAAAAACGTCACATCCGAGTATGGTGATATTGTTAGTAACCGCAGAAACGATACCCATATATCCATTTTTTATACTTAGATTTGACAGCACGATAAAAGATGAACGATCGAGATAAACTCCGTCTCCTTGAAAGGTGCAATTCGATATAGATACATGATGAGATGAATCAAATAGTTTTATACAAAGTGCAGCAGCAACCGTGGAATTTGTAATGGTTATATTTGATGACCCATCAATATAAAATCCAATGTCAACGTTATCAGATATGATGATATTGTCGACTGCTCCTCGTTCTATTGCGTAAAAAGAGACAGTTCCATCTTTTAGAGAGCAGTAACGAATAATGAAATAGGCGGTGGTAAACGCTATATCAATTGCTGTACCCTGTGCAGTGATTTCCCATCCTTCGATAATATAGGGATCTTCAACAGTACCATTCCCTCCAGTTACACCATTCGCTTCCGTAAAATCGGTATCTCCGTTGATGGAAATAGGATTATGAGGCGTGTAATCATTTCTAAAATTCATCGATATAGGTCCTATACTATCGCCTTTTTCATCAGGAATTATGTTATATGCTTCTTCCATTCTCCACTGTGCTCTATAACGATAATTCCTATAATAATCAAGAATGTCGCCACCATTCGGTGCTTTTGTTTGCTCCATCTTTTGAGTATGAGATGTGATATTCTGAGGTGGGATTGAGACACCGATAAAAGAAGTCGATAATAACAAGAATGTGACCAATAGCGGGATAAAAGGTTTATTCATTTATTTCTTCCTCCTTTATAAATATAAAATATAATGACAGAATGCATATATAAATATTCACTATAGAAAATAACTTCACTTTTAGAGTCTTTTTATACTAGTGGTTTCGCTTTTTCAATTATGGTAACAAAGAAACTTACCGAGAATGGCTGCAGAGACATATAAGAACTCCTTGAAAAAGGGATATCAGTAAAAACGATAGCGGATAAATACAGGATTGACACTTCACTTATCTATCGAAGAGTGAAATTTGAATACGAGAGAAAAAAAATACCACTAGAAACGAAAAATAAGATCATCAAAGCAATTAAAAATGGGGAAACAAATGCTGAAGCAGCGCAGATGTACGGGTTGAACATAGGAACCGTGTATAACCTCACTAGAAGCATTATAGAGGGTCATCAATCACAGGGAACCATATCATTAGCAAGAACGGGATTAAGCTTCTTAATAGGCTTATGACCAATGGATACCTGGTCTCTGATTTTGTGGTCTCCACTGTTCGTAATCTCCAAAGGCAGTTTCCGGTCATTAAATCAGCGAGATACAGGGATAAAACGTTCTTTTATCTCCCTGGATGAGAAGAGGAAACAATAGAGGCCTTCTTTAGGGAGAAACCAGACAGGATCATCAACTTCCGTGCTATTGAAGAGCTGGCGTATCTTCTTGGAGTCAAGATATCCAAGGATGGCCAAAAGAATCTTGTTGAAAGATACAGACGGAAGCATGCGCAGCATTGGGAGTCCAGACGGATAATCCAGAGGAGACTTGAGGATTTCGTCCCTGATCTTGAGTACGTCCCTGTATCTGAATGGGCGGAGCCAAGTTACAGGTTATTCCCTAAAATAGGTTGACTATTATACTTATTGTGTCAATAGATAATTTTTCTTCCAATTCTTCAGAATTAATATTCTGTATATTTTATACGATTTTTCAACTCATAAGAAGAATCTCGTCGATTATCATCCATCAACAAATGCTACTAACCACCGATTGTTCGGAACGACTGATAACTGAAACCGATAATGAAACCAGTATCATTAATATATTGAGTACTCATCGCAAGACCAACGAAACCTTTGAAGGCGATGCCAATATTATTATCTGCATCTGGGCCCCAATGTTGAATCCCTCGAAGGCCTATTGTCGTGATATTGCCGCCTTTGCTTGCTTCCCACCAGCCCACACCTATCGCTATCTTCGGTCGATGCTCAAGGAAATCTACTATGTTGTAAAGGAATTCCCATCCGAAATATACATAGAACGCGAATACATAGTCTATGACCATCTCTGTTAATAGTTTTACAGCATAGGTGTCCTTGCCGACTCCGAAGACGAAATTAAAATAGTTCACTTTGGGATCATCGTCCGTCTTGTCATTATTGTGCAAATTGTTTACTACCCTCAGAAGTCGCTGATAGTTCGCCCATCTGTTCACGAGCAGATCTGCGACCTTGTCGATTTCTTTTGTCTGGGGCAACAGACCAGCATCTTTGAGTTCTCCCACCAGCGCTGTAATCTTCTGTCGCACACCGGGATGCAACGGTTTTTCCCTGAAATCTACGGACAGTTCCTTTGCAAGAGCGGTGATCTCTGCAAACTTCTCCTGGGTTATCTCTCCAACAACTCGCTCGATTTTCCCCCCAATAAATATCTGGCACATAGCTTCGATGCTATCTTCGCCCTCCGACCTTGAAGCGTTCTGGAGATAGCGCGGAGGGGCGCAGGAACTTGCAAGCGGAGAGAATGCAAGAGTCAAGAACGACACTGCAACGCCAATAGCCAAACCCATTATCTTTCGTTTTTTCCTCTTCATGATTCCTTACCTCCAATTTTGTTCGTATATTACTTCTTTTGTCAGGAGCACATTGAACCCGAAGAGGGTGACACCATTGCGTTTCAAGATCTTCTCGCCGTAAGCAGTTAATGTTACGTACGTATGGAAAAATGGCATGGGATAACAATCATTCCAATTTGAGTAATTGGCGTGAGGGGATACAGTAAAGTACTCCCATCCCTCATTTTCCATCCCTAAGAAGTTCTTCATGTCGATATCAATTTTGCAAGAAACTGGTTCATCTTTATGGTTCACGACCTTCCAATGGAAAGCGAATCCCCCCCATATGTAGAGCTCAACAGCATCATCTGTGGGCTTCGGTTTTATATCAACAGCCGAAACAGGCGGCAATAAAAGTAAAGCGAAAGAGAAACAAATGATGCACAATCTTCCAATGTCTTTCCTACCAGTCATTTTATTCCTCCTAAATATTATATATTAACATTATATAAGGATTTCCATATAAATATTTAAAAACTTTATAAAAGAAATTATATTATTGTCTACGATTTTTATCTTTTTGGGGCCGTAAGATTGAATTGGAAAAAGAATGTAGAGAGAGGCACTAGTACGTGCCCCCGTGATGAGGATGTTAGATTCCATTCATTGCCCTGTTATTTATGGAATTTCACTGTGATTTGTTTCTATTTGCAGATCAATTCGACTGTCGTGTCTCCCCGATCGCCTTTGTAGGTGTAAACCAAATTGTCATCTGTCTTCAGTAGATCAGTTATGCTTCCTTTGACCACACCGTTTTCGAATTCGGTGTTGATACTTCGATCTGAACAGTATCCGTTCCAATTCCAACCTTCGGATTCAACAATTGTATCGTTCTGATTCCCAACAATGTTAATATAAATCTGATTACTCAGGTTTAATTCCGCATATATAAGAAGATCAAGACATAGAACTCGTATTTTTGCGTTACACATATAGACCGTTTCATTTCCAGATGAAGTGACTTTTCCCATTCTCAATATTTGATTACCGTGTATTGCTCTTGTCCAGACAGCCGTTCCTGTTCCGACTATAGCTCCGTTACATCGTTTCAGATACCACTGCATAATAATCGGTCTGGGAATTGGAAGAGTTTCTACCCATGTATCAACACTGTAATCTACTTTCACCGAACCTGTTGCCCCATTGGGCAAATTACGAGACCAATTCACATGGTCGACACCAAGTCCAAAAGTTCCGTTATAGATATTTAGAAACCCATTTTCTACTATGGTATTGTTATCAATAGTATTGCCAGTTGAATGTACTATCACACCAAAAAAATTTCGGTATACGTAGTTTTTTGAAATTCTATTCTGAGCGGAAGTATCTCCGCCGAAGACACCAATACCTATTAAATTTAACTCGATTACGTTATTCAACACAATATTTTTATTAGAACTCCATCCAACCTTGACACCATAAAAATTTTCATAAATGGAATTATTGAAAACACTATTATGAGTCCCTCCTTCAATATAAATGCCATTGGTGGCATTTTCATAATCTAACACGATTTCTCTATCTGCGGAAGAAATGATGTTATCGAAGATTCTGCAATTTTGATATCCGTAGAGGCTTATTTGTTCACCCCACTCCCCAGATTCGTTGTTATCAAAGCATACACATGATGCTATAGTAATGTTTGAAGCACCTCCCTCACAGTAGATGCCACGATGATCTCCTTTGGTAATCGTGAATCCCTTAACTTCCACCGAATTAGTGTTGATATGTACAACCTCTTTACGCCTATTTCCATCGATAATAGTGGTATCCCTATCTTCACCAATCAGATTGATTGATTTATCTACAACGACATTTTCAAAGTACGGAGACGAATCATCGTAAACAAACACGGTGTCACCAGGGTTTGTTGCATTAATTGCACTTTGAATTGTAGTGTAATTTCCGGGTCCACTCCCACCAACATACAACCAATTCCCTCTTGATGTTGATTGAGATGGTTTCTCACTTTCCTGTGCAATCGCTGGAATGATACCTGTTCCAATGAACAAGAGAATGATTCCAATCGCCAAACATTTCCTTTTCATTTATTACTCCTATTAATTCCATATTTGTCTTACTATGAATTGATGACGAAGAAGGAGATTTTGGAATACGCTAATGATTTGTTGGTGAAGAAGGTTTCTTTGTATATAACTAAGGCTATAGGGGGTGTTCATCGAGCTACTCGCATTAAGTCCAGCTATATCATAAGCGATAACTTTTATAGTATGCTCTCCAAACCCAATAGTCCACCAGAATTCATAAGGTGGTTCAGGAAGTAAAACATCTACATCATCTAGGTGTAAGAGAACTTGCGAAACGCCACTGGTATTGTCAGAGACGGTTACATAAATTGTATACTTGTGAGGTCCTGTTATCATTTTTATAATGGTTATCATTGGAGGTGTTTGGTCAATCTTCACAGTTACATTGTATATAGGTGAATGACCTCCCATAGGGTCAATAGAATACCACAGTAAAGTATGAATTCCATCTGTATCAACGATAATTGGTTCGGTATATACAAACCAATCCCCTTCATCTATGTTCACATAGTAAAGAAGCTCGTCTTCAAAAGTTATAGAAACAGGACTTATGTACCAACCGTTTTGCCCCATTGTTCCGTTGATAACAATATCGTTTACATAACTCTTTGATATAACTGTGTTCTGGTTTGATGATTGAACTGTTTGATACCCAACCACATTACTCAACGAACCAAGAACAAGAAGAACCATCGCACAGATACTGACAACAATCAATGGGCGTTTATCCATATCTTTCCTACCCCGTGATATGATTTTAATATCACTATTCACCTATAAATAGGTTATATGTTCCATCCAAAGAAATATCTGAGTATCGGAAATGCATGTGGGAAGTGTTCGAACAACCATTCAAGGAACTGGAAATGTGGTGGCTCATAAGCGACCGGCATAGTGACAGTTAAGGTCCCCCAGTCACTTTCCATTCCTAAGGTGTTTTTTGCTTTGGCTTTGATGATGTAGGTTCCCTTGGTAGCCCAAGTATGTGACTGGGTTACTGCTGTTCCAGATGGATATGGTCCGATCCAGTTACTGTTCGTTTCGTCACCCCAATCAATGAAATAGTAGACATCGTTATTACCCGGGTCAGCTGACATGAACGAATAATTATACTGTTGCTTTACTTTCCCGTCAGTCGAACCATCTATGATTGGTGAAGTTGGTGGTTGATTTTCTTTTGTGAAAATGTATACTGAACCAGAATTAACTCCGTTATCATCATCCTGTCCTGCTGCAATAAGAGCAGTATTATTGACAATAGATACGCTATTCCCAAAATAATCACCCGCAGTTCTATCTGAAGCGAGCAATTTTACTTGCTGTATCCATGTTGTACCATCACGGGTGAAAATGTATGCTGATCCTCTTCCTAAATCATCGTAATATGCCCCAATAAGGGCTGTATCTCCATCCAAGGATACAGACCAACCAAATATATCTCCTGATGCACCATCAGAAGGACATAACTTGGCTTGTTGGAACCAAGTAGCACCAATACGAATGAATACATAGACAGATCCAGAGTTATCTCCATTATCATCATTATGACTTGCACCAATAAGAACTGTATCACCATCAATTGAGACAGGAAACCCGAACTCGTCCTCTGATGAACCATCTTGGGCATATAATTTTGCTTGTTGTGTCCAGTCTGTTCCGTTACAGGTGAACACATAAGCAGATCCCGAGTTTGGTCCATTATTGTCATCCCAAGGGGCTCCAATGATAGCTGTATCACCAGAAATTGCGACACTTTGACCAAATGAATCACCCATTACCCCATCTGATGCACGTAATTTTGCCTGTTGCGTCCAATTGGTTCCATTCCAAGTAAACACATAGGCTGATCCTGAGTTGTATCCATTGTCATCATCCCAGGGTGCTCCAATAAGCGCGATATCACCAGATAATGAGACCATGCCAAATCTATCCATATATGCTCCATCTGATGCAACCAATTTTACCTCTTGTGTCCACTCTGTGCCATTGCGAAGAAAGACATACGCAGACCCCCTACCCGTATCATCGCCAGGTGCACCGATAAGAGCGATGTTACCGTCAAGACAGACAGGATATCCGAAATAATCTTGTGTTACACCATCGGAAGCCGATAATTTTATCTGTTGTGTCCAGATAGTACCATTGAAAGTAAAAATATACGCGGATCCACGGAGACTTTCATCGTAGGATGCTCCAATGAGAGCGGTGTTACCCGAAAGAGCAACTGAGATACCGAAATAATCATATGGTGCACCGTCTGAGGAGAGAATTTTTTGTGTTTCTATCCAATTCATTCCAATATATACAGTTAGGTTATTATGTGGGACTAATGATTGAGATAGGTGATCATAAAAAGGGTCGACGGATTGTAAATTTATTATCATGAGTATTGAGAAAATGATTCCAATAATTTTCATTTTTTCTCTCATGTTATTATGTAATTCTTTAATGAATGTCTTGAAGGGACGAAATAGTGACTCTTCTTTTATTAGGGATAATAGAAATGAGTAGAAAGGCCAACTAACTTCCCGTCCTTTTCGCTTCATGTTACATCTCGAAGACAGATTGTTCAAAATTATGATACTTGAACTCTGTAGGCTAGATCAGTTCTGTAGAGTAGCTCCAACCTAGACAAGTAACTTGGGCGTCCTGAAGATTAGTAAAAATCTGTAATCCAACAAATCCAAAAACTCCAAGATTACTGACATTATCACAATGCTTTATCCCTAAAAATCCCATGGTGAATAACTGAGCTTCATTAAATTCTAGAACAATCGCCAGATTAATAGGTTTCAAAATAGCCCATGCGTAAAGGCAATTGACTAAAAATACAATAACGGGTAATAAATGGTAACCCGCCCAACGATTCAGAAGAACTCCAATCAATGTCCAGATATTCATTTTATTATAGAGAGTACCGGTGAGATAGGTCAGACAATAAATATTGGAAACATCATCACCCATTGTCTTTTTTCCAAGAAAATGATTCCAACCAGTGGAAGACGGCCGTTCAAAGATAAGTTCCTGTGCCTGTTGGATACTCATTTTCTTAGGCAACAGGCCATAATTGGCTAATTCAACAATAGCCTCGTTGAAAACGGGTACGGCCTCCTCCCGAGTCCTCGTTTGGTTCAATCTCGCCCTCAAATCGCTAAGATGCGCTTCAAGATTCTCATATTGCTGTTTAGTTAGACGAACCGTGGTGTTCCTAAAACCATTGATCCCGCAGGCTTCTACTGTAACACCCACATACTCAGTCTCTTGAGATGCCTTGACAGAACGATATCCGACCACACTCGTCTGCGAGCCAAGGATGACGAGGATAACCACTACCTGACTTATCCCGATTAACGCCAACTTTTTCATATGTCTTTTCCTTCTAATTTTATTGTGATCATCCTAAAGGAACTTCCACACATTTATTTTATCGCCTGCCGTCTCTCCAAGTGAATTGACTCCTGTTACGGAAATTGTATGTTGAACGAATGGATTTATCCTCCAAGTCCAGGTGTAGGGCGGAACACGGCAAGTATGTTTGAGTTTTCCATCGATATAGAAAGCAACATGGTCAATAGGCGTATTATCAATGGCCTTCACTTCAATTGTGATTTTACCGATGATGATGGTGGGAGCGGGATTTGGTAAGAAGTAATTCATAGGAACAATTTCGTGGTTGAATACGTACAGATATCCGTCTTTTATACTCGTGAGGTCAACATATAAGGGAAGGTCTCCATACGGCTTCATAAGTGGAAAACGATCATGATTTGTCCCCCCGGAGATATTGTAGGGAGTGTCCCCGATGCCGTCGCCGTTGGCATCAACATCCTTGTAGTCGTCCCAATAGTTGCCGGTTGAAGTTCCGTTATCCCATTGGTTCGACCAGTTGTCATAGCCGTTCTGTCCATTGTTGAAGAAGTTGTTTTGATAAATGATAATGCCACTGATATGACTGTCTATGTGGACTCCGCTCTCAAGATTACCAGCCAGGGTATTTCGAATCACAACGTTGTTTTTGAACGGTCCGTCAACGTGATCAAAATAAACTCCAGCCCGTCTATTCTTCATAATGGAGTTTTCAACGATTGTATTGTTTTCTGATTTTTCAATCGAGATTCCATCAAACGTCCTACTATACTCGATGGTATTTTGATAAATCAGGGAGTTTTGTGCACACCATAAAAAGATCCCGTCATTGTTTCCTATTATTGTATTGCCCATAACGATGTTTCCATCGGGCTGCGGTGTAGGTTGAAAAAGGCTGATGCCGATATAGATGCCGTGAGTTGTATCATTCAGGATAGTATTTCCCAGGATACGGTTGTCATTCGAACCAGAACCGAGACATACACCCTCGACATTTTCCGATATCGTGTTGTTCACTAGCGTATTGTTTTTCGAATCCCTAAGATAAATTCCACAATTGCAATTTCGGATAATAGTGTGAGTAACAACGCAGTTTGAATTATTGTTAAGGACTATTCCGTTTCCTTGATTTTCTCCTCCGCCATTTTGGACGGTGAACCCAATGACTTCAACGTTATCTGATAGGATTGTAACAATACTACCGCGTTCTTGTCCATCGATGATGGTTGTAATCCGGTCTTGACCGATTAAGTGGATGGCTTGTGGTATAGTCACTCGTTCGTAATATGGAGACGAGTGGGCATATACAAAAACGGTATCTCCTGTTGCCGAGTGATTAATGGCGTCTTGAATCGTTGAGTAGTTTCCTGGTCCTGTGCCCCCAACATAGAGGGTATCACCAAAAGATGTTGTTCGAAGCGGAACAGCTTTTACACAGCTAAAAAGTGAAGAGAGAAGAACGATGCAGAAGAATAGTGCTTTACCAGTGTTGACGCTTCGGCTCAATGGAAATTTTGCGTTCATGTTAAGGGCTCCTCAGCCGGATTCCAATCTATTACAATCGTAGGCCAGGTTATTTTATTTACTGTTTTTATGCCGAAAAATATCTTTGGCAGTATACGCTGTCTTCCCCAATAATTATGGTCCAAATTAAACTCAGAATCTCGGAATTGCAATTGAGGCCCAGAAGCGAATCTCTCCTTGAGCGTAAACTTGCTAAAATTATTATCTGTGATGGTTGTTGCTAACGAACTATTTAGAATCAGGATAAAAAGACTGTTTCTTCTGAGAATATTATTCTTTGACTGGACTATCCCACAATGAGAGTTAAAGGAATTGTTTGAGATGAGATTTCCGTTGCTTTCATTAACTATGGCTAAGCCTGATATATAGAGATTCATGGTATTGTTTTCAATGGTTGTACTACAGGAATGCTCAAGTCTAATAGCGGGGCCAAGCTGAGCCCAACTCGGAGGAGGATTGAAATTAATATCCCGAAGTATACTATTATTAGAATGTAGTAGAAGAATATCACCTAAAGAAAAAGACACTGTGTCAGAAGATGGGACCATCATCATATCGTCTATAATGCAGGAGTTCGCCAATACCCTGATTTTTGGAAGGGTGAAAATACCAGAATTGATGAGGGTGAAACCTGAAATATGAACATGCTCTGATAGGATTGTAAAAATCTCGAACTGGTCATAGCAGTAAATAACAGTAGCATATTTATTTTCACCGAATACGTTAATGCTTTTATTAATAATCCCTTGATAGACATAGTTGCCTTGAAACACATATACAGTGTCACCTGGAATCGCGGCATCCACACCTTGCTGAATGTATTTAAAAGGATGCTCTAGTGAGCCATCACCGCCTTCGGGGGTATTGCAAGAGACGTAAATAGTTTTCTCAGGTATTGCGTTTTCAAATGTTTGAAGAGAAATGAAATAACCATTATTGATTGTGGCGGTGCAGTAGTACGGGATAAATAATAGAAAGTTTATGCAAAATGTCAAGAGGATATTCATTCTTCGCATCTAATGATTCTCCTATATTGAATATTTAGATAAATACAACCTTTATTTTACTATATTGATAATTTTTCCTTCCAATTTAATAGCAACGTTTTATTATATATACTTTGCCAGATAAATTGTTATATTGTTTCTTCTCAAATGTCTCTGAAATAGGTTTAGAAAATGCTGTGGAGAATATAAAGAAATTAAAAAAAGAAAGAAAAATAAGGTGTGTAGGGTTCATTATTCACTTCTTGATTACCACGCCCCAGTTATTTGGCACTTGATGGTGTCCATTTGTGATTGTCCACCGCTAACAATCACGTTATCATCTGAGTCGACGACTAGATCCTGAGCGCTAAAACCATTGCCGTGCTCCTCGCCGATACAAAATCCTTTCAACAGATGTCCATTCGCTTTACTCATGATGGCGATGGTGTACTGATCTTCACTGTTTTCACTCGTCACAATGAGAAATGATGGGCCAAAGAGACGACCGCCTATAAAACCGTTGTCGGCCGTAGCGTAAGAGTACGATTTACTAAGCGATAAGGTATATTTTCCAATAATGCCAGTATGCGCTGATAACCCCATTCCGACAGTGTATAAGGCACTATTGGGCAGGTCAAGGACGATTGTGTAGATCAAAGTATCATCTGTTGTTGTAGAGTAGGTGTTTACGATTGTTCCAAAGATAGTGCAGCGTTCTCTCAAGAAAGTACCTCCCGCCGACAGTTCATCATCAGTAAAAATGATTCCTGCCGTGTAAATGTGATTTTGGTTATCGGCTGCGACATCATATAACATTACTGGACCGCTCATGCCATCCGCTTTTATCCAGCACAGGCACCCGGATGGGTTCAATTTGATGTTGAGACCCTGTGTGGTTAATAACTGGTCGCCTGAGAATGTTATGGTACATCCAACTGCGTAGACGTATCCATTGCTATCAACCGTGATTGCGTTCAGAATTGAGATTCCTAAAAAGGATGTATTCCAGATTTCCTCACCTGTGTCTGCGTCAAGTTTCACGATGTAGGAAATGATGCTAATTTCAGGGTCTAGGTTTCCTTTGCAACCGCAGGCGAAAACCCCATCATTGTTATCACATGCGACATCCCATATGTTATCAATGTCGTTGACGTCTGAAGTACCATAAATAAATTGCAGTGTCTCTGCAACGGTAAGGGCTCCCCGTCCTGGGACTCCATTTGGTTCGGAGATGTATCGAGAAATGGCTATTGATTCTGCTAAGTCTGTTGGATTCGAAACCCACTTACGATCTCCAGTGGAATTGTATTTAATAACAGTACCACTGTCATAATATCCGCCGCCGCAGACGTATACGGAGTTGTCTTGGTCAGCGGCGATTCGTAAGGCAGGAGCATTGTCGTAATAGCTTTCGTACCAGAGTACCTCAAGAGTGGGATCCCACTGAGGCGGTGGCTGCTGATACTCTCCAAGGACAACTGGAATTGTGTTCGTTATAAAACACAAAGTTACGGTTGCGATGACTAGCTTTATTATTTTAGTTTTATTTTTTTTCATTTTCCTTTCGACCTCCTCAAATAAAGATTTTATAAGAATTGTTATATTATATGTTTATTTAAATGTTTTGATTAGAATTTAATTGCAACTAATGTAACGAAAACTTAAGAGGGGGCGGCCTAGTCTGGGGGGAAAAGGTAGAAAAAAAGGGGTTGGATAAATCTGGA
>Ga0315279_10006989_pt1 | contig 14074 bp, 20 predicted proteins | sample YL17G06_20_MG_FD_203694 | JGI IMG/M metagenome (GOLD analysis project Ga0315279, IMG submission 203694) | Sediment microbial communities from Yellowstone Lake, YNP, Wyoming, USA - YL17G06_20 | ecosystem: Environmental > Aquatic > Freshwater > Lake > Sediment | place: USA: Wyoming | collected... | reverse complement strand
ATCATTACCACCGGCCTTTTAATCTTACTGGCTATGTGCATAGCTAACGTAGTTTTGCCAGTACCGGATACTCCTCTGAAGTGCACTGGGAAACCCGCCTTTATATAGGCAAGTGCCCTATCGGTAATATCCTTGATATACTTTGTCTCCACAAAGTCTGGCAAAGGACTTGGTTCTAATACTGTGGTCATCTCATCAATCATTTTTAATCACCTCCATTTTTATTTTCCTTATGGCTTTGCTAATTGGAAAGCAAACCATAGTTCTCTAACCTATCTCCTCTGGTATCCTCTATGGCAACGATTGCCACCACTTGAATTTTTTGCTCAATTCTGCCCAGGTTTTGCTCGCTTCATCTAAATCTGCTTTCACCTTCTTTTCTTTCTTCTCGAAGTTTTCTCTTACAGAATTGAATCTCGCCTGTGTTCGCTTCCTCTTTTCCTTAAGATTCTTCCTTAACTCCTCAATCATTTTTTCGAAACAGCCCCTCTGCCTCCACATTTAATGCAAGGAAGTCCGCTATCTATGCTTGAGCCTGTGCCTTTACATTTAAGGCACTCTTCAGTTGCGCCTTTAACTGTAACCATTCCCTTGCCGTTACAGACAGTGCAAGTAACCCGGCCATTATGAGGATAGACGCCACTACCTTTGCAATAAACGCATTTAATTGTCGGTTCTACAACCTCGACCTTACCCCTACCTCCACATACCTGGCAGGTGGCAAGTTCAGAGAGTAAATCAAAGGGGTCTTTACCGGTACCTTTACAAAAGGCACATTTTATCGCAATCTTACTCATATTCTCACCCCTCCCTCAATTATATCCCTCCTTAACTTTACCTCTTCTACCTTTCACTAATAGTTTTCACGCTCGTTCAAGAAAATCGCTTCGCAATAACTTGTAATACGATTTTCAGTGGTTAGGAAAGTGTTTTATACTTTCCTACACCATAAATAAAGGGATGAGTTTATTTTTTCGCTTTTCTACCTCTTTTCTTTCCGCCCTTCTTTTTACCTTTCTTCTCAACAGCCTTCTCAACTGTAGTTACCTTTTCACCGGCTTCGATCCTGGGCATTACTCCGCCTTTTCTGGATTTAGCTAAAGAAGCAGCCATTCCCTGCCACGCCGCCTTTGCCTTTTCCATATCTGAGCCATACTCACTTAAGAGCTTCTTCACTTCATTTACTACGCCTCTCACATAGTTGGCAAGATCTTTCTTTTGCTGTTCACTCATCTCTGCATGGGCATCATGGAATTCCTTGAGCTTCTTCGTAACATAGTTTTCGATGTCCTTAATGCCTTTTTGAATATTGCCCATCATAGCCTTAAAGTCTTTAAGTCTATCTGTCTCTCCCTTTTCAAGGCTTTCCTTAAGATTATCAGCCATCTCTTTATGAGCCTTGGCTATTGCTTTCATCATAGCACCAACGTCTTTAGTAAGGTTTTTTACAAAGTTAGATAGGCTTTCTAACAGAGTTTCGCTCATCTCTTTGTGGCTTGCCTGAAACCCTTTGAGCATATTTCTTACATTTTTGGTGAGGTCGTTCACAAAATCGGCTAATGACTTAGCCTGTTCCTCAGCCATCTGTTTCCTGTCAGCGGTAAAACCTTTGATAGTTTTACGGGTATCAACTACTAAATCTTTCAACGCCTTTACCCGCACATCATAGGAAGCGACGATGTTTTCGGTAATACCTTTCATGCTATCCGCAATTCCCATTTTTTATCCCTCCTTTTATCTGTTTTTATTACGTTTTTTCTACTTCTGCCTCGCTGTGACTAGCTATTTTTACATCTATATTAATTGCCTCAGGTGTTTTATCCTTTATTTGCCCAACCTGCCAATTTTTGGCAGCTTCTTTCCTTTCCTGCTTAAAAGTATCAAGCATTTTATTTACCTCTTTTCTTCTTTCTATCTGATGAGCCAGGCGTTCTTTATGCTGGGTCCTGAATTCCTGAAGCATTTCTTTAAGGTCCTTTATCCGGAGTTCTCCTCCTTTGGCTAAAAGCGCTTTAAGTCTTTTTGCCATCTCCTGCTGTTCTTTCTGAAATTCCTTTAGCTTGGAGGAGACCTCTTCTTTTCTGGCATCCTGATTAGCAAGGACCTCTTTAAGCATCTCCTGGAATTCTTTGACCCTTTGGATATCACCTTTGGCAAGGGCATCTTTAAACTTAGCCAGATTCTCTCTTAGAGTGCGCGCCATTTCCCTTTGTTGATTAAGATAACCTTTCAATAAATTCTTTACTTCCGCTTCTCGTTCTTCCTGGGCTGATAAGACACCCTGCGTCATACTATCAAAGTCTTTTTTTCTTAAATGTTCGTTATGAGCGAGGATGTCACGCAGCTCGGTATTGATTTTTCTCCCCTCTTCTTTATTATCAAAAAAGACCTCTTGGAAGTCATCAGGGATCTGATGTGTAGTATCAAAAATGACCCCTACGCTTTCGATCATCGTCTCATAAGAAGAAACGGCATTTTCCGCGGCATTCTTTAAATCTAAGACTTCTGGCATCTTTAAGATTATTCCTCTTTGGGAAGGAATTTCTTGGCGACTCATGCTTTTTGTCGTTGACATCTGCGATGCCAAGGACGCAAGGATAACTCGGCAAGAATCCCTTTTGACCTTATCCTTAGGCTGCTGTTGCGGTTAAACCGATAGCTTCAGCATACTTCAGGTAAGTCTCGACTGATGCAATAACTACCCTTGCTTCAATCGCGAGAAGCTCTATACCAACTAAAGAGACTCTTACCCAAGCATCAATTACGACGCCCTTGTCCAGGATACGGTCGATAACCTCAACCAAACTGGAAGAACCGATTGCTTTTTCGACTGCCATCTTTGTTCACCCCCTTTCTTTGACACGAATTTTCACGAATTTTTATCGAATCCACACGAATGTTTCTCATTCATTTATTCGTGTTAATTCGGCATTTGATTCGTGTTCATTCGTGTTATTTTATTCCTTAAACAAACCTAAGAGAAACTTTCCTGCCTTTTCTTTACCTGCCAGGCCAAAACTAAGAGCAAGGCCTAATGCTAAACCTGCCAAAATTATATCCTTAGACTTATCTGTTAAAATCACTCCCAATCCCAATTCTTTAAGAGCAATCAATGCAGAAACGATGATAATCGCATACTTCGCAACATTACCTAGCGTATCTGACTGAGCGATCTTGACATTACCGCCAACTAATTTGATTATCCCTGAAATGAGTATAGCTACCAAGATACCTAAAATCAGGATAAACACCGCAGAAATTACCTGTGGAACATAGGCAAGAATTGAGCTCGTCAATACACCTGTCCCAACACCGTAGAATTCCAAGGCAGTAATTAAGGTAGCGATGATGATGAGGAAAAAGATTATCTCAGTGAGCAATTCACTTAGTGATAACCCAATTCCACCTTTTTTTAGGATATCCGGGACATTAATCTTTTTAGCGCCTTTTTCTAACTGGATGAGTTTAAGGATAGTTGCTACCAACGCTGCCACTCCCACCGCCACCAAGGAGCCAATAACCAGAATCAATAACAATACTCCCAGGTTTGGTAAATATGCGCTTACTTGAGTTAGCGAGGTCGTTGTAGGTTGCAATATACCTTTAATACCCGCTTGCTTTACCGCAGTCTCGCCAACTGGTGCTAACCGCTCTGCTGCCAACACAGGAAGAACCAAAACTGACACCAGAAGCAGAAAAAGAAAACCTACTTTTCCTTTTTTCTTCATTAGCCAATCCCTCCTTGAGCACAAGCTCACACCAAACCATCCGATAGGTTTGGGTGTTTACCTTTATTTAAAGTCTTCTTAACCACTTTAACCAACCCATCTATATTAAAGGGCTTATCTAAGAAAGCATAAGCGCCTAATTCTTTTGCCCGAGCCCTAGTAGAATCATCTCCAAAGGCAGAAATCATTATAGTCCTTAGATTTGGCCTTATTTGCTGGGTCTTTTCCAAAACCGTTAAACCCGATATTCCGGGAAGCCTATAGTCTAGAAGCATCAGGTCATATGGCTGTTTCTTAATCTTTGCCACAGCAGACTCTCCATCAAAGGCAATATTTACCCTAAAACCTCTTTCTTTAAGAATCTCTGAGGTCAACTCTCCCAAATCCCTGTTATCATCAACTATCAATGTCTTAATCGGTCTTGCCTGCATTTTGCCCAACCTTTTTAGAAATTATAGTCTTTCTACCTTATTAATATATGAGCAACAAGTGTGCCAAAGGCTCTTAATTAAGGTAAAATAATTTACTCAAGCCATTTTTATTTTTATAACCTATTGGTATGATTAAAATTTAATTTCGAATAGATTTGGTTTATTTTAGGATAGCTTTAAGGGAGATTTTTAAAAACTGAGGATGGGAGTAATAAAATGGGACATATTTGGGACAAGGAAGGGACAGAATTGATACCTCGACTTCGCTCGGTATCAATGGTGAGCGTAGTAGAACCATTGACACAAGGCCGACCTATTCTTCTTGGGAATTATGGCGCAGCGCTTCTAATTCTTTTCTTAATGGTGCCCAATATTCGATATCCTTTTGACGTTCTCTAATTTCTTCTTCATGAAGCTCAAGATTGAGTTTTTGGGTGTTTGAATTAATAGCGCTAGATAAGAGGGGCCTGTCACCAAGGCATTCTTTTGCGATTTTAAGATACTTACCAGCCAGCATAATAAGGGAATCGGGATTTCTGCTTTCGAGTAACCACCATCTAACCCGCTCATCCGAAGGATGAGCTTTATTTAGAACGATATCGTCTTCTACCAAACGTTTAAGCATTAACCAATCTTTATCTCGCTGAGTCTTTTTACTTTGGACTAAATCCCTAAGTCCAATAACATCTATAACAATTCCATCTTTTTTAAGTGCTACTCTATTTCTGCGAACCCACAATTTTTCAAACGGCTCGCAACCCCTTAGTTTAGAAATCACGTCTATGCGTAAATTCTCCACAAATTTTTCCTTGCACCGAAAATGGCAGGCATGGCCACGCTCTAAATAACTTACTTCTAATGCAGGGACATATATAAGCCTGGCCTTTAAAACATTTAATGCTTTTTTAAACTGCTGAAGGTTTTCGTTATTACAAAGTATGACAAAATCGGAATCGCGGCTAAATTCAGCTGCACCATAAATAATGCAGGCCTGTCCGCCTATTAACAAGCACTTAACCTTATGCTTCTTGAAAGTAGAAAGGACTTTGAGGATCGGGTTCGGGGTCAAGACTTCCTCCCAAAGCAAGATATAGCTGCCATAACTTGGTTGTTTCTTTAATCCGCTGACTAGGTGTAAGGCTCATCCATTCCATATCTTCATCTACAAATCCTAACACTCTTTTTGGAATAAACTTTTGCCTTTTCATGCTCTTCATACCTCACCATAATTTTCTAGACAAATTATACCATATCTCTGGAAAATCTCAAATAAAACTCTGCCTTTCTTCTTTGATGGAGAGAAAGATCACTACAGACCTAAACTCTTCATCTTTCGGTAAAGCGCCTTGCGGTTGATTTGCAGAATTTTTGCTGCTTTTATCTTATTTCCATCTGCAGCTTCTAAGGCTTTATTAATCAAATCTTTCTCAAATTCCTGGTTCATCTCCTTAAAAGAAATCCCTTTATCCAGAGGCTTTGTAGGATCAATTGCCTCCTTGCTTAATTTAAGGATATTTGTAGAAAAATTACCCAATTCAATCGATTCTGACTCTGCTAACAATACTGCTCTTCTGGTTACATTTTTTAACTCCCTAACATTGCCTGGCCAAGGAAATTCAAGGAAAAATTTCATTACCCCTGGCGAGAAACCCCTTACTTTTTTATTGAATCCGCTATTTGCCTCTTCTAAAAAATATTTCGCTAAGATAGGGATATCTTCTTTTCTTTCAGCTAATCTTGGCAACTCGATTTGAAACTCATTAAGCCGATGATACAGGTCATCTCTAAACCTTCCCTTTCTGACCTGTTCTGATAGATTTACATTTGAAGTTACAATTATACGCACATCTATGCTTATATCTTTTTTCCCACCCAAATGTTGTAATCTTCTTTCTTGAAGCACCCTTAAAAGCTTCATCTGAATTCCATCTGTCAGATTAGTAATCTCATCTAGCAGTAAAGTTCCGCTATTAGCCTGCTCAAACTTACCTTCTTTTCTATCTTCAGCTCCAGTAAAAGCGCCTTTTTCATAGCCAAAGAGTTCGCTCTCTACTAATGTCTCAGGTATAGCCCCACAATCTATGGCCACAAAAGGTTTATCTTTGCACAGACTCTTTTGATGGATTAGCTGGGCTATAAGCTCCTTACCTGTTCCGCTTTCTCCCTGGATTATCACGGTCATATTGGTTGGAGCAATAATCTCAACCTGTTTTAAGACCTGTTTTATTTGAGGACTTTCTCCCATTATCTCTTCAATAGGCTTTTTCTCACCTAACTTTTTGCGTAATTCTTCTACCTCTCTGCTTAGATACTGGGTCTGAAGAGCTTTTTTAACGATAAGAATCAATTCTTCATTATCAAAAGGCTTAGTAATATAATCAAATGCGCCTAATTTCATGGCTTTTACTGCATCTTTTACCTCTGCATAGGCGGTAAGCATAATTATGAGCAAGTCTTTATCCATCCTTTTTAACTTCTCCAAAATCTCCATCCCATTCATACTGGGCAGCCGAATATCTAACAGGGCTAAATTAGGGGAATTATTTTGCACTGCCTTAAGCGCTTCCCTTCCATCTCCTACAGCAAGTACATCATAGCCTTCATCCTTTAAGATACTTGAAAGGTTAAAGCGCAGGTCCTTATCATCATCTATAACCAGAATTCTTTCCACTTTAACTTACTCCCGCCTTACGAAGTTCTCTTATACTCCTTAATATAGCCTCTTCGCTAAAAGGTTTGTCTATAAAACCATAAGCCCCCAATTTCCTTGCTTCATCTCTAACTTCTTCAGTGCCATAGGCAGAGATTATGTTTACTGTTATGCTGGGATTTATCTTTTTGATAGAAGATAAAAGCTTTAATCCATCACCATCGGGTAATTTTAAATCTAAAAATACCAGGTCAGGTGAGCGGCTTTTTAAACTACTCATTGCCTCCCTCCTGGTATTGGCAGACTCAACATTATAGCCACGAGAGCTTAAGGTATCACCTAAAAGCTGGCACAAATCCTTTTCATCGTCTATGATTAAAATATCCTTTATCTGGGTTTTTTCAGATAAGACCTTTCTTACCGGTTTCCTTCTTTTGAGCTTTCTTAATTGGCCTTTCTCATAGCGCCTAAAATAGAGTATAAGTTCCTCAAGCTCTTCGGGTCTGCGCCAACCCGAAAAGCCACCGCGCCAGACAACCACTTCCCCGGGTTTTATCTTACCAGTAGAAATCCAGGACTTTAAGCGGTTGTCTAACACTTGCCGATAAATATCCGCGCCTCTTTTAATATCCCATTTTATTTCTGCCATAAATTTATTCCCGCGTTTTTACTCTCTCTCTCTCTTGTGTATGTTAAACTCTGTTCGGTTGGCAAAGAAACAGTAAAGGTAGAGCCAATTCTTGACTTACTTTCAACCTCTATAGTACCCCCGTGGCTAACAATAATTCCATAGCATATGGACAATCCCAAACCCACACCTTGAGGTTTGGTGCTAAAGAAGGGGTCAAATATCTTGATAATATCTTTTTCAGGGATGCCTTTGCCAGTATCATGAATCTTTACCCGGAAAAAATTTCCATTGAGTTCTGTAATAATAGTTAAGTTGCCGCCACGGGGCATAGCTTCAATAGCGTTGGTAATTAAGTTCAAGAAGGCACGTTCTATCTGTTCTTTATCAATTTTTAATATGGGGGGGGTAGAGTTAAAGTTTTTAGTTACTTTTATCTTTTGGAGGTTAATCTTGGCTTTATTGGATTCCAAAACATCCTTCAAGACCTTGTGGATATCATAAGGCTTTAGATTAAGTTTAGCTGGCCGGGCGCAGTTTAATAATTCCGTAATCAGATAATTAATCCTTTCTATGTTTCTCTCAACGATATCAACATGTTTAAAACCCTCTTGCTTTATCTTGTTACTTTTTTTGAGTTGTTGGACGGACATAGAAACATTGGTCAGGGGATTTCTTATCTCATGGGCAATGCTTGCGGCTATGCGGCCGGTATAGGCAAGTTTCTCAGAACGCACCAAATCATCTTTACTCACCTTTAGTTCTGTATAAGAGGTCTTGAGCTCTTCCTGAGAGTGAGTCAATTCATCAATCAACCCTTTAATTTTACTGATATCCCTGGCCATAAAAACAGTATCATCCGGATATGAGGCTCTCACAGAAATATTTACACTGACCGGAATTTCTTTTCCCTCTTTATTTAAATACATTAGCTCCTGCTCTGCTAAAGGAATCTTATCCCGTAAGTCTTTCAAGGAAAAATTCTTGCAGATTTCTTTAAAAGGAAGCGTTATGAGGTCTTCTTTCTTTTTATAACCTAAAAGATTAAGGGTTGCCTGATTTAGTTCTCTTATCTTTCCCTCTTTGTCTACTGCAATCATACTATCAACTACACTATCCAGAAAATTTTTTTCAAGGTCAGTGCCCATATCGCTTTACCTCCCCAGAAAATAAAAACCCACCTCTTCCATAAACGCACCTTTTACCTACCTACCATCCTTTCTCTATTCTTTTTACATACTCAATAATTCTATCTTTATCCTCTTTTTCTATTTTTACAAATTCCATGCCAATTTGATATTTATTGGTACCGATCATCCTACTTGCATCTTCTTTTTTCTTCACCCAGATAACTTTTGCTTGCGCACTAAGTAAAAAAATCAAATCTTTATACTTGACCGAAGGTTGATATATCTCCAGTTCCAATTTACTTTCAGGTGTAATATCTCTTTCTGTCTCAAACATTAAACCGCCACCACTCATATCACAGGTGATGGCCTTAAATTCATCAGAAAAAGTTGGTCCTGAGCGACAAAAGACAAAGATATTATCCTTTAAGCGAGGGAACTTTCTTTTTTCTAAAATAGGAGCATTATTAATTTCCACTTACTTTCCTCCTTCTCCGGGTATTAGCAAATTTAATAAGTTGATGAAAAAACAATCAAAAAAAGTTTTGCCTCTACCTCACCGATATTTGTCACTTTCTGGAGCTTCTGAGTAAACTCCGTTAGAAAGCCCCGCTATTCATAGCGGGGTAGATTCTAAAAATTTTGTGGTCTCAAGAAATGAAATGGCTAATCCCGCAGGTCAAAGGGATAAGTTTGAGCGGGGTTTAAAGCCCCGTTCAAACTTTCTAACGGAGTTTACTAATTCTCGACGAAAGTTCTCATCCATCGAAATTTAACCTTTACACAATGCCTAGCTTCTTTTTTATTAACTCCGAAAGCACAAAGAGATCTGCAGGTTTACAAAGGATATCTTCTTGGCTGTAGCCCAATTTGTTTAAATCCACAAGATATTTTTCTGCATCAATTAAACCGGTTAAGACAATGGCGGGAATTTTTTTGTTTATTCTGACCATCTCATTTATAATATCAAGCCCTGAAACCTTAGGCATCTTCATATCTAAAACCATCAAATCTATTTTGGTGTCAGTATTTAAAATCTCTATTGCCTTTTCACCGCCCAAAGCAGTAATTACCTCAAAGCCGTTTTTAATGAGGAACGCCTCAAAAACCTTTACTATGTTAGGTTCATCGTCCACTACTAAGATTTTATACACTGCGCTCTACCCCCTCTCTTTCAAAGGTAACAATACAGTAACAGTTGCGCCTTTATTTAAATCGCTCTCAAATTTTATTTCTCCGTTACGCGCCTTGAGAATACCATAACAAACCGACAGTCCTAATCCTGTCCCTTTTTCTTTAGTGGTAAAAAATGGCTCAAGTGCCTTTTTCTTAACCTCTTCTGACATACCACAGCCGGTATCCTTAAAATCAATGCGCAAAAAATCCCCCTCTAAAGAAGTGGTTATAGTAATAGCTCCGCCATTAGGCATTGCCTCTGCAGCGTTATTAATAAGATTCATAAACACTTCTTGCATCTGTTGTTCGTCTATTGATATAAGAGGCGAGGTTTCCAGATAATTTCTTTTTATCTCTATATTGGCTAACTTAAATTGATGTTCTACAATACTCACCATTGCCTCTATGCTCTTATTGATATCTACCTCTTTAACTTCGTCTTTGCTGAGACGGGAGAATTTAAGCAGCCTCTGGATGATATCTTTTGCCCTGCGGCACTCCTCCACTATAATCTTTAGGTTATTTTTTACTGTATCGCTTTGTATTTCTTCCATTAGGCATAGCTGGGCATTTCCTGAGATAATCATCAAAGGATTGTTGACTTCGTGAGCCATAGCTGAAACAAGCCCACCCAGTTGAACAAGGCGTGAGGTTTCTTCTATCTTTTTCCGCTCGGTGATGTCTCTAAAGATACCTAAGAGATACGTTCTTCCAGTCAGTGTTACAAGAGAAGAGTTAACGTCAGCATAAAAAACACTGCCGTCTTTTCTTTTCACCGGAATATCTTTAGCCACTCCAATCTCTCTTCTTGCTTGTCTCTCAAACTGTCCTAAAACATAGGGTAAATCTCTCTTGGGATGAATGTCTGTGACCCCTAATTTTTTAATCTCTTCAAGACTATAACCTAACATTTGACAGGCTGTATTATTGCCGGTATAAAATTTTTTTGTCTCCACACCTGCCAGAAGCATTACGTCGTTTGCATTGTCAAAAATGGCTCTAAATCTTTCCTCGGATTCCTTAAGCGCCTCCTCCGCCAACTTGCGCTCGGTGATGTCCCTGAAAATACCTAATATCCCCATAACATTGCCTTGTTCATCCCTGACAGGAGTTTTAACTGTATGGACAAATCTCTCTTGTCCATCCTGGATATACTTCTCTTCGATATCTTCTATTTTCCCGGATTCCATAACTCTTTTATCATCAGCCCTGTATTTTTCAGCTAACTCTTTGGGATAAAAATCATAATCTGTCTTTCCAGCAATCTCTTCAGACCTAATCTTCAAATCCCGCGCATAATTTTTATTACAGAATATATAGACTGAGTTTCTGTCTTTAATGAATATTTTCTGGGGAAGGTTTTCGGCTAAAAGTCTATATCTGGCCTCGCTTGCCCGCAACACCTCCTCCGCCTTCTTGCGCTCGGAAGACTCTAAAAACATCCATTTACCTTTCCTCTTTATGCACGCAAATTTATGATTATTGACCACATCTATGACTTCGTCTGCCTGGCATCTATCCAGAGAATAGGAACACACAACAAGCATGCGGTGTTGCCCGATAACGCTGTCCACGATAGCTTCATAATTGATGAAGCTGTTCCAGTCTTTTTTTTCAAGCCAAAAGGTGTTTCCCGTAAGGCGCAGGCCGTCAAAACCTCGCTCTATCGCCTGTTTTTCCTTCTTAACCCATCCCTCGAGTACTTTATCCGCTTCAAAAGCGCCTGTCTTAGTATACCACTGGCTGTAGTCAAGTATCTCTATCTGCCCTTTTTTAATATAATCATCCAGATTCTTAACTTTTTCTTTAAGCGCGGCCTTTGCGTCTTCGACCCCCAGCGGCGCTGAAGTAACCCACATGCAAAATTCATTATCCTCTAAGCCCTGCTTGAAATACGGCACCAGAGTTTCAATCAAATCTTGCCTGCTCTGGTAAAACTGGCACAAATGCGTACCCCACAGCACTTCACCGCTAAACTTAAGTCCTGACTTTCTTAAATCGGCTCTCATATATATCCTCGCGTTTGCGGGAACCCTATCTGCTCAATGGGCTCTTCTTTGCTTTTATCTTTTTGTATGATGGCCCGTCCTCTATAAACAAAAAACCCAAGGCTTGCAATTCAGCAGTGCCTTGGGTAAATTTTATGAAATCAGCTAAGAGGCTTATTTCTGATTGATTGGCTGGTTGGTTATTAGCCTGCCAACAATATCCACAGGACCTCGCTTTTCCTAAAAGACCGTCCAGGGGATCTGCCCATTTCTCGATAATCGGATTTACCCAGACAATCTTTAAATCTTCATCAATAATACTTATGCCTTCTCCGATTCCATCAAGCATTGCTTTAAATGTTTAATTTGATTCGCCGATTAATTCTGTCTCTAACATTTTCACTTATACTTAATTTATACTTAATTTAAGTTAAGTGCTACTTACATTTATAGGCAAAAAATATATGCGACCTACTTCTATATACCTTCTTCTACATATTTAGTAATTCTTTTTCTATCTTCTTCTTTAATCTCTAAAAATTCTATTCCTATTCTGTATCTGTTTTCTCCTTGCTCGAAATTATCCTTCTCAATTTCTTTCTTCCAGACTACCTTTGCTAAGACAGGGATAGAAAAGATGATATTTTTAGAACATATAATGGGTTGGTATAACTCAAGTTCTAATTTGCTTTCTCTAGAAATATTTCTCTCTGTTTCAAACATTAAACCACCACCTCCTATATCGCAAGTAATAGCCTTGAATTCATCAGAACTGCTCAAGGGTAAGCTACATAAAATAAACATATTTTCTTTTAAGCGAGGAAATTTTCTTTTTTCTAAACCTAAAAGTTCATTTCTTCCCATCTTAAATTTTTTCACCTCCTTAGAATTAGTGAATTTTTGATTCACTTAGATTTAAGGTGGCGCAAAAACAATCCAAAGAAGCTTGGCCTCTGTTTCCCCAACATTTATTGCTCTATGAGGCTTTTGGGTAGAGGCACAATAAATACTGTCTCCCTCCTCAAAGGTAAGTTTCTCTGAGTCGCACAACAGTTCCACCTTTCCTTTAAGTACCATTCCGAATTTTTCTCCCTCTGGATACATCAATTCCTTTGTTAATTCTGCATCATCTCCCAAAGTAAATACCTGTGGCTGCATCTTTATATTCAGCATACCAGAAGCTAAGGTTTCGCAAGATATATTTTTTTCTTTATCAATGGCTTTCTTGCCCACTCCTTTTTTAATAAAAATTAATTCCTTTCCTTCTTCTCTTTCAAAGAAATAACCTACCTTTGTATTTAGGGCTCCGGCTATTTTTTCTAGCGAGCTAATCGAAGGAGAAGTAAGATCTCTTTCTAACTGAGAAAGGAAACTTGTAGTAAGTCCTGTCTTTTTTGCCAAGTCCTTTAGGGTGACTCTCTGCCGGATACGTAATTCTTTTATTTTTGTACCTATCTTCATCATCTAAATCTTTTTAATCTTTACCTCAAAGATACCATTTTTATAACTTGATTCTAAAGTTTCAGGCTTTACCTTTGCGGGAAGCAAGACTTCTTTGTGATATTTTCTATCCCCGCTTTGCGCAGAGATATCCAGGATATCCTCCCTTAAATCTAATTTTATATCCTCTTGACTTACGCCCGGCATCTCAGCATAAACCCTTATTTCATCTTTCTCATCAAAAACATCAATAATCGGCTCTCTTTCCTCTTCAACCCTCGGCCCTTTGGGAGTCTTTTTAATATTACCGAAGGGCTCAACGATGGGCTTTCCACCTACTGCTGTCTTGATAGAAAAACCAAATACCCCTTTCATCCCTTCTTTAAGGTGGCTTAAGTCGAGCTCGCCTTCTTTTTTGATTTCACCGCCTGCTTCTTTTAAATCTGCCGCAAGGTCAACCAATTTCTCAATGCCTTTAAATAAACCACCCAGACTTAATTTCCCTATTCCAAAATCAATATCTAATCCTTCCTCTTTTTTCTTACCTTTATTTTGTTTTTTCTTTACCATTTACTTTACCTCCTAAAAATAAAAAAGCCCAGACATCATAGTGATACCTGGGCTAAAATTCTAAAAAACTGTGAGTTAAACTTATCTTGCTTGCTTGGCGCACCTACTGTGCCACTATTCGGCATATTACTCCTTTGTTGGTTGCAAGAGATTATACTATGATATAATATATTATATTTCGAAAGATGTCAAATTAAAAATCAGTACGCGGTGGGAATGATACCATAGATCGTTACCCCCTCCCTTATGAGGGGAAGTTAAGGAAATTGCTTTGTATAAGTAAAGAGGTTTTTGAAAAATTAAAGGCGGCTTTAGATGAATTTGGGTTAGGACAAA
>Ga0315279_10006988_pt1 | contig 14075 bp, 12 predicted proteins | sample YL17G06_20_MG_FD_203694 | JGI IMG/M metagenome (GOLD analysis project Ga0315279, IMG submission 203694) | Sediment microbial communities from Yellowstone Lake, YNP, Wyoming, USA - YL17G06_20 | ecosystem: Environmental > Aquatic > Freshwater > Lake > Sediment | place: USA: Wyoming | collected... | reverse complement strand
ATGGTGAGAAGGCGGAGAGTGCCCGCCAGGGAGCTAGTTGGATACGGATATAAAGCTGCTTTTGTCGAGTGTGACGTAAGCCGTGAAGACGAAGTTCAGGAGATGGTCAGTAATGCCGTGAGGACAATGGGCGGCGTTGATATTCTGGTGAACAACGCTGGCATATATCCCTCTATGCCCCTAACGCAGATGACCGGTGGTGATTTTGAGCAGGTGGTGTCGGTAAACCTCAAGGGGACTTTTCTCTGTAGCCGAGAGGTGAGTCGGCATATGATAGAGCAGAGGCAGGGTGGCAGCATCATAAACATTGCCTCTATCGGTTCCTTACACCCCTCAGCCAAGGGACTTTCTGCTTATGACGCATCCAAAGGCGGCGTCTTAATGCTCACAAGAAGCATGGCGCTGGAACTTGGAGAGTACGGTATCCGGGTGAACGCCATTGCCCCCGGTGGTATCTTAACGGAGGGTGTGCTGTCACAAGGTGGCCGACTTTCACCACAGCAGATGAAAGCACAGCTTAAGGGATTTATGGCTCGCACTGCCTTAGGGCGGATGGGTAGCCCGGATGAGATTGCTCGGGTGGCTCTGTTTCTGGCATCAGATTTAGCCAGCTATACGACGGGAAGCCTTATCGTGGTGGATGGCGGCTATCTCCTGTCGTAGTAGCCGTATTCGTTGAGATTGTGCTTGGAATAATCTATGTGACGATGATAACTATGCTAGGAGGTGCTCAGGTTGCAAAGAGTATTAGTTATGACCGACACCGTGGCTGGTATTCCCGGTGAACTGGCTCAAGAATACCGGATTACAGTAGTCCCAGCCGCCAATATAGTTTTTAACGGGCATACCTATCTCGATGGGGTAACTATCAAGGCTACGGAGGCCTACCAGCTATTGCGGAAAGACCCGGACAGGTTTTCCACGTCAGCGGTAAGCCCTAGTTATATCCTTGAGGCGTATCATAAGTTAGCGGCGACATCTCGGGACATACTATTTGTTACGGTGTCTTCGGCACTAAGCGCCGTTTCCAAATCGGCCGCTTTGGCGGCGGACATTTTCCAGGAGGAATCTCCTGATACTACGGTGCGGATACTGGATTCAAGGACGGTTGCCAGTGGGCAGGGGCTGGTCGTTCTGGCTGCCGCCAGAGCCGCCGTCCAGGGGGCGAATCTGGACGAGGTAGCTGATATTGCCCAGCGCGTACGTCAAAAAACCGGCAATTACATGCTGCTGGACACCTTACGTTATGCTTACCGTACTGGCCGTATATCAAAAACCTCAGCCCGAATAGCCGCCATGCTTGGTATAAAGCCAATAACCTGTGTGTCTGATGAGGGCAAGGTAGATTTTATCGGTAAAACCAGAAGCCGAGAGGCTGGCATCAAGCGGATGCTTAAGTTAATCAAAGAGGAGGCCGGGGCAGAAGCCCTCCATTTCTGGGTTATGCATGCTGATGCTCCGAAGGCGGCTCAGGAACTGGCTGAGCGGTTGAAACAGGAATTCAATTGCCTGAGCATGGTAATCAGCGAGTACAGCCCGGTGATGGGATACGGCGCCGGGCCGGGGGCGCTATCAGTCGGTTTTCATCCCGAGCTAGCCTTGTCTAGCCAGTGAAGCCAGTATATAATTGGACGTTCAGTGTGTAGAAGACTGTCGTGATTGATTCACAATGAGTTACTGCTGTTTGACATGACTAATTCTCCTCAAAGTAACAGTGCTAAACTGGACACGCTTGACCAAAGGTGTACCTTTCGTATTCCTGGCCTATTCATTCTTTGAACTCCCTGAAGCGGCAGTTATGGTGGTGGCACTGAGCGCCATACTGGGGCACGCTTTCTCTCCCCTGCTTCGACTAAGAGGTGGGAAGTCGGTAGCAATTACTTTCGGTGTCCTCTTGGCGCTGCCTCAACACGAGATGCTGATAGCCTTTTCTGGCTTTACGTTCTTAGGCTTTCTGTTTATTGAGAGGGATGCTTGGACGGTGATGCTTGGTGCCATCAGCTCATTGGCGTATCTCGTGGCTGCAGGGGCCAGCGCCTGGCAATCATTATTTATGCTGTGTGTGCTGGCTATACTAGCCGTAAAACATTTCGATGACCTACGAATTATTCCCCGACATAAAGGGAGGCTCATCGTCTGGCTTCAATCACGAAGACGCTAAACCTAAATCTTAAGTGGTGGTAAGAGTATGCTCTATCAGCTAATAATAGTCGCTGGTCTGGTTAGCTTCATGCTTAATCTCATACTTAATTTGAGAAGCCTTAAGAGGCCGCTTGTTGGCAGCAGCATACCCGCGCCGGCGCCTCTTGTCTCTGTCCTTATTCCGGCACGGAATGAAGAGGCGAATATAGCGACCTGCTTAGAATCCCTGCGGCAGCAGGATTATCCCAATCTTGAGATTCTGGTGCTTGATGACGGCTCCTCTGATAACACGGCTGGTATTGTGGAGCGGATAGCGGCTAGGGATAACAGTGTCCGGCTGCTCAGAGGCGAACCCCTACCTGAGGGCTGGGCGGGCAAGCCCTTCGCCTGCTATCAACTGGCCCAGCAGGCTAAGGGTTCCTGGCTACTATTTACTGATGCCGATACTATGCATGCGCCCCATATGGTACGCAGTGTGCTTGCCTTGGCGCTTACCTCTCGAGCCTGGCTGGTCTCCGGATTCCCCCGCCAGCTTGCCAGTTCTTTACCCCAGAAGGTGGCCATCCCGGTGTTATACTTTGTTATCCTGAGCTGGTTACCATTGTGGTGGCTCCAGCGCTCCAAGGAAACCAGGCCATCAATAGCTATCGGTCAGTTCCTCCTCTTTCCCAGAGAAGAATACTGGCGGATTGGTGGACACAAGGCAGTGAGAGGCAGGATACTCGAAGACGTTTGGCTGGGAATTGAAGTGAATCGGCATGGCGGACGACAGATAGCCGTTGACCTGTCGCCAGTGGTCTCCTGCCATATGTACCGAAGCCTGGGAGCGATGTGGGAGGGATTCACCAAGTGGATATATTCCGTGGCGGCATTCTCCCATCTGGCGCTGGTTGGGCTGATTGCCGCCGGCTACGTTTTCTTCCTGGCTCCGTTCTATTGGCTCTGGAATGAATTATTTGCTGAGGCTTCGCCCACTATCGGGCGCCCCTTCATTATCCTGCAAGTAGCGATAATAATAGGTATGCGCTGGCTAGTAGATAAGCGTTTTAGGGAGCCAGTCGTTTCGACTTTCCTGCATCCCATCGGGTTCTCCTTTCTTTTTCTCGTTAGTGTCTATGCTGGTTTGCGGCAGGTACTCGGCGGTAGTGTGCGCTGGAAGAATCGGTCGTACCGCAAGGGAAGTGGCGTAGATTAAAAACCAGGTTAGTCGAAAGCCTCTTGACAACAGATGAGGGCGCATGTTAATATCATACTTTTGCTGGGTGGTTAGCATTTTTCTGGCTATTATCCAGCGATGAAGATGTTTGCACTTTAAAAACCGAATAGGATATTAGTCAGGTCAAGCGAAAAGGGCGCATGGTGGATGCCTTGGCATCAAGGGCTGAAGAAGGGCGTAGCAAGGCTGCGAAAAGCCTCGGTGAGCTGCCTAGCTAGCTTAGCCGGGGATACCCGAATGGGGCAACCCGCTCAGGTAAAACCTGGGCACACCCAGCCGAACACATAAGCTGGGAGGGGGTAAGTGGGGGAACTGAAACATCTTAGTACCCCGAGGAAAAGAAATCAAAAAGAGATTCCCTTAGTAGCGGCGAGCGAAGGGGGAAGAGCCCAAACCCTGCGAGCTGAGTGGTCTTGGGGCCTAAGCTCACAGGGGGTAGGAAGGCAAGTAAGGCTGAGCCCAAGCGAGGTCACGGAGTTAAAAACCGGACTCTAGTCGAAGGATTCTGGAAAGGACCATCGTAGAGGGTGAAAGTCCCGTAGATGAAAGAGGAAGGCTCCGAACTTGTTCTTAAGTACCACGGGACACGAGGAATCCTGTGGGAAGCTGGGGGGACCACTCTCCAAGGCTAAATACCCTTGATGACCGATAGTGGACCAGTACCGTGAGGGAAAGGTGAAAAGCACCCCGGGAGGGGAGTGAAATAGACCTGAAACCATGTGCCTACAAGCGGTCAGAGCCCGAGGCGACTCGGGTGATGGCGTGCCTATTGAAGAATGAGCCGGCGAGTTGATCTCTGTGGCCAGGTTAAGCAACTTTAGTTGTGGAGCCAAAGCGAAAGCGAGTCTGAATAGGGCGGCTAAGTCGCAGGGATCAGACCCGAAGCCGGGTGAGCTACCCATGGCCAGGGTGAAGCGGAGGTAAAGCTCCGCGGAGGCCCGAACCGTTCAGTGATGCAAAACTGTCGGATGAGCTGTGGGTAGAGGTGAAATGCCAAACGAACCCGGAGATAGCTGGTTCTCCCCGAAATGCATTGAGGTGCAGCCTCAGGTGATAGCTAGTGGAGGTAGGGCTCTGGATGGACTAGGGGGCGAGACGCTTACCAACTCCAACTAAACCACTAATGCCATTAGCCAAAGCCTGGGAGTGAGACTGTGGGGGATAAGCTCCGTAGTCGAGAGGGGAACAGCCCAGACCATCAGCTAAGGTCCCTAAGAGCGGACTAAGTGGTAAAGGAAGTAGGACTGCCCAGACAGCCAGGAGGTTGGCTCAGAAGCAGCCATCCTTTAAAGAATGCGTAACAGCTCACTGGTTGAGTGGTGCTGCGCCGACAATCCAACGGGGCTGAAGTCCGCTACCGAAGCTATGGCTTCCTGGCAAAAGTCAGGGAGGGTAGGGGAGTGTTCTGCTGGCGGTGAAGGTAAGTCGTAAGGCTTAGTGGAGCCAGCGGAAGTAAGAATGCCGGCATGAGTAGCGTAAGGCGTGTGAGAAACACGTCCACCGAATACCTGAGGTTTCCTACGCAAGGTTAATCCGCGTAGGGTTAGTCGGGCCTAAGTCGAGGCCGGAAGGCGTAGGCGATGGACAACGGGTCAACATTCCCGTACCGCTCCTGTGGAGGCAAAGGGGGAACACGGAAGGGCGGGCTAAGCGTGCCCAATGGACATGGTGCGTCTCTCACTGTAGGTGAAGCTGGGGCAGGCAAATCCACTCCAGATGTATAGCTGAGGGTGAGGGGAAGCTGAGGGGAGACCTGAAGCGACTTAGCTGGACTCAAGCCGTCTAGAAAAGCCTCGTTGTCGTTGAAGCAGGGGCGTCCGTACCGCAAACCGACTCTGGTAGGTAGGGGTAAAAGCCCTAAGGTGATCGAGATAACCCTCGTTAAGGAACTCGGCAATTTTACCCCGTAACTTCGGGAAATGGGGTGCCACTTGTGGTGAAGGGGCGAGCCTCTGGAGCGACAAGTGGCCGCAGGGAATTGGCCCAGGCGACTGTTTAACAAAAACACAGCTCTCTGCTAAAGCGAAAGCTGAAGTATAGGGGGTGATACCTGCCCAGCGCCGGAAGGTTAAGGGGAGAGGTCAAGAGTAATCTGCAGCTTTGAACTGAAGCCCCGGTAAGCGGCGGCCGTAACTATAACGGTCCTAAGGTAGCGAAATCCCTTGTCGGGTAAGTTCCGACCTGCACGAAAGGTGTAACGACCTGGGCACTGTCTCAACGAGGGACTCGGCGAAATTGAAGTACCTGTGAAGATGCGGGTAACCCGCGGCAGGACAAAAAGACCCCGTGGAGCTTTACTATAACTTGGCACTGGGTCTGGGTTCATCATGTGTAGGATAGGTGGGAGGCTTTGAAGCCGGGGCGCTAGTCTCGGTGGAGCCAACGTTGAAATACCACTCTTGATGGATTTAGGCTCTAACCCCGGAGCAAGCTGGGGGACAATGCCTGGCGGGTAGTTTGACTGGGGCGGTCGCCTCCTAAAAGGTAACGGAGGCGCCCAAAGGTTCCCTCAGGGTGGATGGAAATCACCCGTAGAGTGCATTGGCATAAGGGAGCTTGACGGTGAGACTTACAAGTCGAGCCGGGACGAAAGTCGGGCAAAGTGATCCCACGGTACCGCGTGGAAGGGCCGTGGCTTAACGGATAAAAGCTACCCCGGGGATAACAGGCTGATCTTGCCCAAGAGTTCACATCGACGGCAAGGTTTGGCACCTCGATGTCGGCTCGTCGCATCCTGGGGCTGAAGCAGGTCCCAAGGGTCCGGCTGTTCGCCGGTTAAAGCGGTACGCGAGCTGGGTTCAGACCGTCGTGAGACAGGTCGGTCTCTATCCGCCGTGGGCGTTAGGAGATTTGAGGGGGGCTCTCTCTAGTACGAGAGGATCGAGAGGGACAGACCTCTGGTGTGCCAGTTGTCCCGCCTGGGGCACCGCTGGGTAGCCAAGTCTGGTTCGGATAAGCGCTGAAAGCATCTAAGTGCGAAGCTGGCCCCAAGATGAGATCTCCCACCCTGGTGAGCAATCACCGGGGGTAAGACCACAAGTAGACTACTTGTTTGATAGGCGGTGGGTGTAAGGACAGTAATGTCTTCAGCTTAACCGTACTAATGGTCGAGGGCTTGACCTGCTTCAGAGTTGATATTAGCCAAAAAGAAAAATCTACGGTGGTTCCGGCTGCCATGGGTTTTTTGTTTTTGTAAAAATGTTGAATCCTTATGGTTATTTAATGAGTCTTAGAACATATGTGCCAATAAATACTTGACAAAGTTGGGGATTTCGTTGTTAATTATCTAGGAATAAGTAGAACCAGCGTAAAACATTCATATAAAGATACAAAATTTATGTTATTACCGCTTAGATTACTTTGCTCGAATTGTAAGAAGTTCATTATCAATAACCAGCTTTTTCGGGCTTGGTTTGCCACTAGCTCCGACTGTGCCGTTGGGGCGGAGATACTGATGCACCAAGGCTATAGGATCTCCGTCTTGCGTCGAATATACAAGCATTTGAGTTCGGGTGCAATAAGGCTGACCCGTACGAACGGGATCAGCATGACGCTCTTTGAAAAGTCTAACTTTGAGCACTCTAGATTTGGCTTGTTCCCAGAATTCGCCTTTGTTAAAGGCTCGTAGAATTTCGTCCTTAGTGACCCGTCGGACAGTTTTGGGCCATTCTAAATCAAAAGGAGAGTGAAACATGGAAGTTGCCTCTACCATTTTCAAAAAAGTTTCCGACTACTTGGAACATAAAATCACACTTGAGGAGCTAGAAGATTGGCTGGCCCCTAATCTCGGTCTATTCCTCTCTCTGCCTCCAAATGATGCTTCCGAACTTGCAGGCACAATTGAGCTTGGTCTGGCAGAAATGACAGAAGGCCACCGCACTGAGGCTGAGTTCCGAACTTTGGTAAAAGAGTTTGTCGGAAGCCGTGATTTTATTTTTGTTGCCTCATCATACTCTCAGCCTAATCATACAAGTTCCGAATACACGCCGTACCAATTTGAGTGGGCGCCTAAGGCCCAGCCCCAGCGGCAGCACCTGGGGTGGAAATACGTTGATATAGAACTTGGAACGGCACCCTAGTCATTAGGTTATCGTCCAAATATAGGTTGAACCAATAGAGCCCTTCTAGTGGGAAAGTCATCGTGACATCCATTACTATATTTGCTCCCCTGTTGCTACCTTCCATCTGAACTGTCATGGTAATTGGCTTGTCTCGAAACCCAGAAGGTAGCTCGCGCTCGATTTTTAGGTCATGACGTCCTAGCGCACTTCCTGGTATTAGCATTATGACTAGCTTCATTGCATATGTTACTGGGGGCATTTCCGGAGGAGCGTCCGGTTTTGCCTCTGTGTGAGTTAGTCGGTCGATAACCCTAATAACACTAGCAACGCCATCGACCTCCCGCAGCATTTGCTCGCAAAAACAAGCCATCTTTAAGTACGGGCCACTTTCAAACACAGGGGGACAGAGGGGGTGAGGTTAGACAAAACCTCGGGGGTGAGGTTAATATGCCCTCTCTAATCTACGGCTTTCTTAATATTGACTAGTGTGTTAAAATATAAATGCCTCCTGGTGGTCACAGCGAGGTGGAACCACCCGTTCCCGTCCCGAACACGGCAGTGAAACGCCTCAGCGCCGACGATACTGAGGGGGTAGCCCCTTGGGAAAATAGGTCGCTGCCGGGAGGTTAGATTGCCTTTGACTTTGATAGCTTTATAGCTTTATAATGGATTACAGAGTGGATTTGAGGGTAAGATATGGCTAACCGGTTTGAGAAGTTCTCAGAGCGAGCACGAAGGGTTCTTACCTTAGCACAGGAAGAGGCACAGCACCTTAATCATAGCTATATTGACACGGAGCATATTCTACTTGGCCTGGTGCGTGAGGAGGGGGGGGTAGCGGCTAAGGTTTTAGTCAACCTGGGTGTGGGCTTGAATAAGGTGCGCTCAGCCGTGGAATTTGTTATCGGGCGCGGCGAAAAGCCCAGCAGCGGCGAAACCGGGCTCACTCCCAGAGCCAAGAGGGTGATTGAGTTAGCCATAGACGAGGCACGTCGCCTGGGCCATAATTATATCGGCACCGAGCATCTTCTCTTGGGGTTATTGTGTGAAGGGGAAGGCGTAGCCGCCGGCATATTAGATAGCCTTGGGGTTACGGTGGAGCGGGTGCGTGTTGAAATTGTCCGTATTCTTAATGAAGGTGCGCCTCGGTCTAGGCTGGCTCGCACCGGTAGTCGCACTCCGGCACTGGACCAGTTGGGTTTTGACTTGACGGCAGCTGCCCAAGCGGGCAAACTCGACCCCGTTATCGGGCGGCAGAAGGAAATTGAGCGGGTAATCCAAATTCTCAGCCGCAGAACCAAGAATAACCCGGCACTTATTGGTGAGCCGGGAGTGGGCAAGACGGCAATTGTTGAGGGGTTAGCCCATCATATTGCTAATGGTGATGTTCCTGAGACATTGGAGGGGAGGCGGCTAATAGCGCTGGATATGGGAGCGGTGGTCGCTGGAACAAAATACCGGGGTGAGTTTGAAGAGCGGTTAAAGAAAATTATTGATGAGATAAAGACTGCTGGGAATTGTATTCTCTTTATTGACGAGTTCCATACTATTGTCGGTGCTGGAGCAGCTGAAGGTGCCGTTGATGCGGCCAATCTGCTAAAACCCTCGCTGGCGCGGGGAGAACTGCGGTGTATCGGCGCTACTACCTTTGATGATTATCGAAAGTATGTGGAGCGGGATGCCGCTCTGGAGCGCCGCTTCCAACGCGTACTGGTTGAAGAGCCTTCCGTAGAGGAAACTTTAGAGATTCTACGCGGGGTAAACCAGCGCTATGAAGAGCATCACAAGCTTACCATTAGCGACGAGGCGCTGAGCACTGCTGTGACACTGTCCGCCAGATATATACCCGATCGTTTCCTGCCTGACAAGGCTATAGACCTGGTTGATGAAGCGGCGTCACGAGTAAGGATTAGGCACCGCACCATACCGATTAGTTTGAAGGAAGCCAGGCGAGTGGTCGAAGGTGTACGCCGGGATAAGGATACCGCCTTGGCGGGACAGCAATATGAGTATGCTGCTGAGCTGCGCGAGCGTGAAGTTCAAATTGAAGATAAAATAAAGAAGCAGGAGCAGGAGTGGCAGGCCAAGCAGGAGCAGGATAAACCGGTGGTCACTGCCGAGGATATCGCCGAAGTGGTTGGTATGTGGACCGGCGTTCCAGTGGTGCAGCTCGCCAGCGATGAGACCAGCCGTCTGCTTAATATGGAGGAGGCGCTGCACAAGCGCATCGTCAGTCAGGACGAGGCTATCACCATTATTAGCAAGGCAGTAAGGCGGGCTCGAGCCGGGCTAAAGGACCCGAGGCATCCCATAGGTAACTTCATCTTCCTCGGCCCCACTGGCGTTGGTAAGACCGAACTGGCCAGAGCCCTCGCCCAATTTATGTTTGGTAGTGAGGATGCCCTGATCAGACTTGATATGTCTGAGTTTATGGAGAAGTTTGCTGTTTCCCGACTGGTTGGTGCCCCTCCGGGATATGTTGGCTATGATGAGGGCGGACAGTTGACGGAAGCGGTCAGGCGTAAGTCATACTGCTGCATACTCTTTGATGAGATTGAGAAGGCTCACCCGGATGTTTTCAATATACTGCTTCAGATATTTGACGATGGTCACCTGACCGATGCCAAGGGGCGCCGCGTTGATTTTCGTAACAGCATTATCATTATGACCAGTAATGTCGGCGCTGAGCTTATCAGGAAGGGTAGTGCTATTGGTTTTACGGCTCGCAGTGACGAGGCCAAGACTCGGGAAGAATCTTATGAGCGGATGAAGGAGAAATTGCTGGGTGAATTGAAGAAGACCTTCCGTCCTGAGTTTCTTAACCGTATTGATGGCGTGGTTGTATTCCATCCGCTGACTAAAGAGCATATCCGGAAGATAGTTGATTTGATGCTGAGTGCAGTAAGCCAGCAGTTGGCTGAGAAGGGGGTAAAGCTAGAGGTAACTGAAGCGGCTAAAGACCTTTTGGGCGAGAAGGGTTATGATGAGGTCTTTGGGGCTCGTCCGTTGCGTCGAGTGATTCAAGACATGGTTGAGAACAAGCTTTCCGAAGACTTACTGCGTGGCAAGTTCCAAAGAGGGGACACGGCTGTTGTTGATGTAGAAGGGGGTGAGATTGTGGTGCACGCCACTCCTGTAGGAGCGCTGGCGGGGGACGACAGCTTGCCCGATATATAATTTTGGTTATGGCAAAACCAGAAGTGTAGGGAGAAAGGACGGTGGCATCGAGATTGTTTAAGCAACCGTCCTTTTTGTTTGCTCAAAGTCGGTAGTAAACCGGGGTAAGTTGGCGAGGAAACGAGAAGAACACTAAATTTATCAGGGTAGGATAGAGATATGGCGGTAGATTGGGGATTTGCCGGACAAGTTGGGGGTATTGGCTTTGCTTTCGTCTTTGTCGTATTAATCATCCTAGCGATAGCCATGTGGTTAGTAGGATTGGTGATTAGTAAAATCAGCCCGGGCAAGGATAAAACCGGTGGGGAAAGGAAAGGAGAGCAGTAGTTGGCGCAAGAAATAATAGAATTTCCCATACCGGGGAAGGTAACCAGCGTGAATGTGAAGGTGGGAGACCAGGTCAAAGAGTGGGATGTACTCTGTATGCTGGAATCAATGAAGATGGAGAATCCTATACTGGCTCCAGGTTGCGGCATCATTACTAAGTTAGAACTGTCGGTAGGCCGGGTGGTTAACACCGGTGATTTGGTGGCCATCATAGAGTATTGAAAGAAGGAAGATGCTAGGCTTTTTTGAGACTGGCTTTAGTGCCCTTACCTGGGGCTCTGTAGTGATGCTCATTATTGGCGGGGCGCTGATATACCTGGGCATAGCTAAGAAGATGGAACCCCTGTTACTCGTGCCTATAGGCTTCGGTGTGGTGTTGATTAACCTGCCGCTGGGTGGAGTAATGGAAACTATCGTTCAGGGTAAGGTGTATGAATCGTATATCATTGGTGGCGAGCCTGCCGGCTTATTCTCGAGGATATTTCATTATGGGCTTAGCTGGGAGATAATCCCGCCGCTTATCTTTCTTGGACCTTGCTGCTGGGGGCTGGAGCCCAATTTGGTGTTTATTTTAGTTTCTTCATGGCGCTGCTGATAGGGGGGGCCTTCCCCGACGTGATAAAAATAGGGATTAAAGAGGCCTGCTCTATTGGTATTATCGGTGGTGCTGATGGCCCCACCACTATCTATCTGACCAGCAAGCTGGCGCCTCATTTTATCGGAGTGACAGCGGTAGCAGCTTATACTTATATGGCGCTGGTGCCGATTATTCAGCCACCGATAATAAAGTTGCTTACTACCAAGAAGGAACGAGCCATATATATGAAGCCCCAGTTGAGGCCAGTGTCCCGGACGGAAAAAATCCTGTTCCCGCTAATTGGCTCGATTATCATCATTCTGCTGGTGCCCAAATCAGCCCCCCTTATCGGTATGTTCATGTTTGGCAATCTGCTAAGGGAAAGCGGAGTTACTGACCGGCTGGCTGACACTGCGGCTAATGCCTTTATGAATATACTCACCATTCTTCTGGGATTGAGCGTCGGTTGCTTTATGAGTGCCGAGAACTTCCTCGCGCCGGAGAGCTTGATAGTATTTATGCTGGGTATTGTTGCCTTCGCTATCTCCACTGCCGGTGGTGTGCTTATGGCCAAGTTTATGAATCTTTTCATCAAGGAGAAGATTAACCCTATGATAGGTGCCGCCGGTGTCTCGGCAGTACCAATGTCCGCCCGGGTAGTGCAGAGAATGGGGCAACAGGCCAACCCGAGAAGCTTCCTGCTGATGCATGCCATGGGACCCAATATTGCCGGTGTCATTGGCACAGCCGTGGCTGCCGGGTTATTCCTTGGTATGCTGGGCTGAACAGCCATTTTTTTCCGACTTAAGTCCTCTCAGTCAGATTACTCTTGCATTGAAGTTGTTTATCAGCCCCTCACCCTTTATCCCTCTCCCCTTCATAAGTGGAGAGGGAACGAAATTTATTAAAGGGGCTCCGCCCCTTTTAATCACCTGAATAAACAAGCTCTTGCATTACTATTTGAAATCTAGTAAAGTCAACCTGTGGATAAGTCCCAGGCCAAGACGGCATTTGTCTGTCAGCAGTGCGGCAAGGAAAGCCTGAAGTGGCTCGGGCGCTGCCCCGATTGTCAGCAGTGGAACACCTTTGTCGAGACGAGGGTAATGGTGTCCCCAGCCACACGGCAAGGTTCTTCCCCGGTAAGCGCCCCTCAAGAGCTATCCCGGGTGGTGGCTGAAGCCGCCGACCGTTTTCCTCTGCCTGTGGCTGAGTTTAACCGGGTGCTGGGAGGGGGACTGGTAGCTGGCTCGCTGGTGCTTATCGGTGGTGAACCTGGCATCGGTAAGTCAACCCTGCTGCTTCAGGTTGCATCCCTGGTGGCTCAAGCCAAAGGTAAGGTGGTTTATGTCTCGGGTGAAGAGACGCTACGTCAGATTAGGCTTAGGGCGGAGCGTCTTGGGGTGAAGGGCGATAACCTCTACTTATTGGCTGAGACTGACCTTCAGGTAATAATAAGTCAGATTGAGGCATTACAGCCCAGTCTGGTGGTTATTGACTCGATTCAGACTGTCTACTTGTCTGAGATGGATACGGCAGCGGGCAGTGTGGCGCAGGTTCGGGAATGCACCTTGAGGCTTATGCGCTGGGCGAAGCTGAGCGCAGTGCCGGTTTTTATTACCGGGCATGTAACTAAGGAAGGGGCTATTGCCGGTCCCAGGGTTCTGGAGCACATCGTTGATGTGGTGCTGTACCTTGAGGGTGAGTCTTTTAGTGCCTACCGGTTGTTGCGCAGCGTGAAGAATCGCTTTGGCTCGACTAATGAGGTCGGCGTGTTTGAGATGAAGGAGCAAGGTCTGGTAGAGGTAGATAATCCATCGAAAGTATTCCTCTCACAGCGATGGGGCGAGGCGGTGGGTTCGGTAGTAGTGCCTACTCTTGAGGGTAGCCGACCACTGCTGGTGGAAATTCAAGCCCTGACCAATCCCACCAGCTTTGGCTTACCGCGGCGGACGGCTAACGGTATTGACTTTAATCGGTTATTGCTGATTACTGCGGTACTGGCGAAACGGGTCGGCCTCAAGCTGGGTAATCAGGATATTATCGTTAATGTTACTGGGGGGCTTAAGATTGGCGAGCCAGCGGCTGATTTAGGCATCGCTCTGGCTATTGCTTCCAGCTTCAGGGATACAGGCGTTGACCCACAACTGGTGGCAGTGGGGGAGGTAGGATTAAGTGGGGAACTGAGGGCAGTCTCTCAACTGGAAAGGCGTGTGGCTGAGGCCGCCCGGCTGGGCTTCAAGCGTTGCCTAGTGCCTAAAGTCGGGGGCAAGATTTCACCCCCGAAAGATATTGAGCTGATTGCCGTGAGCAGTTTACGGGAGGCGATAAACAAGGGGCTGGTAAAGGGGAAGGCTGCAGGTGGTGAAGATTGAACGTCAATAGCCAGCAACACGCGGTTAGCAAGGGTTGTTTTGAAACCTATCCCCCTGCCCCCTTCCCTACATAGGGAAAGGGGCAAAAAGGAGAGTCCAAGAGAGGCGAAGCCTCTCTTATATACCTCCCCCTCTCCTTTAGAGGAGAGGGGGATAAAGGGGGTGAGGTGAATAACATGGGCACACTAGGGGAGGCGATAGGT
>Ga0315279_10006987_pt1 | contig 14076 bp, 10 predicted proteins | sample YL17G06_20_MG_FD_203694 | JGI IMG/M metagenome (GOLD analysis project Ga0315279, IMG submission 203694) | Sediment microbial communities from Yellowstone Lake, YNP, Wyoming, USA - YL17G06_20 | ecosystem: Environmental > Aquatic > Freshwater > Lake > Sediment | place: USA: Wyoming | collected... | reverse complement strand
AAGGATTTGCGAATCGGGGCAACCCAGAGCCTGGGGGGGACAGGGGGTACCTGTACGCTTACCATTCTGGAAAGAAGATAAGAAGGAGACAAAGCAAATGGAAGGAAGGCCCTTTAATGATATTTCTTACGAACGATTTCTCAGTGAGGACAAGCTGATGGGGTCGAGGTGCCAAAAGTGTGGTGTCCTTTCCGTACCTCCGCGCTCCATTTGTATCAAGTGCTATGGCTCTGAAATGGAATGGGTCGAGATGAAGGGAAAGGGCAAGCTTGCCGCCTTCACCTGCATAGCAATAGGCCCTCCACTCATGATAAAAGAAGGTTACGATAGAAAACATCCTTATGTTTCTGGAGTCGTAGAATTGGAGGAGGGAGCGAGGGTCGTTGCTCGCATTGAGGGAGTGGATGGGAACAAGCCTGAAACCATAAAAATTGGCACTCCTCTTAAGATAGAGTTCTTACATAGCGGCGAAGGAGAAAACTCGACGACCTTTTTGGCATTCAGACCTTCATAGTCCTGCATTGGAGTACTGAACTGCGGTTTGGCTTGGCTCGGATATCTGGATTGCACTGCCTGAGAGGAAATTCTGATAGAAGGAGATTAGAGCATGCAAAAAGAAGTAGTTGTTGTTAGTGGTGCCCGGACAGCAATTGGCGCCTTTGGTGGTTCTTTAAAAGACATACCTGTTGTTGAGATGGGTGCCGCGGTAATCAAAGAGGCGCTTAAGCGAGCAGGACTAAGGCCGAAGTCCGGTGAAAAATTGCTTAGCTATGGCGCTGACGCCCTAAAGTCCGACGGAATGGTAGAGCTGGAGAGAAAGCACTATGATTACGACTCAGCTTTGCGCCCTGTTCAGGTTGACGAAGTAATTATGGGGAATGTCCTTCAAGGAGGGCAAGGACAGAACATAGCCCGCCAGGCCTGCATCTACGCCGGCGTTCCTAAAGAAACCCCCGCCTTTACAGTGAATAAGGTCTGCGCCTCCGGTTTAAAAGCTATCACTTTGGGAGCAGAAGCCATAATGCTGAGCGAAGCCGATGTTGTGGTCGCTGGAGGCATGGAATGCATGAGCAATGCCCCTTACCTTCTCCCTAAAGCCCGGTGGGGCTATCGCATGGATGTCGGAGCTAGGGGCGAGATTATCGACCTCATGGTCTATGATGGATTGTGGGAAATATTCTATGGCTATCATATGGGGAATACTGCAGAAGAAATCGCCAAGAGATATGGCTTCACTCGCCAACAACAGGATGAGATAGGCTATCTTAGCCATGTGCGGGCGCGCCAAGCCATAGCGGAGGGTTTATTTAAGGATGAGATAGTTCCTGTTCCTATCCCGCAGAAAAAAGGAGAGCTCATTGTTTTTGATACTGATGAGCGGCCTATGGACACTTCCATGGAGAAAATGGCCAAGCTCCCTCCGGCATTCCGAAAAGACGGAACGGTCACTGCCGGTAACTCTTCAGGGATTAATGATGCTGCGGCTGCTGTAGTGCTTATGTCCAGAGACAAAGCTAAGGAGTTGGAGCTCGAACCTATGGCAACCCTGAGAGCCTGGGCCTCAGGCGGGACAGACCCCAAATACATGGGATTAGGCCCTGTTCCGGCGGTAAGGAAGGTGCTCAAAAAGACGGGGCTTGGCAATAAGGATTTGGATGTTATTGAGCTTAATGAAGCCTTTGCTGCTCAGGTACTAGGGTGTCTGAAAGAGCTTGGTTGGGATTTTGACCACGTTAACCCTCATGGTAGTGGCATATCCATGGGTCATCCTATTGGCTGCACCGGAGCGAGAATAGCTGTCACCATCATCTACGATATGGTGCGTAGAAATCTACATCGTGGCTTGGAAACCATGTGTATTGGTGGTGGGCAGGGGATGGCAGCCGTGTGGGAAAGGCCCTGAAATTTCGCGAGGAGTCCGGTGTCAATATTACCATCTACAGTTAAAGCCCTTCTTGAGCCCCAGGCCTATCCCCACAAACCACAAAGAATAGAGCTGGTCCAGACCCAGATGTCGTTTATTTTTCTTACCGGCGAATACGTATACAAGATCAAAAAGCCGGTCAATCTAGGTTATCTGGATTACACCACTTTGGAGAAACGCCATTTCTTCTGCCAGCAAGAGCTGGAGTTAAACAGGCGCCTTTGTCCTGATGCTTATTTAGCTGTGGTGCCGATAACAATGTCATTGCGAGGAGCGAAGCGGTTGCGAGGCGAAGCTGAAGCAAACTCGGAGACCCCTCGCTATGCTCGGGGCAGGCTCCGCAATCTACTCTGCGTTGAAGGCGAAGGCAAGGCCATTGAGTACGCTGTCAAAATGAGGCAGTTGCCCCATGACCGCATGATGGATGTGCTTTTGCCGCAAGGTCTAGTAACTCTGGAAATGGTGGCCAGGGTGGCTGAAAAGCTGATGAACTTTCACCAAAAAGCCCAAACAAATCCAGAGATTGCCGCCTTCGGCAAATTGGATATTATACGCCATAATTGTGATGAAAACTTCGCTCAGACCGAGAAATATATTGGGATTTCCATCACCGCCGAGGAATATCAGAACATCAGGAATTACACTAATAACTTCATTGACGGTAACGCCGGCCTGTTCGATAAGCGAGTAAGAGAAGGGAAAATAAGGGATTGCCATGGCGACCTTCATGCCGCTCATGTTTGCTTCATTGACGATACCCGCCTGCCTGCTCGCCGTATGACTCCAGCAGGCGAGCCGAGCCCTGGCGGGCAGGTCTGCATTTACGACTGCATTGAATTTAATGACAGGTTCCGATATTGCGATGTAGCCTCGGAACTCGCTTTTCTAGCTATGGACTTAGACCGCTATCAGCAGGGTGGTCTTTCCCGACATCTGGTAAATACCTATGTAGAGCTGAGCCATGATGAAGAGCTCCGGAAATTGCTCAATTTCTATAAGTGCTACAGGGCTTACGTCAGGGGCAAGGTGGAGAGCTTTAAGCTCGACGACCCCTACATTCCCGAAGAGGAAAAGGCCAAGGTGTTAACTGCCGCTCAGGGCTATTTCCAGCTTGCTGAATCGTACATATGATATGTAGTTGCCCAGGCAGCCAGTGCCACTGAAACCAGCGCCAGCAAGCCTACTATGGCCGCCTTCTCGGCCGGAGAAAGCTCTTCCTCTCTCTGTCATTGCGAGGCTGACGAAGTCAGCCGAAGCAATCTCGGTGGGGGCAATGGGATTGCCACGCTTCGCTCGCAACGACAATATAACCGTACCCCCGCCAATAAAGGCGGAGGTACGGGGGAAAGTTCAATTCAGATCCCAGCCGCCGACATTGCACTGCCCGTAGTCGTTCCATCCCACGGCGACCACGGTGCCGTCGGACTTAAGCCCCACCGTGTGAAGATATCCTGCGGCGACCTGTGTGATGTCCGTCCAGCCGTCGACATCGCACTGCCCGGAGTCGTTTCTTCCCACGGCGACCACGGTGCCGTCGGACTTAAGCCCCACCGTGTGATAGCCGCCTGCGGCGGCGACCTGGACGATGCCCGTCCAGCCGTCGACATCGCACTGCCCGTAGTAGTTGTATCCCACGGCGACCACGGTGCCGTCGGACCTAAGCCCCACCGTGTGAAGATATCCTGCGGCAACCTGGACGATGTCCGTCCAGCCGCCGACATTGCACTGCCCCTCGCCGTTGTCTCCCACGGCGACCACGGTGCCGTCGGACTTAAGCCCCACTGTGTGATAGCCGCCTGCGGCGACTTGGACGATGTCCGTCCAGCCGCCGACATTGCACTGCCCGTAGTAGTTGTATCCCACGGCGACCACGGTGCCGTCGTCCTTAAGCCCCACTGTGTGATAGCCGCCTGCGGCGACCTGGACGATGTCCGTCCAGCCGCCGACATTGCACTGCCCGTAGTAGTTGTATCCCACGGCGACCACGGTGCCGTCGTCCTTAAGCCCCACCGTGTGACACCAGCCTGCGGCGACCTGGGTGATATCCGTCCAGCCGCCGACATTGCACTGCCCGTCGGAGTTGTATCCCACGGCGACCACGGTGCCGTCGGACTTAAGCCCCACTGTGTGATAGCCGCCTGCGGCGACCATGGGGGTGACCTCGAAGTTGGCGGTGATGGAGTAGTTGTCATTCATGGTGATATTGGTTGAGGCGGCATCGACATCGGCTATGGTGCCGACATCACCAGTCCAGTTGACGAACTGGTAGCAGGTATCAGCCGTGGCCACCAGGTCGACCACAGTTCCGGTGTCATAGGTAAAAGCACCCTGGCCAGGGGTGGTTACCGACCCTCCAGCGGTGCTGGAGATGGCGAGGTCATATACCGCCACAAAGTTGGCGGTGATGGTGTAGTTGCTGCTCATGGTGATATTGGTCGCGGCGGCGTTGACATTGGCAATGGTATCCACATCGCCAGTCCAGTTGACAAACCGGTAGCCCTCCTCAGCCCCAGCCACCAAGTTGACCACCGTTCCTTTGTCATAGGTATGAATCCCCACTCCAGGGGTGGTTACATTACCTCCAGCGGTACTGGCGATAGTGAGGTCATATATCGCCACAAAGTTGGCGGTTATGGAGTAGTCTCTGTTCATAGTGATATTCGTTGCGGCGGCGGCGACATCGGCGATGGTGCGTACATTGCCAGTCCAGTTGACAAAGTGGTAGTAATCATCTGGAATCGCCACCAGGTTGACCACTGTTCCTTTGTTATAGGTATGAGTCCCCTCTCCAGGGGTGCTTACCGACCCTCCTGCGGTGCTGGAGATGGTCAGGTCGTACTGGACAGGCGGAATCGCCACAAAGTTGGCTGTTATAGAGTAGACTCCGTTCATGGTGATAGTCGTCACAGCGGCGTTGATATTGGCGATGGTGCCGACGTCGCCAGTCCAGTTGACAAAGTGATAGTAAGCATCTGGAGCCGCCACCAGGTTGACTACTGTTCCCTCGTCATATGTAGACGTCCCCTCTCCAGGGGTGATTACTGACCCTCCAGCGGTGCTGGAGATGGTCAGGTCGTACTGGACAGGCGGAATCTCCATAAAGTTGGCGGTTATGGAGTAGTCTCTGTTCATAGTGATAGTCGTCGCCGCGGCGTTGACATTGGCGATGGTGCCGACGTCGCCAGTCCAGTTGACAAACTGGTAGCCCTCCTCAGCCCCAGCAACCAAATTAGCCACCATTCCTGCGTCGTAGCTAAAAGTCCCCTCTCCAGGGGTGGTTACCGACCCTCCAGCGGTGCTGGAGATGGTCAGGTCGTACTGGACAGGCGGAATCTCCATAAAGTTGGCGGTTATGGAGTAGTCTCTGTTCATAGTGATATTCGTTGCGGCAGTGTTGACATTAGCAATGGTGCTTACGTCGCCAGTCCAGTTGACAAAGCGATAGCCAGCATCTGGAGTGGCCACCAGGTTGACCAGAGTTCCCTCGTCATAGGTAGACGTCCCCTCTCCAGGGGTGGTTACCGACCCTCTAGCGGAACTAGCGATGGTGAGGTCATAAGCAGGCCGACTATGGCTTACCATCCATACAATTAAGGCTACTGCAACCAAAACAATGCTAATTATTACCACATAACGTTGTCTCCTCGAACTAAATATCTTCATTTTTCACCTCCAGATTCTTGTAGTCGCCCTGAATCATCAAGTATAGTCTCTCTCATAACTCCCCTTGCCCCTCTTATCTTAAGAGGGGGAATTAAGCAACTACAGTTGGTAATGCCTCTGGGTTTCGAAAGGGAGGGTAAATTTCGCTGCGGCAGGGAAAAGGAGCCCAGTTTGCATTTCTATATGTGCTAGGCTGAGCATCGTGGGAATTACCGCAACCCTCTAACGCGCACACTTGACCACCAACCTTGATATTGGCTTTTAAGTCCGCTTTCTTATAGATGCCGCTCTTATATAAGCTATTCTTACAGAAACCACTATATAATTATCTAAGAGAAATTGTCAATAGTTTTTTGTGCGGTGTCCAATAAAATTCCTCTCCCTCGATGGGAGAGGGTTAGGGTGGAGATTGCCACGCTTCGCTCGCAATGACAAAAGACGTGATGTGTTCGTAATGACAACATAACCGCCAAATCGCCCACAATGGCGCAGGTATGGGGAAAGCGAGATGCCCGGTGCGATGGATAAGTACCTGTTGTTCAAGTTGCGTATCGCACCATCTGTAATATATACTGTGGTGTCGGCCTTTTAGCAAAGCTGATGAATCTTGTTCAGGAGGTGCGCAATGACTATTTCCCCAAATGTTTTTTCTCTATCAGGCAAGGTGGCCTTGGTGACCGGTGGCAGTCGGGGCATCGGGAAGGCTATTGCTGTGGGGCTTGCCAAATTTGGTGCTGACGTAGCTGTAACCAGCCGCAAATTGCCGGACCTTGAGGAGGTGGCTAAAGAGATAAAGGGATTGGGGCGGAGGTCAATGGCTGTGGCAACACATGTGGGCAGGACGGAGGAGATAAATAATCTGGTGCCAAAGGTAAAAGATGAGTTTGGCAGGATTGATATTCTGGTGAATAACGCTGGTACCAACCCGACCATGGCCTCGGCTATAGATATAGAAGAGCGTGCCTGGGATTCCATTATGAATCTCAACTTGAAAGGACTATTCTTTCTCAGTCAAGCGGTAGCCAGGATGATGAAAGAGCAAGGTGGGGGTAAAATTATCAATGTCGCTTCAGTAGCTGGGATTACCCCCGACATTTTGCCGGTGTACTCCATAAGTAAGGCTGGGGTGATTATGGCAACGAAAGTGATGGCACAGCAGTGGGCTCAGTATAATATCAGAGTGAATGCGATAGCGCCGGGGCTGGTCAAAACTCGGTTCAGCGAAGCTCTCTGGAGCAACCCGGCTATTGAACAAGTTGTCATGGATAGGACTCCGTTGCGGCGTGTAGCCGAACCTGACGAGATGGTTGGGGCTGTGATTTTCCTGGCTTCTGATGCCTCCAGCTATGTGACCGGACATGTTCTGGTTGTAGATGGCGGCGTTGTTATATAGCAAAATATTTTGAATTCGGTAAAAAGCCAAGTCCCATCTGAGGGGCAAGAAAATAAATCGGTTCTGCCACATCCATCACAGCTTTGCTGATTTACTGGCTAAACAACGGATGGTGGGATCAATGTGTCACAGGTAGGGAGTGCACTGTAGTGAATGGGGTTGATGTCATATTCGGGCTAAACTTTGTCACTTAGGTTTGGACTGAGCAAAATTTGCACGCAGTTTCGCCCCTTTTCTTTAGCCTTGTAGAGAGCCTCGTCAGCGCGAGAAATAAGAGAGGCGGCATCTTCGTCTCGTTCCCACCCGGCTAGCCCCTGACTCACGGTTATAGCAAATACATTCCCGGCAGAGTCTTTCAGCTCAGCCTTCTCGATTATACTGCGAAGTCGCTCAGCGACAACCCAAGATGAAGACAAAGCGGTTTTGGGCAAAATAATGATAAACTCCTCCCCTCCATATCGTCCCGCTATATCTGTATCCCGGATATTCCGACGAATTAAAGTGGCAATTTTCTCTAAAACCTCGTCTCCAGCGAGGTGCCCGTAGCGGTCATTGACCATCTTAAAATGGTCGATGTCCAGCATGCTCAGGCTGAAATCCTCTTTGTAGCGATTGGCAAGATTGATTAACTCACGTAGCTTGCCTAAAATTGCTCGTCGATTGTACAATCCGGTCAGCGAATCAAAAGTTGCCAGTCTTTCCAGTTTTTCCTTGTCGGCCATAGCTTGCTGTAGCCGCGTCCATTTATCCAGCGCAACATTAATGGTGTTTCTTAGCTTTTCCCGGGATAGACTGCTCTTGGGCAAGTAACCAACTGCTCCCGCTTGAAAGGCCTGCGCCACGATTTCTTCAGTTCCAGACCCGGTCAACATGACTACGGGGGCAAGTTGTTTTTTTGCGATTTCTGCAAGCCACTCCATCCCCGATTTCCCGGGCATTTGATTATCCATCAAGACCAGGTCAATTCTACCTTTATCCAGAGCGTTCTGGATTTCCTCTGTATGCCCCGCCTCTAGTAACACGATTTCCCTGTCAGTTATCCGTTGCAGATAGGTCCGGACCAGTTTGCGGTCTGCCGGGTCATCGTCGCAGATGAGGATTTTAATCAGTGGTTGTTTTATTTCCTGTACCATCGTTGCTACTTGGGTACTCGTTTGCAAAGCAGGAACCAGTATTCCTTGAGTTTCTTCATGGCTTCCTTAAATTCCTCCAGGGTCACCGGTTTATGCACATATCCGCTGGCTTGCAGCTTGTAGCTGTCTATGATATCTTTCTCGGCTTCCGAAGTTGTCAGGATAACCACGGGAATCTGTTTCAACCCTTCGTCCGTTTTAATTAGCCTCAGAAATTCCTTTCCTCCCATCCCGGGCATGTTCAAATCCAGCAAAATCAAGTCAGGCTGAGGAGTTCCATCGCTGTACTTCCCACGGCGGTACAAAAAATCCATCCCCTCTTCACCACTCTGTACAGTGCAAAGGTCATTGGCAATTTTTTCGTTTCTCAGAGAGATCTTAATTAACTTTTGGTCTGCTAGGTCATCCTCCACCAGTAATATGACCAGCGGTGCTAATCCTTCCATCATTTACTTCCTTTCCTTAATCCTCTTTTAGGTATCTTTCTCTGGGCAGTGTAAACCAGAATGTCGACCCTTTACCAGGGGTTGACTTTATTCCGATGTTGCCTCCGTGGCGCTCTACGATTTTCTTACAACTAGCCAACCCAATCCCCGTCCCTTCATACTGTTCCCGGGAATGAAGGCGTTTAAACATGGTAAACAATTGGCCATGGTATTTCTCATCAATTCCTATTCCGTTGTCTTCCACCTCTATCCGAATCATATTGTTCTCTACCTCATGGGCGCGAATGATTATCTCCGGAGGTATTTCTTCCTTATGGAACTTTAGCCCGTTCCCAATCAGGTTCTGGAAGAGTTGGTGCATTTGAGACGGGTCGGCTTGAACCGACGGCAGTGGCTTGGGAACATGGATGGTCCCCCGCGTTTCATCCAGCATAGTTGCCAGCTCCACCTTCTTTAAGTTCTCTATTACCTTATTCAAATCCACCCATTCGGGAGGCTTAGCTTTAGTGGTAAGCCGAGAATAAGTAAGCAGAGCGTCTATCATATCCTGCATACGCCGAGCACCGTCTATCATAAACTCAAAGTTTTCCTGCTGGTCCTTATCCAGTTTTCCTTTCAGTGAATCTTGGAGGAGTGTGCCGAAGGAAGAAATCTTTCGCAGCGGTTCCCGCAGGTCATGGGAGGCAATGTAGACAAAATCCTGGAGTTCTTTGTTAGCCTCCTCCAGCTTTTGGTTGATTTTTCTTATTTCTTGGAGCAAAGCCTCTCGCTCTTCTTCTAGCCGCTTGCGTGCGGTGATGTCGCGAGAAATGCCCCGAAACCCCAAGATCTCGCCTTTTGCATTCTTCAACGGAGAAATTGATACGTCGCTAAACCCTCTAGTTCCGTCTTTTCGTATGACCTTGTGACCAAAACTCAGGCTAGGCTCACCTGTCCGATAGGCCCGATTGTAAACTTCGTATACGTTTTTGATCGCTTCTTCGACAGTGAAAGTTCTGTAATTCATCCCCAGGAGCTCTTCTTTTGAGTACTGTAGATGTTGGGTCATTTGGTCATTGACAAAAGTAAAAGTCCCCTTAAGGTCCACTTCAAAATAGGCATCTCCTATCTCGTCCAATACAGTTCGGTATCTTTTTTCTGAATATTTGATAGCCTCCTCCAGCTCCTTGCGAGCAGTGATATCCCTAAAACTTCCCACCGTAGCCCGTTTCCCTCCATAGTTTATGGAAGTAACTTCTTCCAGAACCCATATTATCTCGCCATTCTTTTTCACGAGTCTGTATTCGTAAGAAATAGAACCAGTCCCACTCTTCAGGTTTTCTATCGCCTTTTTCTTGACCACCTCCCTATCTTCTGAATGAACGAGGTCGAGAGAATATTTCCCTAGTAGCTCCTCCTCGGTATAGCCTGTTAAATTTTGAAACAAGGGGTTAACATATTGGAAATTTCCTTCCTGGACGATATATATCCCTAGTCCGGCATTACGCAACAGAGCCTGAGCCACCTCCTCCCACCCTGTGGGCATGGCTGGGCTTTTCTTATCCTGCCTTTCCACTGGAATTGATTTAGTTACCATCGCTGTTTTATAACTCGCCTTGAATATATTTGATTAAATTACATCTGGTTTCACTATATCATCCCTGTTAGCTACTGTAAATAGCCCTTTGGTAATCCTTCCAATAGTTAAGATGTACTAAAAAGGGCAATGGATATCCTGCTTAGCGGCAAGGACTCAGTGAAGCTGAAGCAGCTAAAATAGGGCTCATAACCAAAGGAGTTTCGGCAGAGGAATAATCCTCCACATTTCAGGGGTAAATGGCTAAGGCTTCCAGCCCTGTAGTCTCAGGAAGGTTAAACATCAGATTCATATTTTGCACCGCTTGCCCCGCTCCTCCCTTGACGAGGTTATCCAGACAGCTAATAACTATAAGCCTGTCTGTCCTCGAATCGACAGTGGGATAAATAAGGCAAAAGTTGGTTCCCCAGACATGCTTGGTGTGGGGAGGCTGGGTTGTTATTTGAACGAAGGGGGCATGCTTGTAGAATTCCCGGTATATCTGGCTTAGCTTTTTTTCAGTCTTGGCGCCTTTGAGCAATTTGTCGTCTCTTAATCTCGCATAGCAAGTGCTCAGTATGCCTCTGGTCATGGGCACCAGGTGAGGCACGAAAGTTATCGAGGGAGAAAATGATGGATTAAGTGCTTTCAATTCCTGTTCTATCTCAGGCAAATGGCGATGTCCCTCAAGGGAGTAAGCACAGATGTCCTCGTTGGTCTCGGAATAATGGGTGGTCAAGCTCAGGGTTCTGCCGGCGCCCGAGACGCCTGATTTGCTATCCACCACTATATCGGGATAAATAAGCCCTTCTTTGACTATGGGTGCCAGGGCCAAGAGAGCACCAGTGCTATAGCAACCCGGGTTTGCTATCAGCGAGGCCGAGGCAATTTCATTTTGATGCAGCTCGGGTAAGCCAAAAACTGCTTCTCTCAGTAACTTGGGCGATGGATGAGTAAATCCATACCATTTGGGATATTCGCCAGCGTTTTTTAACCTGAAATCAGCACTGGCATCGATAACCTTGATTCCTTGTTTTAGCAAAGAAGGTACTACGTCTACACTGCTCTTATGAGGCATTGCTGAGAAGGCGATGTCGATTTCGCTATCAAGCTCGGCTTTTATTATATAGTTAGTTCCCGCGAAGTTGGGGAAAACATCGCCTAATTTTTGCCCGGCTGCGCTTCTCCCGGTGACAGTGACGAGCTTTACTCGGGGATGTTGGCAAAGTAAGCGAGCCAGTTCGGCACCAATGTAGCCGGTGACATTTATTATACCTGCTTTTATTTGTGACATAATATGTTTTCTGTATTATACTACATTTTGTGCAATTGAAGGATATTCAGGGTGAATGGGTGACTGAGCTCTTAAACTGATTATTGAACCGCCTTATTGCGCTAAATTGACTTTGGCCAGAACTAAAGATAGAATCAGCCCTGGCAGTGAGGGAGTGGTTGAGGTTTCTAAATAACCTGTTAATACACTTAAGTAACTGTATCGTGTATAAAGATTTCTCCGGTAAGGAGGGAAAATGGCTCAAGAAACTAAAACAATCCAGTGTCACCAGTGCAAAAACAATGAATGTTTGCAGCGGTATCCTCAGGGAATTCCTGAGTATTGCCAGGCGCAAAGGTTCCTAGACCTAATCGAAGAAAGTAAACGGCAATATCTTGAGCCCGACGCTGGCAAGTTCCATTTAGCTGCCGCCAAAGTGCTCAAAAAAGGGGGCTATGATTGGTCTCGAGTCCAACAGTGCATTGAGTTCGCCAAGGAACTGGGTGTCAAAAAGGTGGGATTGGCTGTATGTGTGGGCTTAATCCGGGAGGGCAGAGAATTTGCCCGCTTTCTAGATAGAGCCGGTTTTCAGGTTATCTCTATTGCCTGTATGGTAGGTGGTCTGAAACCTCAGGAGACGGGAATACCTGATGAATGGGTAAACCCACTAGGCATAAGCTGTAATCCCATAGCTCAAGCGGAGATTATGAATCGAGAAGGTACGGAGCTGAACTTCATATATGGTCTATGCGTCGGACATGATACTATTTTCATCATGCGTTCCAAGGCTCCTGTCACCTACATTGTAGCTAAAGACATGGTCACCGGCAATAATCCAGGCGCTGTTCTCTTATCTCCATACCATCGCATGAAGCTTGTGGCAGCTTATGGGAGGGGTAGAGCCGATGGGGGGGATAAGAGGAACACATCCCAGTCGCTCTTGTAGAACGACCGCTGATGGGAATACAGCGAAGTGCCTTGAGGATTCCTCGGAAGCTCATGACGACTGCCTCGACTGTGGGTGAGAAGGATGCGGTTGGGATTAATGAGGCAAATGTAACATTTCGTCAATTTGTTAAATGCCGCAAGCCACAGGGTTCAGCTCATTCGATGGACCTGAGGTGTGTAGTAAGCTTGACAGCTAGGTCGCAAGGGCTTAACATTGCATCAGTGGTATATTTGCGAAATTCGGGGACGAGGTTTTGGTTTTGGAGCAGCAGATTCGGTTTTGCATCGCCACGGATGGTTTGCGTCTAGCTTATTCTACTGTGGGTCAGGGACCTGCCCTGGTTGTGCCACCGCCATGGGTCAGCCATCAGGAATTGGGTAGGCAAGACCCGATAATCGCCCGTTTTTGGAACAGATTGACAAGTCATCACACTTTGGTGAGTTACGACCGGCCCGGCACGGGACTCTCCGACCGGAATCGGACAGACTTTTCACTGGATTTAGACCTTCAGGACCTGGAAACAGTTGTTGACCATCTCAAACTTAAGCGTCTGGCACTACTGGGCTACTCTTGGGGTGGGCCTGTTGCTATAGCTTATGCCGCCAAGCATCCCCGGCGTGTCAGCCACCTAATCCTCTATGGTACCTTTGCCCGTGGTGAAGCAATTGCCACAGAGGAAGTCAAAACCGCGTTTATTTCCCTGGTCCGAGCTCACTGGGGGATCGGTTCAAAGGCGCTATCTGACATTTTTATACCCGGCGCCGATGCCGCTGCTCGTGAAATGTTCGCCAGGTACCAGCGTGAGTGCGCCACCCCGGAGATAGCTGCCAAACTACTATACCAGATATATAAAGCTAATGTAGTGCATCTCCTTCCCGGTCTCCAGGTTCCGACACTGGTGCTCCATCGCCATCAAGACCGGGCCATGCCCTTCCGGTTGGGTAGAGAGCTGGCATCTTTGATTCCAAATACTCGCTTTGTCCCCCTGGAGGGAGGAGACCACCTTTTCTGGTATGGCGATTTCGAATCAGTGCTGCGCGCCATTGCCGAGTTCCTTGGCGACCCGGTCACTGGTGGTCAGGTAGTAGAGTCCAAGCAACCAGTGACGCCGGACCTTGCCGTGGCTGTGGATGACCCTGTGGCACGCGAGGCACGGTCATTCATCGGAGCACTGGATTGGGTCGTCCTATCGCGATATCGCGTTGTTGGTGACTATACTAAGTATGAAGAAACCGTGCGTAATACGTTGAAGGATGTCCGGCACAAGATTGTGGCTGGATTTGACCGCCCGAGCCGAAAGCGAGAAAACCATATCGTTTGGGCAGCACCGGGGAGCGGCAAAACCTATTTTGCCCAACAGGTGGCGGCCTCACTGCCACAGGCCATCCGTTACCAGGAGTGCAACCTGGCGAAGTGTAACCGCGAGGAATTCCTCGCGAGCCTTGGTCAACTAGATGCCGAGAACAAGCCATGCCTCTGCTTGATTGATGAGGTAGATACCAAAGCCCAGGAAGCCTGGCCATACGAGGTGCTTCTGCCGTACCTGGACGCCAGCGCTGACAGGGGCGCACAGTTTGTCTTCGTTTTGGCAGGCAGTTCTGGCTCCAGTCTCGTCGAGATGAAGGAGCGCATTGCTTCGCGTCCCAAGGGTGCCGACCTCCTAACCCGCATTCCAGCCGGGAATGAGTATGAGATTCCGCCAATGAACCTTGGAGACCGGCTTCTCGTCGTCCTGAGCCA
>Ga0315279_10006986_pt1 | contig 14077 bp, 13 predicted proteins | sample YL17G06_20_MG_FD_203694 | JGI IMG/M metagenome (GOLD analysis project Ga0315279, IMG submission 203694) | Sediment microbial communities from Yellowstone Lake, YNP, Wyoming, USA - YL17G06_20 | ecosystem: Environmental > Aquatic > Freshwater > Lake > Sediment | place: USA: Wyoming | collected... | reverse complement strand
CTGCTTTGATCTCGATTCTTGTAGGGTTGTATTTTCTACGTTGGATAAACAGGCAAGACAGCGGAACTGACAAGATGAAAGAGATCTCCGACTTGATTAGAAGCGGGGCGAATGCCTTCATTAGAACAGAATACAGGACGCTAGCAATGTTCGTGGCCGTCGTATCTGTGCTGATTCTGGTCTTTCTGCCATTACCTATATGGTCAACTTCGGATGCACTGAAAAACGTCGAAATGACGGTGGCATACATATTCGGTTCTTCATGTTCGGCACTAGCTGGCCTATTGGGACTCAATGTTGCTACTAAAGCGAACGCAAAGGTGGCTAACGCGGCAAAAGAAGGCTTGAACAAAGCTTTCCCCGTCGGTTTCCGCGGCGGGGCAGTGATGGGTTTCTCAGTGGTTGGCGTCGGCCTGTTGGGAGTAAGCATAGTCTACTTCATGACGGGTGACCCGAACATCGTCTTGGGATTCAGCTTCGGAGCCAGTTCACTTGCACTTTTTGCCAAAGCGGGCGGTGGGATCTACACGAAGACCGCTGACATCAGCGCAGATCTGGTCGGCAAGGTAGAACTGGGGATACCTGAAGACGACCCAAGAAACCCTGCAGTCATAGCTGACAATGTAGGCGATAATGTTGGCGACGTTGCAGGCATGGGCGCTGACCTTTTCGACTCGTACGTGGCAAGCATATTTTCGGCAATGATGCTTGGTCTAGCTCTTGCAGAGATTCCTGGTAACACTCCAATGTGGATACAGATTCCGTTAGTGTTTGCTGGCGTCGGCATTCTGTCTTCGATCATCGGAGCTTTCACTGTGAGAGTGGGCAAGAAAGGCGACCCTGGAAACGCTCTCAACATGGGAACGTACGTCACGTGTACGATCTTTGGGGTTCTTACAGGTTTGGTAACATACTATCAAGGGTATGACTGGCGCCTTTGGGGTGCTGCATTCATCGGTTTGCTTGCTGGGGTAATCATCGGCGTAACAACAGACTACTTCACGTCAGAGGACAAAGCTCCAGTGCTGAGGACAGCAGAAGCATCGAAAAGCGGACCTGCAATAAACATTATAACAGGATTCTCCTATGGTTTGCGAAGCGTACTATTGCCTCTGATAGGAATAGCGGTTGCTGCGACAATAGCTTACAAGCTGTGTGAACCGCTTGGTGGGATATCATATGCCGTTTTCGGAATTGCCATGGCAGCCCTCGGTATGCTTTCAATCGTCGGATTGACGGTTTCAAACGACGCATATGGCCCAATCGTTGACAATGCCAAAGGAGTGGCTGAGCAATCTGGACTCAGCGAAGAAGTAATAGCTATAACTGATCAGCTTGACTCTGCTGGAAACACCGCCAAAGCCATAACCAAAGGATTTGCCATTGGAGCAGCAGGATTGACCGTGATAGCGCTTCTTGCAGCGTTTCAGGAGACGGCTAGAAGAGCTGGTTCAACCGCCGTATTTGATCTGATGAACCCCTATGTCTTGTTCGGCGCACTTATTGGTGTAGCAATGCCTGCTTTGTTTTCAGCGATGGTCATGCTCGGCGTCGGCAGAAATGCTACCAGAATGATTGATGAGATTCGAAGGCAATTCAGAGAAATACCTGGCTTGAAAGAAGGAAAGCCCGGCGTCAAACCAGACTACAACAAGTGCGTGGACATTGCGACGAGGGGAGCGATTCGTGAACTCATGCCCGCAAGCATCGTTACGATCCTCGCTACTCTGATAGTCGGATTCATAGGTGGAATTGAGGCGATGGGGGGTTACTTGGCTGGCGCCATATTCTCCAGCTTGCTACTGGCACTGCTCATGGCCAACGCAGGTGGCCTGTGGGACAACGCGAAGAAACTCATTGAATCTGGAGAATACGGCGGGAAAGGCTCAGATGCTCACAAGGCAGCTGTTGTAGGCGATACTGTCGGCGATCCCTTCAAAGACACGGCAGGACCTTCGCTGAATACTATGATCACAGTGATGTCTCTGATAGCTACACTATTCGCTGCAATATTCGTGAACTACAACCTGATCAAACTGTTAGGCATCTAGCAGGCTTGTCTCAACCTCCACATTCTCGCTTTTTGTACGTACTTGGATGTTGATAATACTTTGACCGCGCAATGTTAGGAGTAAGACGGTGAATGAGTTGGGCGAAGAAGTCTACGAACAGCTTGCAAAAGCCTTGGACCGGCTTCCTAATGGCTTTCCACGAACTCCTTCGAACGTTGAGATACGACTTTTGAAAAAAATCTTTTCGCTGGACGAAGCATTGCTAGCTAGCCAATTAGGTGGCAGCATGGAACCATTAGATGCGATAGCTGAACGTGTTGGGCTTTCTGCCGAGGAGGCTGGGACAAAGTTGGGTGAGATGGCTCAGCGTGGTCTTTTGTGGTCCTATAAGGAGTCTGGCAGAACACATTTCAGACTTGCGCCTTTCATCGTGGGGATCTATGAAGCACAGTTGGAGAGCATGGATCACGAGTTCGCTCATCTCGTCGAGGAGTACTTGGCTGATGGTGGTGCAGTTGGGATCATGAAGCCGCAGCCTGCTCTACACCGGGTAGTGCCTGCGCAAAGCGCCGTGAAGTCTGAGTGGATTCTTCCTTATGACGATGTCCGAGCGATTCTGCTCCAATCTAAGACATTTCGCTTGCAAGATTGCATCTGCAGAAAGCAACAAGATTACATCGGTCGCAAGTGCAGCTTTCCGCTGAGAACATGCCTTAGCTTCTCTTCGAGAGAGAGCTCTCCTCACCCAAATGGCATCTCGCAGAAAGAGGCATTAGCTTTTCTTGACAAAGCCGAGGAGATAGGTTTGGTTCACACGGTAAGCAATGTGATGAAGGGCATCGGATACATCTGCAACTGTTGCGGTTGCTGTTGTGGCATACTTCGAGGAATCACAGACTGGGGCATCGAGAACTCGGTAGCTCAAGCCAACTATTACGCGGTCATCAACCCTGATGAATGTTTAGGATGCGGCACATGCAGAAAAAGATGCCAAGTCCACGCGATCTCCGAACAGAACGGAATATCTGTCGTGAACTTCGAACGGTGCATCGGTTGCGGACTGTGCGCTACAGGATGCCCGAACGGAGCAGCAAAACTTCAGAGAAAGCCTGAAGACAAAATCGTTCATCCTCCAGCGGACTATGCAACGTGGGAACATGAAAGACAACACAACCGAGGTCTAGATCCTTAGTATACTATGTTTCAGCAAACATATTTTAGATGAAAATGTGCCTTGTTAGATGCTCGATTCAGCCACATTTTGAAGGTACGTGCTATTCGAGGCGTTTTATCACATGGTAACCGAACTTGGTTTTGACTATTGATGAGGTTTCTCCTTTCTTGAGGGCAAAGGCTGCGTTCTCGAACTCCTTTACCATTTTGCCTCTTCCGAACTTGCCGAGGTCTCCTCCCTTTTTTCCTGAAGGGCAGAGACTTGCTGATTGAGCCATGTTTGCAAATTTCTCGCCTTTGTTGAGGCGTTCCAGAATTGCCTTTGCTTCCTGTTCGGTCTTGACAAGGATGTGGGCACAATGAACCTGGTCTGGCATGAAAGGAACTTGCGGTCTGACGATTTATAAGATTTGTCTTTTCCGTTTGGCAGCTTCTGCGATGTAGGAGTTGGCTTCTCAACTGGGCTTTTCTTTTCTCAATGAATGGGATTGTGAATGGTCTAATATGTCTAATTTATGAAATAAACTCTCAGTAAATCTTTTATATCACTTGGGATGAGCCTGTACTAGGTGTTGATTTTGTCTTCTCAGGATGTCAAAATTCACTGCTGCGGGCTTGAAGAAAAAGGGCATTGTTTTGCAGTGGAATATGGCGACGAGGCGATATTCATTGACGCTGGCTTCAATACTAGCAAGAACTATTACGATTTCTTGGATTTGGCAAAAGACGCGAAGTATGCGGATGTCTCCAAAGTTGTGGGAGCTCCTGTGCTGGACAATGTTCCCCTTAAGAATGTGAAGGGTTACTGCATAAGCCACGAACATTCTGATCACGTCTCGGGCTTGCCATTCATCTACAACGAAGTATGCACTCAAACGTTAACTCTGGTTCCTATTTTTTCAACAAAACCAACGATTGACGGTTTCGAACATCAATTTCGTATTTACAAGATACCTTATGACAAAGGAGTCTTCATTTCAGTAGAGGACAAGGACAACGTTCCAGAGCAATACAAGGTCGCAAGATCCCCGTCCGCGCTGTACTCTTACTTCAAGGTGAAAATCGGTAAGAACTTCAAGGTCATGTGGATTCCCACGGAGCATTCAACGCAAAATGCTTACCACCTGGCAATTGAGCTACCGGGAAAGAGGCTAATCTTGTATTCTGGCGATTTCAAGCTAAGCCTGAAAGAGAATCGCCCCCCGTTGAACATCATCAAGGCTTTGCGTGAAGAATACAAGAAGATTCTCTTTATCTGCGAGACGATCGGCGTAGAAGAAGACGGCATGACTGGGACTGAACGCATGATGAACGAGAAACTGGACCAAAGCCTTACTGGCCTAGATTTTCGTCTAATGCTGGTTGCAATAAGAGCTTCTGAAGTGCCGCGCATCCACTGCTTTGAGGAAGCTGCAATAAAACTGAAGAGACGCATCGCTTTGGTCGGCGAATCAATGAGAGATACGTATGAAGCCATGCGGAGCAGCTTTCATGGGGTCCTAGTAGGCGATTACGTCATGTTTAAACCTCAAGAACTCAAGCAGATAAAACCAGAGGACTACTGCAAATACGTGTTTCTAGTCGATGCGAGGATGTGGCACACCTATGACACATCGTTCCACAACATCCTGAAAGGAGGAGCCCCCTTGCAGGCGGAAGAACCAGGCAAGAAAGAATGCAAGGGCGAGAAGTACTTGGACCTAGGCGAGAAGGACTTGATAATCTTCTCTACAACTGGACCTTACGAGGATTACATGAAGGTCTGCCAGAAACACATGATGAGACATGTGACAGCCTGCGGCGCCATGTTGTATCCAGATCTCCACGTTTCAGGCCACGGTAAAATAGGCGACTACCGAATCTTCATGGAGGCTTTGGATCCAGATGTGCTTATTCCGTTTCACAGGGAGAAAGCCAAGCGGGATCTGCTTGCCAAGAAGATTCATTTCAAAGGCGAATTTTGCACTCCGAATGATGGAGACACATATGTGTGGAAGTGATTTGGATGAAAAAGGGAATGGTGAAGTTTGTTGACAAAACCAGAGGCTTCGGTTTCATAACAAAAGACGACAAGAAGGAGGACATCTACTTCAGCTTGGCTGAAGCTAAAAAAGGTGAAGTACTTCAAGCTGGAGACAGCGTTACATTCGAGACAGAGAAGACTACTCAAGGAATGAAGGCAATCAAGGTCGCAAAAGCCACGTAAACGTTCAATTTCTGCTGTGCGGAAGATCTGAAGTGGAAAAGCCAACTTCTGGCGCTGGAATCAAGTTTCTGGTTGGGCACATCTCGTTAGAACGGTGCGCACAAAAGCTATAAGAGCCGTAGCCGAAGACTTGCTTTCAGAGGCGATAGAGGTTCCTGGTTCTGAGCCACTGTTGATATCACTGTAATGCTGCAAGCAGTGCCGTCAGCTTTCTAGGGTTGCTTTAGTCAGTATTCGCGGCTTTTCCGCGTTCTTCAGGAATACGTTGTCGAACGTTTTTATAACTGTTGACGATAGGCTACTTCAATATCCTGGAGGTTCATTTGCGTGGTTCATAGGAAAATTAGCAGAAGTGCGCTGCCCTCTCTTTCTGAGCTTCTATCCTTGAAAAAGAGACGAGCATTGATTTCGGGTTCAGGCGCCGGAATAGGCAAAGCTGTAGCCTACAGGTTTGCAGAAGCTGGGGCAGATTTGGATCTTGTTGATGTCAATGAAGAAAGCATCAAAGGCGTAAAGGAAGAACTCAGGCATTTTGGCGGGGCGATAAACGTTCACAAGGTCAATCTGTCTAGGAAAGAGGAAATAGATGGGTTATGGAAAAGACTCAAAGGAGAAGAGCCGGACATATTGGTCAACAACGCTGGAATATACCCAACTAAGTCATTTTTGGACGTAGATGAAGCATTTCTGAGGAGAGTGATGGACGTTAACCTTCACTCGGTTTTCTGGATGTGTCAACACATGATAAAGAGCAGATTGAAGAAGGGCGGAGTCATCATAAATGTGGGTTCAATCGAGGCAATAATGCCTTTCAAGGAGGATCTTTGTCACTACAGTATCAGCAAGGCGGGAATAATGGTTCTAACCAGAGCCCTAGCAAGCGAATATGGCAGACATGGTTTCAGAATAAACGTGCTTGTGCCTGGCGGAATATGGACGTCAGGGACCAAGAATTTGGCAAAAGAAGCGATGAAATTCAAACTGGGCGTCGTCAAATCAGGCATAGAGTATAACATGAGGACTCCGCTGGGAAGACTGGGTAAACCAGACGAAATCGCGCGAATGGCATTGGTTCTTGCGAGTGACCTGTCAAGCTACGTGCACGGTACGTTAGTGGCGGTCGATGGAGGCTTCTTATCAGCTTAAGAATGAATCTTTCGGAAAACACCTTTCACACCACAAGTTCTGATCATGTATTCTTGGCGCGGATATAGGAATCTGCACCCCATTCTTAACCCAACCTTTCCTAATTTGAGGCTGTTTTTGGAACTACAAGCTTCTGTTGATATTGGCAACCCTGGCACCGCATAATATTGGGCTTCTTGTGAAGAAAAGTCTTGTTGTTTAGACTCCAGATAAACGGGAGTGATTGTGAGCGTCACACCAAAAGACTTTTAAAGTACAAGTCACTTACATAGTGAATGTGACTTCATGAACATCATAAAATTACCGCCCAAGAAGGGATTCTACACTCTGGTAAGAGTGGAAAAGGGCTTCAAGATGGAGATTGACAGTCTTACATCACAGCTAGTATTGACTGAGAGTCAAGGTCAAATACTAAAGCAACTCGACGAGAGTGGCGAGGGTATGATTGCCGCAGAACTTGCAAAGAAATTAGGTATGACTCATGCTGGGATCCTGTATCTACTAAAACCTCTCATTGAAGCGGGAATTGTTGAACGAGTTCCCTTGAAAGGTGGAGGCATCCTCTACTATTCAAATTTCGACATAATAGAAGAAAAGCTATCTCCTGAGCTTCAAGAGATTAGGCAAAAAATGGAGGAAAGAACAGAGAAACTCCTTCAGAAAATTAGCATTGAGGAATTGACACAGGAGATCCAGTACTTGCCTGAATCCCAGCGTCGTGCTTTCATTAATTGGGTTCTTGATGGAGGATGGAAAAAGAAATGAAGCTTGTTTCCAAATTCCTTCTGCATTACTTCGTTGGGAGTCCACACGGGAGACTCGAGGTAAGACGAGAGATAACCAACTTGATATTGGAAGATGGACTCTTACCCAAGAGAATACATGAGCTAGCCAAGTCGAAGGTTAAGTTTTGGTTGTTGGCTCCTTTTGCGTGGGATTCCAGAAATGCACGAAGACCATGGTGCGTTTTTATCACTGGCATGATTATGTTCGTGTTGCTAGCTACCGTTCTTTTAATAGCTCAAGGTTTCGTCCATTTCATGATTTTCAACAATTGGCTGTCTTTGCTGACATCTATTCTGTCCTCGTTCGTTATGCTCCTATTTGTTCCGATATTGTTGATTTTTTCTATCGAGAGCGTGATGAATAGCAAGACAGATGATGGTCATGCTTGGTCACGATGCTGGCTAGTTCTCACATCGTACGTCAAAGGAGGGAATCTTCAATCTATAGAAGATATAGACAGAGAACTAACCTCGCTCTTAGAGCCTGTTTCACCGACTGAATATGTTAGAATAAAGGAGAGATCTAAAACACTTGGGGGAGTGTCGCTGGTACTTGTACTACTGCATATCATGAGTTGGCTGGCTCTTTTTTCTTTTGACTCTCCTATTTCAAAAGATTGGCGAGGTAACGGAGTTCTAGGACCCATCTATGTGGGGACCCTCATGCTGGCAATGGCGCCAGGTATGTTCGGCATGATGCAAGAGAACGTGAAAAAACCAGTCAGAGTTCTTGAGAAGGATTTGCATCTTTTATCAGAACGATCAAAGGGCGATTTCTATATTGACAGTATTCTGAAAAACTACAATAGTGAAGCGGTAAACAAGAAAATGAAGATGAAAGCTAAACGGTTTTACTACTTAGGTGCCCTATGTGCATGGGATCTAGAGAAAGCCAATATTGTAGCAGCAACTTGTGTACTACTTTCTTCCTACTTACTGATTAACGCCATATTGCAAGGTAATTCTCTCAGCATAAACGTCTTCGTTGTAACGTCGTTAACGGTCTTAACAGCGATTCTCTTCATCGGAGCACTCGCCGAAGCATGGTTCAGCGGAGGTGGAGCAACCAAGGCCATGCAAAGACTTAACATAATCAGACTACTAAAAGAGGGAAGACCTTTCTCAGACATAATAACGCTGAACTCCCTGTTGGAATGTTTTAGCACAGGAAGTTATAACAAACCAGCAAAATCTGCCACCATTGAGGATTTTGTGACAAAGCTCTACATGAAATCTATAAGCAAGAAAACAAAGAGAAGAAGCCGTTGAATGTAGCGCGCCAGCACTTTATCATAATGGGGCGGCCAAACGATGACTTATGCGGACCGAGTCGCTATTTATGTCTAGGCTACTTTCGCAAGGTAGGGCAACCCAAAACATATTTGGTCATAATGCAGAGACAATAAACACGGGAAATGCTATGATGCTCAAAAAACAAAGGTGTGAGTACATAAAATGACTGGGGTTTCTGAAGCCATTCCTAGCTTCGTCAATAAGATCAAAGAGTATGGGAAAACTTGGGAGTTTCTTGAGTCTGATGTCATTGCAGCGAGAAATGATGAAAGATGGCTTGCTTTGTGTATCGTTATGAGGTTATCTGCGTATGAGAAGCCTGAAGAAGAAAAGGAATTATTCAAAATTACGGATAAAATAGTTGTTCTACATAGAGTTCAGAGAATCAATCTTGGTTTACTTGAAGAAATTCTTGTGGATTTGGGCAAGGGTTCTATTCACCTGGTTGACATGGACATAGTTCTTGAGGGCTTTACCTCATGTGACTACATAAAAGAAGAAAAAGAGGGATGGACTCGTGAGCAACTAAGTGACGTGGAAGGTTGGCCAGCCTTGATATTAAGGAGTTACGGAAAGAGTGCTTCTGAGCTTTTAAAGAATTACGACGAACTAATCGAATTATTGAACACGTACAGCGAACCGTACGATAGCTTAGAGCAGCTGAGTAGAAAATACGTTGGATTGGAGGTTGGGTCAGGAAATGCCTGTTGCCTGTACGTTGTAACCCCACTTTATTACAAACTAGATAGCGTCAATCTCTCTGAAAATGGTGAACTTAGGGCTTCTCTAAAATGCCACAAGCATTTTGACCCCTTAAACTTTAAGCTAAGCATAGTGTACTCTTCAGGTCCGACAGTAATCGATAATTTCAGAGTGAGTTTTTCAGAAGTTAAGAGCACTAGTGCGAACTTTATAGAATGCCCCATTGACGAGAATAGAAACAAAAAGGACATGCGAGAAGCCAGGCTCTATCTTACTTACATAGGTAACAAAATACGCAGTGACTGGATTAGGTGTGAGGCTACAATCATTAAGGGAAATCTGCGGCTGGTTGCGCATGAAGTTCTGGATGAAGACTTTGAAGGACTTACAGATGCTTTAAGAAGTAGAAAGAAAAAGTTTTTTGAGCCTGCTATTTCCATGCTGTTACACCTGGCTGGTTTCAATGTAGAACCATTAGGTGGTATCGAAGAAGGATTGGGCAGACGACTTATTGATATTCTTGCCTTTACTTCTGATAATCGCTACCTGTTGGTTGTTGGATGTACTATAGAAGGCATAAGTCCAGATGAAATAACAAAGATTGCCGAGAGAGCAAAATCAATAGCTAGGGTATATTCAGACTTGAATGAATACATAGAAGTTAGGCCTGTTCTCTTTACCTCTTTGGCTGACAAAGACATTAGTGAAAGCGTTAAGAAAAGAGCAAAAGAAGACGATGTTGTAATCTTGGGTCAAGAATCTATTTCTGAAATATTGAACAGAATGCGAAGTGGCTATTCCTCATATGACCTTCTCAGCAACTTCGGAATCTCACGCGTTACTTTCATTAGTTAGTAGAAACTGAATATGCAATGAATACGTTCATCGCTTAATAAGCAAATGAGTGTCTGTGTTTTCAAGTATCTAGCAGTTAGCTTGTCTTTTCCTCTGAAGAAAGACTGGCTTGTTGATTCAAAGAAAATCCAACGTGCCATAACGCGGGAACTTAGACAAGATACGGCAGTGCGGACTTGCATCTTTAGGTTTGCATCGTGTACGTATTTGGCATAAGAGATAAGAAATGCTCATCTAATGTTATGTAGGTGATTGGTTGAGTCTAGCTATCATTTGGCCTGCTAACCCAAGAGCAGTTGAATTGCACCAACAAGGAGATCCTGGAATACATCTAGAACTATTGAGAAATCAGGCTGCTGTCTACTGGGACAGCATGCCCAGAAGAAGAGAGCTTGAGAACCCACTTTATGGTTACATATATTTCAATAACGCAGTTAGATACAGATGCAGAGGAGAACGCATGATTAACCACGAAACTCTTCTTCGCAGAATGGACGAACACTGTTATGTCCAGTCTTTCAGGCGGCAATGCTTGTTCGGGCAATGGGAAAACAGCGAGAGACATCCACCAAGTGAAACATGGATAAAAATACTGCAAATCGAACGCGGTGCTGTCAAGTTGTCGTTTGAATTCGAGCATTTTGGGAGATTGTTAAATTTCCGTTTGATACTCTCTGAAGACACGATTCTTGGGGTTAAGAACGGAATTTCGCCTACTGCAATTTTGATAAAGCGTTGTAACTACGTTGATAAGTCCCTTATCCGAAAGGATTCAGAATTAAGGTATTTTTCTGATCAGATTTTATGGCGCCGGGGGTGGGACTCGAACCCGCGCGGACCCGAAGGGTCCACAGGCTCTCAAGGCCTGCGCATTATCCACTCTGCCACCCCGGCTCTTCCAAGCCATTACGTCTGTGGCTTCTAAAATCTTTTGTCTTATTCAATTTCATAGATAAATCTTAAATTACCCTAGAGATAATCATTCTGAATGGTGGTTGACTTATGAAAGACGCTTACAAGAAGCTTCTGCTTGAGCTGATGGTGCATTCAAGACGAAGTGACAGGTTGCTTGCAAGAGAACTGGGCTTGTCTCAGCCAACTGTCACGCGTGCTCGTCAATGGCTTGAGGCAAATGGTTACATCGTAGAGTACTCGTTGATTCCCAACTTCTCAAAAATAGGTCTCGAACTTGTCGCTTTTTCGTTTATAAGACTCCGCTCCAGAGGCAACGGTGAAAAATATGAAGAAATAAAGAAGCGGGCTTCAAATTACTTTAACACGTACTCTAACGTTGTTATGGCTTTGCGTGGCGAAGGCATGGGCTGCGATGGAATAGTCGTTTCTTTACATAAGAGCTTTGCAGAGTTTACACGATTCATGAAGAAACTTAAGACTGAGAGCGCTGACACTGAAGTGGTCGGCAGTTTCCTTGCTAGCTTAGAAGATTCAGGCCAGTACAGGCATTTAACGTTCAGGGGTCTCAAAACGTATCTGGGTGCAAATCCTGAGCAAGTGGCAGACACTGTGGGGGCAATTGAACTAAGCCACTGAAAACCTGCCTTGAGAGAAGGGCCATCTTTTCCCATTGAAGCCGTTGTGTGCTTCTCTTAAGGTTATGAAGAGATGACTACGCAGATTCAGTGACATCAGCATCTTTCAAGTTGATTAGAATGATTTCATCGTTTTGGCAGCATTAACTGCATGTTGGGCAGATGGGCTTGAAGAAGCGGGTTTTGGATGCAAACGTTGCGGTGGGGAAGACGAAGCAGCTATATTGGAAGCAAAAGTAGACTATTTCAGTGGACTGGTAGTCTAGCTCGGTTAGCGTCCTCTATTTTGGCGAAATCTCCCGCGATTCCACTTTTCTTCTGACATGGGCACAAATCTGTTTTGCCCTAGTGCTAATCAACATTTGTATTCGTACAGACAAGAACTTTGCCAGCCTTTGCTTCAACAGATTAGTTGTCCAGCCTGATCTCGCGCGTTGAGGAATTCTTAATAGATAGATTGTGAAGGCTTTCAGGCATGGATTTGCTGCCTCTCATCTCTTCATTCGGCATCGTCGCCTTGGCCGAGCTTGGAGATAAGACGCAACTTACAGTGATTTGCCTGAGCGCGAACAAAAGAGCGAGAACCGTGTTCATCGGAGCAGTTCTGGCATTTGCTTTGGTCGACGGATTGAGTGCCTTGATAGGCGGAACGATCGCAGTGTTCATCCCGGCCCAGTGGATTGGCATCGGAGCTGGCGTTGCGTTCCTGGCTTTCGGTGTCTACTCGCTTCTCTCCAAGTCTGAGGAAGTCAAGGTAGATGATCGTCCTTTGAACGTGGCTCACAGTTTCTCACTAATAGCCTTGATGGAACTAGGAGACAAAACGCAATTATCCGTTATAGCGCTAGCGGCCGAATATGATGCCCCGCTCATGGTTTTTGCGGGAGTCATGTTTGCACTTGCGTTGCTGACCGCAGTCGGCATTGCAGCAGGAACGGTGATTTCTAGGTTCATTCCCATGAAATACGTGAAGACTGGCTCAGGCCTTGTCTTCATTGTATTTGGCATTCTGTTCTTGTGGGGAGCAGCAACAGGGATAAAACTACTGTAGATCCTGCGAGTACGTCTGCGCGCCATTGAATATTCCTTGAAGTCTCTATCTGCTGTAGGACCAAGCCGCGCATGACGCTTGAAAACACCGACTTTTACACGCGGCTCATAGACTTTGAAAACGACCAATGCCACGTAGTCCACGCCAGAAACTTGGAAGAGGAAAATAGACTAATCGAGGCAGGCTTTGAATACGTAAGCTGCAGCGAAAAGGACGAAGTGGCTATATACAGGAATAGAAAATAGTAGCCTATCTCAGGGGCCGGTAGTCTAGCTCGGTTAGGACATCCGCTTGACGTGCGGAAGGTCACCGGTTCAAATCCGGTCCGGCCCACCAAAACAGATAAGAACGCGGACATTGACCAAGAAAGCATCCAACATGCTGGTAATGACTATGCCTTCAGAGATAACCAATGTTGACAAATTCGTTGAAATAAGCGGAAGAGCAGAGTTTTGTGCAGTGAAAAGACTGAAGGATGCTGTGAAGCTGAAGCTTCGTACACCCGGTAGGCTTTACACGTTGAAGGTTGAGCCCATCAAGGCTGAAGAGATCATTAAGAAGCTTCGATGCGAAATCCGCGAGATATAGATGGCCAACGCTTTTTCGTCTCCTTTGACAATCTGTTAGACGCTTTGGCTTTCCGCGCAAATCGTAAATAGACTCTCAACCGTCTAAGGGGAACGAGGATGCTTCGGATGAGAGTCAAGCCTTCCAACTTAATGGAGACAGAGTTCAAGCCGCCTATTCAAGCTTACAGGGGAAGAATCGTCGAGGTCAAGCTCGGCGCCACGAAGAGCGAAGGCGGAACCCGAGGAAAAACTATCGTCATCGGCGGCGAAGCTGCGCCTGCTTACTACACCTTTGAGAAGCTGATGCCACATCCCCCCGTCATAGCCATAGACATCTTCGACATGAAAGTCCCCCTGCCAAAAGCTGTAAAGATGCACGTAAAGGAGGTTCTAGAAGACCCTGCAGCATGGGCTAAACTTGCCGTTGAAGGATTTGAAGCCGACCTTTTGACTGTTCACCTTGTCAGCACAGACCCCCTTGTCAAAGATACTTCACCACGGGAAGCCATCAAAACGGTTGAAAACGTTGTTCAAGCAGTTGACGTGCCTCTCATCATCGGCGGCTGCGGTGACGCGCGGAAAGACATGGACGTTTTCGAGTTGATTGCTGAAACTTTTGCTGGCGAGCGTTTTCTTTTCAGCTCTGTGACTAGAGACATGGATGTGGAACGTTGTGCCCGTTTCATCAACAAGTATGGCCACGTAGCATTGGCTTTTACTCCTATGGATCTGAAC
>Ga0315279_10006985_pt1 | contig 14081 bp, 9 predicted proteins | sample YL17G06_20_MG_FD_203694 | JGI IMG/M metagenome (GOLD analysis project Ga0315279, IMG submission 203694) | Sediment microbial communities from Yellowstone Lake, YNP, Wyoming, USA - YL17G06_20 | ecosystem: Environmental > Aquatic > Freshwater > Lake > Sediment | place: USA: Wyoming | collected... | reverse complement strand
CCAGAAGGCCCATTGCCCGTCGCCGGCCACCAGGACCGACGCCAGCGGCTGCCAGGCGGGGCGGAGGACGAAGGGCGGGCGGGCGGCCCCGTCGCGGCGATAACCGAATATCACTTCGGTCCCCCAGGGCAGCTTGCGCAGGTCGTCGAGGATGTCGGCGGGCTGCTTCTCCGTGCGGAGAACGCCTCCTTGAATTGAGCCCGCGGCCCCGCCGCCGCGCTGCTCGAACCAGCGGATCTCGGTCAGCACGTCGCCTTGGCGCATCCCTTTGTTGAAGAGGGGCCCGGCGGGGTGAATTCGCTTGACGACCAGTTGGCCCTTCGCCCCGGCAGGCTCCTCTCCGGCGACCGCCAGCTCGGCTCCCCAGCGGCCGTAAAGCGTCGGGCCTTGCTCCAGCTCCGCGAGACTCCAGAAGCCGATCATGCCGTCGGCGGCCCCGGACACGAGATACTTCCGGTCGGCGGAGACGCCCAACGAGGTGACGTAATCCTCGTGCCCGCGGAAGTGTCGCAGGATGGGGCAATTGCCCTTCTCCACCAGACGGCACACGTAGATGCTGTTTTGCAGCTCGGTGCCCACGGCAATCGCGAAGGGGTTTCCCTCCTTGTCCGGGACCCAGCAATAGGAGCGGATTTCCCCTTCGACCAGCACTGTCTGGGGGGCTACCCGGCCCTTGGGCTGGCCGTTCAGGTAGAGTTGCAGCGTCCCCTGCGGCGTGCGCTGGGCCGTCCAGCCGCCGGCGCCCCAGTCGGGCGAAAGCCACTGATCCCGGTCGAGCGCGCCGCGGCTTGCGGCAAGTCGCTGCGGATCGAAGGTCTCCTGCAACTCGCCGTACTGGTTGAAGGCCCGATAGCGGAACTCCGTGCCGAAGGCTACGCGGTAGATCGGCTCCTTGGCGGCAAAGGCGACCGCCTGGACCCGCCGGCCGCGGCCGTGCAGCACGCGGGGGTCCCGGCTCCCGTCCAACGGCTCGCAGGAAATCTCGCCGGCGCGCCCCCTGGTGTAGGCCAGTTGTTTGCCGTCGGGGCTGACGGCGCAGGCCGAAACACTGTCCGGAGACGTTCGGTGTCGCGTGGGCTGGAAGGTCGCGGTGTCCCACACCTGGAGTTGCGACGGCTCGCGGCCTGCCTTGAAGGGGGCCGTTCCGACAACCAGGGTGCCGCCATCGGGGCTGAAGCTGAGGCAAAGGACCTTGGCGCCCGGGTCGCGGCGCTCGACCCGGACCTTTCCGCCGCGCAAGTCCCAGAGATACAAACTGCCCTTTCCGGTGCGGAAATCGCCGAGCCAGTCGGCCGAGGCCAGGCGGGTGCCGTCGGGCGTGGCGGCCAGGGCGGTTACCTCGCCTCGATGAAACGGCTCCAAGTTGCGGACGGCGTTGCGGTCGGCGAGACTTACCTCGCGGAGCTGCCAGCGGAGGCTGCCGTCGTCGGCCTGACCCACGTAGACCGGCACAACTACGCGGCCGGCGGCGGCGAACACCGCCAGGCGCTTCTCCACGCCCCGCCTCTCGATCAGCCTGGCCGTATCGATGCCGTGGGTCTGCTCGTCGGGCTTAACGACGATTTGGGGCTTCCAATCGCCTCGTTTCCAGAGCATGGTTTGCCCCCAGAGGTCGCAGGAGACGAGCCACTGGCCGTCGGCCGAAAACGCCAGCGAGGAAATGGTCTGGCGGTGCCCTTCGAGGACCCGGACGAGGCGGCCATTCTTGGGGTTGACCAGGAGGATTTCACCCAAGTAGGTCATGGCCCCGTAGCCGCCGAAGGCCAGCAACCCTTCCTTGGGGTCCACCGCCAGGGCATAGACGTGGCCCAGCGTTCCGCGGGCCACCTGCCAGCGGATCGTGCGCTCGTGGAGGAAGACCGCCTGCAAATCGCGGGTGAAGACCGAGAGGTTCCAGACGTCCACGGTCTTGTCGGTGCCGGCGGAGCAGAGCCGCGAGGAGTCGGAAGTGAACGCCAGCGCATGGACTACGCCGATCGGCCCGCCGCAATTGATCCGCAGGCGGGGCTCCTCGGCCTGGACGCGGATCAGGTCGCGGAAGAGAACGTCTTCGGGTTCGGCGGCCGGGCACGGGCACCCTCCGGGTCCGGGTGCGGCGCCCACCAGCCCGCAAACGGCCGCGAGCAACTCCAGCGCCCCTCGACGGAACCAACGACTCGGCTGCATAGTTTCCTCCTAAGCTGTCAGCTATCAGCTTTCAGCCGCCGGCTTTCGCTGATAGGTGGCGGCTGATAGCTGATGGCTGACGGCTGATAGCCTGGATTGCCGTCACGGCGCGTTATGCTGCCCCAACGTCGTTATGCTGAAGCATAACCTACTGGCTACTGGCCGCCGCCCGCGGCGCTGACCACGGCCGACTTCAACGGGATCGTGACCAGCAGGCTGGACGGCCCGCCCTGCTTGTCGCCGGGCCTGACGCTGATGTACACGGCCAGGGTGCCCTGATCGGGCTTCGCGCCGGGCACTTCCAGGGTGGCCGATGCGGGGGCCCGGGTCCGCACGTCCTCAGTCAGCTCTTTGCGCTCCGCATCGTCGCCAATGCCGCGGAACTTGACCACCTGGTCCCGCTTCTCGATCTCCCGCTCCTGGACCGACTTCAGATTCGCCTCGACCGTGGCATTGAGCGTCTTCTTGATTTCCTGCTCTTCCGGGGTGAACACGGCCTTGGGATCGTTGTACTTCGAGAGCACGCTGGCCAGCACGCTCAAGTCGGGGACCGGCTTCTGGGCGGCCACGACCAGGAGCTTCTCACTGCCCGGAGGGGCGACGAACTCGAAGAACCCGTCCCTGGGCAGCGAGACCTGCTGCTTGGCGTCGACCAGCGGCGGCTCTTTGCCCTTGCGCGGCAGGAGGAAGATCTCCTTCTTGCTGGCGCCGACGTGGAAGATGTAGATGTACGACTTGGTGTACGGCTCGACAGTCAGGCGGATGCGCTCGCCGACCTTGAACGGATAGGTCTTGGGATCCACCGTCTTCTCGACGGCCTTGTCGCCCGACTTCTCGTAAAGGAGGACCTTGTACTGGAGGGCGATGACCTGGGTGGCGGGCACCTGGTAGCCGATCAGCTTGGCGATGTCCTCGCCCTTGCCTTCGTCGAACATGGCGTCGCAGAGGTCGCGGAACCGCACTTTGTCCTCGGCCAGGCCGGCACGCACAAACAACAGCACGAGCAAGCCCAGCGACGCCGCCAGGACCCGGATGCGATGAGATTCTAGCCGCTGCATACCTTCTCTCCCCGACAAAAAACGTGAGCCCACTTGAAAACCCCCATAAATGTCCGCTAGTGAATCTATCCGCGGGGGGATTGGCGGGGCAATCCCCCTTTCGGAGTGATGTGGCAGCCTGGAAGGCCGTCCTACTTCGCCACAGCCTGAAAGGCCGTCCTACTTCTCCGACCGCAGGGGAATGGTCACCAGCATCCCCGTTCCCACGTCCTTGGGCAGGTCCGCGGTCCGGAAGCTCACGATCAGCGTCCCCTCTCCTTTCTTCTCCGGCGGCAATTCCAGCGACCCGCGTGCCACTCCCCGGGCCTTCACGTCCTCCAAGAACTTCTCCTTCTCCGATCCTGCCGGGAGAAGCCCCCGGTAGATGACCGTCTTCTCCCGCTTGGCCTGCTCTTTTTCCACGGCGCTGACCAGCACGTCCTTGACCACCGCGTTGAGGCTCTGACGGACCCGCTTCATCTCGGGCGTGTCGTCGCGGGCGTCGCGGCTGGCGACCACCTTGGCCAGCACCGTCCGGTCCTCGATCGGCCCGGCCGTCGCCACGACAAAGAGCTTCTCGTCGCCGGGCGGCGGGATGAACTCGAAGTACCCGTCCTCCGGAAGCGAGATCAGCTCCTTGGGCTGGAACAGCCGGGCCTCTTCCTCGGCCTTGGGCACGAGGAACCGCCCCTCGCCGCTGGCGCCCACGTGGTAGATGTAGATGCACGACTTGCCCAGCGGCCGGACGGTCACGCGGATGCGGTCCCCGATCTTGAAGCGGTGGGTCTTGGGGTCAACGTAGGTCCCCTTGTCGTCGGGCCCGCGGAGCAGGAGGATCTTGTACTCCAGGGCGGTGAACTCGACCTTCTTGTCCTCGAGGCCGAGCTCCTTGCCGACGGGCGCCAGATCGTCGTCTTCATAGGACTTGAACACCAGGTCGCGGAAGCGGGCCTGCGGCTCTTCGGCCGTGGCGCTGCCGGCAAGCATCATCCCGACGACGCCGGCCAGGACCGCGGCAAGCCGCAACGGAAAACGCACGGGTCGGTTCATCGCCGCTACCTCCTTCGATGGTAGTTTCACTGTTTCCGATCGGTCACGGAGCTTGCAGTGAGAAGTGAAAAGTGCAAATCAGCAATCGGCAATCCGGAGTGTTCTTAGGGTCCCGGCGAGCGCCAGGCCGTCTTGCGCACGTCGTAGTGTACGAAGAGCGGGTAATACATCAGCCCGCCGTTGTGCATCTTTTTCTCGTCGATCAGCTTCTTGATCGCGTCGTAGAGGTCTGCCGCGGTCATCTCTTTGACGTGGATGTCGGCCGCCATGGCCAGCAGGTGCTTGCTCTTCGAGGCGCGGCGCTTGTATTTCGCGTTCGTGTCGGCCGTGCGATATCCGCAGTTGACGTACACCGGCTTATCGAGGTGGTCTCTCAGCACCTGGAGGTTCTCGGCGAGCTGACGGACATTGGCGTAGTACTCCCGCGGCACGGGCGTTTCGGGATTGGTCTCCTTGTCGCGGAAATCGGTGAGCGAGAAGTTCGTGGTCAGGTCTCCCATGGTCGCGCCCTCTGTCGATTCAGCCGATCATCACTTGTGGAAACCCCACGAGCACCGTGCCGCCGTGGACGGTGAGGTCGCCCATGCGCGCGGCGGGCATGCCCCCGATCATCACCGTAAAGGACCCCATCGCAATCGCGTCGGGGGGACCCACGCAGACCACCAGGTCGCCGACCCGCGCGGCCGGCATGAAGCCGATCATCACCATGGGGCAGCCCATGGAGATCGGGCCGCCCACGTGAGGGACCGGCGGCACGCCGGGAGTCACCATCGGGCAAACGTGCATGTCGCCGATCCGTGCTGCTGGAGGCACGTTACACTCTCCTTTCGTCGCAATCACTTGGCTTGGGCATCGGAGTGCTCCGCCGCTTTTCTGGAGAATCCCACTTCCGCGAGCAGGTCGGCCACCCGGGCCTCCCCGTAGAGCTGCCAGGTTTCGGGCAGGTCGGGCAGCTCGACCAGCACCGCGTCGATGCCGGAGAGCAACTGGCGGACCATCGCCGGCGGGCTGTGGGCCAGGAGCATCGACATTACGCTTGGCCAGCAGTAGCCGAGCATCCCGCCGCTCATGTCGGCCCGCTGCGGCTTGGCGCGGAGGGAGTGCCGCAGGTGCTCCAGCAAGGCCGGTTTCTCCTGCTTGGAGAAGAGGCAGATCACCGCGTCCTTGCCCCATCCCTCCCCGATCAGCATGGGCCACGTCAAGAGGTCGTCCTGTCCGACCAACAGCGGCGAGGCCGCGGCCGCCGCGGGCGGCTCCAACCAGTCAAAAAGGTAGTTGCGCGACGCAAGCTCCTCGGGCGGCGGCGAGCCCAGGTTGCGGAAATCGACGATCAGGTAGGCCGGGCAGGATTGGCACAAGAGGACGGCCAGGTCGGCCGGCTGGATCTGGTCGTTGCTTCCGCGGCAGAGGGTCAGTCCGGAGTCGCACTTCTCGACGGTAAAGGTCGCCCCGCCTTGCTGCGGGAAAACGGGGGCCGGGGCAAAACCCGGCGGTGCGGCCGGCGCCGCGGCGCCTTCCATGCCGGGAAATGGCGATTCTCCCGGAAAAGCACCTTCCATCTGCGCCCCTTCCATCTGCACCTGGAAGCGGGTCTGGCCGGCAAGCACTTCATCGCCGGGTCGCAGCGCGACCCGGTCCGCGATCCGCCGGCCGCCGACGAATGTGCCGTTGGTGCTGCCCAGATCGCGGACGTAGCAGCCGGCGGCGTCGGTCTCCAGGGCTAAGTGGATGCTCGACATGCGTCCGTCCTGCGGGAAGGAGTAATCCGCCCACTCGGTGCGGCCGACCTGCACCGTCTGACCGGGTCCGAGCACGATCTTCTTGCCGGCCGCGGGCCCCGAAATAACTTCAACCACAATCCGCATGGTAGTGACCGCGCGATTGTTTCAAGACTTGTTCGCCTGGCAGGAGAGCGACGACTGACAAAACACCGGGAAGTCGCCGCCAGCCATCCCTCCACTCTCCGTAACAACGTGTCTCGCCGCTGCGCGGCTCAGATCTCGTGCTTTGCCATTTTAGGGTTTTAGCCCCCTCACGAGCGTCTCAAAGAGGATTTCAACCTGTTCGAAACCGGCTGCTTCTAGCGCCATCTTGATGTTGAGTCCATGCAGATCGCCTCCTCCAAACTCTGCCAGCTCGATAACACTGCCCTGCCGCAACTTCGTGAAAGTTCCCTTGGCTACCCTGAACCAGTCCATTGTACCCGGAACGATGTTCTCCGCCACGATGTGGTCAAGGGTGACACCTGGCGAGAAATAGGATGCGATATCCTCTGCCTTACCGTAGATCAAATTGGGAATAGTGCCGGGCTTCTCCCCACCAGAGAGGTCGTTGATATTGATGTAGTCTCGGTACGCTGCCTCGGCCTTGCTACCCCTGCCTCCGAGGTTGACGCCCACCTTGCCGTGCTTGGCGCGCATCGCCGCGGCAAGGGAATCGCCCCGACAGGAACGGATAGGTCTGGTGCCAACGTATCCCCCTCGCGCAAGGGGAATCATTTTCTCGACGTCAGGCGGAAACGCGTAGTACGAAAGGACGACCGCCGCAAAGGTCGTGACTTCCGCAACCTCGCGGAACTGCTCTCGCTGCCTGTGGTTGAACGCGATCGTCGTGGCGATGTCGATGAGAGTCGCCGCCGTCGCCTGGTTGTAGAACGGAGGGTAGATGAAGCCGTGCCGCTTGAAGTAGCGGCTCGGTATGGCATTGAAGTCAGACGAGATCGTTCTGAGGTCGCCCAATCGGCCTTCTGGCGCCCCGCGTGCATGCCTTACAGGCACGGCGTCGAGGCTGAACGTCACCAGCCGCTTGTCGCGATATTCCAGCACGAAGTCGCGGAGGCTGCTATCGTAGGCAGCATAAGATGTGCTCCAATAGTACGCATTGACGACGTTGTAGTCGACGTAATTCGCCCTGAACTCCGGGCTGTCGGTGGCGATCTTCCTGGATGCCCCGGCGTCCTCATCAGAAAGCGTGACGTAGGCGACATCTAGCGCCCAGTTCCTGTTCCGCGCCGCTCCCAAGCTCCCCCTAGAGGGGGTCGATTCCCCGGTGGAGGATTGGTCCGCGTTGAGAGGAATTGTGCTTCGGTTCGCCGCCATCCGGCCACCTCCTGGGTTGTGCCACCGCCACGCGTCAGAAAGCCCGACCGACCGATCTAACGCGCAGATGAGCTTTTCGGTTCGCGAAGTACGAATTGTCAATATGAGACGGTCGCCGCTTTCGGCGCGTTAACGTCAACTACACCCGGTTCCTTTCACTGCGCCAGTCGATCCCAGACTTCGCTCATGATGTCCACTTTCCAGCCCGAATCTCCGATTCCACGGAGGCTCGACCCCACGCACCACAGGCTGACATGTTCTGACGCCGTCACGGCACGGCAGACACCCCGATCACTCCGCTGACGCTTTGAAGGGCCCACCGCACGCGCCCGAAGAGTCTTCGCTGCGAGCGATCCCGGCCGGGGCTCTTCTTGTCGGCAACACCGCGCGAATCCTCAGAACGGCGTGGATTTCTGTCCGGTCTTGTGGCTGTCGGCGGCAGTCGGCTCGGTGGGCGCGGCCTCCTTGGCATCCTGGGGGGCGGTCGGGCTGGAGCCGGCGCCGGAGCCCGCCGCGCCGCCGCTGTTGATGTTGACCAAGGTCCCCTGGATGAACACTCCCGCCGGATTGATGTCCACGAAATTGCCGCCCACTTTAAGGCTCAACTGCATTCCAGCCTCGATCACCACCGTCATGCCGCCCTTCAGGTGGATCGCCATGCCGGCCTCCAGCGCATGGTTCATCCCCACCTTCTCCTGCTGGTTTCCACCGACGGTAAGCGACTGGTTCCCGTCCACCTTCTCGTTGCGGTCGATCTTGACGTGTACGTGGCTGTTCTTCTCCACCAGCTCCTTCTTGTCGGCCTTGACGACGATGTCCTGGTTGCCCGGCCCGTCGACGCCGCCGACCAGGAGCTGCATGTCCCCGCCGACGTGCTCGATCTGGTTGCGGTGGACCTTCAGGTGCTTGTCGCGGTAGACCATTTCGAACTGGTCGCCGCTCTTCTTGCCGTCCTTCTCGCCGCCGACGATCAGGTGCCGGTCGCCGCCGATGCTCTCCATCGAGCTTGCGCCCACGCGGGCGTCCATGTTCCGCTGGGCGTGGATGAAGACCTGCTCCTTGCCGGCCTTGTCTTCAAAGCGAAGCTCATTGTATCCCTTGCCGCCGGTGGAGGAATTGGTCTTGATATAGCTCTTGGTGGGCTCCTCTTTGGGATTGTACGGGGGAGTCTGGTCGCCGTTGTAGACCACGCCCGTCACCAGCGGCTGGTCAGGGTCCCCGTCCAGGAACGTGACGATCACCTCCTGGCCGACCCGGGGGATGAACATCGCCCCCCAATTCTTCCCTGCCATGATCTGGCCGACGCGGATCCAGACCGGCTCGGCCTGTTTCTTGGCGTCGCCGCCGGGCTGCATCCGGGTATTATAGCGGTCCCAGAAGAACTGGACCCGGACCCGGCCGAACTCGTCGGTGTTGATCTCCGAGCCTTGCGGACCGACGACGACGGCGGTCTGGACGCCCTGAATCGCCGGCTTGGGGCTGACCCTTGCCGGCCGGAACACAACATCGGCCGGAATGCACGTGAACGTCTTGGTGTAGTGTCGTCCTGCCCCTTCCGTGCCGCCCGAGGCCGCCGAGTGCTGGATCGACATGATCGCGTACTCGGCGTTCTCCGCGCTGGCCGGGTGCTTGACCAGCTTGAACTTCCCTCCGGCGGTGAAGAACTCGCAGGAGCCTGACCCGTGGACCACATTGTAGCCAACTTCCGCCTCCTGCATGTAGGCTTCGCTGTAACCCTTGTCCGCGTCCTTGTCGTCGTACTCCCCGGGGTACTCGAACATCTCGTATTTCTTGGGGTCGAACAACGTCGGATCCGCCGTACCCGGGGCCGAGGTCTCCAGGAGCTTCGAGGGCTGCTTCTCCGCCTTCGCCGGATGGTCCTTGAAGTTGTAGTCGGTGAGCGTGTATTTGCCGGGGACGAACTGGTACTGGTGGGTCCAACTGGTAACGCTCTCGGGGGCGGCCTCCTCAGCGTAGGCATAGGCGAAAGGCACTTCCTTGCTCTCGGAGCCGTATCCCTGGGGTGAATCGGCCAGAACCAGGGTGTGCTTTCCTTTTTCGTGCTTGAAGTAATAGAAAATGCCTTCCTGCTCCATCATTCGGGAGACGAAGTTGAAATCCGTCTCCCGATACTGCACGCAGTATTCCCACTTCTGGTAGGTCCGCGAGGGTTTGAGCTTGTCGTACACGGCGAAACCCAGCTCGTCGAACACGGCCTCGACGATCTGGGGGACGGTCTTCCCGGCGAAGATGCGGCAGTCGGAAGTCCGCGTGAGAAACCAGAGCCAGGGGACCACCTCGACCCGATAAGACCGCGGGCCTTGCTCCTCGCCCCCCGCAGCAAGATTGCTCACGTGCCCGTGAAAGTAGCGGGGCTGGTTGCGGGCATCCTGGACGCTGAACGATACCGGCTTGCCGAGGATCTCGTCCGGAGGGATGTCATCCCTTTGCGACTCGAGATCCAGGGTGTAGCTGAACAGCCGGGAGATCTCCTCGTGGCCGGAGAAGGAAAGGAGCCGGAATGCCTCCTTGCCCGCGTCCTTCCCCTCTTTGAGCTTGACCGGACTCTCGATGTTGAGGTACTCAGGCACGGTCGCAACTCCCTAAAGCTGCCCGATGGTTCCGCCCCAAGACTCCGCCCCCGGGGCCCGGCCGCCGCGAAACCGCACAACGAGCCCTCCGGCCAGCATCACTTCCGGTCCAGATCGTACTCGAACTCGATCGTCCCCTTGGGCTTGCCGGTCTTGAGGTCGGTCTGGAAGTAAGTCCACGTGATCTTGCCGTAGCTGAAGGTCACATCCTCCACCGGCAATCCCGCTGCACCCTGAGAACCCTTGGTCGCGCTGATGCCGCTTATAATGACGTTCGAAAGCGTATACTCCAGGTATTTTTCCTTGTTGCCGCCGGCTCGGCACATCTCCAGCTTCACTTCCTTGATGAGCTTGTTCTCGCAAAGGTGCTTTGCCAACAGGGGAGTGGACTTGTCCACCGCTTTGACGATCGAAAAGTCGCGAAGCTCGCAACGTCCGCGGACCTCCGGGGCGTGAGCGCGGGCGTGGCCGGTGGCCGCCTGCGTCATGCCGTGGCTGTAGCCCAGGACTTCGATACAGTCCTTGTGCGCCTCGTCGGCGCTTTCACCGGGAATGCCTTGGATCTTCAGGAACGCATCGAATGCCACGCTGCTCTCCTTAACCAAATCCGAAGCACGAAATACGACAGCCGAAAGAAACCCAAAGCTCCAAATCCGAATCTACAAGACCGCCGCTTGGGTGTTCGGGATTTCCGTATCCGGCCGTTGGAACTCGTTTCGGATTTCTTCAGCGCAGGCACCTTGCCTGTCTTCTTCGCTCACAGGCTGGAAGCCTGTGCTACGCTCACGGGCTGGAAGCCCGTGCTGCGCGAGCGGCTCGCACTGCGCAGCGGCCTCGGGACCGAGGCCCACGCCCCGGTCCCACGGCCACCGGACTGAGTTGGGTTGGGGCAACGTCAGCCGGCATGCACTACGCGCCCTTGTTGGCAGTCAGGTCCCAGTTGGCCTTGACGTCGCCGGAGGGTTTGCCGGTCTTGTGGTCGGTCAAGGTGTAACTCAGCTCGATCTTGCCGTAATTGAAAGACACCTCCTCCAAGGGGAGGGCCTCGCCGCCCTGGGCAGCCCCGCCGGGCCGGACGCCGCTGATGATCAGGTCCGAGAGCTTGTACTCCATGTACTTCGACTTGTCGCCGGTGGCCCGGCAGAGCTCCAGCGTTGCCTCCTTGAGGTGCTTGCCGTTGCAGCAGAAGAGGAACAGCTTGGCGCTGGCCTTGTCGAGGGTGTGGACGACGGAGAAATCCGAGTGGTTGCACCGCTCGGCAGAGGCCGCCCCGCCGGTGCTGCGCCCGCCGGACGACGGCTGGCTCACGCCCCAGTGGAACGACAGGACCTCGATCCAGTCCTTGTGCTTGTCGTCGGTGCTCTCCCCCGCGACCCCGTCGATCTTCAGAAAGCAATCAAACGCCATGGTACACTCCTTTTAGAGAATTGGCTGGCTACTGACCACCGCTGATACGTAATTCTCGCAGTCTACGCGAAAAAGTTGCTACCTTTTTTTCCGGAAGTCGCCCTAGGAAAAACCCCGAGGAGAGTCGCATAAGACCTTCCCAGGTTTTCCCAATCCCCCCATGTTTGCGGTCACGAAAAATCGTACCGGAACCCCCCCTCTGCGCCCACCGACACCCGCACGGCCCCAATCGGCTTTTCCTCCGCCATTCGGGCCAGAAACTCGGCCGACATGTCCGGCAGCAACGTCCGCGTGAGGATGTGGTCCACGTTCCTGGCCCCGCTGGCCACCTCCGTGCAGCGGCTGGAGACCCAGGCCACCAACTCCGGATCGTAGGAAAACTCTGCCCGGTGGTTCTCCTTGACCCGCCGCGCAATCCGCCCAAGCTGCAATTCGACGATCTTCCGCATCACGCTGTCGCCCAGCGGGTAATAAGGCACCAGCGTGACGCGCCCGAGGAAGGCGGGCTTGAAGGTCTTGAGCAACTCCGGGTGCAGGGCCTCGGCCAGGGCGGTGGAGTCCGGGCACGTCTCGGGATCGGAGCAGAGCTTCATGACCAGGTCCGTGCCGGCGTTGGAGGTCATGAGGATCAGGGTGTTTTTGAAGTCGATGTCCCGCCCCTCGCCGTCGCGGAGCGACCCCTTGTCGAAGACCTGGTAGAAAATGTCCTGGACACCTGGGTGCGCCTTCTCCATTTCGTCGAGGAGGACCACACTGTAAGGGCGGCGGCGCACCGCCTCGGTCAGCACGCCCCCTTCGCCGTAGCCGACGTAGCCGGGCGGCGAGCCCATGAGTAGCGACACCTTGTGCTCTTCCTTGAACTCCGACATGTTGATCACCGTCATGTTCTGGTCGCCGCCGTAGAGGAGCTCCGCCAGGACGATGGCGGTTTCCGTCTTCCCCACGCCGCTCGGCCCCACCAGGAGGAAAACGCCGATCGGCCGGCGCGGATCGGTCAGGTTGGCGCGCGAGGTCCGGATCCGCTGGCTGATGGCCTCCAAGGCGTGCGACTGGCCGACGATCCGCTGCTCCATGAGCTGCTTGAGCGAGAGGACGGTGCGGACCTCGTCTGTTACCATGCGCCCGACGGGAATCCCGGTCCATCCGGAGACCACGTCGGCGATGGTCTGCGAATCGACGCACACCTGCATGAGCGGCTTCTCCCCCTGGAGGGTTTTCAGACGGTTGGACAGCTCGGCCATCTCGGCGCGGAGCCGGTCTTTCTGTTCCTGGGTGAGCGGTTCCGCCGGCGCGGCCGCTTGCCCAGCGGGCGCAGCAGCTTGCGGCGCTCCGGTTGCCCCTTGGGCTGCTGCGGGAGGTGCTTGCGGAGCGGCGGCGGGCGGAGCGGGCCCTCCCTGAGCCCCAGCCGCCGCAGGTGCCGCCTGGGTCGCTCCCGCCTCAAGCTGCCCGCGGACCTGGCGGATCTTGCCCACCAGCTCGGCCTCCTCTTTCCAGCGGGCGTCCAACGCTTTCAATTCCGTCTCGGCATCGGTCTTCTTCTCGACGAGCTCATCGAGCTGGGCCTGGTTGTCGGCCCCCGCCAGGTTCTCACGGCGGAGGATGTCGATGTTGGTCGTCAGTTGCTCGATCCGCCGGCGGCAGTCCTCCACGGGCGGCGGCACCGCGGTGAGGCCGATGGCCACCCGGGCCGCGGCCGTGTCCAGCAGGCTTACGGCCTTGTCGGGCAGTTGCCGGCCGGAGATATAGCGGTGCGAGAGCCGCACGCCGTCCACCACCGCCTCGTCGAGAATGCGGATCTTGTGGTGCTTCTCCAGGGTCTCGACCAGGCCGTGCATCATCTCGATGCACACGCCTTCGGTGGGCTCTTCCACCTTGACGACCTGGAACCGGCGGGCCAGCGCGGCGTCCTTCTCGAAGTACTTCTTGTACTCGGCCCAGGTGGTGGCGGCGATGGTTCGCAGCTCGCCGCGGGCCAGCGCCGGTTTGAGCATGTTGGCCGCGTCGCCTTGGCCGGCCGCTCCGCCCGCCCCGATCATGGTGTGGGCCTCGTCGATGAAGAGGATGATCGGGCGCGGGGAGGATTTCACCTCTTCGATCACGGACTTGAGCCGGTTCTCAAACTCGCCCTTGATCCCGGCCCCGGCCTGCAGGAGGCCCAAGTCGAGCGAGCGGATCGCGACGTTCTTGAGCGGCGGCGGGACGTCGCCCACGGCGACCCGCCGGGCGAATCCCTCGACCACGGCGGTCTTGCCCACGCCCGCCTCGCCGGTGAGGATCGGATTGTTCTGCCGGCGGCGCATGAGGATGTCGATGATCTGCCGGATCTCGCCGTCGCGGCCCAGGACGGGATCGATGTCGCCCCGCTTGGCCCGCATCGTCAGGTCGATGGTGAATTGATCCAGCGAGGGCGTCTTGGAGGGCCCGCCGGGGGCGATCGCCGGACCGCGGCCGGGCACCGCCGGCGCGGCGGCCATCTCGCCCTCGGCTTCGGCGGTGTTCGCCACGATGTCGCGTAGGTCCTTGCGGAGCGACTCGGTCGAGATCTTCTGAAACTCGGGAACCGCGTCGTGGGCCAGCCCGGCCAGCGACTCGTCCGACAAGAGCCCGCACAACAGGTGCCCCGACCGGATCCCGTAGGTCCCGAACTCGACCGAGGCCACGAGCCACGCCTGGCGCACCAGCTCGACGATGTGGGGCGAGAGTCCCGGCGGCCGGGCATTGCCGGTCTTGAA
>Ga0315279_10006983_pt1 | contig 14086 bp, 3 predicted proteins | sample YL17G06_20_MG_FD_203694 | JGI IMG/M metagenome (GOLD analysis project Ga0315279, IMG submission 203694) | Sediment microbial communities from Yellowstone Lake, YNP, Wyoming, USA - YL17G06_20 | ecosystem: Environmental > Aquatic > Freshwater > Lake > Sediment | place: USA: Wyoming | collected... | reverse complement strand
CGGCATCTGCGGGTCGCCGAACGTCCCGCGCCAGGCGGCGATCATCTTGCCGAACACCTGGTAGTACATCCGCGCCCCGGCGGAGCCGCTGAAGCAGTTGTTGAACCCATGGTGAAAAACCGCCCCCCTGATCACCAGGCCGGTAAGGGGCTTGATCACGCTGGCATAGCGGCAGCCCGGGCGGTTCTTGTCAGCGACCGGGCCGGGCCTGACGTCTGTCGGTGCGGGCTGGTTCTTGCCCTTCTCCTTCATTTTTTCCTTGTTGGCGTTGTAGCTGTCAATCCGCTTTTTCAGGTCGGCCTGCGGATCGAAGGCGGCGATCTTGTCGTCCCACTCCTTGAGCATGTCCTGAGTTTCCTTGCCGTCGATCTTCCGCAGCACATCCTCGGGCGTCCAGGCCTCAACCGTGGTCCCGCCGGCGGACGCGTCGATCAGTCCGATCGGCACGCCGGTGGCCATGGCCAGCCGCCGCCCAAACACGTAACCTATCGCGGAGAACTCCTTGACGGTTTCGGGCGAACAGACATCCCAGTCGCCCTTGCGGAAGTGCCTGCTCGACCATGCACTCCACTCGTACAGGCGTTCGAAGCTCCTGACCGAGGCGAACCCTTTTCCACCCGGCACGGTCAACAGCCGGATCTGGGGGAAGTTCGCCGAAACGACCTCCAGCATCCCTTCGTCAACGTTGGTAATCGGGAATTCCATGTTGCTCTGGCCGCCGAGAAGCCACACGTCGCCGACCAGGACGTTCTCCAGCGTCAACGTCTTGCTCGCCGCCTTGATCGTCATGGTCTGCGGCGTGGAGTTGGCGGGCATTGCCTTGAGGGCGACCTGCCACGACCGGTCGGCCGCGGCCTTGGCCTGGGCTTGCTGCCCGGCGAACGAGACGGTGACCTCTTCCCCGGCGGCGGCCCAGCCCCATACGTTCAGGTCTTTGTCCCGCTGAAGCACCATGTTCGTCTGAAAGACGTTGCTGACACACAGCCCTTCGCCGATGGCGGGGACATCGACCACGTCCTCTTTGGGCATGGCCTTCTTGGCGTCCGCGGCCTTTGGCGCCGCCTTCTTGTCCGCGGCATTTGCGACGCCGCCGACCAGCAGGGCCGCCAGCAAACACGCTAGAGTCAATCTTCTGAACATGGTATCCACCTTGTTTTGAGCCTTTGCCGAATAAACTGCCGTCCACGACCGCCGCGGGCCTTTCGAAAGATGCTATCACGATCCCTCGATGTCGGCAACCTTGTGATACTTGCACGGGCCCCAATGTGTTACAAGATAGTGAAGGAATCAGGCATCGACCGGGGTGGCGAAAGGCGAGGTGATCTGCCTCGGCCGCGCCGAGGTTGAATGAGGAGACGGTCAAGTGACTCTGACGAGAACGGTTTCATGTCTTGGCTTGCTATCCGCCCTGGCCATGGCGCATGTGAGCCTGGCTGCGGAGCATCCGATGGAGCGATACAACGTCGTATGGGAAAGCCCGTCCAAAGACGCCTCGGGCCAGATGCCCATGGGCAACGGCGACATCGCCGCCGGCGTCTACGCGATCCAGGACGGCGATCTTTTCCTGTTGCTGGCGAAGAACGACGCGTACACCTACAACGGCGACATCTTCAAGACCGGGCGCGTCCGCATCCGCCTGAATCCCAATCCGTTCGCCGCCGGCAAGCCGTTCAGGCAGACACTCGACCTGCCGACCGGCTCCATAGTAATACAGGCCGACGGCGTGACCGTTCGCGTCTGGGCCGACGCCTGCCGGAACGTCTATCACGTGCAGATCGATTCGCCCAAGGACATCGCCGTCAGCGCCGCCCCGGAATCATGGAAACGCTTCGACGACTGCGCCTTCAACTCGTCGCGAGCGCCCATCGACAAGCCCACCCAGGATGTCCGCCTGGACCGCAACGGCCACGTCATATGGTACTACGCCGTGGGCGATCGAAGCGTCTTCCCGGCCGAGATGAAGTATTACGACGTCGAGCAGATGATCGGGAAGTTCCCGGACCCATACCGATTCAACACCTTCGGGAATCTTCTCGAAAGCACGAACCTGGCACTGAAGGACGGCGAACTGGCCGGCAGCGGCAAGTCTTTCGACATCAGGATCCACGCCCTGTGCAAACAGACCCCGGAAGTGTCCGACTGGATCGAGACAATCGAGCGGCAGGCTGCGCAGCCGATTGACGTGAAGAAGGACTGGGCCGAGCACTGTCGCTGGTGGTCGAAGTTCTGGGACAGGAGCTGGATCATCGTCTCGGACAATTCCCTGCCGGCCGGGCAGCGGGAGAAGCTTCTCGGGGAGAGCCCCACGGGCAAGCGCACGGACGCCGACGCCGGGGCGCTGACGGCGCAGAGCTACAACGTGTTTCGATTTCTCATGGCCTGCCAGAGCCGCGGGCGGGTTCAGGTGAAGTTCAACGGCGGGCTGTTCACGCAGCCACTGCGGTGCGAAAAGAAGCCATCCAAAGCCTACGCGGTCCAGCAAGAGGATGGCACGTGGCTCACTCACGAGGACGACCGGGCATGGGGCCGGCGATTCACCTATCAGAACCAGCGGCTGCTTTACTGGCCCCTGCTGATGAGCGGCGATTTCGAGCTCATGAAGCCGTTCTTCAATTACTACTGGGACCTTATGCCGGTCCGCAAGGCCATCACCAAGGCGTGGTTCGGGCACGAGGGTGCTTATTACCGCGAGAACATCGAGCCCACGGGAGGCGAGCGCGACTGCGGCCTGACAGGCAAGCCGCCGAAAACCAAGCCGGGCGAGAATGAGGGCAAAGGCTATTACCACAGCTACTACTTCACCAGCGGCCTGGAGACGCTGGCCATGATGACCGATTGCGTGAACTACACCGGCGACGAGGCCTTCCGCGACACGGTACTGGTTCCCTTTGCCCGGGAAGTCCTGCTGTTCTTCGACAAGCATTACCCTCGCGACGAGGAGGGGAAGATTCGCCTTGACCCGGCGATGGCGCTGGAGACCTGGTGGATAGCGGTCAACCCGGCGCCCGACGTGGCGGGGCTGCAATTCTGCCTCGGGGAACTGCTGGCGATGAAGGCGGGCACGGCGGACGACCAAGCGGCCTGGGGGCGCTTGCGGGCGGAACTGCCGCCGGTTCACCTCCAGGAGATCAACGGGCGCAAGGCCATCGCGCCTGCCCAGCAATACAAGGCCAAGCACAACGCCGAGAACGCCGAGCTGTACCCGGTGTTCCCGTTCCGGTGCTTCGGGCTGGGCCTGGGGACGAAGGACATAGTGGATTGGACCATGGAACACCGGATCTGCAAGAACGCCTTTGGGGGCAGGTGCTGGACGCAGGACCAGATCCACTGGGCCTACGCCGGAAACGCCGCCGAGGCCCGCGCCGGGCTTGCCAATCGCTTCCGCGACGCGTCCAAGCAATGCCGCTTCCCCCTCTACGGAAGCGCGGGCCCCGATTCCTGCCCGGACTTCGACCATTTCGGCTCGGGCAGCACGGCGCTTCAGCGCATGCTCGTGCAGGAGGCCGGCGGGAAGATACTGCTGCTTCCGGCATGGCCCGCCGGTTGGGATGCCGACTTCAAGCTGCACCTGGCTGGAAAGACCGTTATCAGCGGCAAGGTCGTTGGCGGCAAGCTGACGGGCTGGGGCATCACGCCTTCTGCCCGCAGGAAGGACGTGGTGGTCTGCCAGCCGCAACCGGCGGCGGGCGTGTGAGACAATCTTCCTCGGCCCCGGCCTGGCCGGGCCGACAGAATAAGCAAAGGAGCCGTGACGTGTCCCTGATAACGAGAAGCTTGTTCATCGTGGCGCTTGGCGCACTTGTCGGCGCGGCTTTGGCGGCCGATGACGCCGAGACCATTACTGCCAGGAAGCTGCTGGATGAATCCGGCATCCGCGGCGGGCTGATAGTCCACCTCGGCTGCGGTTCAGGGGCCGTTACCGCCGCGCTGCGGGCCTCAGACAGCTACATCGTCCAGGGCCTCGATCCTGACCCTGCCATCGTCGAAAAAGCCCGGGCGTTCGTCCGCTCGGCCGGTCTTTACGGGCCGGTGTCCGTCGAACTGCTTGCCGGCGATAAGCTGCCCTACGCCGACAACCTGGTCAACCTGGTCGTGGCCGACGATCTCGGCAAGGTGCCGATGGCCGACGTGATGCGCGTGCTTTGCCCAAACGGCGTCGCGATTGTCGCCGGCAAGAAGACCGTCAAGCCGCGGCCGGCGACAATCGACGAATGGACTCACTACCTCCACGACGCGGGCAACAACGCGGTCGCCCGCGACACGCAGGTAGGCCCGCCGCGCCGCCTGCAATGGCTTGCCGGGCCCCTCTGGCTGCGAAGCCACGAGACCCCGTCGGGCTTCGAGGCAATGGTCGTCGGCGGCGGGAGAGTATTCTACCTGCTCGACGAGGGGCTCATAGGCATCACCGACCAGCGCCTGCCGGAACGGTGGGCGCTTGTCTGCCGCGACGCATTCAACGGCAAACTCCTGTGGCGCCGACCCGTCGAGCCGTGGGGCTGGCCCCAGTGGGCGTCGGCCAGGTTCGCCGACAAGGACTGGACGACGATCACCGGCGGGCGAACCGCCGTGCCAAGTGAGAACCAGCGCCGAATCGTCGTCGAAGGCGGCCGGCTCTTCGCGACGCTCGGCTACGATGCGCCGATGTCCATCCTCGACGCCGCCACCGGCAAGGTCCTGGCGACTGTCGCCGAGACGGCCCCCGTCCGGCAGATCGCCGTTTCCGACGGCGTGGCCGTCGTCTTCTCGTCCAAGGGCGGGCAATCCGGCGCCGCCAAACGACGTGGCAAGGCGGCGCCCCCCGAGGCCGGGCCGGGTGGAATGCTGACCACCGTTGGGGCCGACGGCAAGCTGAGGTGGCAGAAGCCCATCGCGTCGCTGCAAGGCCTGTCGCTGGCAATCGACGGCGGGCGGGTGGTGTTCCTGGCGGGCAAGTCGCTGAATTGCCTGGACCTCAAGACCGGCCAGGCCCTCTGGCAGGTCGAGCCCCAGGAGCCAGCCGTACGAACGCTGGTCGCATGCGACGGATGCGTGGTCCTCCGCGGCAAGGCTCTGGAGGTCCGCGACGCCGCCAACGGCAAGCTGCTGTGGCAGAAGCAGGCCGTCCCCGCCATGTGGGGCGAGGACCTGTTCGTCATCGAAGGCGTGGTCTGGCCGGGAATGCAGGCCGTCAAGGACCCCGCCGACGCCGGCGGAAAGGCAGACGACGTCCAGGCCGTCGGCTACGCGCTTAAAACCGGCGAGCCGACCAAGCCCATCTTCGCGCCGGACCTGCTCAGCCCCGAGCACCACCACCGCTGCTACCGCAACAAGGCCACCGACCGCTATCTCATCAGCTCGATGGAAGGCGCCGAGTTCCTCGACCTGCGCGGAACCAACAGCGGCCAGAACAACTTCGTTCGCGGAGCATGCACAATGGGAATGGTGCCCTGCAACGGAATGCTCTACGCCCCGCCGGACCAGTGCTTCTGCCAGCCCGGCGGCAAGCTGCTTGGCTTCACCGCCCTGCTGCCCGCAGCCGCCCCGGCCGAGATGACCCCGCTGCCCGACGAGCGGCGCCTCCTGAAAGGCCCCGCCTTCGGACAGATCGCCACCTCCGCCGCGCCGCCGGCCGAGGACTGGCCCACGTTCCGGCACGACGCCGCACGCCACGGGGCCACGCCGGCTTCGGTGCCGGCCGAACTGGGTGAGAGCTGGCGCGTCAAACTGGGCGCCGGCCTGACCGCGCCCGTCGTCGCGGGCGGGCGGGCCTACGCCGCTGCCGGCGACACACACACCGTCCACGCGCTGGACCTTGCCACGGGCAAGCCCGCCTGGTCGTTCACCGCCGGCGGGCGGGTCGACTCGGCGCCGACCGTCTTCGGCGGCATGGTCCTCTTCGGCTGCGCCGACGGCTACGTCTACTGCCTGCGTGCCGACGACGGCGTATTGGCCTGGCGTTTCCTGGCCGCGCCGGTGGACCGGCGCATCATGAGCTTCGACCAGGTCGAGTCGGTCTGGCCCGTGCACGGCAGCGTGCTCGTCCGAGACGCTGTCGCGTACGTCGCGGCCGGGCGATCCACCTACCTCGACGGCGGGGTCCGCCTATGGGCCTTGGACCCCGCCACGGGCAGGATCATCCACCGGACCACGCTGAGCGGCCCGTTCCCGGACGGCAAGGACGTTCCGCGCGACGTGGCGTTCTTCGTACGCGGCGCCAACGCCGACGTGCTGGTCAGCGAGGCGGGCGCCATCTACATGCGGCAGAAGCGCCTCACCCCGTCGCTGAAGGAGGAAGACCCCAAGGTCCTTTCAGCCAAGGGCGAGTCCGACGTGGGCCTGCACGTGTTCTCGACTTCCGGCCTGCTGGACGGCTCGTGGTACAACCGCACCTTCTGGATGTATTCCAAGCGCTGGCCGGGCTACCAGCTTGCCAACCAGGCCCCCAAGAGCGGGCAACTGCTCTGCGTGGACGACAAGAACACATACGGCGTGAAGGTCTTCTACCGCCGCAACGTTCACACGACGATGTTCTTCCCGGGCAAGGAGGGCTACCTTATCTTCGCCGACCGCAACTCCAACGAGCCGCAGATCGTCGGCGAGCCGGGCTCGCGCAAGCCGCTGGCCTGGCTGCCGCAGTCGGACTACGATCGCGGCGGCGGACGCGGCATATGGAAGCTCGACATGCCGGCCTTCGGCCTGGACAAGATGATCGGCTACACCCGCGCCGAAGAGCCCCTGTGGGCCGTGTGGGTGCCGGTCCGCGCACGCGCCATGGTCAAGGCGGGCGACACGCTCTTCCTGGCCGGCGAGCCCGACGTGCTGGACGCCAAGGACCCCTACGCCGCCTTCGAGGGACGAAAGGGCGCCGAACTCGTCGCCCTCTCGGCCGGGAACGGCAAACAACTCGCCCGCCGCGCCCTCGATACGCCCCCCGTCTTCGACGGCATGATCGCCGTGCCCGGCAGGCTGCTTATCGCCTTGGCCGACGGCAGCCTGGTCTGCCTGGCCGGGCAGGCATCGAAGAATTGAATTTCAAATATCGAAGATCAAATGTCAAAGACCGTCTGCGCCGGCCCCCAAGGCCCGGATGCCCACGGCCTCCGGCCCGGTCCAATCGCTTCCAGGCTTCTCTCAGCCGGATAAACCATCGTCCAGGTACGGCCCTGACTGCAATCAGGGGGTACGATGTTCCTTTCCCAGCCCAAGATATTACAAGATTCCGCTTGACAAAAACGCGGAGTATGGGATAATATGCGCGAAAGAAGAGGCGCTGAGTCGGTGCAATTGCCGGCTTAATCAAATCAATGCCGGAAAACGGTGACGCTTAATACCCCCGGTCAGCCTTCTTGTGTGACGTGCAGCGTGGTTACGGGTTGCTTGAGAACCCAAGCTGCGATGTATCGGAGTATCTTATCGGCGACCCATATGCAGGCAAGGCGTGGTTCCGGTCCATTTTGTGGGAATGACGGCTGTTCGTTCGGGATCATGTGTGCCTGGGCCTGCTTTTTGAACGCATAGCGTGGTTGTGGCCGCATGATGTGAGGAGCACTTTCTGTTATCAAGTTCTGTAGGCGGCTTCTTGTCGATTTTCGTAGGAGAGTGATTGCGATAAGTCGAGGTGGCGTCGGCCTTTGGTCCTTTTGCGCCGTCTGCCGCTGCCGGCTTTCCTGAAGATGTGCATTATCGTCAAATGTTGACCCGTCCAGCCGCACCGCCCGTCTCGGACGGAGGTGGTGGGGGGCCGGGATTGTCAGGTTCTCTTAATCTTTATTAGGAGCAGGACTTATGAGAAACAGAAGGATTACGTTGTTCGTCGCGGCCGCGGCGGTGCTGGTATTGGCAGCCCTGTCAAGCCCGGCGCCGGCGGCCAGCGGCACGTGGACAGGCACCGCCAGCGGAAACTGGAGCGACATAGGCAACTGGTCCGGCACGATAGCAGATGGGGCGACCTTCACGGCCGACCTGAGCACTATCGACCAGACAGGCGACATTACCGTCACGATGGACTCGTCGCGCACGCTGGCGATCCTGAACATCGGCGACACCAACAACACCAACAGCTACACCATCGCCGGCACCGGCGGCGGGACGCTGACGCTGGACAACTACGGCGCGACCGCGCAGCTCAACCAGCTCGCCACCAGCAAGGGCGACACGCTGGACGCCAGCCTGCCGATCATCTTGGGCAGCAACCTGGAGATCCGCAACTCCAGCGCCAACGGCCTGGCCGTCAACGGCGGCGTTTCGGCCGGCTTCGCCGGCGCCAAGATCATCTCGAACCTTGGCACGGGTACGGGGGCCGTCACGCTGGGCGGCAATGTCACCGACGGCACCGGGCGCGTGTACATCACCCAGAACAGCGCCAACTCGATGCTGGCCCTGACGGGCACCAACACCTACACCGGCTGGACGATCATCACCGCCGGCATCCTGCGGGCACCCGGGGCCGGGCTTTCGCCCAATACATGGATCCAGATCAACGGCGGCGTGCTGGAGTCCAGCGGCACGATCGCCCGCAACATCGGCAACACCTATCGCAACGTGTTTTGGAACGCCAACGGCGGCTTCGCCGCGTACGGCGGCGACCTGACGGTCACCCTCAACGGCGGACAGACCGTTGACTGGGCCAACACCACGCAGGGGTTCAACGGCAAGACGCTGATCTTCGGCTCGGCCACGGCCACCGACAAGGTGACCATGACGAACAACATCGCCCTCAAGGCCGCCCGGACGATCCAGGTCAAGGACAATACAGGCTCCGCCAACGACATGGTGGAGTTCTCCGGCATCCTGGCCGACGGCGGAACTGCCGGCGGCCTGACCAAGACCGGCAATGGCGTGCTGATTCTTTCCAGCGCCAACACCTATACAGGCGCAACGACCCTCAGCGCCGGCACGCTGGTCCTGAAGAACTCAATCGCGCTCCAGAACAGCACCCTGACCATGAACGGAGGCGGCAGCAGCCTGGTGTTCGACAGTTCCGTTGTCGGCAACGCGTTCACCTTCGGCGGCCTGGCGGCGTCCGCGGCCGGGGCGGGCTACAACATCGCCCTGCAAAACAACGCCGTCTCGCCCGTCGCGGTCGCCCTGACCGTCGGTGGCAACAATGCCAGCACGACCTACGCGGGCGTGCTCAGCGGCGCCGGAAGCCTGACCAAGGCCGGCACCGGCACGCTGACCCTCTCGGGCGCCAACACGTTCACGGGCGGCGTGACGCTCTCGGCCGGGAAGCTGACGCTCGGGCACAACAACGCCTTAGGCGGCGCCGCCGGCACGTTCACCATCAACAGCGGCGGAACGCTGGACGTCAACGCCGCTCGCACCACGCCGAACAACAATCCCGTCACGATCAACGGCGACTTCACGTTTGCGGGCACCAACACGCTGAACCTGGGCACCGGGGCGATATCGCTCGGCACGGCGGGTGGCATATCCCGCACGATCACGGTAAACGCCAGCACGCTGACTCTCGGCGGCGTCATCGCCAATGGCAGCACGGCGAACTCCCTGGTCAAGGCCGGGGCCGGCACGCTGGTCCTCTCCGGCGCCAACACCTATACGGGTTCGACGGACATCAGCGCCGGCACGCTGACCATCGGTAATGTCGCCACGTTCAACAACACCAGCCAGATCGCCCTGAGCGGCACCGGCCGGCTGGACGTGAACGTGGCCAGCCAGAGCCTGGCCAAACTGGTGACCGGCGTGCCCGCGGGCACGTTCCTGCGGTACTCGCAGGTCCAGACCGCCGGCGGCACAGGTCCCGGGACGATCCTGGGCACGGTCGAACTGAATATCACCAACGTCAACCCCAACTACACGCTGGATTTCGGCGGCGGTTCCAAACTGACCAATACCATAGCCGCCATCTACACCTCCGGCATAACCCTTTCCGGCGACGCCTCCATCGACTCGAGCACTGCCGTCTTCACCGGCACGGGCATGACGATCAGCGCCTCCACCGCCGGAGCCAAGACCCTTACCTTTACCGGCACCAATACCGGCGCGAACACTATCGGCGGCATCATCAGTGACGGCAGCGACACGGTTGGCGTGGCCAAGACCGGCGCCGGCGCGTGGGCAATCTCCGGCGCCAACACCTACACGGGCCCCACGAACATCAGCGCCGGCACGCTGACCATCGGCAATGTCGCCACGTTCAACAACACCAGCCAGATCGCCCTGAGCGGCACCGGCCGGCTGGACGTGAACGTGGCCAACCAGAGCCTGGCCAAACTGGTGACCGGCGGCGGCGTGCCCGCTGGCACGTTCCTGCGGTACTCGCAGGCCCAGGCCGGCGGCACAGGCCCCGGGACGATCCTGGGCACGGTCGAGCTGAACCTCACCAACGTGAACCCCGGCTACACACTGGATTTCGGCGGCGGGTCCAAGTTGACGAACGTCATAGCCGCCACTTACAACTCCGCCATCACATTATCCGGAGATGCCTCCATTGATTCCAGCAGCGCCGTCTTCACCGGTGGCGCGGCCATGACGATCAGCGCCTCGACCGCGGGAGCCAAGACCCTTACCTTTACCGGCACCAATATCGGCGCGAACACCATCGGCGGCATCATCAGTGACGGCAGCGACACGGTCGGCATAACCAAGACCGGCGCGGGAACCTGGGTCCTCTCCGGCGCCAACAGCTACAGTGGCGGGACGACCGTAAGCGCCGGCGTGCTGACCGCGGCCGGCGCGGCGTCGCTGCCGGGATACGATTCAGCCGGCAAGGTGGTCTTCAACGGCGGCACGGTGGGCGTTGCCGTCGGCGGCGCCGGGTGGACTACCGGCCAGGTGAATACCCTCTTGACCAACGCCACGAAGACCAGCGGCGCTCTGGGCATCGACACCACCAACGGCAGCCTCACCCAGTGGACGGCCTTTACGACCGGCAACTTCCGTTGGGCGCTGGGCCTGAACAAGCTTGGCGCCAACACGCTCATTCTGGACCAGGCCAACACCTACGCCGGCACGACGACCGTTTCGGCCGGAGTGCTGAACATTAGGAACGGCGCGGCGCTGGGCAGCACCGCCGGCGGGACCACGGTCGCCAGCGGGGCGGCCCTGGAGTTGCAGGGCGGCATCATGGTCGGCGCAGAGGCCCTGAGCCTCAACGGCACGGGCATCGCCGCCGGCGGCGCGCTGCGGAACATCTCGGGCGACAACACCTACGGCGGATTGATCACGCTGGCAGGGGCTTCGCGGATTAACTCCGATGCCGGTACGCTGACCCTCGACGTGGCCTCCGGCAACGCCGTTACGGGCACGAACCTTGCCTTGACCCTTGGCGGCGCCGGCAACATCACCGTGGCCGATCCCATCGTCACCGGCACCGGTACGCTGATCAAGGACGGGGCCGGCACGGCGATCCTGGCCGGCAACAACACCTACACCGGCCTGACCACGGTCTCGGCTGGCACGCTGACTTTGAGCGGCAACAACACCGGCACGGGCGGAACCACGTTGACTGCCGGGACGCTGAACGTGAACCATGACCATGCTCTGGGCAACAGCGGCACGATCACCCTGACCAGCGGCACGGTCAACAACACCAGCGGCGCCGCGATTACCAACAGCGTCGCCAACCCGATCACCATTGGCGGAAACTTCACATTCGGCGGCACGAACGGCCTGAACCTCGGCACCGGCGCGGTGACCAACGCCGGCGACCGGACCATTACCCTCAACGGGACCGGCACTACCCTGACTCTGGGCGGGACAATGACCAACACCAAGGCCGGCGTTCAGACGACGACGGTCAACGGCGCGGGCAACGCCCTGGTGCTGGGCGGGTATGCCCTGAGCAACAGCGCCACCTCTTACGTCAATGTCATCAACGGCAGTGGAAACGTGACCATCACCGGCCCGGTCACCAACGGCAGCACGGCCACCGCCAGCGGCCTGACCTACAGCGGGACCGGCGTGCTGACCCTCTCCGGGGCCAGCACCTACGCCGGCGCGACGGCCGTCTCGGCCGGAACGCTCAAGGTGAACGGTTCGATTAACAGCAGTGCCGCGACGGCCAGCAACGTCGGCAGCGTCCTGGCCGGCGGCGGGAGCGTCAAGAGCCTGACAGTCAACTCCGCTGCCATCGTCGCCCCCGGCGACGGTGTCGGCACGCTCGCCGTCGCCACCGGCGGCTTCGCCACGCTCAACAGCGGCGCCGTCTATCAATGGGAACTCGGAAGCATCAGTGCCGACCTGGTGAACATCGCCGGCAACCTGACGCTCGACAACGCCTGGACGCTCAAGCTTGTGGACGCCGGCGGAACCCCGGTGGTCAGCACGCAATACAACCTGTTCACCTACACGGGCACCTACACGGGTCTGGCGACCTTTGGCCTGAGCAACATCGACGCCACCGGCGTGTCCTGGAACACCACCGGCGCCAGCATAGTCGCCGGGGGCGGGTTTGTCTACATCACGGGCATCGGCCCGTCGGGGATGGCTGCCCCGGCCATTCCCGAGCCGGCCACGGCGATGCTTCTTGTCTTCGGCGCGGCGGCACTGCTTCGTCGTCGCAGGATCGCCGACGCCGCGTGAAGCACCGGTAAAGCAACGCTACGGGCGCCCAAAGCGGCGCCCGCGAATGATATAAAGTCTTCATTCTACACTTAGGAGCGGACATATGAGAAACGGAAGAATGATGCTGGTGGTCGCGGCGGCAGTACTGTGCCTGTCGGGCCTGGCCGGCGCGGCAACGACAATTGACTTTCTGGATACGTACGACCACGACGGCAACACCGCCACGGCGATGATCGTGAGGCCGGCGGCGACGTATCTGTACTTCGACCCCAATAACTGGTACGGCGGCGCGCCCCCGCAGTTCGAGGGCGAGACGGCACAGGTCAACGACTGGTATTCCTATACCTACGACGCCAATTGGGTCCGGAGCGCGAGCACCACGTTCAGGGTCCTCGACATGGCCGGCGGAGCCGTCGACCTGGTCGGCAGGGGATACGATCCCGGCGATTTCAAACTGTTACGGTGCTACGGCCCCGGCGGCCTGGGCGGAATCACCCTGGCCGACAGCTCCGTGGGCAAGACTTCCTACGTCAAGGCCAAAGTCTTCCAGGTCGGCTCTTTCGGCGATTACGACATCCAGGTTCCGATCATCGTCGAGCAGTTCCTTGCGGACTACCGCGGCGGCGATGTGGTCACCAGCGCCGCGATCGACGCCAACACGATCACCGTCGGCAAGGCCCATCTGACGATCAACGGCCCCACCACAGCCAAGACGATCAACATGTACTTTGACAACGGAATGGCGTGGCCCTATGTCCCGAACATCACGTTCAACGCCCCGGTCACCGGCCTGACTTCGATCACGATGGGGGAGCAGATGTGGGGCGAGTATGACGCCAACGCCGACGGCGCGCTGGGCACCGGGACGGTGAACGTGGTGACCGGCGCGGTGGTGGTCCGGCAGGCCCAGACGACCTTCCCGACGATCACGCTGGGCGCCAACTGCACGCTGGCCGGCAACCTGGCCGGCGCAACCTACGGCGCCGGAGGCAAGGTCCAGTTCCAGCCGGGCTCGATCCTGGGCGACACCGTGGGCAGCAACAACCCGAGCCGCGCCGACGCCAATGGTCCGACCCTGTACAAGCCCGTGGTCGCAATCACCTCGGGCACGATCCTCAGCGGCGATGACGGCGTCGGCCCGTACAAGGGCGTCGGCATCGGCTCCTGGTCGGACAGCAACTCGATTGGCGCAGTCATTGAGGCCCGCCCCGGCAGCGGCGACCTGAACATCGCCATTGCCGCATTGAATACCTACCTCGACGCGAACTCCACGTTCCGCGGCGACGGCACGAGCACGACCGCCAACATCAAGGTCTTCCCCGGCAACGGGCAGATCACGATGACCAGCGGCGGCATCAACGGCAACGCCAGCGGGGCCGACCTCATCACCACGTTCAACATAGACGGCGTCGAGGGCGACAAGTCGCCCGTCAACGATAGGATAGCCAGCGACGAAAAGTGGACGATCCTCAAGACATCCGGCACCGGCGCGATTCTCCCCGGCCAGACCGTCAAGATCACCAACGGCGTCTACATGATGGACACCGCCGGGGCCGTCGATACCGTCGGCGGCAAGCTGATC
>Ga0315279_10006982_pt1 | contig 14089 bp, 13 predicted proteins | sample YL17G06_20_MG_FD_203694 | JGI IMG/M metagenome (GOLD analysis project Ga0315279, IMG submission 203694) | Sediment microbial communities from Yellowstone Lake, YNP, Wyoming, USA - YL17G06_20 | ecosystem: Environmental > Aquatic > Freshwater > Lake > Sediment | place: USA: Wyoming | collected... | reverse complement strand
ATCCTCTGTCACAAGTTCATTCTTAACTGTTTTGACGCCGTGACTGTTCGCAAATTTGGGTCTCGGAGCGTTTTCTGGATGTTCATCGCTCTCGATCTCAGTATGCAGTTCTCAGCTACGATCGTCTTATCTTTAGGGTACTTGTATTTTCTCTGTCACATAGTCCTGATGGCTTGTGTCATAGAGTACGTTTCTTTTAGAAGGTATCTGGCGATCGAGCTTGTCTTTGTGGCTGTGGATTTGATGTATAATCTATTGACTGACCCTCAGACACAAGGAGGAATACAGATCATATTTTCAGTCAACCAACAGTCCAGTTTGTTGTCGTTGTTCTTAATCTATCCTATTCTCGTCCTCTCAGCGACAGTTGCTCATTGGATTCTGAAGAGGCTTAGGTTCTTTGAGAGAGTCGGGAGGCTCGGTCGCACTTGACATCTTTTGAACGAAAAACCACGTTCAAAGGTTTAAATTTGAGATTGTCGCTATTGATCTTATGCTTCCTGAACCATCGCCGACGCTTAAGGGTAAGTGTGCGAAAGAATTTGCGAAACGTATGAAACAGGCTGTTAGTGTGGAGACTGTTCAGGTCTTCCGCGAGGCTGAGCGAGTCTCTGAGAAGATACGGCAGATCAAGATTATCTGAAGGTTCGGCGAACATCTTTAAAGCAGAAACCGACTGAGTCGAGTTCGCAGGCTCAGAGTGGCGACGCGCTTGACGGCGAGCCTATTGTAAAAGGTATTCAGAAGAGGACAGTCGGACATTATTTATTTATTTCCTAGTTACCTCATCCACTACCACAATAGCGTTTTTCTGAAAGGAAATGCTTTTCAATGTTGTTTTAGTTTTGTAAAGAACCTATGGCGCGCGCTTTGGTACTCCATATAACATACGTGCCAGAGGTAGGTTTAGTCAGAGTAAGACTTAACTTGAATGAACACCAAAGGGAAATGGGTTTTGGTCTTGTCAAGAACAATCGAGCTTCTGAAGGAACTGTCAAGCGCGTTCGGACCGCCTGGAAACGAAGAGGACGTAGCCGCCATTCTCAAGAAAGAACTTGAAGAATGTGCTGACGAAACACGTGTCGACAAGCTTGGAAACGTATTCTTTCGCCACGAGGGAAAAGAGGGCTACCCCAAGATCATGCTTTCGGCACACATGGATGAGATAGGCTTCATAGTAACTTTCGTGGAAAAAGATGGGTTCCTCCGTTTTGACACTCTCGGTGGGATAACCAGCAACGTTATGGCTGGACAGAGGATTCTTCTGCGGGGAGACAAAGGGTTCCTCAAGGGAATAGTAGGATCCAAGCCTCCGCATATCATGACAGCAGATGAGCAGAACAAGATCATACCTAAGGAAGACCTTTTCGTCGACATAGGCGCAGACGGCCTCAAACAGGCTCAGAAGAAGGGCGCCGACGTGGGGGTGATGGGCGTCTTTGACGTGGAATTTGCAGATCTCGGAGATGGATATTTCAGAGGCAAAGCCTTTGACGACAGAGCCGGATGCACGGTTCTTGCGGAAGTCTTCAAGTCCATTAAGAACTCGCCTTACAACATCGTGGCCGTTGGGTCAGTGCAAGAGGAGCTTGGAATAAGGGGCGCCAGAACCGCAGCTTGGCAAGTTGATCCCGACTATGGGCTTGCTCTGGAAGGAACATTCGTGGCAGATGTGCCAGACACTAGACCCGACAGAGTGTCGTCCAAAATCAAAGGCGGACCAGTCGTGACAGTGTTGGATAAGACAAGCCTTTCTCATCCTCGCATACTGAAGACACTGATAAAAACGGGAAGGGAGAAGTCGATACCTTTTCAGTTCAAGAAGGTCATGGTTGGCGGAACAGACGCAGGGGCAATTCACCTGACGAAAGCCGGCGTGCCAAGCGGAACAGTCGCGGTTCCCTGCAGATATATCCACGGACCTGCCTCAATCCTCCACATCCATGATCTGAAGAACACAACAAGATTGGTGTCTGAGTTCGTGCGAGCCATCTCAACGAAATGATGCACTCTAATCAGCAGCCGTGCTTTTCCATTTCAAACCCCGTTTAAACGAGGAATTGCGTGTTTTCGTAGGCACCATTTTCTGTGGAGGCGTGCGCCAACCCGACCTCAGTGGAGGGTGTGATTGCGGATGAGCCTACGACTCACTTTGGCGAGGATAGAAGGAGACGGTGGTGAATAATAACCCGCCTGTGATAGTGTTGGTAGTCTGATTGTAGCGTCGAAAGCAGCAGTGAAAGCGTCTCCTACGAATCCCCTTTTTCTGTTTTCAACATCTTTTTGTTTGCTCGGGTCGAAGAAAGTGGATCCGGTGCTCAGTTCTATTTGAGCGCTTTTATTTGTGCTCTTACTCTTTCGATTCTGTCGGTCGTTACGCTTTCTATGGCTTTTTCGAGTTCTAGGACGAAATTGCGGGCGTTTTCAACGTCTTTTCTTATGGAAACTTCATCTAGTTCTCTTTCTACGTAGTACTGAGTGTCTATTCTGGCTTGTTTCGAATACTGAATGTCGCTGACTAGGCTTTCTCTAAGTATTTCATTTTCTGTAAGTAATTCCGCAATGGCGATGCTGCAGTCATGGATCTCTGATTTGATGCCCATTTTCATGAGTAGGGCGTAGAGTGCGAAATATCTCGCATAGTAAGCCGTTGTGGTGATCCAATCGTTTTCTCTAATTCCCAAGGCGGCGTTCATCGTGTTCAATGCGCTTATTGCTTTCTTGAGGTAGGCTTTTGCGAGGTTTTGATTCGGTTGGATTACCCTGATGCCTCTCTTTTGGTTTAGGCACCAGATTATGGCTCTATCGTTCAGCGTAATACCTCCATACCTGGTTTACGAAGGCGCCGGGATTTTCGAGTATGATGTGGTTTTCGACTATTTCTCTTATCAGAGTGTCACCCGTTCTCAGGCCATTGTGAAAATTCTCGGCACTGGAGGTTTTGATGTTGATTTCTTTGCCGTAGATTTTTCCGCATTCTTTGATTTTTGATTGCTGGTTCTGTTGAAGTCTTCCAAGATGGAACAGATCTATGTCGCTTGCTTCTGTTGAATAGTCTTTTGCGTAGCTGCCGAAGAGCACTAGTGACGGCGTCAATTCCAGGCTTGCCAGCCGGTCGGAGATTCTCTTCATGAGGAAGTTCTTGGCCAGATAGTCAATTGTGGCAAATTCTTCTGTTATTTCAAGGTAGCGTTTTGTCAGACTGTTGCTTGGGTTCAGGAGGTATTCTTTGTTTTTTCCTACTTTGTTAGACAGGAGTATTTTGTTTCTTTCAAGTTGTCTTAAGTGCGGCAAGAGGGTTACGTGACTGACGTTCAGCTTCTTGGCCATGGCCCTCGCATGCAGATTCGTTGTGTAGATGGTTCTGTAGAGGCTGAGTATTGCTAATGAGAAATTGGTAATTTTTTCTTCCATATGGTAGAGGTTACTACCAATATTGCTTAAAAGCCTTCCGCCTGTTCCTGCCTCCTCGGAACTCGGTCAAGCGCGCTGTGATTTGCGGCATCTGAAAGTCGGTTGTAGCAATATCACAGGTGGAGATGTCTTCAACAAGTTCCTCTTTTCATCTTTCTCTTTTTTTGCTGGTGGTTTTCTGGACCCTTGTAGCGCGAGTGCTTAACTCTGAGTCGCATCTTTGCGGAAAAGGGACACAATGCTGTATGATTAGGGCAAAGTGATTGGGGCCAGCAATCATTTTAGGTAGTGACGGAGAGTATGTTCTTGGGGTCGACGTGTGGAGAACGTTAAATTTGGTGTGCAGGCTCTGCAGGGCATGCCTGACTATTCTACGCTGAAGAAAGTCGTGCTGGAATGTGATCATCTGGGTTTCGATTCGGCCTGGGTTTATGACCATCTTCAGTTTACGTACGGACCGACCTTGGAGTGCTGGACTGTTTTGGCTGCGTTAGCTGAGGCGACTCAAAGAATCCGCATCGGTCCCTTGGTCACGTGCAATGCCTTTCGCTTTCCATCATTGCTGGCCAAGATGGCGGCCACTGTTGACATGATTTCGAATGGAAGGCTCAACTTTGGTATTGGAGCTGGGTGGCATGAGGTTGAGGCGGCTGCCTATGGAATACCCTTTCCAAGAGCAGGCGTGCGCGTTGAAATGCTGGACGAGGCTCTTTCAATCATGAAAAGGCTCTGGACTGAAGACGAGGTCACCTTCAAGGGGAAGCACTATTCTCTTGACAAGGCTGTTTGTGTTCCTAAGCCAGTGCAGAGGCCTTACCCGCCAATACTGGTGGGCGGCGGAGGCGACAAGATGCTGAGAGTTATTGCCAGACATGCAAACGCTTGGAACAGTGGTTTCGTGGATGTTGAAGGATTCAAACAAGAGATTGCCCGTCTAGAGAAAGCTTGCAGCGAGATCGGTCGAGATCGCAATGAACTGGAGAATACCTTCCAGAGCCGCATCATAATCGAGGAGAGGGACGAAGATGCAATGAAAAGAGCAGAAAAGTGGCGCGAAGAGCGCAAGGGAGCGCCAGATGATCCAGACTGGAAATTTGCGGTGAAAGGCTCACCAGAGACTTGTGCGAACGTGCTGAAGACCTATGTTGATTCAGGAGTGACGCACTTTACACTCTTGTTTGCGGATGCAGCCGAGTTGGAACCTCTTAGACTGTTTACAAGTGAAGTTATGCCCAAGTTTCGATAGTTTCTAGACTGGCAGAAGCGTTAGAGTGCCTCTATATTCGTAGTGGCGGGTCTCAGGTTAAGCTTCCGTCCAGACGTCTGGAGTTTCACTGCTGTTCCTTCAATGGGGGATGCAAATTGTTGAGATAGGGGTTTTTATTATGTGTTTGTCAATTCTTGCTTTGCTAGGCGTGTCAGGGAGACAAAATGGATAAAAGAGAAATCAGGGTACTGCTTGAGAACTGGGTCGTCGGAGACCTTGTCAGTCACAGGCAAGCGAGGAGGGGAGTTGTCAATGTCAACTGGATTCTCAAGACTGCAAAGGGAAAATACGTTTTGAGGAAGGTCACGCAATTTGTGCAGGCGAGTGGCTTGAAGTTTGAGCTGGACCATTTGACCTATCTGAGGGAAAACGGGTTTCCTTACAGGATTCCCGCTCCGATTAGAACAAAAAGCGGAGAACTCTTTCTAGAGTCCAAAGGTTCTCGTTTTTGGATTTACGAACACATTGACGGAAGGGACGCTAAACGGTTTGGTTACTCGGAACTTAGAGAGTGTGCGAAGATGATGGCGATCTATCATAGGATTATTGAGGATTCGGGTTTGGACAATGGGAAGGGTAGCGGCGGAGTGTTCAAGAGACGATCGATTCTCAAGGAACTGGAGCGGTTCAGGGCTCAGATTCTGCGAAAGAATAAGCCGGGCAGAAGAGACCGGATTTTTCTCAGGGAGTCATCAATCCTGATTCCTTTGATGAGGAGTTTGGACGGGCGTGAGTATTCGAAACTTCCGATCTTTCCTTTGCATAGAGACATTAGTCCAGAGAACATTTTGTGGAAGAGGAAGAAGTTGGTGGGGCTGATTGATTTCGAAAACGTAGGTGCGACGAGCGATACGGTTGTGAAGGATATTTCCGTGTTTTTGCAGTATTCCTGCAGGGATAGAAGGCAGAAATGCAAGTTGGATTTGAAGCTGGCTGCTTTGTTCCTCAGAGAATACGAGAAACATCACAGGCTGTCGAATAAGGAGATCGGGTTCTTACCGGATATAACAACGGCGGGTTCGATTGAAGACTTCGGGTAACCGTATTGGATGCTGGTCAATGACCCGGAAAGAGCCAAACTGTACAGACTGAAAATGTACTCTCAGACTGCTCAATGGTACCACAAGAACAAAGCAGATATCATCAAGAAACTGACGAATAGAAACAGTTCCAGCGTTCTTGGCTCTGATAGTAGTGAGGCCGTTTAGGGCAAAGCTCAGATTTAAGCCCATGGAGAAACACGAATGCCTCCGTGAACGCCGTCTTTTTGTTCATTTTGTGTATGGAATTGTCAGTGCGTTAGAGCTATTAGTTGAGACAGGAACATAGGTGATTGACGTTGTGGTGTGGACATGGAAAGAAAAGTGAAACGGGTTTTTGAAGGCAGACAGACTATGGAGGGCGCAGGAGTCAGGCTCAAGCGGGTTTTCGGCTACAATGAGGTTCCCTTGCTTGACCCGTTTTTGCTTTTGGATCATTTTGGCTCGAAAAACCCTGCGGATTATGTCATGGGGTTTCCATGGCATCCTCACAGAGGGATCGAGACTGTTACTTACATGTGGGATGGAGAAGTTGAGCATGGAGATAGCATGGGCAACAGTGGGGTCATTAGATCTGGTGATGTTCAATGGATGACTGCTGGATCTGGAATAATCCATCAGGAAATGCCGGGAAGATACGATGGTCTAATGCGCGGATTTCAGCTTTGGGTAAATCTGCCTGCAGAGAAGAAGATGATGACTCCGAGGTATCGTGGAATCACGCGGGACCAGATTCCGACATTGGAGAAAGAAGGTGCGAAAATCAGAGTTGTTGCAGGCAGAATCGATGAGGTGGAAGGGCCAGTTCGAGATCTTGTGGTCAGAATCGGATATTTCGATGTGTTGCTGGCGGCTGGCAAAGCCTTTGTGCATTCAACAGATAGAGACGACAGGGTGTTCGCATATGCAGTTGAGGGTTCAGCCTATTCTCAGAGCACGCAGATTAAGCCTTTTCATTGCGGCGTTTTTGGCGAAGGCGATTCTGTCAAGATAGAAACCAAAGATGGTGTTCGCTTCTTGCTCGTTACAGGTGAACCTTTGAAAGAGCCTGTGGCTTGGGGCGGACCTATTGTGATGAACTCTGAAGAGGGGTTGGCAAAAGCATTCCGGGAATTGGAGGAAGGCACTTTTATCAAGGCTGGCAAAACGGTAGACGCCTCAAGAGGCTTCTATCGAGGCTGAAGCCGGTCGTAAGTCATTTGGACTATTAGACTCAGCGCGAGAGATGACATCATCCGAAAAATGCTATAATGCTTATCGAATAGCTCTGGCTGATTAGCCAGATCTAGGAATTGCCTTCTTCTTGAGTCTTTTATGTTTCGCCTGCCTCTGCAAGTTCCGTTTTTTTGTTCAACACGTGCACACAAACGATTATGTAGTTGCTGAACTTTTGAAAGGCGAGTTGAGTGTGGAGATACTGGGAATACGGCTCGATCCTATGATGAAAAAAGGGCTGAATCGTATTCAAGTGGACAGAAAACCAGAGCAACAGAATCTATTGGTTTAGGCTGCTGTGCTGTGGCCCTATCATAGCAAATGCATGATTTCGATTAGCCTAGGTCGGCATTTCCTCGTCTCTATGTCGAAGACTGTGAACCAAAAGAATGAATAGGTGGGAACGATGAACATGTCAGGGGGATTTCGAACATGGTGAGGAGGTCGGCGTTCGATCGAATTCTCCGGGAGATGCAAGAGATACGTTATCGGCTCGACGATATTGAAAAGTCCATTTCAAGGTGGAATCCTCAGCCTTTAGAGATTTCTGAATCGGAGTTGCTCTCTTTACCTGATCATCTTCGAAGAACTTACTTGACTGTGGCGTCTAAAGGCGAAAGCAACGCAACAGAAGTGGCAAACCTGACTGGACACTGTCGTGCAATAGAAAGCAACTACCTGAACCAGCTTGTCCGAATAGGCTGGTTGACAAAACGAAGGGACTTAAAAAGGATACATTTTCGTCTAGTCTCGAAAAGAAAGCTGGAGAAAGAGAACGGAGCAAACCTGGAAATATGCAAGCATAAACTTGTGAAGCTGAGTGAGGAATTTCCGACTTGTCAAAAGAACCAAACAGGCATTGTTGCACCTCGAAAGATGAGCATAAAGTGCTTGTCGTCGGATTATGACGGAACAATAAGCCCCTTAGACGTATCAAGAAGTGAGTCGCACGTTCCTCTTGAAACACGCGTGATGCTCCGACAAATCAGCAGGCTTATGCCAATCTCAATAATCACTATGAAGGATTTACCGTTTGTCATGCCGAGAACACCCTTTGCCCACGCATGGTCGGCAATTGGAGGACTGGAAATGCAGGTTGGCAAAAGAGTCGTAAAGAGAGAATGCTTGGAATCACTGCTGCCGAGCATTTCGCTTGCCCTTGACTATGCTAGAACGCACGTCAATGCTCTGGGTGTCGAGATCGAAGAGAAGCAGGATTCCGAAGGTCGCACTGTGGCTTTTTGCGTTGATTGGCGTCGAACGGTAGATTCGAAGGCGGCGAGACAGGGAGTTGAAGGCGTCGCGAGTTACTGTGAAGGGCTAGGACTAAGGTTGTTGAGGTGCCAGAATCAGCCATTTTACGACGTGTACCCTGTTACTCCCGACAAGGGCAGAGCGTTGCGGGAAACGCTTAACGAGCTAGCGGTGAAAAGTGGCATCTTGTATTTGGGAGACTCGGAGATGGATAACTCGGCGTTCCGCGCTTCCGACATCAGCATAGGCGTAATCCATGAAGAGGCGTCCTCGCAGACTCTTGATTGCGATTACCTTTTGAAGTTCGAGCATGTTCCAAGTTTTTTGAGGATTCTTTTTGCAAACAGGCTTCGGTTCAGTTCCGATTTCCCTATGATTGAGATTAATCCTTTCAGGAGTGCAAGGGCTTGAACGCTGGTGCTGAAAAGAACGGTTCGTCAAATAGGTTTATGAGCTTACGTGACTTATGATTTGAGCGTTTGCGTACATCTGGTTCAAGGGGAGTTTGCGCCAAAACGGGTTTCCCGTAGGCCTCAAGTGAAGTCAAAATGCTGAAGAAGCGAATCGGGGTCATAATGTATGAGACTAGCAGGAGTAAGGGGCAAGAGCTAGTTGCGCAAAGGATGGTTAGGGATTTCATCAGGCTTGGGCATGAAGCGTTTCTCATCACGAGTCTTTATCATGACGGAGCGAAAGTGGCGTCTTCCCTTGGCTCGTCCAAGTCTAGAGGGTTCTTGTACGCGGAGCGAGACCACGAACTTGGCATACCAGTAATCAGAGTGGACAGTTACGTGGCGAGATGGCCGCCTCGCCGAATAAACTTCAGAGATTTCATTTCAATCTTGGAGAGAATAGTGGACGGTTTCCACTTGGATGTTTTGATAACGCACAGCACTTTGTGGAACGGCCCAGAAGAAGTTGCCAGGTTCATAGAATGGCGGCGGTACATGAAAAGAATCGGCGGTTACCGAGATCCTCTCGTTTTCTGCCATATGTCTCATTTTCAGGAACCCTCGCCAAAGAGGTATTCCTTGACTGAAAGATCCTTCAGGGTAGCATGGAACAGGCTCACGCTTCCGCAGATTTTCTCAACTGCCAACCTTATTCTGGTGGTCACGCCTTTGGAAAAAGAGGCAAAAGTGAAAATGGGAGCCAAGCCTGAAAAGTGCTTTTTGTACCCTGGTGGTCTGGATGATGAGGCATTTGAGCGATATTCAGCAGGCAATGCTCAGAGTGTGAAAAACTTCTTAAGGCAAGCCAAGATTGACGAGGGCAGCAAAATAGTATCCTACTTAGGCAGTCTTGAAGAACGGAAAAACCCGCTTGCGGTCCTCAAAGTTGCAGAAATGCTAAAGGAGAGAAAAGACGTTCACTTCGTGATCGCGGGTAAGGGCGAATCACCTTATTCCAAAAGAGTTATCGAGACTGCGCGTAGTTTGCCAAACGTGACGTTCCTTGGAGAAGTGAGTGAGCAAAAGAAAGTACTCCTCATGAGATCTTCTTATGCCAACATCCTTCTGAGTCGGTCGGAGGCTCTTGGATTAGCACAACTTGAGTTCATGTACTTGGGGGTTCCTGTTATCACGTCGGGGATCGAGGGGCAGGCTTGGCTCATTAGGGACGGTGTTGAAGGCCTCCACGTGAAAGGACCTGACGACATAGAGGGTGCAGCGGCTGCAGTAGCCAAATTGGCCGAGAACTCAGCTCTCTGGAGTGAGATGTCGATCAACGCCAAGAAAAGAACCGCAGATTTGACTGCGTCAAAACTGACTGGGGAACTCGATGAGGCGTTGTCAAAAGAGTTGATCAAAGAGAGAGGATTGGTCGCGATCCCCAGTGAAGTTCGGGCGACCATAGCCAAACCTGAGAATGTTTTGAAGAGCTGGTCGTCAGGCAGTTGGGGAGTCATAGCTACAGGGCGGAGACTGTTCATCAGGCAAGGCTTCATCTCGAGGAAAGTCATCGAGATTCCTTATACAAATGTCACGTCAATTGAACACACGAGGAGATATCCATGGAAAACTCTCATGGCCGGATCCCTTATTGCTTTGCTTCTCCTCGTGGGACTCTTTCTAACGTCGATTCTTCCACAACCCTTGGCGTCGGTGATTAATGAACTTGTGAATTTGCTGGCACAAAGCGGATTGTTGCAGTCTTCATTGTTGCAGGTCTTCTTGGCTTTCGTTGTTCTAGCCCCGCTTCTGATCGCACTGACGGTATTTGCCCTTGAGGCAAGAACTGGATTTACCCTTCGGGGTCCAGGAAAAGAGACTATTTATTTGCCTAGCCAATTCGGAGAAGTGATAACCTTCATAAGAAACATGCAAGATCTCGATTTCGAGAGAACGATTGCCGGCGGTAAACGACGCAGACTGCCAAGCGTACAAGCCCCTGAATGATACCTTTGTCTCTGTTTGCCAACAAGTTCGGACCTCTGATGATGTCGCCCGTTTGCTTTCTAGGCCGATGAGGTTATGATGGAGTCAAATATGTTCATTGATGAATTCCAATCATCTGTGTTTCAATGTTCCCTCTTCAGATGGGAAGAGGGTTTAGGGTGCACTACTAGCCCGCCGCGACTATTGTTATGTCAAAGCTGAAGCTGGCTATTCCTGTGACAGTTGGTGAAACAACCAGTGTCAGACTTACTTGGAGCACTTGATTAACGCTTAGGGATTGATTGGCGTAGTTCCAGTTTAGGCTCATGTAGTTTGAAGCATTCGTTGGAATCCAGTTCTGCGTGGTCTTCGATAGTGTCACGACAGCGTTTCCTTCGTTTCTGACGTAGACGGTGACGGTTTTGTTTGAGCCTGGGTCCAAGATTCCCCAATTGATTGAAGATGTCCCGTTTGTGCACGCTGAATCCCAATAGATTCCAACTCCGACTCCCTTCACTGATCCTACGTTAGCGATGGTTCTGCCTGCCTGAATTAATGAAAGGCCAACTCCAAAGATGCCAATTGCAGCAGCACACAACAATATCGCTAACGATGATTCGAGCATGACTCTCTTTCTTTGTTCCAAGGAAGATTCCACGACTACGATAGAGTCCGTGCAGACTTTGTATACATTCATGTGCAAACGTGTTACAGAAAAACAGCAAGCACGTTCTGGCTGTAGCATGCGCTAGAATGCCGAAAACATGGTCATTCTGGCAAAATAGCGCAGAATTGGGGCTGGTGGGATCATATAGGTTAGAGCCCACGTTTGAACCCTTGAGCGCGTGCAAAGCTTATGCTAAGGAGAAACCTCTCTTTATCGTATTGTCGAAGCCTTGTCTAGCCTTTGATGGAAAAGAAAAAGGGATTAGGGTTGTTTGCTGAGGTTGTGGATGCTTAGGTTGGTGGGATGACTGTTGCTTTGATCACTGGCGTTGCGTTGTGTTGTGGGTTTTCTGCGATTTTGAAGGTGTCGACTTGGATGTCGAGAATTATGCTGGTGGTTTGGCCTGCTTTGACTTCGAAGCGCACTATTACGTCTAGTTTGTCCGGTGGGAATCTTACAGTGATTACGTCGCCGCCGTTGATTTGGGCGATTGCTGAGAGTATGTGCATTCTGATTTTGGTATAGTTTCCTGGGGTTATCTGGTCTAGGGCGGCATCTTGGGTTATGTTTCTGAGCTTCACTAGGTCGAAGGTCACTTGTCCTTTGGTGATGGTTACGTTTATCCACTGATCAGTTTCTTGCTGGTGAACCTCAAACTGGTCTACGGTTAAGTTGAGGCTACTTAGGTCTTGAACAGGGGCATCAGTCACTTTGATGTCGAGTGTTCCTGCCTTAGCTGGGAAAATGGCTGGCAGAAGCACAGTGGGTCCGAGTGTGCCAACGGCTATAAAAACCGTGGCTATCAATATACCAACAACAGCGAACGTGAAGATATGTCTTCGATTTGCCATCTGACTTCACTCCATTGCAACTTGTTTTGGTTGATTTCCTTGTTGCCGCCGAGACTCTTAATGCAATGTTTTTGAACAGTATCGTTCAAGTGGTTGAACACTATGGTCTTTGTCGCCAAACGCGGACGGTTTCGTACCAGAGAATGATTGTTCCGAGCAGGCCGAAGATGAAAGCGAAGACACTGTAGAAGTTTACGTCTCTAAGCTGAGTGATGAAGTAGAAGAAAAGAGTTGTGAACATCGCTGCATAAAGCACGTATCGAGGCAACATGATTGACCCAAACTTCGCAAACTGCTTGAGAACGCCAACTCGAACCTCACGTATGAGATGATATTCACCATTTTTCTCCTCTACCAAACCTAATTCCGCGAGTTTGTTGAGATGATAGCTTGCCAAGGCTGGACTTGAGAAGCCTAACTGGCGTTGAACCTCCCTCACACCTGTACTAGCACTCTGGGACTGCAGCAGCATCCAGTACACTCTTAACGTGTTGTCCTTCAGCTCACTCTCGATCTTCTCTTCTTCATCCATACAGACTCACTAGCAGATTGCAGTCCGAGGAATTTAACACTTAACCACAGAAGACACGCTAGTAGCGCGCGCTCGAACACGCCCTTGACGGTGAACTCTTAAATAAAGGATTACCGAATCATATGTGAGGCCTCATATTTGAAAGGTTTCAAGTCCAATATCGAGAAGGACACTTTGGTTAACACCAATTTCCGACGTGTACTTTACACAGGCAAGAACAGCCAACTGGTACTGATGAACCTTAAACCTGGTGAGGAAATAGGCGAAGAGGTTCATAAGACGGTCGACCAGTTCTTCAGGTTCGAGAAAGGTGAGGGAATAGTCTCCATAGATGGCATTAAGCAAAAGGTCGCCGATGGGGACGCTGTTATAGTGCCTGCTGGTGCGAGACACAACGTGATGAATACCTCAAAGACCACGGAACTCAAGTTGTACACGATATACTCGCCACCAGAGCACCAAGATGGTACGGTGCGCAAGACAAAAGCTGATGCATTGGCGAAACCAGAAGAATTCGACGGTAAAACTACGGAATGATTTCCTCTCTTTTCTTTCTACGTTTTTATTAAAGCAATATAGAGTCTTGCTAGAATAGAAGCTCGCTATTTTCTCTTTGTAGTAGTTTAGTTCGGTAACTCAACACTAAGCTGGCGATATCACCCGCAGCTTCCGTTTTTTCAGCAGAAGAAAGAGGGCGAAGAAGTCATTAGAGAGAATAGACGCATAACCTCCTGATGGACCTCAGCAAGTCTACAGGGTGAGTACAGATTTATGTCTGAAACCAAGGAAATCAGCTACTGGAAATTGCAGAAAGATGAGCTTATTGGAGAGCTCAATTCGTCAGCGATGGGGCTTGATGGCACAGAAGCTGCACGCAGACTTGAGGAATATGGGCTGAACGAGATTCCTTCAATTGAACGCAGAACGTCGTTCAGCATATTCGCCGCTCAATTCAGGAACCCTCTGGTTTACGTGCTCGTCTTCGCTTCAGCAATAGCTGGTTTCTTAGGAGAAACGACCGAGGCAATTATCATAGTTACCATCGTGATTGCCAATGCTGTGTTGGGCTTCGCTTTAGAGCATAGATCGGAAAGAGCCGTTGATGAGCTTAGAAAGTACCTATCGTACACCGCGATAGTTGTCAGAAGTGGAAAGAAGCTTGTGATTAACACAAGCAAACTGGTGCCTGGAGACGTTGTCCACTTGGCAATAGGTGATGTTGTTCCGGCAGACATCAGACTGTTGGACGCTGACGAATTCCAGACGGATGAATCAGTGCTGACGGGCGAGTCAACGTCGGTCGACAAGAACACTACGCCAGTTGCGCTTGACAAACCACTCCCACATCAACTGTCCAACATCGCCCTTATGGGTTCGACAGTGATGAATGGTTCTGGAGTAGGATTGGTTGTTGCCACTGGAAGAAAGACGTACTTCGGCCACATAGCCTCCAGTCTCTCTTTGTTGCCTC
>Ga0315279_10006981_pt1 | contig 14089 bp, 8 predicted proteins | sample YL17G06_20_MG_FD_203694 | JGI IMG/M metagenome (GOLD analysis project Ga0315279, IMG submission 203694) | Sediment microbial communities from Yellowstone Lake, YNP, Wyoming, USA - YL17G06_20 | ecosystem: Environmental > Aquatic > Freshwater > Lake > Sediment | place: USA: Wyoming | collected... | reverse complement strand
ATTCCTTCTTGATTCAGCATTGTCTTCTTGTTCCGTGAGTTCATAAGGGCCAACCCGTGATGACGCGAACCACGTTGTTGCGCTTCATTTGGAAAATGATCTTGAGTTTTATTCCGCCGAGCGTGCTGCCGATCAACTGGTAACGGTCACGATACTTCTTGTTTCTTCGAACCTCGAAGTCCGAGAAAAAGCACTCGACGGCTTCGTTAAAAGTGATTCGATGCTCGAAAAGCTTGTTGCGTTCGAAATCGTATTCGAAGTTCGACGGGGTGAATCGGTGCCAGTTAACCACGCTTTATTCTACCGCTATTCCGCTCTGGCTCAGCTTGCTGCGCGCTCCGCTGGTTGCGTCTTCGACGGTGGCAAGCTGGCCCCGGTGCGCGCTGCGCCTTGAAACCTCGCAGCCAGACGCCGTCGGCATCATCGACGATCAGCGCCGGCCGGCGGTCGTCTTTCTCGAAGCTCACCTCGACGTTCCGGAACCGCAAATCCTTGACGTTGCGGCAATAGAAGCCGTAGGAGGGACGAGGGCCGACATCGACGGCCCTGAAGGAATCGTTCTCGGGTGGAACGATCGCGGCCTGCTCCGCGGTCCCTCCGCCCTTGTAGGTAAGACGCACGTTTTCCAGCGTGATGTTTTCGACGGGGGCGCCCGGCTTCCCCATGATGGTGCTGGTCCACTGCTCGCTCTTGATGTAGCCGTACACGTCGGTGGCGGTGATGTTCTTCAGCGTAATGTTGCGAATCTTGCCGACCGGTGTGGGAGATTCGGGTGTCCGGCCCTGGCGGTTCGAGAGCTTGATGTAAATGGGCTGCGCCACCTTGCTCATGCGGACATTTTCGTAGGTGACGTTCTCGATGACGCCGCCGTCGCTCGAGGTGATGCTGATGCCGGCCTTGTCCGCGTGCTCGATGACAATGTTGCGGAATTGGATGTTCCGGAAGTCGCCGGCGGTCTCGGACCCGAAGTGAATGCCGTGGGAATTTGTAGCTACCTTGCAATCGTGGATCGAGATGTTTTCGCTGAGAAGCCGGCGGCCCAGCGAGCGATTGCTCTTGAGCACGATGGCGTCGTCGCCGCCTTTCATGACGCCGTTCTCGTAGCGGATGGACTCCACGTCGGTGCCGTAGACCTCGACGTTGCGCGACCCCACGATGTCGATCCCGTCGCGGCTGGTGCGCACCGTGACATTGCCCACTTTCACGCCGTCGCAGGCGGTGATGAGCATGGCGAAGTGCCCGCCCTGGCTCACGGTCAAATCGTCCAACCGGACGTTGCGGCAGGAGCGCAGGGCGATGGCCTTGTCGCCGCCGCCCACCGGATCGCTCTCCTTCAGGCTGCGCGCCAGGCCGCCGCCGTGGATGGCGCCGGGCCCGGTGATGGACACGTTCTCCACCCCGTCGCCCCAGATCAGGGCGTTGCGGACGTGGTTGTAACCGAACTCCTGCCACTTCTCATTGGGGTTCGGCTCCGGGTGGTCGTAGGCGTCGATGTTGTTCGGCGCGCCGAGGATGGTAGCGCCCTTGGCCAGGCGCAGGTGCACGTTGCTCTTCAGCCGGATCGAGCCGGACAGGTAGGTGCCCGCGGGAAACTCCACCTGGCCGCCGCCGGCAGCCCGGCATTCCTCAATGGCCCTGTTGATCGCCGGGGAATCCACTGTCTTGCCATCGCCGGCAGCGCCGTAATCCTTCACGTTGCATACTTTCTGGGCGGCGAAGGCCGTGGCAACCCCGATGATCGAGACGATCACGAGACGTATGAAACTGCGGCCCATCGCGGTCCCCTTTCCTTGTGGCGGGCCATGTGCCCGCCCTTGCGTTCTTGCGGCAGCCGGGGCTAAGCCCGTCTCACCTGTTCTCTACGTCGGCGGTTTCGTGAATGCGCTCGAGGACCCGCCGGTCCTCCTCCAGCGCCCGGCTGCGGTTCTTCATCCGCCAGCGCATCTCCAGAACGAAGTGGTCCAGGTTGTAGCGGTGGCCGGTCTCCGGGTTGAGGCCGTAGGTGACGCCGGGGGCGCGGTCCATGGCTTCCAGGCGCGCCAGCGCGTCTTCCACCACCATGGCATCCTGTTCGTTGGGCTTGTTGATCCAGCGCCGCTGCGCGAAGTAGGCCCGGGTCCATTCGCGGTAGAGTTTCGCGGCATCCAGAAGGAGGTCGAAGCCCTCGCGCAGGGGCGCCATCTGGGCCGGAGTCATGTACCGCGCCGCCTGGTCCAGGTCGGCAATCGAGGTTTTCACCTGCTTCAACACCTCGTCCTTTTCAGCCACGAACTTCCGGAACAGGGCCTCGTCGGGATTGTAGGAAGCTTCCTCCAGCGCCTTGTCGGCAGGGTCGTTGCTCCATTTCGATCGGGGACGTTGGAGAACATGTCCGAGGTAATAGCGATAGTTGTCCCATTCCGCGCCGATCGATTTCGTGAGCCATAGGCCCAGAAAGTAGCGGCCGTTGTGGTTGATGAATTCGGTGCGCTGGAGCGCCGCAATGACATAGGGGGCGGCGTGCTCCGGGTAGCGCCGGGCTGCCCAGTCCTTCCATACCTGCTCGGCGCCGACGTCCGGGTCCTTCAGGAAACGGGAAAAGGCGTAGAGGTTGACCTCCTGGAGGTTCTCGAAGGGCTTGTCCCACATCAGGCGGCAGCGGCCGACCATGCCCGCCAGGCCCTTCTCTTTGGCCCGTTGCGCGAATTTCTGGATATAGCCCACCTGGGCGTACGGCCCCTGCCAGCTCCAGGCTTTCTCCACGCCCAGGTCGAACTCGATGATCTGGCGTTTCTTGCCAACCTTGCCATGCATGGGGTCGGGCGGGTAGAAGGGATCGAACTCGTGGCAGGTATCCTTGCTCATCACCACCAGGTCGTCGGGGAGCCTGGCCAGCGCGGCCGCGAAATAGTCCATCTCCAGCGGCTCATAAAAAAAGTTGCGGATGATGAGCTGCTTGTTGTGCTTCTTGCAGAGGTCGTAGAAAAAGCGGCTGATGCGGTAGAGCCGCTCGGGCACCGGCAGCTTGGAAGCCACCTCGCTATTCCGGAAGATCTTGTTGTTGCTTTCGTGGAAGGTGACCACCAGGCCGGCCGCGCCCGGAACGACAGCCAGCAACTGGTCGTAGCGCCGCTCCAGGTACTGGAACAGCTCGGGGGCATCGAAATTCACGCGGCGGCCCGTCTTGTACTTGTCCGGGATGTCGTCAAACTCGTGCACCCAGATGTAAACCGCGATCTTCTTCTGCTGGGCCAGTGCCGCCGCCTCGAGCACGTCCCGCTGCCGCTCGCTCGATTTCAGGAAACCATCGACCGAGCGGAAGAACTGGTGCGAAAAGATGAAGAAGTTGACGCCGTACTCGGGCGCCTTGTTGATCGCCTCCCGCAGCTTCGGCATGTCGTAGTCGTGGAACTGCCAGCCATTCATGGTAAATGGCTGGGCGGGCGGCGCCGCGGCGGCGCCTGCTGCGCCGGTGGCTGCAAGCGCCGACAACGAGGCAGTCCACAGGACGAGCGAAAGCAATCGTGTGATTCTTGCTTGGGGCATATTGCACCGCCGAGGCCCGTAGGGTCATATACTGAGAGCACGGCACCTGTGCCGCGAGGTCGCCGCGGCGGGCGACCGGTTGCAGGCCGGACCGCCGCTACACTTTTGGGAGCGGAACCTTAAAAGTAGGGGTGACCCCGTCTGGTCGCCCGCCTCTTGAAAACCATTGGTCTCTGGGCAACCACACGGTGTCGCCCCTGTACGCTTGACTGGCACCTCCCCTGGCATGACTATCTATCAGCGCGGCGGATACTCGGGCGCTTCCGTACGCGCACTGCGCAGATACTTCTCGATCCTTGCAAGCACGTCCGGATGCGCGCTCGCCACGTTGTTCGCTTCTCCGATGTCGCGTGATAAGTCGTACAGTTCGAGAGGCTGTTTCAGGCCAGCACGCACGCCTTTCCAATTACCCATGCGCACGGCCTGCTGGAAACCGCTCGTATGCGATTCCCAGTAGAGGGAGCGTTCTTGATCCTTCAGCTTGTTCTCAAGCAAGGCAGGCACGATCGAGATTCCGTCGAGCTTTGGCGGTGTTTTCGCGCCCGCCAGTTCGGCGGCAGTCGGCAGGAAATCCCAGAACGTGAAGATCTGCTCGCTGATGGTCCCCGGCTTGACCTTGCCGGGCCACCGGGCAATCATCGGCACACGGATGCCTCCCTCGTACACCTTTCCCTTTTTGTCGCGCAACGGGCCGGTGCTGTTAAACAGGTCGATGCCCTCCTTGAATCCCGCGCCGTTGTCGCTCGCGAAAAACACGATGGTGTTGTTATCGAGACCGGTCTCTTTGAGCAAAGCCATGATCCGGCCGATATCGCCATCCATGCGCGTGGTCATGGCGGCATAGTTCTTTTGCTCTTTGGTCCAGTTCTCGTTCGTGTACGGTGCGTCGCTTGGAACCACCCGCTGCCCGTGCGGTATGGTGTAGGGCAGATAGAGGAAGAAGGGATCGCGCTGGTGTTTGCGGATGAAACCGATGGCTTCGCGCGTAAACAGGTCGTGCGTATACACCCGGCGGGCGTTATTGAGGTTCTCTTTGATGATTTCCTTGTGCTCGCCCCGCCAGAGATGATCGGTGTAGTACTGTGTCGCGTGATCGTTGTTGAGATAGCCAAGCCATTCATCGAAGCCGTGGCGGGTCGGCACGCCGCCGGTGTCCGGTTCCGCCAATCCCCATTTCCCGAAGATGGCGGTGGAATAGCCGGCCGATTTCATCACCTGAGCAACGGTGATGTCTTCGGCGCGCAATGATACCCGCTCCTTATTGCGAAGAACGGAGAAGTTGTGACGTATGGTTGCGTGTCCGGTATGGAGGCCGGTCATCAACGTACAACGCGAAGGAGCACACACAGTGCCGCCCGAGTACGCCTGCGTGAACCGCATGCCTTCGGCTGCCAGCCGATCGATATTAGGCGTCTTGATCTTCTTTTGCCCGTAGCAGCCGAGGTCGGAGCGGCCGAGGTCGTCGGCCAGAATGAAAATGATATTGGGCCTGGCCGTTGGAGCACCGGCGCTCGTGCGACCAAGGGCAAGCGAAGCGGCCGCTCCGGTCAGAAACGCTCTTCGATTCATCGAAACCATTGCACGTCTTGAGTCATTCATTTTTGCTTTCCCAAGTTTTGGGGCGCCAAACGGATGGTCAGCAGTTCAAACGGACGCAATGCGATTCCGACCGTGTCCCCGGAGATTTCCAATCGGCGCCGTGGATTCTCAAGGGGATCTGCGAGGTAAGCGTCTCGGATGTGCCCGCCGCCTGGCGCCTGCAGTCGGAGCTTGCAGTTGCACGGTTTTCCCGCGATCTCCAGCAGTCTTGCGATAACGTCGTCCCCCTGTTCCGCGAGTTTCACGGAGATCAACATTACCGAAGCCCCATCGAGTTGCAGCACCGGAGCCTGAAGCCGGGGCGCTTCGTCCTTGGCGAGCCAGACCGCTTCAAGTGGGACGAATTGTTGCCAGCCAAATCGCGTTGCCGCAACCGGGTCAAATGGTCCCGCGTACGAGGTGAGCCGGTAGCGGAACGGGATTGCACCGCCTTGCGCGGGACGGAAATTGGTGAACCAGTAATTGTTCATTGCCCAGGAGTACACGTGACCCTTATCAAACTCGATCCGAGGAGCCCATCTGCCGGCCTGCAATCCGCTGAGCTGAACCAGGTAGGCTTCCAGGGGCGAGAACGTCACTCCAAAGCCGGGTCCCGCCACATCGAGCCAGTGCTGGATGGCGTAGTAATCAAAGCACGAATTTGCGAGCTGATCTTTTCCCGGCCGCATGGTCGCGTTGGCGATCTCACAACGGAACTCGGGAGAGGGCACGGCAAAGGGAAAGGCGAAATACAAAGCCTCCGGTTCATAGTGCTCCTCCTTCGTCACAACATTGCTGATCTCGATCCAACGTAGTTGTTCGTAGAGCCGCACGGTCTGAAGGATTCTCGGACAGGTAGGCAGAGCCGTCTGGAAGGACATCTCCTGGAATACCGGACCGGCGGTTTGTGCGACCAACTCCCCTTTGTCCGCTACAAAGCGATCGAAACGAGCACGCTTGGATTGATCGTCGAGCGCCTCACGGCCTCCCAGCGGCTTCTCGTAGACTGCCTGATTCCCTAGATGTTCAGCCTTCGGGTCCAGCAGTTCCCTGCCGAGCCGTTTATCGAACCAACTGGAGAGGCCCACCGCTGAGCGGGAAGCGGTGACGCGGTAAAAACTATTATCGAGCGTTCCGCCAGCCGGCCGCGCGCCAGAAGCGGAAGTCTGCGGACCGACCGCGAAAATTGAGAAACCCAGCGGCGGAGTGTCGCGGGCCACAAAAGAGACCATGCCGCGATCGCGCGATAACTGAGCCGGGAGAACGTCTCCGGTGCGCGTATCCACAACCTGAACCGCAGCCGTGTCCTCAAGAGGCGTTCCAGCAATATCGAGTTCGACGACGTCCGTCCGAGGCCACGCCAGGGTATTCCAGACTGCTGCCCGATACAGTCCATTGGCGTTGGCAGTCAAGCCGGAGGAGCGGCGCCGGAGGAGGCGCCGGGCCTTCGGCGCGACATCGCCCGACAGCGTCTGCAAAGCGCGGTCATGGAGTTCCTCGACACGGATGCGAGCGTCGTGCACCATGGCCGCTTTGAAACGCCACGCCACTTGAGCCTCGTCGCTGTCCGGGTTGCGAATTGCTTGCCCCGAGCCCCAGGTGTGCTCGTCGGCGTAAAGCAACTGCTCGTAGGCGGTCCGAATTTCCTGCCGCGGGTAATCGGTATCCGGAATGGCGAGCCATGCCGCGGCCCAAAGCATTTCAGCCGCCGCCAGGCGATCGCGAGCGACACGCAGCAGGCCGTTTTCCCGGGCCGCGCTGGCGGGTCCGTCGGCCCACCAACTGGGGATGTCGCCGCGGAAAACCGGCGTGGTTGCGCCGTGCCGCGATTCCAGCAGCTCCAGGAAGTCGCGATTCGTCGCCATTTTGACCCGCGGCCAGAGGTACTTTGCATTCCAGTCTCTGGTATTGCTGCTGGCCGTCACGTCTGGCGGCATGTTGTCGCCGGCCATGCGGAGCTGAATTTCGTCGTGAGGATATCCGATGGCCAGATTACGCTGGATGATCTGGGCAAACTGCTCTTCGTGTTGCCCGGGCGAGCGAAAAAAATTCCCGTCGCGATATGTTTCGGTGTACCAGACGAACACGCGGCCACCCGCGGGACCTTGCCAGTAAAAGGGCCGCGGCACCGCCCCGGCGGCTGACCAATCAAAACGCGCTCGCCTGGGATTGGCGCGAAACGAAACACGTGGGATGCCCGCCTGCGGCAGCAGATCGGCCAGCGACCAGGTATAACCCGGCACGTCGTCGATCATCGCTGTTTCCACGCTTATCCCATAGCGGCGCCGCAAATCTTCGGCAAAGTACAGGCAGCGGACCAACTCCTCGTGGCCGGTGATCTCGGTGGGCATGTTCAGGTAAAATCCGCAGACCTCGATCCGTCCAGACTTGACCCAATCAAGGAACTTCGCCACCTGCTCGGGCGTGCGGCGCAGGAGATACTCGCGGAACAGACCTGAAACTTCAACCGTCCAACGGAACTGCGCTTCCGCCGGCCAGTCCGATGTCTGCCGGCAGAACCTCACCACCGTGTCCATGTCGCGGCAAACCTGCTCGATAACGACCGGCTGGGGTGCGGTGAAGCCGACATCATAGTGGTGGTGCTGCGTCATGAAGAACGTCCACTTTCGCGCCGGGGCGACTGCGCAGGCGGTCTCGATGCTGGCGCCGGACGTAACCTCCAGCCGAAGCCGCACTTCGGTTTGGCGGTCTGGCTCGGGCACCAGCAGGGCGTAGGCACCGCGCACGAACTGGGCCGGATCGAGATTGAGGGAAGAATGCGAGCCGCCGAACCGCACCTCCAGGCGGCCGGCAACGGCTTGCGGCTTGCCGCCCTCGAGCAGCCGGACATCGATGCGGCGCAGCGGGCGCTCCGGACCGCGCAGGACGAACGCCGTCGGTTCGGCTTCCAGACGCGTCGCGCCGTTGCCAGCCTCGATTCGCCCGGCGATCGGATACAGCGGCGCCAGGCCGAGCGCAGCGAGCATTCTCCGACGGTTAAATGAAAATGTAGGGTCCATCGCGTTTCAGAAAACCAGCTTCATCCCGAGTTGGATGATGCGGGGCAGACTGTTAATCGCGGTCACCGTTCCGAAGGCGGAGCTGGTCGGGCTGGCATTCGGCGCTGAGAACGCGCTGGGGTGGTTGAAGGCGTTCAGGAACTCGGCACGAAATTCCGCTTGATAGCCTTCGCGAATACGGGTCTTTTTTAGCAACGAGAGATCCCAGTCGCTGTACGCGTCATAGCGAACACCGGCCAGCCGCAATGGGAACGTACGGAGGTTGGAGGCCAATTGCCGGGAGGAGTTGCGCTCGAAGCCCGCCTCGGTGTTGAACCACTTGTCAATCGAGCGCCGGTCCGCCGGCAGCGGGATGTCTTTGATGTCGCCGATGAAAGCGATATTGCCAAAGGCGACGGGCGCGCCGCTCGTCCATTTCCGCACTACTCCAAGTTGCCAACCGCCAATCACGGAATCGGCCAAGCGGTTCAGGCCGGACAACAGCGGTCTGCCCCTTCCGAACGGCAATTCGAAAATGCCGCTGAAAGCCAGCGAATGCGGCCGGTCCATGGTGGAGATCACTTGCGACGGACGTGGGTCTGCCGCATTCAGATAACTCACCGCTTCCATAGTCTTCGCGAAGGTGTACGCGCCCAGCACACTAAAACCGTGCCGGAAGCGCCGCTCGATGCGCGTCTGCAAAGAGTGATACCAGGAATAGCCCTGGTAGTCCGTCATGGTGACGCTCGAGAACTGGGGCATGGGGACCAACAGCCGGCTCCTGGTAATCGTATTCCCGTTTAACGAGGTGCCTGGGAGAAGGCCAGCCATCGGGTTGCTGACGTTAGCCGACAAGAAATCGATGGTCCGCTGATCGCGGACGGGCGACGTGCTCAAGTACTGGTTCGGCACCGCGTCCATTTCGCGATTGACCAACAGCCGGATGGCTTTGCTGCCCACATAGCCGGTTTCGAGCAAAATGTCTCCCGGCAGCAGCGTCTGGGTGTTGAAACTCCAGCGCATGGAGTAAGGCGTTCGTGCGCGCGGGTTATAGAAGGAAACACTCTGGCCCAGGAAGGTGGCAATGCCCAGGGACGCGCCCGGCGGATTCAGAAGGCCGTTGGGGTAAGGCTGCGCGAGCGTTCCGATGAATGTCTGGCCGTTGTTGAGCGTCGGCACCATTGTGGTGCTTTGGGTGAATCCACTTTGGATCGCGACGTTCTGCAAAGGAACCCCGAATTGAATCGGGTACACGCCGAAACCACTGCGCACCACGAAACGCGGCAACAGTTGAAGGGCCGCGCCCACCCGCGGGGCAAAGTCGACGAAGGAACGATCCCAGAATCCCCGCGGTTGGCCGCCTACACCCGCGAACATCAGGCCGCCGCGCAACTGAAACTGGCTTGCGGGAAGAGCGGCATCGGGATTGGCGGCGTAGCGGGCTTTCGCCTGCGCTTCGATGCTTTGAGCAGTGGTGGCGTCGAAGCCGCGGACCGCCCGGTTGAACCGTTCCGTGACGGGTCCCTGGTATTCCCAGCGGATGCCGAGATCCAATGTCAATTTCGAGTTCACCCGCCAGTTGTCATGGAAGTACAAGGCCCAGTATGTGGAAGTTGCCGCCTGGCTCGCGTTGCGAGCGATGCTGCCGCCGGTGGGCTGCCCGAGCAACAAGGCGGCCAGGCCTTGGCCGATGCCGCCCGGCGAACTGGGCGAATTGTCCAGCGGCCCCTGTGTGAAAGCGGTGGCGAAACTGAACGAGCCGGCGGCTTGCTGCATGGCATCCGCGCCGTTTTTCCTGTAAGAGCGTGCATCGGCGCCTATTTTCAGCCCGTGCGCACCCTGCTGCTTCGCAACACTGAGGAAGGCGGAGTGGGTATCGCAGTAGTCCCTGTTGGCGCCTTCGCTGGACAGCGATGGCAACCCGCTAACGCTGGTAGTCGGGAATATCTTGATTGTCTCGGTCAGCAGCGCCGCTGTCTCGCGGGGGAACCCCAGGCTGCTCACATCGAAGCCGTAGCTATCGGGAAGCGTGTCCCGGTAGTACCGGTTGTAGCCGTACCGGGCATTCAGGACCAGGCTGGGCGAGACCGTGTAGACATCGTCGATGGCCGCTTGGCGCGTGGGACCAAGACTGACCTGGCCTACCACGGGATCGTCCCAGTACTTGCGGTACGGGCCATCCGTTCGCCGGTTGATCGCCACGCGGCCGTAAAAACGCTGCCGGTCGCTGATGTTGTGATCGATTCGGACGATGTGGTTGTAGTAAGTGCGCGGATCCAGATTGTTGGCCACCACGAAATTGTTTACGCCATCCGCGCGCCCCGCCGCGTTCGGCTTGGGATAGTGCGCCGCCATATTCTTGCCGATCGGGCTGATACGTGCCGAGGGAATGACGTTGTTTGGAAACTCCTGGATGGAGAAACGTCCGCTCGCCGCAGGCCGGATCGTGGCCGGATCATATATCTTGTATTGGGAACCGACGGCCAGTAAGCCGGAGAAATCGCCGGTCAGTTGCTTGGCGTCCGGCACGGTAGCCGTTAGGCCCGTGCTCCGCTCGTTCTCATGGAGCCCTTCGTAGCCATAAGAGAAAAACGTCCGCTCCCTGCCGTTGTACACTTTGGGAATGTACAGTGGCCCCGTGAAACTGCCGCCCCAACGTTTATAAGTGAAGTCGCCGCGAGGCTGCCCACTGCGGTTGGCGAAAAACTGGTTCGCGGTCCACGCCGGGTCGCGGTGGTAATAGTAGGCGGTCCCGTGCGGCTGGTTGGTGCCCGTCTTCAGGCTGAAATTTATCACCGCTCCGCTGGTGTGTCCGACGCTGGCATCGTACGCGGTTTCCAGTTTGAACTCCTGCACCAGATCGGCGGGCGGTGAATTCGATGGGCCGGAACCCGAATTGGCCTGGCTCGTCTGGCTGTTCGGAACTCCGTCCACGGTATAGTCGCTGGTTCCCCGAGGTGCGCCGCTGATGTTGGTACGGGTGACGATCGTCTGCAAGTGCATGGGCTCTTGGACCGTCATTGAATTCGGGCCCTCCATGGCGACGCCGGGCAACAAGTAGATCAGAGAGAACGGGCTTCCGTGTGGGATCGGCAACTCCGCCATCAACCGTGCATCGACTACCTGGCCAAGATTCGCGCTGGCCGTCTCCAGCAAGGATGAACGTGCCGTGACCGCGACCTGCTGAGAAACATCGCCGACTTCCAGCCGGATATCGATTTGAAGGCGGTCATGGATCCGAACCACTACGTTTTCGCTCCGGAAGGCCTTGAACCCCGCCGCCGTGGCCGTCAAAGCATAATCGCCGGGCAGGAGATAGAGCAGGTTATAGAACCCTTCGGCGTTACTGGAACCCTGAACCTTGCTATTGGTGGCCAGGTTCGTGGCCACGATTGCGGCGTTGGGAATGACAGCTTCCGTCGCGTCGAAGACGCGTCCTTGAATGCTGCCCCGCGACTCCTGCGCGGCAGCCATGAAAGGGAGCAGAAAGAACGCTAAGAAGCCTAATAGTCGCATCGAGTTTGACATTAGAAGCACTTCCTTTTTGGATTCTCCAGTTTCAAGCCAAATACACCCCTTACGACGAAGCTAGCTGCAGTTTGTCGTTTGTCTTCTTCTGCCAGGCTTCGATTTTGGCTCTGAGCCGCCGGATCACCGGCGCGGACTCTTTCCGGTAATACAAATTCCGCATTTCGAGCGGATCTTTCTCCCGGTTGAACAACAGGCAGTTGTCCCGGTCGAAAAGCGCCATCTTCCAGCCATCGGGCGTGACGACGGTTCTGGCGTGGGGGCCGTCGGGAACCGTGTGCCATTCAATGAACACATGGTCCTCCCGGCGCTTTTTTCCTTCCAGGAGAGGCAAGAGGCTCTCGCCTTGCAGCGACTCGGGCGCCTTATGGCCCATCAATTGGAGCAGCGTTGGGACAAGGTCTATCTGGCTTACCGGCTGTTCAATGCGCATCGCTTTGGTCTGCCGGAAGGGCACATAAAGGAGTAGCGTAATGCGCACCGCGTAATTGCCGGTGGCATTCGACAGCGTCCAGGTTGTGACATTGGTGGCCACGTTCGTGACCGTGACCCGGCCGCCGGCGACAACCGCCCCGGAAGGGTCGGTCACCAGGCCGGTAATTGAGCCTCGGAATTCCTGGGCGAAAACGTTTCCAGCGAAAAAGACGACGGTCAGCAGGCACATCCAGATCGCGGCTGTTTGCGTCCTGCGACCTTCCTTCACGACCAGCGATGCGTAATGCATGTCGATTCCCCCAATGCGGGCGAACAAGCCCGGAGAGACAGCACTTCCCCGCGTCCCAGGATGCTCACCCTGCGCGGGCTTCATCATTCGCTTAAGCCGCCGCGTCCGTCAAGTTTAAGCTTGCGTATAAAACGGTTGTTGACGTACTGTTTTCTTCAGCCTAGCTTGTGTCTGGTTGCGAGCGCTCAGTGATGATCGGCCACGCGCAGATCCCGACGAATCCCGCCTCTGCCTGCGAAATTTCGGATCAGGTCGAACGGATTCTCCGCAGCGGGGAGTTCGCCGGGTCGGAGTTGCTGCGCAGCCTCCTGTCTTTCCTGGCGAAACGGGCGGTCGAGAAGCCCGGTGAAAGCGCGAAGGAATACGAAATCGCGGTCGAGGCCCTGGGCAAGAACCGGGATTTCGATCCCCGCCTGGATTCCGCCGTTCGTGTCCACACCGGGCGGCTGCGCTCGAAACTGGCTGAGTACTACATGTCCGATGGCGCGGCGGACCATGTGGTTGTCGAGGTTCCCAAAGGCTCCTACCAGCTCTCCTGCCATTACCGCAACGGCCATCAGCAGGCGGCGGAGGGGGAGCAAACCCAGGAAGTGGCGCCAGCGCGGGCGGAGGCGCGCGGCGGGCCCTGGAAGTGGTTCCTCGCCGGGTTTGGAGCGGCCCTCCTGTTGAGCTGCCTCGCGGCATTTCTCTGGCTGCCCGCGCGCCCTTCGACCGCACCCGCGGGGATCGCCGCTTTCTGGAGACCGTTCCTCGAGGCCTCCGAGGCGCCGCTGGTGGTCTTTTCCAATCACCGGTTTACGGGCACCTCGGCCACCGGCCTTCACCGCTTCCGCGACGGGATCGACGACGCCAGCGACATCAACGACACCTACTCCGGGACCGGAACCGTCATGGCCGCCTACCAGTTGACTAGGCTGTTCTCGCTGTCTGGGCGATCGGTCATTCTGAAACGGGCTGAGCTGCTCACCTGGGATGAGGCCAAGGACCGGAACGTGATCTTTATCGGGTCGCCAGAGGCCAACGCCCCGCTCCGGGAGCTGCCGCCGCTTCAGGAGTTCGCCTTCAAGTCCTCCAATTCCGAGCCGCGGTTCGGCGTGGGCGGGGTTGTGAATGTGCATCCACGGGCGGGTGAGGAGGCAATCTACTTCGGTTCCGGCAAGCCCTACACCTCCGATTACGCGGTCCTCGCCTTGCTGCCCGGGCTGAAGCCGGAACGCCGCGTGTTGATTTTGGCGGGGACCAACACCTATGGCGTTCAGGCGGCCGCGGAATTCGTCAGCCGCGAAGACCAATTGGCCGACCTGCTTTCACGCCTGGGCGCGCGTGGCCGCAAGCGGGTGCCCGACTTCGAAGCCCTGCTGCAGGTCAAGGTCAGCGGCGGCGTGCCGGTGCAAGCCCGGCTGTTCCTGCTGCGTCCGCGCTCCAAACCGGCGGCTCCTGCCAATTAATGACTTTTGCCAAAGTAGCGAACCACTTCTTTCAAACCCAGGCATTCAGTCGGTCAGGGCGCCGCGGAGCGGCGACGAGAGTCATAGCCGGGGGTGAGGGCCGCTGGTTTTGCGGCCGGCAACCCCCGGGTACGAGCGGCGATGTTGTCGCGCCCCGGCAGAGCCCGTGTGGCAACTGGAACCGATATTGCTCAGTGGAAGTCGGAGGGAGCGAGCAATGTCAAAGTTTTTGCCGTACAGCCCTGACCAGGCGGCGCTGCTTCCGGCCAGCGTGAAGGATGTGTTGT
>Ga0315279_10006980_pt1 | contig 14089 bp, 11 predicted proteins | sample YL17G06_20_MG_FD_203694 | JGI IMG/M metagenome (GOLD analysis project Ga0315279, IMG submission 203694) | Sediment microbial communities from Yellowstone Lake, YNP, Wyoming, USA - YL17G06_20 | ecosystem: Environmental > Aquatic > Freshwater > Lake > Sediment | place: USA: Wyoming | collected... | reverse complement strand
CACATACAAAGGTGTCCGCCTTCCCATGAATATTGAGGTTGAAGTGTTCCCCGCTGGGGAACCCGTTGCTTTTTTCAATGACGTTCTGCGGCTTCGCTGCCAGGGCGGTAGAAATTCCGAATACCAGCGCAGCTATCACCGTAAGCGCCAGTGCCAATAAGGTAATTCGCTTCATTGTTGCCTCCCTCCTAATTCTTATTGAACCGTGACTCCATCACAAACGACTGATTTTCGTTGCGGGCTATCACCTCCCCTCTTATCGAAGTCAGCATAAGTATGGGCTTGGCTCTGCGGACCTTAAATAGACCGATTGGTCAATTCTGACTCTAGCTGAAAAGGAAATAGTCATGAGAAGGGAGCATGACCTTTTCGAGGTAGGGTACTGAGCCATGACCATTGTACCGACAAACAAATGGAACCAAGACTCGTTGCGCGAGGGTTCAGGGGATAGGTAGCTCTTGAGGTCAAGCGAGGACGATTGTTAACTAAGTGCGCCTGCAGTCTTCGACCTATGAGAGCTGCAAATTCGCAAGTTTCTCGCTAACTTCCCAGAGGCGTTGGGCGAGTTGGGGGTCGTGGGACTCGGGGGAGGACTGGGCTATCTTTTTGTTGACGAAGTACTGGCCGGTGATGCCCTCCACTTCGGGAGATGAGGCCAGGTAGATGCTGGTCTCGGCGCCTTTGGCGGGGGACTTCATCAGGGGCCGGGACAGCTTGTAGAGGTACTTGAAAAACACTGGAAAATCTTTGTCCTTATCTATGAGGTCGGTGGCGACCATCCCCGGATGCAGGCAGTTGACAGTCACTCCGGTTCCTTCCAGTCTGCGGGCAAGCTCATAGGTGAAAAGGACGTCCGCCAGCTTCGACTGGTGGTTGGCTCGCTGTCCCTCGAAGTCCTTTTCTCCCTGGAGGTCGTCGAAGTCTATCTTCCCTTTGGCATGGTAGGCTCCGGCGACGTTGATGATTCGGGCGGGCACGCTTTGCTTGATTATGTCGAGTAAAAGGTGGGTGAGCAGGAAGCGGGCAAGGTAGTTGACGGCGAACATGGCTTCGAGGCCGTCCACTGTGACATGGCGTTTGGTGTAGTAAACCCCTGCGTTATTGATGAGCACGTGTAACTGCTGGTATTTGCTCTTATATTCGCTGGCTAATCTGCGTATCGCTTCTTGAGATGAGAGGTCAGCGAGCAGCAAATCTACCGAGCGGCTGCCGCTCTTACGTTTTATCTTAGAGAGCGCTGCATCGCCTCTGGCGGCGTCGCGGCAGACCATGACCACGGTGGCGCCCAGCTTAGCCAGGCCCAGGGCAGTAGCCTTGCCTATACCCGAGCTGGCGCCGGTGACGAGACAGATTTTGCCATTCATAGGCATTTATCAACCCCCTCTGGCTCCCCCAATCTTGGGGGAGAAGGGGAAAAATCGGGGGACATCCTTCGACAAGCTCAGGACAGGCCCCAAGCCCCTGGCAGGAGGTATCCTGCACCTCGAGGGGCAATTCATGAATTGCCCCTCTTGATAAAAGGGGGCTTCACCCTCACCGTAACCTCTCCCGTCAAGGGAGAAGTAGGAAGCTGACTGCTGAGAATTGAATGCTTTACTTCTGACTAAGCAGCTTGCCCAGGGTGCCTTTACGGCTCAGGATACGTTCAGCATCGCTGATGAGGGTGTCTATCAGCTCTTTGACGCTCATAACTCTGTCGATAACGCCCACCGCCAGCGAGCCGCCTGCTATCCTCAGCGCCATCTCCTCGTCGAAGTCCCTCTCCCAGTCTATTTCTCTCCCCTTGGGCGCCTGGCTGAGGAAAACCTGCTCCAGACGCTGCAGCCAGAGCTCCTGGGATATACTTCCTCTCTCTGCCATCACCTTCTCGTATTCCTCAGCCTTCGGCGGGGCCAGGCAGCGGTCCCTGAATTCAGGGTCCCAGGGCTGAGCCTGCACCAGCTTCTGCTTGTACTGTTCGGAAACGGGGCATTCCTTTGTAGCCAGGAAGCGAGTGCCCATGTAGACGCCCTCAGCTCCCATAGCCAGGGCAGCCAAAAAGCCATGGGCGTCACCGATGCCGCCCGCAGCGATAATGGGGATTTTCATTGTCCTGACAGCCGTGGTGATGCCAACGAGCGTGGGAAGCTGGTTAACGTTCTTGAATGCGGTGCCTTCGAGACCCACTATGACCACAGCGTCAGCGCCCTGCTGCTCGGCAGCCAGGGCATGCTTCACCGTGACCACTTTGTGCACCCACTTGAGGCCTGCCTCGTGTACGCGACGGCCGTGGTCATCGGCACGATAGGCAGCAGTGAAGATAACCGGCACCCTCTCCTCGATAGCTACCTCTCGCATCTCGTCGATGCTGGGGCAGAGACCTATGGACAGGTTGACCCCGAAGGGCTTGTCGGTAATAGAGCGCGCTTTCCTGATATCCGCCTGCAGCCCTGCAGGTGTGCGCAAGGCGCTGGCGGTGATGATGCCGAAGCCCCCGGCTGCGGAGACGTGGGCTGCTATGGCGGAAGTGCCAAAACCGCCGAAGGCTCCCTGAATTATGGGGTACTTACTACCCAGCAGGTCGGTAACCCTGGTTTTCCAGTTCATGGGTTCACCTCAATAACACAAAAGTAAAACAACTGGAGACGAGGTCACATTTTAGCACTTCATGGTGTTCCTGTCATTTAAGGAACGGAAAATTGGGGAAAGGGTTTGATTTGGGGCTCGAGATGGGCTCGGTTTCAGAGCGAAAAGCGGCGGGTTGGCGGCGTAATAAATACGAAGGTTGCTGAGAAGACCGAGACGCCGTCCTCTCAGCAACCTCCTCCGGCTTCACGTATTGTATGGCTAATGAAGGTCCATCACACTATCGACCTTGGCGGGAAGCGTCCGATTCAGGATCAGCGGCGCACCCACTTTAGGCTTTATCTGGATGGTGAACTCGTCGTAAGGGGCAGGGCTGGGGCTCAGTCCTGACAGGTTTACCCTTATCACAGCCTGCTCATCCTGGTCGAGAGATTTGTCGTCATTATTCTTGCCTATCCAGGAAACTGTCCAGGGCAGGTCGGGAACATGCTGGTTTCTATCGGTGTAGCTTATTATGGTAACATGGGTTTCATTTCCAGTAGTGTTTGGCGTCAGGTCAATGGACTGACCACGCATGGTATTGGTCAGGGTGACGGTCACCGCTGTTATGTTCCCGGTGGTCGTGTTGCCATAGGCGAACACGCTCCCTTTGAGTTCCATGGTCGCCCTGGCTTCGGATAATGCCGAGTAGATGGCTTCCTGGCCCTTCTGGGAAGAGAATATTCCCGCTGACAACACCGAGTAGGCAAATACCGACGCGACGACCACGAAGGCAATCAGGATGATTGCAGTCTCCAGGCCGGTGATGCCTCTTTCATCCCGGTACAGCGTCTTTATCACTCTTTTCACCATTTTTAGTCCTCCTTACAGGTTCGTGACTCCGCGATATTTCTAAGCACTAATGCGATTTTTGATTACCGATTCGTGCCTTTTGCAGGCAGTGCGGTACATATCGGTAGAAATCGTAGCAACTGAATACTATGGGGACAATCACCACCTAGTACTAGAGGGAGTAGGTAAAAAGTCATGGATACACAAACCTGAGAAGGTTTAGCGACCCTTTTCAACCCCCTAAATCCCCCAGTCTTGGGGGACTTTTAAGATTTGGGGGACACCCCCAGACCCCTGGCAAAGGGGCTTTGCTCCTCTGCACTCCCCGGATTATTAAATTGCTTCAAGCTGAGCCCTTGCGGAGCGCTGCATGGGTCAGGTATAATTCAATGCATTGGGCTATCCTAATTTTGTTTCGGCGACTTTTCCCCAGGGGAATGTCGCCGAAATTCGGGAATTCGGGCTGACATCGGATTGGTGAGCCCGGCGCTGCTAATGACAGAGATTAAACGAAGTTCAAACTCACATTCTGCTTCACAAGACCGTGAGAATGCTATTCGCCGCCGTCTGGGCATCCCTGACGATGCCAGGAGGGTGATTGTCTTCGCAGAATCCAGCCACTGGGACCCGAGCTGGATTCGCACGTCGGAAGAGTACTTCCAGCGCTATGTCCGTCAAAATCTGGATGATGCTGTCAGCGAGCTGCTGCAAGAGCCACGCCGTATCTACTCGGCTGAGTGTGTCTTTTTTCTGCGCATGTTCTGGGACAGGTGCCCGGAGCAGCGAGAAAATGTACGAAGGCTGGTCAACGAAGGCCGTCTGCGTCTCACCAATAGCGGGGTGACTGCCGCCGACACCACTGTCCCCGACACGGAGGCGCTGCTGCGCGACTTTTTAATCGGCCAGGAATGGCTGCGTACAAACGGCATTACACAGGAGCCGCTGCTGGCGTTCTTTCCAGATAGCTTCGGACACTCTCCGGCCCTGCCGTCGCTGCTCAAAGCTGCTGGCTTCAGCATGGCGACCATTACGCGCATCGATGGGATGATGTCGCCCAGTTCCTACCACGAGATGCTGAGGGGGTTCCCCCGTCCCGGCTCCAGCGCCGCTTTGCTGATGAAAGAAAAGCGTACGCTCGACTTCATCTGGCGCGGCCCGGACGGCGCCGAGGTGCTATGTCACTGGAATGCATTCACCTACGGTCATGGCGACCTGATCGCTCACCGGGGAATCACGCGGGTATATGTCTTCCCGGCTGCCGTTAGCGACCGCTCCGATTGGAATGTGAGACATAAGATCGAGCGGTTCGCTGCGCAGCTCAAACCCTACAGCCCGACTCCGTATATGTTCTGTCCCATGGGCGGCGATTTCGTGGGCCCCCTGCCGGACCTCCTGGCGTTGCTGGACCGCTACAACCGCCTGCATTACCCCAAGAGCGGGCTGTGGGCGGTCAACGCCGGCCTTGACGATTACCTGTCCCTGGTGGACTGCTACCGTGACTCTTTGCCTGTCCTGGAGCTTGACCCCAACCCGTACTGGAAAGGCTTTTATACCTCGCGTCCCACGCTCAAGAAGAAGGGCCATGACCTGGTGGAGTCCCTGCTTCTCGCCGAGAGGCTCGCTATGCTGCCGGAGAACGAAGGAGCGGGGCAGGCCGTGGCGAAGGCGCTCGAGGACGCCTGGTGGTATGCCGCTGTTTCCAATCATCACGATTTCATCACAGGCACCTCGCCTGACCGGGTGGTAGAAGGCGAACAGGAGCCGTGGCTGGATAAGGCAGCGGCAGACGCGAACTTGGCTATAACACGTTTTTCGCAGACTCCCTCAGTGGCGAAGCTGAAACGTTCTACACCCAGGCCGGCAGCGATACCGGAGTGGCGAAGGCGGGATGGAGTGGTGGAGGTGCAGACGCCACAATATGTCATCGAACTGTCTGAGAATGCTGGAGGCGCGATCTCACGCGCATGGAATCCCGGCACGCAGATGCCGTTATTGAAAGGTGTGTCCAACGACCTAGTCAGCTACTACGACCTGGGTGGCCTGTGGAGGATGGGTCACGAATTCTGGGGTGGTAGGTTCAAAGAGCTGCATCGGGCGAGCCAGCGCCCGGCCCAGTTCAGGGTACGGGAATTGGAGGGAGGCCTGGAGGTGGCCTGTGCCGCCGAGCTGGACGGTCAGACAATACAACGCCTGCTGTGGCTCCGCAGCGACTCGCCTGTAATTCGCTGCCGTGTCGAGGGCATGGCTGCAGAGCGCCGCACCGTGACCGTCCGCTTCGCCACCGACATATCAGCCAGCCGGCTCGCCATGGACGCAGTGGGCGGCATCGTGGTCCGGCCTCCTCAAAGGATATACAATCCCACGTTCTGGCCACTGCAGCACTTCATGCATCTTCAGGACGATGCTAGCGGCAGGGGCCTTGCATTGTGCCTGGGTATGCCCGGGGCTGCGTCGTATCAGCGCGATGGACGCCTGGAGGCGATTGCGCTGCGCAATGCCACCCAGGAGCGAGCCTTCGGCCTGTTTCCGCTCCTGGGACTGCCAGCGGAGGGTCACGAGCGGGTCAGCCACACCTTTGACTACGCTATATGGTTCACGCCCGCCGGCGACTGGCGCGAGAACGGCCTTCTACAGCTTGCCCTTCGTCTCGACAATCCCTGGGACACAACCGGCCGCGCTGAGCTGCGCGCGCTTGCTGAGTCCGTGGTGACGACCGACCAACCGGAGGTCGTGGTCGTGGCAGTGAAGCCTGCCTCACGCGGCGAAGGGCTCATAGTTCGACTATCTACGCTCACATGGTTCGGATCCCCTGTTAACGTCACGATACGCGGCCGCTATTTGAAAGCGGCGTTCCTCTGTGATGCCCGGGAGCGCGACCTCGGGCCGCTGGAAGTCCAGGGGCAGACCGCCCGCCTGACGATGCCCGGCACTATAGCGACGGTGCGGCTTGTGACCTAAAAGGGTGTGCAAGCCCTGTCCAGCGCTGTGTCCAGGCCGTTCCGAAGCTAAAATCAGGGTTTGTACAGACCTTTTGTCCCTCTGTTCCTGCTTCCGCTGGAATCTGTCATGCTGACTGCAATCAGCACCACGCAGCACGAAAATACAGTCTTTTTCAGGGTAGCCTGGAGCACCCGCTCCAGGCCCAGGTCGGAGCAGGTGCTCCGACCTACCCGTAGTTATGCTGACGCCGGTTCCGATGCTATGGGAATTTGTGCAAAAAACGGTTTGCCTGATATTGTTTGGTAATGGGGGAGCGCAGAGGGGGAATTTCCCCTCTGCCGGGGGTTTGGGGGTATCCCCAACTCCAAATTCCCCCAAGACTGGGAGATAGAGGGGGTTGAAGATAGGGCTGCAAAACGCATGCTTTACTATTGAAATATTGTTTCAGATGTGATACAATGCGCCGCAAGCAGACTGTTTCTGTCGTAGAGCATTTTCTCGCAGATTAAACAGGAGGTGTGAGGTGGCAAAAGTGACGTTGAGCAATATAGGGCAACTCCTGAGAGAGAGGAGAGGCAACGGAGGCATCCGAGAAGGTGCTCGCGAGATAGGAATCAGTCCGGCGACGCTATCGAGGGTGGAGAACGGCAAGCTCCCTGATCTGGAGACGTTCTCCAAGGTCTGCAGGTGGCTGAAGATAGACCCCGGCGAGATCCTAGGCGTCAAGGGCAAGGTTACTGGCCCTGCCTCGTCACAGGATAGAATCGTTTCCGCACATCTGCGGGCCGATAAGACTCAAAGCCCGGAAGCTGCCCAGGCGCTGGCAGAGATGATTTTAGCGGCGCAGCGCATGATTTCAGAGAGCCGCGGAGTGTAGTGGGAAGTTGAGATGTTGGAAAGAGGCTTCAAGACCTGGTGCGAAAACGTATCCCTGCAGATACGCAAAGAGCTTGGAATAGGTAGGGCAAATCCTCTGCCTGCGGAGTCCCTGGCTAAGCACCTCGGCGTCTTGCTGTGGAAACCCATCGACATCCGGGGGCTTTCACCGCAGGCGCGGGCAGTGCTGCTGAGAAAGGAGAGAAATTCCTGGTCGGCGGTCACCGTGTCCTTTGCCGGAGTCGATGCCATAATCTACAACTCGTCTCATTCCCAGGCGCGGCAATCCAGCGACATCATGCATGAGTTGTCGCACATCCTCATCGGCCACGAGCCGGGCAAGATATTCCTCTCGCAGAACGGCCAGATTATGCTGAGGACCTACGACCAGACCCAGGAAGAAGAGGCATCGTGTCTGGCCAACGCCCTGCTGCTGCCCCGAGAGGCTCTGCTTACGATAAAGCGTTCCGGGATGAGCGAGGCCAAGGCCTGCGAAGTCTATGGTGTGAGCCGGAAGCTGCTGACTTTTCGGATGAATATCAGCGGGGTGAACCGGCAGGTCAGGCGGGTCCTGGCTTCCAGTTTGACATGAATTGAGTAGCGGGAGTTCGTGTTATGGTGGTCAGTAGTTGACTGTTTCTTAGCCAGCTGCTATCATTCGCCTCGCTACATTTTTATATCGAATTCTGTACGTTTACTAAGCGATATGTAATACGATGACTCATTATACATTCAAGACTCCTAGACATTATAAGAAATCTCTAGTTGCCTATCTCGATATCATTGGTTTTAAGAAAAAGATCGAGAAGTCTTCCAAATCTGCTGAAGAAGCCGACGCTATCTATCAAATACTACGGACCCACCATCGTACGACACAAATAATCAACAAAGGCAAGGATGCACCATATATTGAACTAACCAAACTTAAAGCAACCTCATTTTCAGACAATATTGTCATAAGTCTGCCAATAATGAACGACAAAACATTCCGTTCGTTCATTCACTTGGTTACATACTTTCAGTGGGATACTACAGACTTCAATTCATTTCTGCGCGGAGCAATCGTGTTCGGTCGTATTTGCCACACAAAAGAAGTCGTTTTTGGTCCAGCTATGGTTCACGCTTATGAACTAGAACGAAAAGTGTCAAAGTGGCCACGAGTAATAGTAGACCAGGAACTAATCGACCTCTTGTCTGAGGAGACTAGACAATTTGCCTTTGATTACGTTCTTTTAAGGGATGAAACCGGATTATTATTTGTCGACTACTTAAGGTATATATACTTAACCAAATTAGCTGAGGAAACTGATGGAACCAACAAAGTTCCTTCGTACCTAACAGAAGAGTTCGTCTTTAGGCAGCACAGGCAATCCATAGAGTTGGCCCTCAACGAACCGCGATTAGTTTCTCGTGTTCTATTCGCCTTCTACAAATTGTCAACCTATCATAATGATTGCATTGACAGGATTTGTCGCGAATTTCAAATTGACGGATATTATCCTACCTTAGATGAAGAATCAAAGAAAAGGCATATTGACATTCTTCAGAGTGAAAAGATTAACCTGAATGACGCTTTTTGGCGATACCATAAGTTCTTACAACGACACATGCCAAAAACACCAGAGGTAATTAATCCATAGGTTTCTTAATATTCTAAGCTAGTTGTAATACTTTTGCTCAGCAACTTCTGCGAAAGGGCACACCTTCGGCATCAAGCACCGTGCCGAAGGTGCTTAGGGGTAAAGCCCATTTTTGAGTGTAATAATCTGGTATTGCATAAGAGTGTACAGAACCAACGCCAATCACAACCGGCGTTTCCGACCCCCTTTTAGTAGGGTAAGAATCAAACCCAAGCTGCGCAAATAAAAAAGGCAGGACGTGTCCACTGGACACGTCCTGCCTTTTAGTCTCATTGGTAGCGGGAGTTGGCAATATATCGGTTAGGCAAATAGAAATCCACTAGAATTCCACGGAACATTTAATAACTATTTAACTTTTTCATATCGGATTTTATGACTTTTTAATGCTCCGACTGATAAACTAACCTATACCATCATAGCTCGGTAACTCCGCAACAGACAGTACACAATATTTATCGCAAATGGGTTGCTCGAGGTGCCGCACTCTGGCTCTGTACCAAAGGTTGCCTGCGGGTAAAACGGTCATCTTGAAGTGGCGTCTGGGGTTCAGAAAGGCCAAGGACTGCGCAGCAGTGTGGAGGCGGAGAAGGGGGTGGATGCTTAGTACCCGGTGCTCGCCCAGGCGTCAGTTTTTATTTTTGGCAGCATTGCGTGAGAAAACGGTCGAACCTCTTTGAATGGGGATACATATGGATAAAAATGGAGGAGGAGATGTGAGCCAATAGTGTCGTGCGGAGGTATCATGCAAAGAAAATACAAAAATTCATTTTCAAAGGAGATTCAATGTTAAAGAAAACGCTGTTTCCAGCCTTAGTTCTGCTTCTCATGCTCTCGGTTTCATTTGGGCTCGTACCGAGCACAGCTGAGGCAGTGATAACCCAGACGGCCCAGACGCCGCTTGCGGGCAGTGCCATCCCGCAGTTTGTGAGCCCATTACCTGACCTTCACACCATAGTTGCAGGCGCGGGGCAAATTGAGCTGCATATGACAGAGTTCAAATCCAACGTGCTTCCAACGGGGACAGCTCTGCCAGGGGGCGCCGCGTACACCGGCACATGGGTATGGGGCTACCTCGACCCTGGTCAGGTCGCCAGCTTAGACAATGCCAATGCCGCGGTCAACCCCTCTTACATCGGGCCCGTGATCGTGGCTACCCGCGGCAATCCGACGCAGATCAAGTTCGTAAACGATCTGGGCAACAGTTCAACGACGAACGTTCTCGCTTACAAGAATTCCACCGACCAGACTCTACACTGGGCTGACCCGCTCAATGACGGAATGAACATGGGCGCTCACGCTGTGGTGCCGGGAACGCCGGCATCAGCCCCGTACAATCAGAACTATGACGGCCCCATTCCAGCCGTTGTTCACCTGCATGGCGGCGAGAACCCGGCCGCTATCGATGGCGGCCCCGACCAGTGGTTCACCAGCGATGGCACCTTGCATGGTTCTGCCTTCTATACAAAGGACGCCTCTTCCAGCAATTATGATATCTACCGCTACCCTAATACTCAGCAGGCAGCGCCTCTGTGGTTCCACGACCATACCCTGGGCGCTACCCGACTGAACGTCTATGCGGGTCTGGCAGGAGCCTATCTACTCACTGACCCGCCTAATGACCCGACTAACCTGCCGGAGCTAGTGCCGCTAGTAATCCAGGACCGCATGTTCGATACCAACGGGCAACTCTTTTTCCCTTCTGACACGCTGGGTGGAATACAGTACAGCCCCAATCCCGAGCATCCGTACTGGGTGCCTGAGTTTGTCGGAGACACTATCGTTGTCAACGGCAAGGCTTGGCCGTACAAGGCAGTCGATCCCAAGCCTTACACGTTCCTGTTCCTCAACGGCTCCAACGCACGCACCTATGAGTTCTCAATGCCATCGGGCGTGCCGATGTGGATAGTCGCCACTGACGGAGGCTACCTGGATGCGCCTGTCGCTGTCAAATCATTTGTCATGCAGCCAGGCGAACGTTACGAGGTAGTTATGGACTTCTCAGCTTTTGCGGGGAAGACTCTAATCCTCAGCAATAGCGCGAGAACGCCTTATCCGAAGGGAGCACCGCCTCAGGGTTCGACTGTCGGCAGAATTCTGCAGTTCCGTGTGAGCAAAACGGCTGCTGGGACTCCCTTTAATCCAGCTATAGCTCTGCGTACGGGAACCAATGCCATAGTCCGCCTGGCCAATCCCGTCACCGGAGCTATAGGCGCTGGCGTGACGGTCAACAAGACACGGGCAGTCACGCTCAATGAACACCTTACAATGCCTGTGACTGCAACTAACCCGGTGACCGGAGCGTTGACGAAATTCCCGGGTGGCCCTACTGAGATACTAGTGAATAACACTTTGTGGGACGGCTATAGGATAGATCTGACAGGAAATAGGATCCCGATTCCCAACTACACACCGGACGGCATAGGCAACTATCTCAGCGAAGTGCCCACCGAGGGTGAAACAGAGGTATGGGAGATAATCAACCTGACCATGGATGCTCATCCCATTCATCTGCACCTGGTGCAGTTCCAAATAATGAACCGGCAGGCCTTCAATGTCAGTAACTATATGAAGGCCTACGGAGCTCTCTTCCCGGCAAACCTGTATCAGATTGACCCGGCTACTCTTCTGCCCTATGCCGGCGGTGTGCCAATTGCCGGCTACGGCCCGCCGCTGGACTACAACCCCTCTGTTGCATCAGGTCAGAAGTACGGCGGAAACCCGGACGTTACGCTATACCTGCAAGGCAAGGTCCAGCCCCCAGCAGCTTATGAGTCTGGTTGGAAGGATACCATCATTGCACTCCCGGGTATGGTGACACGAATTGTGGTGCGCTGGGCTCCGCAGGGCCTTGCTGCGAACAGCCCCGTTGCCAGCAACTTCTTCCCCTTCGTGCCGAATACTAATGGCTTTGACTATGTCTGGCACTGTCACATTATTGACCACGAGGACAATGAGATGATGCGGCCGGACCAGGTCACGCCAAACGAAAATGCGCAAAGGACATACATAATGGGTGTCGATTACTAGGATAACCGACCAACTATGAAGGGGGCCGCCTCCGGCGGCCCCCTTCGTTTTTTTCTTCTCCAAATGGCCACAGATTAGTACAGCTCAGGTTCGTTAGAGTAATCAGAGTGATTTGTGGCCTTCGGGTTATAAATATTAATTGTTGTGGTGTTTTGGGGCGACATTTATAATGGAGTCAAACTGTTGGGGAGGGCTAAGATGCAGGAGAAACTGGGGGTCAAGGTGGGCAAAGGCAAGGTTAATGGTGAAGTGCTCAAGCTTTACACCGAGACTGTGGGGCCAACCGTTCTTCCGAGGTTGGTGCGGGGCATCATGAAGGGTGTATTTGAGCTTGATGAGGAAGCTCGAAATAAGGTATTTGAAGAGATGGGCAAGGCTTGCTATGAGGGGTTCAAGGAGTTCGTGGGGACGCCTCCCACCAATATGGATATCGAGAGCGCATGCAAATGGCTGGATAGCACGGTGCCGCATAAGAGGCGCTTCGAGATGGCAGGCGACACCCTGCACTGGGATGCGGATGTGAAAAAGACCTACGGTGGATGCATGTGCATTCTGGTCCGGCTGGGCATCATTGAACCAAGGCCTGAACTATGCATTTGCTCTACCAACTATAACAAAACTGCGCTCGAGCAGATGACCGGCAGGCGAGTGGAGGGGGAGCTGGTGGAAAGCCTGAATAGCGGCGCGCGGAGTTGCGTTTACAGATACCACTTTCAGCCAACTGCTTACAGTTCGCAGCGCGGCACCTCGACCAAGAAGGACCATCAGATGACTGTGACTGGCAAAACGAGAAAACACCGTCGCTGATGAACCGACTGCGAGGGACAGTGAATCGAGTTAAAGAGCAGGAACATGGCTAAACTATTACCCGGAGAGCGCATTTCCTATCATGAAGCAGGACACGCTGTAGCTGCATTCGTGCTGAGAATGCGTTTCACCCATCTTTCCATCATCCCGGACGAGGACTCGATAGGCCACACTATGACATCTAAACTCCGAGACTTTCAACCTGATATGGCGCGTTCCAGGACCGGACGCGACCGATATGAGAGATATGCCATGGTGTCCCTCGCTGGCCTGGTAGCGGAGCGCTTTAGAACAGGGCGAGTGAGGTACAGGACCAATCACCCTGACGTGGTCCAGGCTTTTGAACTTTGCAGCAATACGTGCGGCAGCGATGAGGAAACGGGAGCTTGCATAAACTGGCTTTGGGAGCGCACCAAGAACCTTATGAAGTCCGGGCGTGAATGGACTGCTGTGAAGGCTCTGGCGAAGCAACTGAGGGTACGAAGTTATATCGGTGAGAGAGAAGCCCGCCGGATAATCAAGCAAGCCGTCAGCGATTGGAGCAAACGGGAACGAGGGAAAAGGAGAAGCATTAAGGTGGCACAGTAGGCTGGGCCAGCAAGAGGTAGGAGTGACAGAACTGACCTGCAACGGGTAGCGGGAGGGAGTACAGTTAAATCAGACCACACAGCTCTTGTGGTACAATTAGGGCCTGGTCAGAGCCGGACGGGTCTATACGGTCAACCAGTCGATGTATATTTGCACGGAGTGAAGATAAAGTGATAGAGTTACGAGATTTTCAAAGGTCCAAGGTTTACAGATGGGAGAGAAAAAATTTCTCAAAATCGAGAGTCCTTGCAGAAGCGCAGTGCGAAAGGACAATAAAGAAAATATGTGCACTTCACAAAATGCCAGAAGAGTTGATACCGGAAATAGCCTTCTCAAATAATGGATACCTATATCCTGGATTCGATTTTGGGGCAAATAAAATATCAATCAACAAAGGACAGAATAATCTGTGGTTATGTTGTCATGAGTCAATACATGCAGTTTTATATATGTATTACGGATTGTCACGATGCTGGCATGGAGAAGAATTCGTATTCCTGATGGCAGAGACAATGTCAAAACTGGAGAAAAGACCGAGAACGGAGCTAATAGAATCAGCAAATAAAATGGGAATCAAATATAAAGAGCCTGACTTTCTTAATAGAATATACAGAAAGCGCAGACCTGCCAAAGATAACACATATGTGCAAATTCGTACTCGGTGAGTCAAGAGTAAACGACTTTATGGAAATCGCCACCCTGACATAACAGTCCTGGTGGCGATTTTAGCTTCGAAAACTGGTAGCGGGAGTTGGATTCGAACCAACGGCCTTCGGGTTATGAGCCCGACGAGCTTCCACTGCTCCATCCCGCGT
>Ga0315279_10006978_pt1 | contig 14093 bp, 13 predicted proteins | sample YL17G06_20_MG_FD_203694 | JGI IMG/M metagenome (GOLD analysis project Ga0315279, IMG submission 203694) | Sediment microbial communities from Yellowstone Lake, YNP, Wyoming, USA - YL17G06_20 | ecosystem: Environmental > Aquatic > Freshwater > Lake > Sediment | place: USA: Wyoming | collected... | reverse complement strand
GAGTAGACGTAGATGCGGCGAGAAAGCTGATCAACCGAAACACTGTCCTCATCGGCGCATCAGCCCCTTCCTATCCGCACGGCATGGTTGACCCTATACCGGAGTTGGCCGCTCTTGCGCAGGAAAAAAACCTTCCGCTTCATGTGGACTCCTGTCTGGGGGGGTTCTTACTCCCCTTTGTGGAGAAACTAGGCTATCCCGTTACCCCATTCGATTTTCGAGTCCCGGGAGTCACATCCATTTCTGCCGATGTCCACAAGTACGGCTTCGCGGCCAAAGGCGCATCTGTGATTCTCTATAGAGACATGCGGACCTTAAGACACCAGTTCTTCGTTTACGAGAATTGGCCGGGCGGGATCTTTATATCGCCTGCGCTTCTGGGTACGAGGCCCGGCGGGGCGATTGCGGCGGCCTGGGCTTCTATGATGGCTATCGGAGAAGGTGGCTACATCGATATCGCCAAGCGCATCATGGACATAACGCGAAGACTTATTGACGGTATTGACGCGATCCCTGAGCTTTATGTATTGGGCGATCCTCCCATGAGCGTATTCGCGTATACTTCGCGTTCTAGAGACGTAAACATCTACGCAGTCGCTGATCAGATGGAGAAGAAAGGTTGGCACATTGACCGATTGCACCGGCCGGAAGCCCTTCACGCCATAGTCATGCCTGCCCACGAGAACATATCGGAACAATACCTGCAAGATCTGCGTGAGTCCGTGGACTTTGTGAAAAAGAATCCCGAGCTGGCCACAAAAGGTGGAGCTGCCATGTACGGCATGATCGCTCAAGTTCCGCTGCGGGGCATGGTCAAGAGCAACGTTTTGAAGATGATGGAAGATATTTATGGGCCGGAAGCCAAGTTGCCCGAATTTGACGAGTCTGAGGAAGAGCCGACAGACCTTGCAACCAAGCTCGCCTTGGGATTCTTGAAAATAAAAAACCGTTTCCGCAAATAGATGGAAACGGCAAAACCAGTGGAGGCGGCGACCGGATTCGAACCGGTGATGGAGGTTTTGCAGTATGCTTGGCTTGCTTATTGAAGGTTTTTCAAGGTTGGCCATAATCGCGGATAGTGGCTTAACCATACGACAAATAACGCTTCATGAGTTTTGACGGTTTTTCATGGTTTGGCATGAGCGTGTGACGTATGTGTGACGTGAGAAGCGGGGTATCAAAACACCAGGTCGACTTTCCATTTGCCGTTTTCCTTGACCATCTCCGCAGTCAGTATCGAGTCTCCGCTTTTATACTTCAATATCGCCCTATCGCCTTCTATCTCACAACCCGTGACAGGTGCTCCGTTCACAATATAGTTTCTTATCTGACTAAAGAAGCCATTAATAAATATGTCATAGGTCTGCCCTCTTAATGGATCGTTATAGACTCTCGGGTTTTTCTCTTGTACTAGTTCCGTTACCTCGTTCCACATATTATCGTAGTTTTTAGATTGAACATCTTTGACGAACTTATTCCAGGCTTCAACCGGCCCCGGTGTTCCGCATCCCACCAGAGTTAATAGCAGGGAAGTCAACAACGCCAACTTGATTATTGAGATAGCCGCTCTTTTCATGTCCCCTCCCCTTTCGCCGGTCATCTATCAGTCACCCTCATAACGTGTGACTTGAATCGTTGGGACAAATTGCTTCTTGTGCCTTTCCCTCTCCCACGAGTCGATAAGGTTTTGGCCCGGAAGGACAGGTATGAAGTTTCATCAGATAATGTGCTTGAACAAGGGCCTCAACGCTATTGGGGTTCTTTCCAGTGTCTGCTACATATGCGGTGATCGCCCCGTCGATTGTGCGCAAGTTAGCTTGACAGGTCCTACGCCGGGCGGTCTCTCTAGCGCTATTCATCAACGGAATAGTTATCAGAAAGTGCCCTAGTAGAAATATTGCCACTACTACACCAGCAATAATAATTCCTATTATTAGGGGCCTATTTGATTTCTCCGGCTTTGTTGCAGGATATACAGGTGCCCGTGCCACCCGAGGTTGTACGACCTGCCCGGGCTTACTTTCTGACTCTTGCGAGGGTAACAATAGAATATCGTTGTCGCTGAGCTGGAATCGCTTTCCCATCTCTTTTGAATGAATAACATATTTGTATTCCGGTCTCTGATTGTTTTCTGCGATTTGTTCTACAGTGACTTGCTCTCCCTTTTTGAACGCAACCAAGCCGCTTACGGTAATGTCATGGGTAATAAGAACTACCGTCCCAGGTTGGATTTCCACCGTTGCCACCTATCTATCCCCGCAAAGGAATTACATCGCGATTCTACCACAGACCGAGGACTCTGATTCCCCGAAACAGGAGAAGGGCAAGAAGGGGCTCAGGAGAATGCACGCGAAGCGCATGACAAGGCCGAGCGGGAAGTATACGAACGCCTAGCCATCATTCTTTTCCGGGCGAGGCAGAAGGAACATGAAGATGCTCCCAGGCAAACCGGCTAACAAGCAAGAAGCCGAATCACAAGGAGGCACCCATATCGGGGGCTTCTCTTTTATCCGTATACGTTAGAATTATCAAAGAGGAGGAAACTCTATTCTACAAAGGCGGCGGAGGGGAATCCAGATGAGCAGTTTCAAGAAATACGTGAGCGACCTGAATGCCGAGAAGCCGGAGATCCGCCAGAATGCGGCACGAGTTCTAGGTATAACAGCAGACCCACGGGCGGTGGAGCCGCTCATTAACGCACTGGAGGATTCGGTCTGGTTTGTCCGCTTATATGTGGTCATGTCTCTCGGGATATTAGCAGACCCACGGGCATTGGGACCTCTTGTTAAAGAATTGAAGGACGATAACGGGAACGTCCGCTGGGCCGCAGCAAGCGCACTCGGGAACTTCGGGGGAATGGCAGTGGAGCCTCTCAGCAACGCTTTGAATCACGAAGACGATTTTGTGCGCAGGTATGCCGCAGAGGCTCTGGGGGAGATAAGAGACCCAAGGGCGTTCGAGCCACTCAAACGCGCCTTAGAAGATAAGGACTGGGACGTCCACAAGCAAGCTGAACTAGCATTGGAGAAGCTTGGTAAACCAAATGCTTCAGAGGATAAAGACGCGGGGTCACTTGGCAGGAATCATCAGCAAATCGGAGGCATGATCGGTTACTACGGGTTTACCGATTGGTGGTTAGGTTCTTTCACCGAGAAAGAGCGTGCCCACATCGAGGAGGTTCATTGTCCTGTTGGCGCCAGTGTTGGTGGTGAACAACAAGAATCCATGTTGACAGAGGGTGAAATAAGGTTCACATCAGGGTCGGCAACAAATTTTCTTTACGCTTTAGCTACTTGGTTTAACAAACCAGAGGATAGATACATAGCCCTTTGCATTCTGGAACATGCTGAAGAGACAATGGGTTCTTTGAGCGACCTAGCTCTAGAGGAAGGCGAAGGGTCTCGGGGCAGAAACGACAAAGGCACAAGCATTCTTGACGCTCACTTCATGTATCTTGGGATGATAAGGACACACTACAAGGACAGGGATAATATACCTGGAGCTTTGGAAAAGGCTATTCAAGCATGCGAGAAACAAATAGCAATAGCACCGCAAGCTGCCCGTGCTTTCAAGGTGGAGCCTGGGTTTACCAACATACCCGGGCACACTGGTTACCAGCAGCTAGCTATAATTCGAGACAAGCAAGGTGATTATGTGGCTGCTATTCAGTTATGCGAAGAAGCAAAAGCCCAGGGGTGGGCCGGTGATTGGGATAAGAGAATCGCCAGATACAATAAGAAGGCGGTCACTTAACGGTCAAGCATTACCTTCGGTTATAACCCTGTGTAAACTTGTTACGCGTTACCCCCGTAGATTAAGCGGTCAAGGTATGCCTCAATGCTTGTCGTGCGTTAGACGCGCTCTCAGTGATTCACCTCCCCCATCAGCTCTACCAGGTGCAGGATCGCCGCCGTGCTATAATGTAGACGCTCTGTGAAGGCGAAAGTCTTCACGGCGGTATTACCAAAGAAGGGTCGGGTCCCCACCTGGCCCTTCACCTATTTGGGGAACGATATGCCGGGTAAGATCTCGTGTTATGATAGCGAGAGATGAACGGCAACAGCGGATGGGGCGTGATGCGGCATGAGAAAGTCAATACTATTTCTTTTGCTCTTGGCAGTTATCCTTTCATTGATAGTCGGCTGTGGCGGTAAAGATGTTTCTGGCAAGTATGTTTCGAGCAACGGAAACGGACTTACACTTGAACTTACACCCGAAGGAAAGGCTTACTGGACCTGGACGGCCGAGGAATCTGGTTTGCCCGATCCGATAGAAATAAAAGAAGTCTACAAGGTGGCAGGAAACACTGTGAAGACATTTGAAGAGGGCAAGGAAAAGGACGCAACTATATTAGAAATCAGAAATGAAGACCTGATAGAAACCGAAAATGATTTAAGGTTTGTTAAACAAGAGAAGTCTTCCGAGGGGTTGAACAAAGGAATTGAAGAGTCAAACATCACACAAGCGCAGAAGAGGACGTGCCAAGCTAACCTTCGGACAATCGACGGGGCGATGGCTGCATATAATGCTGATACTGGAAAGAATCCTGATAGCGTTGAGACTCTAGTTCAAGCAGGGTATCTGAAAAAAGTTCCGACCTGTCCTAGCGGTAGTCTTCCCTATGAACTTCGAGGCGACCCGCTGGAAGCATTTTGTCCCAACGATCCAAGTCACACGTTATAAGGTAACTGGCAGGTGTCCTTAACCGAGTAGGACATTTTTCTGGGAGCGGCGGGGGGGGCTGATGCGGATATAGCCAACGGCGGTTTTCATTCGGGGGCAGTTTGGGTTAAGTCAGCACCACAGAACCTGCACTTAATGGCGGCGGTCTTAATCGTCTCTGCACAATAAGGGCAAGTTTTGTGTTCATGACTGTGGGCAATCCCGCGATTGAATACGCCCCTGAGAGTGTTTATACCACCCGAGAAATAGATGGTGTTCACGCCTTCCGTGTACTTATACTTAATCTGTATTGAGCCACGGTTGCCTCCAACAATGTTTTTCGGCAAATCATCGGAAAGATTTCGACGTGTTATGAAGTTTTTGCTCTCGATGCTCCCGAAAGGGACCTCGAATGCGTAGAGGCCATTCATTTCAGCAAAGCATAGACCGGTTTCCGACAAGAAAAGTCTACCTTTATCAAACTGGCCGTTCGTATTCAGATAATCGCAATTTATCTGTTCACGGCCACGCGGTGCAGAAGTACTGCCGCCCTCGGTTTTAGTGACTCCAATTGCTATTAGGAGCCCAATCACCCCTAAAAGCAAACCCACGAAGAAAAAGGAAACCGGGTCCCGGTCCTTGCTCTTGGCGATGTACGCACTTGCTATGCCACAAATAACCAATAAAAGCCCGATGCCTAAATATATTGGGGTGTAATTAAATGTACCGTCCATGACCCGTCTCCCCTTTCATTCTTTTGCTTCCTTCCCCGAGTTCGAACCACAGCAACGACAATTGATTGCTTCTGCCTGAATCAACTCGGCGCAGTAAGGACATTTCTTAATTACTTTTTGGTTATTTTCCATGCGACTTCCCTAAAACGATTCCACACACAGTTACGGTTTGCTTGTCCCCTTGAACTTAAGTCGCCAAAAAGATGATGCCTGGGTAAAAGCATCGATCTGTTCACCATTGACACTATTAATGTATGCCACGGCTCCTACTCCAGGAACAAGCCAAGCGTATTGTATATAGGTGGTTTCCGTACCGTCGCTGTCCTTCTCGTGTGATTTGTATTGAAGAAGATAGCACTTTGAGTAATTACCTTGGGGAACCTTTATGCTATTTCTCGATATCACCTTACAGGTTACCTCGAGTCTCCCGGTACCGCTCCCTAAACCTGAATACGTAATATCGTTCACCGATTCCCACGTGTCGCCAACCTTAAATGGAAACTTGTAGTCAAGTAATGGTGGATTGTATTTTGTTATGTAGGATACCTCCGAGAGAAGAGTTTTGTTTGCGTCTCCCAGAACCTGGTAAGTATCGCTGTCCTTCTTTATATAGATGGTATCGACACCATTTCCGTAGTCGTATTTCCTTGCTGAGTTTGCACCTGGAAAGTCAGAGGCTTGAGGTGTTTCATTCGGGGCTAAATATGTATACACAATCTCGCCCTCGGTCGGTCCCGCGCTGAAATCCCAGGGGCCTTGCAAGTTGAGACTTACCGGGAACCGCTGTGGGCTCTCACCAGGGTTCGTCTGTTTCTCGGCGTAATAGACAAGCTTTAGCCCAGGGTCAAGGGGGTAGTCCTTGGCTGTGAATTCGTAGGGCTCATAAACTAAGGATTTGAGTTCAACGTTCTTAATAAGGTTGGTTGTTTTTAGGTCAGAACCTAATTGAGCCCCCTTGCTACCTGTCACGTTCAAATGAAAGGTCTTTTTCTCACTACCCTTCGCGGTCTTTATGCTAAGGTCGAGTGTAATTTCACCGTCCTTCGGGGCATCTGATTTCCCGGTTAGCTTATATACATTTCCGTTCTTAGTAATGGTTAGGTCGTATACTCTTGCCCCATTCGCAGATCTCGAACCTAGAACTACCCTGTTTGGATAACCGCAGCCTGATGAAGTTAATAGAGCAACTACAAGAATAAATGCAAATAGCGTAATGATAAAATTACTCTGTCGTTTCAGCACAGCTATTACGCCTCCCAGACTAGTTACCGCTCAGTTGCCAACGCCGACATTTTACCACGAATTGTGTGGCGTTTCCGTGGACCCCCGGCTTCCCGGACGTACTTTTGTTGGATTAGTTTTCTAGCGAGGGGTCGAGCCCAGGTTAGGCCAGCTTGTCAATGAGTCTTCTTGGATCGGGGATCCCCAGAGCCTCTTCAGACCCGCTCTAGGACGCATTAGAGACGCTATAATCGACGCATAGGGCTTGAACCTATACAGGTATCAGAATACCCCCGTCAAGTGACTCTTTATAGCGCCTCTCGATATTTCCACTTCCTGCCATTCCGGGATTGAGCGTGTAGAACATATGTAGAACAAGCAACGCAAGCGAATATGCTTGGATTCCTTGAAGCCGCATAAACCAGTGGAGGCGGCGACCGGATTCGAACCGGTGATGGAGGTTTTGCAGACCTCTGCCTTACCACTTGGCTACGCCGCCGGTGGCAATATTCTACTATAAACGTACGCTTGGAAAAGGAATGGAGCGGGAGACCGGGCTCGAACCGGCGACCTCGACCTTGGCAAGGTCGCGCTCTACCAACTGAGCTACTCCCGCTACAACGTGATTCTAAGAAAGAGCATTTTTTGTGTCAAACGGCTAGGGCTTGTTCAATTCGCCCGTAAACTCTCGGTAGAAGCAGCTCTTCTCCCCGGTGTGACAGGCGGCACCGGATTGCTCCACCTGCACGAGCAGCGTATCCGCGTCACAGTCGAACATTATCCTCTTGACCTTCTGTATGTTGCCGCTGGTCTCACCCTTCGGCCAGAGCTCCTGCCGGCTGCGGGAGAAGAACCACGTGCGCCCGGTATCGAGAGTCCTCCCGAGGGATTCCAGGTTCATGTATGCGAGCATGAGGACCTGCCCGGTGGTCTCTTCCTGCACTATTGCGGGGATCAGGCCCCTTTCGTCGTAAGCCAGGTCGTCGATACCTGTAATCTCCACCACGTCGTCGCTCATGTCACGAATCACCCCAAGTATATCCTTTTGACTTCCTCGTTCTCCAAAAGCTCGCTCGCCTCGCCCTCGAGGGCAACCTTTCCTGTCCGCATGACGTACCCGTAGTCCGCCGTCTCAAGGGCTATCTTGGCGTCCTGCTCGACCAGCAGTATCGTAAGCCCCTCCTCGTTCAGCTTCGCAAGGGTCTTGAAGATCGATTGTATTACCTTGGGTGCAAGTCCCATAGAAGGCTCGTCCAGGAGCAGCAGCCGCGGGTGTGACATAAGGGCCCGTCCTATAGCCAGCATCTGTTGCTCACCGCCGGAAAGGGTACCCGCCACCTGCCTCTTTCTCTCGGAGAGGACAGGGAACAGCTCGTACACCATCTCCCAGTCCTGCTTGCGCTCCTGCCTGTCGGTGCGCCGCCGTGAGTAGGATCCCAGCTGGAGGTTCTCCTCCACGGTCATCTCCATGAAAATCTGCCTGCCCTGTGGCACCTGCGAGATCCCCATCCGCACGATCCGGTCGGCGCGGACGTTGGTTATGTCCTTGTCCTCGTATATGACCAACCCGTGCCGTGCCCTGTTCAAGCCTGAGATCGTGTGCAGGAGCGTCGTCTTGCCGGCCCCGTTCGCGCCGATTATCGCCGTTATCGATCCGCGCTTCACCCTGATGGTGGCGTCTCGCAGCGACTGTATGTTTCCGTAGAAAGTCGACAGCTTCTCCGCCTTAAGCATTTCTATGAACCCTCTATTCCCAGGTATGCCTCTATGACCTTGGGGTCGTTTTGAACTTCAGCAGGCGTTCCCCGGGCTATTACCTCGCCGTAGTCCAGCACCACGACCTCATCTGAAATATCCATCACCAGCCCAATGTCGTGTTCTACGATGAGTATCGTAACACCGCTCTCCCGTACCTTGAGAAGGAGCGAAGACAGTTCACCGGTCTCGTAAGGGTTGAGTCCCGCCGCCGGCTCGTCCAGGAGCAGTATCTCGGGCTTGCTGGCCAGCGCACGCGCCATCTCGAGCATCCTCATCTGTCCGTACGGGAGGTTCGTGCCAAGTTCCGCGGCCCTTGTTCCCAGGCCCACGTCCTTGAGTACTTCGAACGCATGTTGACAGATGCGGCGTTCCTCAGAGAGTGCCCACGGCAGTAGCAGCCCGTTAGAGATGAAGCTCCGCTTCGTCCAGGAGTGGCATCCTACCATCGCGTTCTCGAGGGCCGTCATGCCCTCGAACAACTTTATTGTCTGGAAAGTCCGCGCCATTCCGAGCCCAGTAATACGGTGTGGCTTCATGCGGGTTATATCGATTCCTTTCAGGAATACTCGCCCGCTCGTCGACCTCTGGATGCCGGTCAGCACGTCGAACAGCGTCGTCTTACCAGCGCCGTTCGGGCCGATCACGGCTTTTATCTCGCCGCGAGGTACCGAGAATTCTACGTCCTGAAGTGCTGCTAGGCCCCCGAACATCTTTGTAATGTTATCGACTTCAAGGATGGTATCGCCAGCCACTATCCACCCCTGTACCCAATAGCGCGCAGCCTGTCCTTCACGCGGCCACCGCCTTTCTTCGAAAGCGTCCCTAGTCTTGAAAGGCCGAACGTTATGCCTTTTGGCAGGAACAGCATGAACAGGATGAGCAGCAGCCCGTACAGTACCACCGCGATGTTACCGGGGTCGGCGAGCCACGAAGGTCGGGTCGGGAACCACTGCGGAATCTGGAGCTCCAGTATCTTGGTAATGAACGTGAGTGCGATCGCCCCCATCATGCCGCCCCAGATGTTACCCATGCCGCCGATTACCACCATTGTGACGAAAAGGATCGAGTACCTCAAGTCGAACATGCTCGCCTCGATGCGGCCGCTGGAAAGCGCCCAGAGGCCGCCGCACAGACCGGCGAGAACGGCGCTTATGACGAATACCTTCACCTTGTAGTTCCTGGTATTAACCCCCATGGTGTCGGCCGCTATATCGCTCGAATGCAGGGCCCGCAGGCCCCTCCCTACTCGCGACCGGATGAGGTTTATCGTGAACAGCACAACGAGCAGGGCGATTGTCCAGATCAGCAGGTAGTACCCGGTCGACGACATAATCTTCGACTTCAACGTCAGCCCGAAAACGGAGAAGTTGGGGATCCCACCTATCCCCCCGTTCGATTGGTTAGATACCGAGTTCTGGGTCTTCAGCAGTTCGGTGAATATCAGGCCGAAGGCAAGCGTCGCCAGGGCGAGGTAGTGCCCCTTCAGCCTGAGTACCGGAATGCCAATGACGAGACCGATGATGCCGGCAAGCAGGCCTCCGAGTATCAGTGCAAACCAGGTTGGAAACCCGGTTATCTTGGTGCAGAGAAGGGCAGTGGTGTAAGCCCCGACACCGACGAACGCAGCGTGACCCAGCGATATCTGGCCGGCGTATCCGAACAAGACGTTGAGACCGATGACAACGATGGCGAATATCCCGGCCTCGATCATCGCGTCCATGATGAAGGTGGATACATAATCCGCCCATATGGGCACCGTGAGCAGGAATAGTGCTACGAACAGCAGAATCACGTAGTCGCTGTTGTCGCGCGCCAGGTGCTTCAGGCTTTTTCCTTTCTCGCTCTTGCTCGCTGTTGCCGGCGGATTCCCGCTTCCGGACGTCTTCATACGGACTTCCTTGCCTACACCGTCAGAATCTCAGTCTTTCCGATGATGCCCTGGGGCCTGAGCAGAAGCACTACGATTAGCACGGACAGCGCTATTATGTTCTGGTACTCGGGCTTAATGAACATCAGTACCACGAACTCGAGAACTCCTAGCGTAAGGCCTCCCACCACCGCTCCCATCACGTTACCGAGCCCGCCTAGCACTGCGGCCGAGAAGCCCTTGACGCCGAGCCACACCCCCTGGTCCCAGCCGACAAGCGTCTTGGGTGCAAACATCGCCCCTGCTGCAGCTCCAAGTGCGGCAGCCATCGTCCAGGCTATCAGTGAGCTCCTAGAAGGGCTCACACCCACGAGATTAGCGGCTTCCGGGTTCTCGGCGGCGGCCCGCATCCCCTTCCCGAGGAGCGTCCTGTTGAAGAAGAAGTAGACTGCGATTACCACGAGAAACGTGAACCCGAATACCCAGACGCTCTGGCGCTCTACGGTGGCCCCAAGGAAATGGAGAGGCGGGCCGTACGTGAACGGTTCCACCGGCAGTGCGTTTGCCCCCCACACCCACTTTATTATCCCCCGCAGGAAGATAGAGAACCCGATGGTCATGATTATCATCGTTATTATGCTGCTATCCTTCAGAGGGTGGATGGCCGCTCTTTCGAACAGAGCCCCGATTGATGCCACGACCAGTACCGCCAGGATAAACGCGAGCAGCATGGGGACCGACGCTCTCTGCGCAAATGTGAGGAAGAGCGCGCCGCCCAGCACGCTGAGTTCTCCCTGCGCGAAGTTGATCACCCGGGTGCTGGAGTAGATTATCGAAAGGCCCATAGCGATCAACGAATACTGGCAACCGTAGAACAGCCCCAGCAGAATGGTGTTGAAGCCAGCGGACTTCTTTATCGATAGCGCGAGTACCAGGACGAGAACCGCTATCGCAGCGAAGATTGCGATTGTTATTCTCTGGTCGCGGTCAAACTTTCGAAACAACTGGTTCCTTCCTAAACAAACAGGCTAGGCCTTGAAAGGCCTAGCCTGTGTTAAGCGATTATGCTTCTCTAGACTTATTGACAGGTACCTCTTAGTATTTGAGCCACTGCCACTGGCCGTTCACGACCTTGACCATTATAAGGTCGTCAGCATTGAGACCGTTGTGGTCTTTCGTACTGTAGTTAAAGACCCCGTCGACTGCTGCGAAGTCTTTCGTGTTCTCGATCTCGTCACGGAGCTTAGACCTGTCCTCGCCGGACTTCTTCAGCGCGTTTGCTATGATGACGCCCGCGTCCCAACCGTGGCCAGCGAAGGTGTTGGGCTCGGAGCCGTACTCGGTCTTGAAGTCCGCGCGGAACTCGTCGACTACTTTCCTCCACTCGGTTCCCTCAGCAATCGACTCTGGGATTGCCATCCTGCCGGCCGGGAAAACGACACCGTTTGCCGCATCTCCCGCCTGTTCCACGAAAGTCATGTTGGCAATACCGTGCGAGCCAACGAACGGGATCGTCATGCCCATCTGCTTCATGTTCTTTGCAATGGCGGACGGTGCGGGGTTCGTACCCCAGACTATCAGAGCTTGAGCGTCCGTCCCCTTGACGTTGTTGAGCTGCGGGGTCATGTCGGTCGCCTTCGTCTCGTAGCTCTGGTCCGACACTACCGTTATGCCCTCTTTAGGAAGCTCCGCGTTGAGGACCTCGTTCCCACTGCTCCCGAACGGGTTTGAATCGTACAGTATGGCGACCTTCTTGACCTTGAGGCCGCTCGCCAGATAATCGACTACCTTCTCGACGGCCATGGCATCTGTGGGCGGTGTGCGGAAGACCCACTTGTTAGGCGGACCACCGGCAGTCGGCGTAGTTACCTTGATGCCGGCCGCGCACGCCACCAGTGGGACATTAGCCTGCTGGGCAATATCCACCATGGGCATGGTGGTTCCGGTTCCGCTGCTGCCTATGACGGCCAGCACGTTCTGAGACTTGACAAGGTCCGTCATAGCAGAACTGGCCTTGGTCGGGTCTGAAGCGTCGTCCAGTATTATGAACTTGATCGGACGGCCGTTTATGCCTCCATTCTCGTTGAGCTGCTTTTCGTACAGAGTGAGGGCCTGCTGTTCGGGCGTACCCAGTGGGCCGTTGGGACCGGTCGTCGAAATTACAACGCCAACCTTGTACTCTGCGCCAGATGCCTTCTTTGGTGCGCACCCGGCGGAGAGAAGCAGGCTGGCCGTCGTCACCACCATGACGACTATGAGCAGTTTGAATCCGCGCTTTTTCCAGAACATGGTACCCCCCCTGTTTCTGCTCTCCTGTCATTGCCGAAAACTGGACACTTATTTAATCATAATGGTCAGTTGTTGTCTATATTTAGCCAACCGGGCGGATTTCGATGGGAGCCAGTGACGTCTGAGCATGATTCGGCGCAATCTTAATCGGAAGTGCTACTCTACAGCCTCACTTTGATACCCCTGGACGCGAGGTATTCCTTGGCTTCATTGATGGAGTACTCGTTGTAGTGGAAGAGGCTCGCGATCAGCACGGCGTCACAGCCGGTCTGTTCTATTGCCTCGGCCAGGTGCTGGAGGTTGCCGGCTCCGCCGCTCGCGATTACCGGGATGGAGACAATATCGCAGACCGCCTTCGTCAAAGGTATGTCGTAGCCGAGCTTTGTCCCGTCACGGTCCATGCTGGTGAGCATTATCTCGCCCGCCCCCAACGATTCTACCTTTGAAGCCCACTCCAGGACGTCTATCCCTGTGGGGTTTCTGCCACCGTGAGTATAGACCTCCCAGGCGCCGCTTCCCCTGCTCCGACCGTCTATTGCCACAACCACGCACTGGTTTCCGAACCTCTCGGCAGCTTTCGTGATAAGAGACGGGTCGCTCACCGCTGCTGTATTGATGGATACCTTGTCTGCCCCGGCCTTAAGTATGTTTCTGATGTCCTCGAGACTACCTATTCCTCCCCCTATTGTATAAGGGATGAAGACCCTCTCTCCCGTGCGGGCGGCAAGCTCAACCTTTGTGTCTCTACCTTCGTGTGAGGCGGTTATATCGAGGAAGACAAGCTCGTCAGCTCCTTCCCTGTCGTAGAAAGCAGCGAGCTCCACGGGGTCGCCCGCGTCCCGCAGGTTCACGAAGTGGATACCTTTGACGACCCTTCCCCCCTCGACATCAAGGCAGGGTATGATGCGTTTAGCCAGCATCAAGAGCCACCTTCTCCCTTTATTGCGAACAGCGCTTCAGCAAGAGTGAACTTGCCTTTGTACAGTGCCATTCCAATGATGACGCCCTCAACCCCCAACTCTTCCATCCTGTAGATTCGCAATATGTCATCGACCGTCCCTATCCCTCCCGAAGCAATGACCGGGATGGGCGCCTCGCGAGCGATCTCTTCGATCCCGTTGAAATTTGGCCCTTCGAGCGTGCCGTCCCTGACTACTTCCGTGTAGATGATTCTCCTCACGCCCATGACCGCCATCTTCTCGACAGCTATCGTCGGTGTTATCTCGCTCAGCCCGAGCCAACCCCCGGTCGCGATGCGCCCGTCTTTTACGTCAACGCTTACGACGAGACTGTCCCCGAGATCTTCTGCAAGCTCGAACAGCCAATCAGGGTCGTTAAACGCCCTCGTTCCAACCACGACCCTCTTTGCACCGGTCTCGACGTAGGCCAGGGCGTCATCCGTGCTCCTTATGCCGCCGCCTACCTGGACGGGTATGGAAAGCCGCGTGATTATTTTCGATATAACCTCACGGTTTACAGGGATTCCCCGGAATGCCCCGTCAAGGTCGACCACGTGCAATAACCCTGCCCCGTCGTCCTGCCACCTCATTGCGGCATCCATG
>Ga0315279_10006976_pt1 | contig 14097 bp, 12 predicted proteins | sample YL17G06_20_MG_FD_203694 | JGI IMG/M metagenome (GOLD analysis project Ga0315279, IMG submission 203694) | Sediment microbial communities from Yellowstone Lake, YNP, Wyoming, USA - YL17G06_20 | ecosystem: Environmental > Aquatic > Freshwater > Lake > Sediment | place: USA: Wyoming | collected... | reverse complement strand
TACACAGATCCTGATGGCAGACGTTATCGCCTTATAAGCATGATTGGCCCCGGTGGTGGTGCCAAAGGAAACCCCCACTATGAATGCATGTGTGTAACTCGTTACTGGCGATACTCTCAAGAGACTATGCAGAAACTTATTGCGGAGGGGATGGTTGTCCAAACAAAGCCCGGTACAGTTCCTCAACGCAAGCAATACTTAGATGCGGGTAAAGGGGTTGCGATTCAAACACTATGGGGCGATATTGAAGCACTAAGCCCATCTGCTCGTGAGCGTCTTGGCTATCCCACCCAGAAGCCGCTTGCGCTGCTTGACCGGATTATAAAAGCAAGCTCGAATCCCAACGATATTGTTCTTGATGCCTTTTGCGGTTGTGGCACTGCACTGGTCGCCGCCGAGAATCTTGCTCGTCAATGGATTGGTATTGATATTTCACCTACGGCGTGCCGGGTGATGGCCAAGCGTTTGCGCGATGTCTGCCATTTGAAAGAGGATGAAAAGCTCTGGCGGATTGGTCGCGGCTTTGTCGTTCGCGACCTGCCGTGGAGCGAGGAACAGCTTCGCAAAATCCCGCCCTTTGAATTTGAGAACTGGGCCGTTATCGCGCTGGGCGGTATTCCCAATAAGGCACAGGTCGGCGATATGGGTATAGATGGACGAATTTATCCGGTCTCGGCCACACCGAAGAAAAAAGAAAGTGAACTAGACTTTATGGATGTATGGTATCCCATTCAGGTCAAGCAGAAAGATAAGGTTGGCCGACCCGATATCGATGCCTTCGAGGCCGTTATGATGCGCGAAGACCGCACGAAAGGCTTCTTTGTTTCCTTCGATTTCTCATCCGATGCCATTAGCGAAATACAATCCTTCTTCAAGAAGACCGGCAAAAGCATAATAGGTCTTACTGTCAAAGACATTTTGGAAGAACAAATCGCCTACAAACTGGCGTAGAATTTGCAATCTCAATTGTAGCACAACGGAGTTTGGCAACTCATTCGATGTTGCTCAGTGCAGGTGCTCTGGATAAAACTTATAAAAACCGACTGTCGATCGCATTCTGATTTTATCTGTTAAGCAGCAGTCCTGTCGAAAAATTCTTGGAATTGTGGTCGGTATCTGTTAAAATGTAATCAAAGATTCTTTATCTGCTCTCAGTGTTTAACTGGAGATTAGTTTATGAAACTCAAGGTGATATTGGAAAAAAGTGATGAAGGGGGTTACACGGTATTTGTCCCCTCGTTGCCGGGTTGCATCAGCGAGGGCGATACACGTAAAGAAGCCCTGGATAACATAAAAGAAGCCATCAAGTTATATCTGGAACCGGTTCCGGACGATTCCGATTTCCAGCCTAGCGCAGAAATTGTTGAACTGGCTATATGACCAAAGTTCCCAGCTTAAACTACGATAAGGTGGTAAACGCACTGCGCCGTGCCGGCTGGGTCGTTGTTCGCCAGAGAGGTAGCCATATTCGCCTTCAAAAGCACACGCAAGAGAAAACACTAAAGCTGACTATTCCTGCCCATAGCCCAGTCAAGAGGTCAACGCTTTCCCACATCATAAAACAGGCGAATCTTACAGTTGAGGATTTTATACGCCTCGTCAGATAATTTGGATATTTTGAGTTCATCGTCCAAAAGAAAAACAGTTTAAGAGACACCGGGCGATTCTTTGACCTGTTTGTTGAACATTCGTAATTGTACATCAATCGCACCGAGTGCCCAGTCTACGTAGTGCAATTTGTGAGCAGGCCGGCGATGGGCCTCATTCATCAGACCCTGCTGGACGGTTTTAATGAACTCGCTTATAATCGACTCATCGATTTCCGTAGGCTCTGCGGCCCAGTTCTTCAATTCTTCATATTCGCGGCGCAGTTTTGCGTCGGCGTTTAATTGGTCCGCACTTAAATAGTCGCCCGGATTGTAGGCCAGTTGCAGACCCTTAAGGCACAAAATGAGAGGCTCATAGTTGGCCCTTTCTTCCAGGCGTATAAATTTGTATTGCTGAACCTGCGCGGTCGCCTGTGCCGGCACTTTTTCGGCAATCTCGTCGTCACCCATATACCATCTGCGTCTACTCGTCCTAGCAAAGACAAGCTCCTCGCCAGCTCCGTACTGTTTTATTTCATCGTAGCCCATTCTTGATATCCATAGTCTGCCGGTGCTTTTTCGTCTTAGGCCGCCGCCAAGTGCAAGCAGGCACTTCACGAAGCGCAACGGCAAGATTTTCTGTTTGCCGATTTGGTTTTTACGCAATTGAAAAGAAAGATGCAGACTGTGCGGCTGGACATCATAAAAAGCGATAATTTCGTGTATCAGATTATTAAGCAGCCACGGGTCTGAAGTCGCTGGGCGTGAAAGCTCGCCGGCGATGTTCAGTCTGCCGGGCGCCAGTTCCAAAAAACCGAGCCTGCGCGTCCGGTCGGTGGAACCGCTGTGGTCGTCAATATACCCGCCGAGTTTCCACGCCAGCACGTCCAGGCTGAAATCATGGAAATATCTAAAGTCGTCATACGCCGGGTCAACAGCATTCTGGGCGGTCCTTTGCGGCTCGACGGCTGCGGGACCGAGGTTGCTTAATTCCAGCTCGGCTCCCAGAGGCACAAGGCCCGGCTGGAGATTTGACCTTACCCAGGCAAGCACCGATTCAGCCACCCGGCTATCGAACATACTGTCAGCGGCGCGGACGGCATGTTTGACGTAATCGATAAGGTCATATTCGCGGTGCGGCATCGTCTTTAGAGAGCGTTCAATTAGCAGGTCGACAACCGGCCTATTGTCATTTATCATTCGCAGGGCCGCCAGCATACTAATTGAGCGTTTGAAGTACCTCTCCGAAGTAAGCATGTGTTCGATCTCAAAACGGAATCGAGTCTGAATCTTCTCGTCTAACTCGTTTAGCAAAACCTGCTTCACGACCAAGGCCAAATACTTTTCGATGAATGGCTGGGCCTGCGGGTCGTCGTACAAATGTTTTATGCTTGGCCGAGGTCGGTCCAGCTCGTGCTCAATATAGTAGTCGCTAACGGCGTCTCTACGGTAGTGAGCTATTACTAAGTCCCGCTCGGTGGTTGCGAGCAACTGCCTGTCCGCCCGCCGCTCCAGGTCGGCATCGGGGGTTTGCTCGCCGGGACGAGTTCGCTTCTCGATAAATTTTTCGATGCGTTTGCGCAGCCAAAGTTCATGTATCAAATTGACGTGAAATCTATCGCCGAAGTATTTCCTCATCGACTCGTGACTGACAAGATATGCCTGGGCTTGAACAAAACCGCCGGCGGTGTTAACCCGAACGGTATCTCTATCGTAGCGTTTTCCTTCGTACCTATCGATTTCGGCCATCGCTGTGGCTGGCACATCGTGGATTACAAGTCCTTCGATTCTGGATGGTGGACTTTCGACGGCGTAAAAATACACGTTGTCGGGGCTGACCTTTCGGTAGCTCGGCAGAAAGGCGGGTTCAGCCAGAAGACGGTCTTTACCGGCTCGTGAACGTTCCTGGGTGAAACCTAAGCCGCTGACCGATTTGAATATCTGAGGGTCAAGTAGTGAGCCGTAGATGAACAGATTGACCTTCGCTTCGTCCATAAAATGTCACCTACCCGCCCCCAATCTGGTCGGGGGCAACTATTGGTGGTTGTTTTGGACTTCCTTTTTTAATCCGGCTGTACAGCTTGATTAGCTCCTTAAATGCTCGCAGGATCACGCGTGGTCTTCCGCCGGTCTGCCTGCCGGCGGTTCGCGGATAATGATGCACGCCCCTTTCCGTCAGGCAGTAGCCCTGCCGGACCGCTCTTGCTAAGATTTCGGCATTAATCAAGGCCCCGGTACTGGATAGTTCAATATGGTCAAAAACCTCGCGCTTATATAATTTGAAGGCACAGTCGATATCGCGGACTTTCATCGCAAATAATAAGCAGACCAATTTTGTCCAGCACCAGCCATTTATTCTGCGCACCAGATTATCCTGACGGTTCAGTCGGTAGCAAGTGACAATATCAACTTCATCCATAAGTGGGAGCAAGGGCGGCAGCTCGCTAATGTCGAACTGCCCATCGCCGTCAGTGTAAAAGACAAGCTCTTTCGTGGCTGCCTTGAAGCCCGATTGCAGGGCGGCGCCATAGCCTAAATTGGGGTGATGATGCACGACTTTGACCCTCTTATTTCGGCTGGCGATTTCATCGGCAATCCGACCGGTGCTATCGGTGCTGCCGTCGTCAACAATAATTACTTCAAAGTCGGCGTTGAGCTTTTCCAGAACCTCCAGCGCTCGCTCGACCGTATGGGCGACATTGTCCTGCTCATTGTAGCACGGAAAGAAAACGCTGATGCCCCGCACCGATTGTTCAACACGGGCCACTCGCTTACACTTCCCTCGGCCTTGCTCGGGACGGGCGTGGCTCTGACCTCTATCCTCTGTCCTCTGTCCTCCGTCCTCTGTCCTCTGGCTACCACCTTTGTTCATTAGATATCTTCTCGCGCTCAGCTTCATATTCTCTTATTCTGGCGGCGTAGGATTCTGCCAGTTTTGCATTTGCCTGTGCTCTGGCGACCCTTTCCAGATGCACACACGCCAATCGTGCGGCGTCCAGTCTAAGGCGATAACCATCCTGCCTGGCATAGACTTGCTTGTTTTTCGGGAAACTGTCAACGTAGCTTCTGCAGAAACTGCTGACCTGCGGAGCCAAGTCGGTGAACCTCGCTGCATTAACCATTATCTCCAGCATCGGCGTCGGCGAGGGATTCAAATTGAAGGCGGCAGTGGCAAAGTCTAAACCTCGCTTTCTTTGCGCAACATCCTTAGCGTAAATAAGTATGTTATGCGACAGCGTAAGTTTCCTGGAGAAGTCATCCGGATAAAGCGTTTTACCACTTTCTATGCCGTCAAAAAGCTCCTTACCCTGCGCCGTTGCATAATTGACCAGTATTTTCTGCTTGTTGTCGAGGAAGACAATCACCCAATTCAGCGTGTGTTCGAGCCCTCTAACAAAAACGCTGTCGAACTCAGCGCCCGGCATCAAGGCTACCCAAACATCATGCTCTTTGAGCGCCCGATCTATTGACGGGCCAATTTTCACGTAGTCGGCGACGGTCAGTACGTCTTTTAGCTCCTGTCCGGTCATTCTGGCTTTCATACTGGCACCTTGCACTATCTGAAATCCCTCCGAACCAGGCAGACCCCCGGACATAATGTACGACCAGAGGTCAAAAATCTCACGGTTATAGGCCGCCTGTGCCCGGCCATCCATGAACAACTGTAGTGGCGTCCGACCTGTGTTCGGGTCAGGCTGCTGCGCCCAGGCGACGAAGCCGCCTTCGGTCCAGTAATTAAACATATTGCCCGCCAGTTTATTCATCCTGATGAACTGGCCGGCACAGAACGGCTTGGCATCGGAGGCAGTCATCCGCATAAAAATCGAATTCAGCTCCGGGTCATTGGGCCACGGATCAAGATAAACAAGCTTAAACCGGCTGCCCCACCACGCGCCAAAGAATACGACCGCCGCCGCACTAGCAATCGTCAGATAAAGCTGACCATTGCGGGACATTAGGGAGACGAACAGGCGATTTTTATAGTGGAAGTTGCGGGCCGCCGAAATCGCGCGGACGATTTCGTCAACGAACATCGCTATAATCGGGCAGCCCGCGATAGCCGCTATCGGTATGAATCTGCGCGAGCGAATGGCCATATAAATAGTAAGAGCGGCAATTACCATCGAAGGCAAATTAAGCTTAGGCCATTGAAATTCATCCGAGCCTGCCTTTCGAGACCGGCTTTGGCTCACGGAGCGCCGTGCCAATGCTGGGATGACAATCCAAAGCCCCAGGACAACCCACGCAATGATGTACATCACCAAAAAAGGTACGGCGGTGCCGACCGGATTATCCCAGTCGAAGGCAGGCTGCCACTCATGAATCTCACGCCATCGGGCGGCGTGCTCGCTGACGCTGATGACGAAAGTATGAGTCAGATTGGTTAAATGAAAAGGATTAACCACCACCATAGCGAAAAAGGCAACAGTGCCGGCTGCAACTGTATGGCGGATGCCCCTCCAACCAATGGAGACAAGATTGTTTTTATAAAAAATCAGTGCGATGTCCAAAACAATCAGCAAGACCAAGAACAAAAATGTGGACGTTGTCAGACCGGCTCTGGACGCGACAAGAGCGTAGAACGGCCAGGCGGTGACATTGTATAGGATTGCAGTCCATTTTTTGTTGAAGCTATTGAGCAGATGCAGCCCTATGAACGGCACGAGCATTATAAATGCGTAAACGTATCCGCCATGGACATTACACCAGAAAACAGTCAGCGGGACAACCAGCCAGATGTACAATATGTTTCGATATGCTGCAAGAACCAGTACCAGCAGAAAGACAGCTACGAGCAGGTTTGAGAAGCCCTGCGGGCGAACATCTAGAAATGAACGCCCGACAAACACCGCAAAGCAGGCAAAGGCCGCAGATAGAAACGGATTGGCGCCCAATAATCTGCCCGTGTAGAACATACAGATAATGGTCAATATGTAGACCGCAAACTTCCAGTAAACCAGCGCATTGAAATATGGTTTATCCTCCGAGCCCAGCGTAGTGGTGAGCCAGTAGAATATTACGTGGGTCAGCCAGTTCTGGTTAATCCAGCCTGTCGGATGCCATTTTTTGACTGTTTCAAGGCCCACTTTATCGGTAATCCATTGCGCCCAGTCCGGCCAGGTCTTGACTTCCTCGGGAGTAGGTCCGGGCGTGTGCGAATTGGCGCTGAAAGGCTCAACGGTATGCACTCCGTGCTTGATGAAGTGCCGCCCGGAGGCCATTGCCACCCACGTATCGCCGGCGGCGACCATGTGTGTGCAGGCGTGTATGGCGAAGATGAGCATCGCCAGCCAAGCCAGGACAGAGGACAGACGACAGAGCACAGATTTCTGACTTCCGACCTCCGTCTTCTGTTTTCCGTCCTCTGTCTTCTGTCTTCTGTCTTCTGTCTTCTGACCTCTGACTTCTGTCTTCTGTCTTCTGTCTTCTGCCTTCTGTCTTCTGTCCTTCATTGGCCGAGCCATTCTTCGAGTCTATCCAATCCTTTACGAATCTGCTCTAACGAGCAGGCAAAACTCAGCCGAACATTGGCGTCACAGCCGAACGGCAGGCCCGGTACAAGGGCGACTTTAGCCTGCTCCAGAAGCGCCTTGGCAAAGTTCATGCTACCGATAATTTTCGCCCCACTAATAGTACGACCATAATGGCTTGAAACATCAGGGAAACAGTAAAAAGCGCCCGTGGGTTCCGGACACTCCACGCCCGATATACCGTTTAATCGCTCAGCCATATATTGCCCGCGACGCTCGAATTCCGCCCGCATACGTTCTATGGAGTCGGCTGCCGGCTCGCCAAGAGCGGCAATCGCCGCGTACTGGCCGAACGTTACCACGTTTGAGGTCATGTGGTCCTGAAGACGCCCCATCGCTTTTATAACCTCCAGCGGCCCGGCAGCGTAGCCCAGCCGCCAGCCCGTCATAGAGAAAGCCTTGCTGAAGCCATTGAGAGTCAGCGTCCGGTTGTAGGCATCTTCACTGAGGCAAGCAAAGCTGACGAACTTGGTATCGCCGTAGACCAGCTTTTCGTAAATCTCATCCGAGAGCACCGCAACCTTGGTTCCCTCAAGGACCCTGGCGATGGCTTTTAGCTCCTGCGGCGTATAGGTAAAACCGCCCGGATTATTGGGCGAGTTGATAACCAGCATGGCGGTTTTCTCGGTGATGACATCCTCAAGCTGTGCAGGCGTGATTTTGTAACTGTTTGCTCTGTCGGTCTCGATGATTCTGGCGGTCGCGCCGGCCAGCTTTATCGTCTCTGGATATGTCACCCAGTACGGCGTCGGCAGAATAACTTCATCGCCCGGATCGAGCACCGCCTGCATCGCCTCGTACACGGAGTGTTTGCCGCCCATGTTGACTATGATTTGGTCGGGGCTGTACGTCAGGCCGTTTTCATTCTTGAGTTTGGCAGCGATAGCGGTACGCAGCTCAACTATGCCGGCTGCCGGCGTGTATTTTGTCTTGCCTGCCTTCAGTGCCTTAATGGCTGCATCTTTTATATAATCGGGTGTATCAAAATCCGGCTCTCCTGCGCCGAAGCCGACCACGTCCACGCCCTGCGCTTTCAATTGCTGGGCTCGCGCCGTAACCGCTATCGTCGCCGAAGCCGGCACTTCCTGAGCTCGTTTGCTAATTTTCATTTGTTCTGCACCTTTCCAGTCGAAAGATTTTTCTGTTCTGCACCACCTTAAGACAGGATAAATTGACAATTGACAATTGACAATCGAAAACTGACAATTGAAAATCGAAAATTAAGTATGGCTCGCGCACTTCAAATTGCAGTTTCGGTTTGTGTTGGGCTCGGCGCAATGGGCTGCGGCGACCGCGCGGCCGCAGATAAGCCTGCCCCTGCCCAAGCAGGGGTCAAGATCGGCGACATAGGCCCATCCGGCGCGGGCGGCCAATCGGGCGCCGAATTGCTAAAGACCATAAATTTCAGCGTCTATATTATCGAAGCCCCGGCTGAAAACATCGACAAGCTGGCGGACTTCTGGTCTGTGCTCGATGCCAGGCCACTTAGATTCAATAGCGCCAGTGCCTTCAAAGCTAATTCTTTTTCGGTCGGGTTCGGCCAAGTCCGGCTATGGGATAAAGTCTATGGTCTACTGCGTGCGGCCGGCGGCCAAGAGTTGGGGACGGTTTCGCTTTTGCTTGCCGATGACCAAGCCAGCGATCTTGCCGTCACCGGCGTGGACTACAAGCAAAAGGCCTCTTTCGTCTCTGGCGACCTCTCATCGCAAAGTGCAACCATTGGCCCGGGCATCCTTGCACTACGGATAAAAGCTACAAAAATGCTCACCGTACAAGGTGCGTGCACGGTCGTTGCCCATCCGGTGTTCACGGTGCCGATAACCAGCCCAGTCCCGGAATTGGCTGCCCGGTCTAAAGCTCGCGAATTTCCGTTCACCGCGGCTGCTTTTGGATTGAAAATGAGTTCAGGCGATTTTGTCGCCCTCGGCCCAGAAAAATATATCGGCGATTTGACAACTCTGAGCGGCCTATTTTTCAGTAATCCTGCCGGTAGCCTGTTTTTCGACCGTGACCAGCGTAAGCCGCCCGAGCGTAAGCCAGCCGTCAGGATATTTCTGCTGGTTTGTGTGCGGATCCCGGTGAATTAGTAACCACAGATTTCACGGACGGTGTCCCTTCGGAAAGCTCAGGGGAGGCTCTGAGTGCAACCGAAGGATTTAACACGGATTTTGTTTCCGTTTAGCCGTCGCCGTACTGGCGCCGGTCTAAAATGGTCATCGTGGCCTGCGGCCTGCCTGACATCGTTACTATCGCCCTTAGAATGGCCTGGGCACAAGGCCTGTCCCTTTTATAGAGAAATGGTGTGCAGAGCACACTCTATGGGACTACGACACTCAGCACATATTCTAAACTGACAGGGACGCATTGCAACAACTTTCCATGTTTTACCGCCGAGAGCAATAATAGCGCAATCACAATATATTGTGGTTTATCAGCTTGACCGGTGTGTTTCGCTTATTATCCGAATGCTCTCTGGCGTTATGAGGCGTGGGAGCAAGCACCATAGAAAACGTATACCGAAAAAATTCGAAAAAATTTGCCATAAATTCAAAAAAGTTCTTGAAACTTGTATAATATGGCGTATACTTAATAATTGTTGTTTGGCAATTCGTCTGTAACTAAATAGGTTACGGAAGGAAAGCCTTTTGAAAGGAATCAAAATGGCAAGGAAAAAAAGGACCCTTAGTTACGGGCGAAAATTACGGAGGTTCCGGGACCCAATAATGGTGTGATCGTGAAGCGCCATGGGGACTTCCTAATGTTTCGCCAAGTTGTGGGAGGTATCACCCAAATGCTACCTCTCAGGTAGAAGTTCTTTCAAAGCAGGAAGGAGGATGAAACATGACAGCGCGAAAGAAGTTAGACTTGCGAAATGTTGGTTTTAGGAGTCCTATATGGCGAGACCTAAAATATCATTTGCTGAAGCAAGAGAGCACTTTGAGAAACACGGATGGAAGCTTTTAATAACGGTTCAGAAGGGGCACTATGCGATATTCATCAAACCGAGCGCACCGAATGAGCCGCCAAGATGGTTGTATTTGGACGATGCCAAGCACATAGACAAGGATGAGTTTGACAAAATCAAACCGTGATTTGTTGTTTTATCGGTTTCTTAAAGTGCGATAGAGTTCAGGGGTATGGCTGGCAAAGACTATCCAAAAACCCTCAAGAAGGCGTCTTTACGCAAGGCCGAGAGTATAGTTGATGGCTACAGGATAATGATCGAACCAAACGAGGGATTCGGTTATGTGGGGAGTGCGCTGGACTTTCCCACGGGGTTCGGCAGAGGTAAAACACGTGAAGAGTGTCTCGAAGAGACAAAAGAAATCCTTAAAATAGCCGTTGCGATAATGCTCGACCTTGGTGGAATACCGCCCAGGCCGGCAGGAGCTCAAGGGCGAACCGCTCAGATAAATATCAGGGTAACTCCGGCGGAAAAAGACCTAATAAAGCGAGCTTCTACCTACTATGGGTATAGGGATATTGCTGAGTTCATTCGCACGACCACTATGACAGCGGTCCAGTCGGTTTTCAAGTTCCTCTCATGTATCATTCTATAAAAAGATCAGGGTTTATACAGCACAAGTGTTTAAATTGCGCCTTCTCCCTTAGGTGTAGCATCCAGTGTGCGATCTGAACATCACAACCAAATGTCATTAGCCTCGGGCTCCCGCGGCAGGGCGCGGTTAAGCGGGCCGAAATCCTTGCGGGCGCGGGTTCTTGGCAAAGAGACGGCTGATGATGGCCCATACGGCTAATGCAAGAATAGCCCAGAGCAGGCTGTAAAAGGCAAGAGCCAAGAGTTGCAGCCAAAGGGGTGAGTATTCGCTCAGGGCAATTGTGTCCAACAGAATCAACAGCAGGACGGCGCCTGTGAAATCCGCGGTTGATATGGCCCGTCGCCGTTCCGGCGACGGCTAAACGACAACCGCTAAACGCCCTCCGTGTCGGTCAGTGTTATAGTCCGTGTTAGTCCGTGTTATAGTCTGTGTTCGTCAGTGCGTAACGTGTTCAGACTTTTCCCACGACTATGCAGGAATTATGGCCGCCAAAGCCAAACGAGTTGCTCATTGCGACATTCACCTTGGCCTGGCGGGCTTTGAGCGGCACAAAATCCATCTTCAGGTCGCAGTGCTCATCCTGATTTTCCAGGTTGATAGTAGGGGGGATGAGAGATTCATTTATCACTTTTACACATATAATCATCTCTACCGCGGCGCTGGCGCCCAGTTGATGGCCAAGACTGCTTTTTGTCGAGCTTACTGGTATTTCGTATGCATGCTGCCCAAAAACAGTCCTGATCGCTGCGCTTTCAGCTACATCGTTTAGCTCCGTGCCGGTCCCGTGGGCATTGATGTAATCAACTTTGTCTTTTTCGATGCCCGCATCCTTCAAAGCCAGCTCCATGGTCGCGGCTGCACCGCTGCCATCGGGCAGGGGGGCGGTGATGTGATAACCATCATTGGTTGCGCCATAGCCAAGAAGCTCGGCGTACATATTTGCTCCGCGTTTCTTGGCGTGCTCATATTCCTCTAAAATCACGATACCTGCGCCCTCAGCCAGAACAAATCCATCCCTATCTCGATCGAACGGCCTGGAAGCGGCTGCCGGATTGTCGTTTCGAGTGCTCAGCGATCTGGCCGCGCAGAAGGAAGCCAATCCCATAGGTGTAAGGGCGGCTTCAGTGCCGCCGGTGACTATGATGTCACTTCGCCCGGCAAGAATATTACAAAACGCCTCACCAATGCCGTGATTGGCCGAGGCGCAGGCGCTGGAGACACAAAAATTGGGACCCTTAAGTCCGTAGTGTATAGCGAGGGTCCCGCTGGCTGCATTGGCCATGAGCCTGGGAACAGCGAAAGGTGAGACTTTCCGTGGCCCTCTTTTCAGAAGCGTTATGTGCTGCTCTTCGATCTCCTTGATGCCGCCTATGCCTGTCCCCACAATGACGCCCACCCGCCAAGGGTCGTCTCTGGAGAAATCAAGACCGCTGTCCTTGATCGCCTGGATAGCGGCAGCCATGGCAAACTGCGTAAAGCGGTCCATTCGCTTGCTTTCCCGGTGATCAAGGTACTTGCTTGCCTGAAAGTTTTTTATCTCGCCGCCGAACCTTACAGGGAATGCGCTGGCATCAAAGGATTCTATCAGGGAAACGCCGCTCTTGCCGGCGCACAATGTGGCAAACAGTTCGCTGGGAGACTCAGCTAAGGCCGTGACACAGCCTAAGCCTGTAATAACAACTCGCCGCCTATTCATGCCAAAGCTATTCGCTATTCTCGCTTTTTCGACTGGGCTGCACTAATGATGTAGGCGATCGCAGCACCGACTGTCTGGATCTTTTCGGCTTCTTCGTCCGGAATGCTCATATCAAATTCGTCCTCAAACTCCATAACTAGCTCAACTGTATCCAGAGAGTCGGCATTCAGATCGTTGATAAACGATGTTTCGCGTGTTATTTCAGACTTGTCTACGCCCATCTGCTCGCTGATTATCTCGATCACCTTCTGTTCAATTGCCTGAGCATCTACCTCATCAATACTCACTTGTTTTATCCTCCCTAACGCAAAAGCAATTTCTGTTGTACCGTTACACTTGGCTCCTCAGCATCGCAAATGTCACCGACAGTTGCCCGGCTGCTTCAACACGTTGGCCGGTATATTACCTGCATACTTGACGCCCTACAAATATTTTTTTATTTTTTTGTTCACTGTTACATCGCCATTCCTCCGTCCACGCAAAGAACCTGGCCGGTAATATAGCCGGCCTCGTCGCTGGCAAGAAACGCCACCGCTTTAGCAACATCCTCGACGCTGCCCATCCTGCGCATCGGAATCAACTGCGTTGCCGCCTCTATGACCGGTTCGGGCAGCTTCCTGCTCATCTCCGTATCTATAAAGCCGGGGGCGACGCAATTCGCGGTAACGTTCTTTTTAGCCAGTTCGCGGGCAACGGTTTTGGTTATTCCGATAAGTCCTGCCTTGCTGGCCGAGTAATTGGCCTGGCCGGCGTTGCCGATAACGCCCGAAACAGAGCTGATATTGATTATTCTTCCGAATTTATTCCTCATCATATATCTTGCAGCGACCCGCATTGCCACAAAAGCCGCCCGCAAATTCACTTGCAGTACCGTGTCAAACTCCTCGTCTGTCATGCGGATAAGGAGGTTATCACGCGTAATTCCGGCATTGTTCACTAATATACCTATCCCCCCGTGCTCCGAGGCAAGCGACTCCAGCGTCTGCGTGAATTCCTCCGTCTTGGTTATATCAACGCACTTAGTAATAATCGTAGAGCCCGCTTGTTTTACAAGATTGTCCAGCTCGGCCAACTGCTCGGCGTTTATGTCCAGCCCGGCGACGATTCGGCCTTGCCTTAGCAGTTCAAAGACAATTGCCCGGCCTATGCCCCTAGCCGCCCCTGTCACCACCGCGAGCCTTTTTTCCGACATTTTCTTTGTCTCCATTTAGCAGACACAGATTAATCCGCCGCAGGCGGACAAGCACTGATTTACACTGCTGATATTAACCATAAAGACATAAAGACGCAAAGAAAATAATCAGACGCGGATTAACACAGGATTAACACGGTTTTTTTGCCACAGAGGGCGCAGAGAAAATACGGGTAAAAGGACATGGGTGAATCGGGGTATCAGGGACGGAACGGCTGGATACTCGATGCTTGATACTCGATACTTGCCAGGAGTGGCGAAAATAAAGGTTTTTTGGTTTTGTTTGTCGGAAAACAGAAGAGAATTGTTATAATAAAAGTTAAGGCTAATAAATGAGTAGGTCGGGTGGTATCTGATGAAGAGAACATCTTTATCAACTATCTTGTTAGGATGAAACTAAATGGGTTTAACCCCTCCCCATCGTCAAGACCAAATTCTCTTCTGTATTTGGTGTGGGTTGTAACGGTTTATACTGTTCTTTCGCTTTGCGAAGCGAAGGCGTAGCCGAAGCGGAGCAAAGCGAATCGCCGCC
>Ga0315279_10006975_pt1 | contig 14099 bp, 7 predicted proteins | sample YL17G06_20_MG_FD_203694 | JGI IMG/M metagenome (GOLD analysis project Ga0315279, IMG submission 203694) | Sediment microbial communities from Yellowstone Lake, YNP, Wyoming, USA - YL17G06_20 | ecosystem: Environmental > Aquatic > Freshwater > Lake > Sediment | place: USA: Wyoming | collected... | reverse complement strand
CAGGCCCTTCTCGGTAATCACATCCACCTTGCGCCCAAGCAACTCCTCAAGATCGGCCAGCAGGCCTCCTGGGAAGAACGGCGTGCGATTCGGACCGGCTTCTATCAGGAAGTCAATGTCGCTGCCCGGGCCCGCGTCGCCGCGCGCCACCGAACCAAACACCCGGACGTTGAGCGCGCCGTGCTTGGCAGCCAAGCGCAGGATCTCTTCGCGTTTGCCTTTGAGGAAGTCGTCAATGCCCATGGCCTGTACCTCTTCAGAACGCGCGCATTGTAACCCGTTCTTACCGTAATGGAAGAGCCTGCCAGGCCCTCGCATAAACAAAAGGCCCCTCGCACGTTTCCACGCAAGGGGCCTTTGATGGTGCCAAGGCCCAGAGTTGAACTGGGGACACCCACATTTTCAGTGTGGTGCTCTACCAGCTGAGCTACCTTGGCGCCGCCAGATTCATCCTTACCCCAGCCGCGCTCCATGTCAATTCCCGACCTCGGTTTTTGCCTGAGGCTCCGGCTTCTCCGCCGGCTTGCGCGCTTCGGGCTCGGGACTCTTCGGGAGAGGCAGTTGAAAACTCGCGTTGGCGCGCAGCTCCTGGCTATAGACCTGTAAGCTGGCGAGCGTCTGGCCATTGGGGAGAGCCAAGGCGCCTGGCTTGTAGGTTACTGCAAGCTCATACTTGCCCTCGCGCTTCAGATCGAACGCCTGCATCTGGGAAAGAGGAATGAGGCGCGTCAGCGCCCTGCCCGGCGGCAACTCGACCACACTGTCCCTGTCCGGACTGAACCCCTGGTACCTCATTGCGGTTGACGGACTGGCGCTCAGGCCCGCGGCCTTGATAGAATCAGTCTGGACCGAACGGCCATTAGGATCGTGATAGACGAGTTTCACCTCATACGGCGGCGTCAGAGCGCGCGTATCAATCAGGCGTATGGGCAACGTCCCTGTGTTCACAAACACAAAACAAGCCCACACTCCGGGAGTGCAGTAAAACTCGGTGCCGTCGCAAATGCGCAGGTTAGCCTTGAGTTGGCTGACGGCACTGACGGCAACAGGTGTTTCCGGTGGTCCGGCATAGTAATCGTAGTGCCAGAGGTAATAGCCCAGCCATCCCAACAGCCCGACGCAGATCAAGGCCGCCAGTGTCATCCTGGTCCGCCACGCCGCGCTTTTCCCCTTTTTCACCATAGCACGCGCTGCTCAACTTTAGCCGCAGAGGACGCAGAGCGCGCAGAGGAAAAACCAATGGAAACAACCACGAATTCTTTTGTATAAGTCACCTCTGCGTCCTCTGCGCCCTCCGCGGTGAGTACTCCGGTTCAACGTTCAAGGCCGCCCAGTCAAGTCGTCCGGCAAGCGCCGGCAGCAGCGGAAACCGACGCTGGGCGAGCCCATACTCTTCTTCTGCTCCAGGGCATCAAGGCAGGAAGCCCGCTCAACAGGGGTGTCGTAAGCGCCGCCACGCACCTCAGCCGCATCGCCATCGCGGTCAGTCCACTCCGCCAGGTTGCCGCTCATGTCGTAAACGCCAATGGCGTTCCGGCATGCCGCTTTGGACTCGCTGGGCACAGGCGCATTGCCATTTGTGTTGCATTTCTCCCGATCCGCCGTATCGCCGTAGGGGTATCGTGTCCTGTCCACGCCCTTGCACGCATCTTCCCATTCGTTGATGGAGCAGAGCTTCTTGCCAGCGTTTTGGCACAGGTTCCGGGCCTCCAGCCAAGAGACGTTGGCTTGCGGCATGAATCTAGCCTTGTTGGGCCATTCGTACCGGTCTATGCAGAAGGCGTCCCGTCTTTCGTCGCCTGTCCAGGCCCCGCCGCGCAGCGGACTGCGCGGCGCGAACAGGCTCATTCCCGCCTTGTCGCAGAAGTCGCTCGCATCCAGATACTGGAGGTACTGCTTGATCTCCGGCGCGGGGTAGTAGGCTTGGGCGGCCAGGAAGGCCGCGCGCGCTTGGGCCACGTCGAGCGGGACCTTGGCCAGCTCTGCTTTGGCGGCGGCAAGCAGTTCCTGGTACTTCGCGGGGTCGAAGTTCAGATTGAGCTTGGCCCGCATGCTGTTGAGCTGTTCCAAGCACGCTGGCAGTCCCAGTTCCTGGGCAAGTTTCATGGCGGTTTGCAGTTCAGTCAGCCGCAGCTGCGGGTCGTTCTTGGGCTGCTCCGCGGCCAACGCCCTCTTTGCCAGATCGCCGGCTTTCTCGGCGAACGCGCGGTGCTTCTGCAATTGCGCGTTTTCGCGCTGGTTGGCGGGCGCCAGGGCGCGGACTTCATCGCAACGCTGGACCGCGTCCTCCCATTTCCCTTGCTGGAGCGCCGCTTGGGCTTGCGCCGCGGCGCGCTGCGCATTGAATTCCCGCATCAGCAGAGTCAGGTCCGCCGGAACCTGCTGATGCGCCACCTTCAAGCTGCGCGCCAGATGATCCAGCGTTTCCGCTGCCAAGGCCGGGTTCCCCGCCTGCCCCACCTTCCGAGCTTCGTCAATCTTCACCCACAGCCCGGCCGCAGCAACGAGTTGATCTCTATCCGCGGTCAGGAAGATGATGCGTGGGGCGTTGAGCAGCCGCATGGCCTCGCTGTACTGCTTGCCTTCCATCTTCTCTCTGGCGGCCCCCAGCGCCTTCACCTCGCTGTAGTATTGCCAGCCGGCGGTCCCCGCGGCCACGAGTACGGCCACCAAGGCGAGGCCTCTCAACAAGGCTTTGGCATGCTGCCGCCTGAGGTCGTGGATCTGCTGGGCAGCCCGCCTGCTCCCGGGGTTGACGTTCTGAACTTCCCTCCAATAACCGATCGCTCCGCCCAGGCGGTTGCGCGCCACGGCGTCCTGGGCGCGGTCAATCAGAGCCTGCTCTTTGTCGTGCAGGTTGGTCAAGTCTTCCAATAGTCGCCGCGCGCTGCGGTTCTGCGGATCCGTCTCCACGGCGCCCTGATAGGAAGCCAGCGCGCCCTCCAGCTCGCCTCGCGCACGCAGTTGTTGCGCGAGAGCCAGGTATGCATCCACCAGGCTCTTCACAGCCTGTGGATGTCCGGGGCGCAAAGCCAGAATGGGCTTCCAGGTCTCCACGGCTTTGGCGTAGTTCTGCTCCAAGCTGAACTGGAAACCCTCTTTCAACATATGCTCGATGCGCTGCAGCTTCTGGGCGACATCCTTTTGTCCGATGCGCGCCGGCTCGCAGTTGGGGTTGATCTTGATCGCATCCTCATACGAGGACATGGCTTCCTCAAGCCGGCCCTGGCGGCTGAAGTTATCGCCTTGCGCGGCCAGTTTAGTTGCGGGAATCACCACCGCGCGCAACTGTTCGATCTGCTTGCCCAAACCTTCGTCGCGCAACTCCGCGGGGGTGCCATCCCAGATCTTGACCGCCTTCTCGAAGGCACTGCCGGCGATGGCCGTGCGAATCTCGTTGACCATGGTGCGCTTGCTGGCGAGTTTGGTGTCGAGGTCCTTGAGCGTGCTGCGTGAGAGCTCGTCGTTGGGGTCCAACTCCACCAGCACGCGGCACTCGCGGCTGGCTTCCACCAGCATGCCGCGCTTGAGCAAGCCGTCCACCGCCTGCCGCCGGATGTTGATCTCTTTGCGCAGTTCCTGTTCCAGGCGGCCGCGCGTGGCCTGGTCCAGGGCTGAAGACTGCAACGCCAGGCGGTAGTAGCGCAGTCCGGCCAGGCGGTCGCCCCGCGAGAGCAACTCGTCGCCCCGCGAGACATTGCCATAGCCCTCATTCGGCGCGGACATCCCGGCCGGGGCAATGCCCATCACGCTGCTGCGAATGTTCAGGCGCGAGGAGGAATCGTCGGAAGGAGCCATTCTGCTTGAGGGCTCCGCAGCGTCCATCAGCCGCTGGCTGGGAGGCCGAGGCGGAAGCGGTGCGATCAGGCCGAGCCCCGCCGTGCCTTTCCGGTTCGCGCGGCCCGCCTCTTCACCCGCAACGCTCGCCCGGAAGGCGGGGGGCGCAGGCGCAAGCGGCGGCAAAACCGGCTCTGGCGGACCCGTAACTGCGGCCGGGCCGCGCGGAGCCGCTGCTTGCTTCCGCGCGGCATCCAGCACGTCAAGCACTTCCGTCATCGTCTGGTAGCGCTGTTCGCGCTTCTTGCCCATCATTTTCACGATCACCGCCGAGATAGAGGGCGGCACGGTGTTGACGACCTCATGCGGTGGAATAAGCGTCTCGTGCTTATGGCGATACATCATGGACATCGCCGTTTCCGCTTCGAACGGCAGGCGCCCCGTGACCAGGCGGTAGAAGGTCCCTCCGAGGCTGTAGATATCGGACCGCGCATCCACCTTCTTGCCGTCGCACTGCTCGGGGCTCATGAACGCCGGAGTGCCCATCACCGCATCCACAGAGGTCACGCCCGAGGCGGCGCTGGACTCCTTCGCCAGTCCGAAGTCGGATACCTTGATGACATTCTTTTTGGTGACCAGCAGGTTTTCCGGCTTGATATCCCGATGCACGATGCCGCTGGCGTGGCCCGCCTCCAGGCCTTGCGCGGCTTGGCGGATGTAGTCCGTGGCCTCTTCCCAAGGGATGGCGCCGTGGCGTTCGGCTTGGAGTTCCGCCAGGCTGGTGCCCTCGATCAATTCCATGATCATGTAGTTGACGTGGTTGTCGTCGCCGACGTCATAGACCGCCAGGATGTTGGGGTGGTTTACCTTCGCGATGGCGCGCGCTTCCTTCTGGAAGCGTGTTACGAAACTGATGTCGCTGGCCAAGTGGCGCGCCAGCACTTTGAGCGCCACCACGCGGTCCAGGGACTTCTGCCTGGCCCTGTAGATAACGCCCATGCCGCCCTGTCCGATGACGTCCAGGATCTCACAGCCCCCGACGGTAGAGCCGATCAATGGATCAGTCGCCATACTCCAACCCAGCAGCGATTTTGGATTTTCGATTTTCGATTTTCGATTTGAACTCCCAGGCATCAGCAATCGAGAATCTAAAATCGCGAATCAAAACCCCCTCCCCCTGCCCCCAGTATGGAACACCGAAGACACCCATGCGCTTTGCGATTGCCGATTTGCGCTTCCAGCCCTGAGCAATCGAAAATCGCAAATCGCAAATCAAAAATTCTTCCGTCTTGCTTCTCCCACTAACTTGACCACGTCCCGCAAGCAAGTGTTTATCCTGTCGCGCACCCGCCGGTACATCTCCAGAGACCCGGGCTCCGGGTCGGTTATGTCTTCGTTACGCCTGGACAAAAGCTGGATGCGCTCGGCGCTGGCCGGCATCACCGCCAGGATACTCTCCCGCTGCCGGCGCGTCATGGTAAAAATCCAGTCGGCCCGGTCCACGGTTCCCGGCGCGAGACTTCGCGAGCGGTGGCCCGACAGGTCCGCGCCGGCCTCGCGCATTACCTCTATCGCCAGCCTGTCGGCCGGTTTATTCTCAAGCGCGTTAGTCCCGGCGGACAGGACCTTCAACGGCAGTCCTTCCCCGTCAAACCCGGTCGCCGGGCCCGGCGCCGCTGCTGCGATGCGGTGCGCGGCGGCGATGCTGACGCGGCAGAAGCCCGCCGCCATCGGGCTGCGGCAGGTATTGCCCGTGCAAACGAATAGCACCGTGGGACGGGCTGTCTCCAGCAGCTCTGTGCTTGGAATAACGCCCTCGCGCTGGATGCGCAGCGCCTCATCCTGCACGCGCACGACCGCCGAGGGCCTGCCTTGGCGCGCCGGCCCGCCGTCCAGGATCAGGGCGATCTGTCCGTCCAAAGCTTGCCGCACCTGCGCGGCCGTAACCGGCTCCGCCTCGCCCGAACGGTTGGCGCTCGGCGTGGCCAGAGGGAAGCCACAACGCGCCAGCAGCGCGCGCGCCACCGAGTGGTCCGGCAGACGCAGCCCCACCGTGCCGCCGACGCGCCGCGGCACTACCAGCGTGAGCGGCCCCGGCCAGTAGACCCGGGCCAGTTTCTTGGCGATTCGCGAGAAGCCTCCGCTGATCGCCTCGGCGTGGCGCATCGAAGGGACCAGCAGGGAGTAGGGCTTGCTCTCATTGCGCCCTTTCACAGCGGTCAACTGCGCCACCGCCTGCGGATTCCTGGCATCGGCCCCCAGCCCATACACGGTCTCGGTGGGGAACGCCACCAGCGCCCCCGCTTGCAGCAATTTCGCCGCGTGCGCAATCTTGCCCATGTCGCTGGGGCTGCCATCAAGAGTCAGGTACTCGGTTCGCATCTAGCTCTTAGCTCTTGGCTCTTAGCTCTTAGCTCTTAGCTCTTGGCTCTTCGCTCTTGGCATTGCCACGCCGCCTCGTATCCAAGAGCCAAGAGCCATGAGCTTTCGACCTCAGCCCGCGCGTTCCCCCACTCACCCGACAGAACTCCCCTGCATAACTTTTACGCTTCCGCCAGCCGCGACGCAATGCTTTTTCGCCGGACTTGCGCTATCGCGTCCCGCTTACTCACGCACAGCGGCCAGCAATTCGCGGGCCTTCCCTGACCGGCCTGAGAGGTAGACAGGCGAGGGCGACAAGCTTACGCCGCCAACTGGCGCTTTCTGAAGCTTGCGCCCCATCCCATCCAGCCACGCGGTTCCTTCCGCCGCCGGCCCCCTCACCCTGCCCTCTCCCCCTGGGGGAGAGGGTAGGGTGAGGGGTGCGCCTTCCTCCTCTTGCCAGAAGACCAGCACGCAATTCCTTCCAGTGCCTGTTTCGAATGCGGCGCAGTGCCCCGCGGCGCCGAGGCCGCGGATTCCCACGCATGCTGGCGCGGGGCCAAGAAGCTCAGTGAAGACTGCGAGCGCGGCGAAGAGCTTCCTCGGAGCGCCACCGTAGGCGAACAGGGCGCATTCAAAGTTTGGTTCGTTCACGCGCCCGCTGGCCCCGGAATGGATAAAGATTTTTTCCACGCCGTGCGACAGCATCGTCAGAAAGAACCGCAGCGTGTAGTCCGCGCATTGGCGCTCGCCCTCCAGCAGCCTTTCCTCGGACCACGAATCCGGCGCGGGGAAGAACGGCTTGCGCGGCAGATCGTCCGCGCCGTAATAGGAGAACTCAGTCATCCAGATCGGCTTCCGGCCGCCGTTCGCATCCATCGCGGCCAGCAGCGCATCCATTTCCGCCGCGTAGGTTTCAGGCGCGCGCGTGCCGGGATAGATATGCAGGTTGAAGATGTCCACGTGCTTGAGGATCCCCGCCGCGAGGAGTTCCTTCGTCCCTTCTCGCGGACCACCGGCCATCCCGCCCATCACTTTGCAGCCGGGGTCGGCCTTGCGCATGGCGGCGGAAGCCGTTTGGAGCAGAGCCACGTAATCCGCGGGCGTGTAACGTCTGCCATGATACTTGTTGGCGTGGTCGGCGGGCAAAGCATAGTCGGTGTAGATCGGCTCATTCAGGAACTCCCAGATATGAATGCGGTCCTTGTACCTGGCGACGGCGCTCTCGATAAAAGCTCCGAGATCGCTGGGGTTCTTCGGCGCCCAAGCCTGCTTCAGCCGCACGCCGGGATAGCCTTTGGCGGGCAAGTCCGCGGGCGCTTCGCTGGCCCAGTCCGCGGAAGGAAAAGGCGGCAGCAGCGGCAGGACCTTCGCGCCCTGTGCAAGCACGCGGTTGAGCTGCGTGTCGCCGACTTCCCAGTGCCACTCTCCGCGCGCAGGCTCAATATGCTGCCACTTCAACGACCAGTCCCTGTACCAGGTCACGCCGGCCTTGGCAGCAAGGTCGAGCAGCCCCGCTGTGGCGAAAGCATGGTTGATGCCGCACGCCGAATCGCCTGCCGAACGCTTGGGCACGATCGCCAGCCGCAGCTCAGCGAACGGTGTGGCGCTGCCTTCTTCCGTGGCGCGCACGCGGAAGAAGCCCTGCCAGTCCGCCGGGAGGGCCAGTTCCCGGCGCGTGGCTCTAGCCGGCTGAATCTCAATCTGTTGGCCTTCCCACGGCACCGGCTTGTCCTGGAAATCCGTCACCGTGAATTCCACCGTCGCGCGTGCCGGCGCCGCCCCGCCGTTGAAACCCAGCAGGCACAGCTTCGCAGGCTGGCCCGCTGTAAAGATCCCGCCCGGCTGTCCCGGTTCGAGCGCCAGCTCCAACTCCTTCCGCGGCCGGAACGGCGTTGCCTGTGCGCCCTTCTCCAGTTGCACGGCGTCAACGTCCACGTCCACGCGCTGCTCTTCCTTGAGCGCCGGGCCAACGAGCACGAAACCATAGCGTTGCTCTGGCCGGAACGTGAACGAGTAACGTTGCCAGGCCTGCGTGAGGCTGACGGCCTGGGTATGATCCCGCGAGGAGCCGGAGGGGTCCTTGCACCGCGCGCCGAGCAGCGCGGGAGTGCCGGCCACGCTGGCGCGCATGTCGCACGACAACGTATACGCGGCGTTCTTCTCAAGCACGATCCAGCCGAGACCAGCAGCCAGCGGCCGCAGCTCGCGCCTGACCACGGGTTCGTAGTAGTCAAAGTAAAGCGCCGGGGTCCGCTCGCCGCCCAGAGGAATCCTGAGGAACTTGCGTCCGTGCGTGGTCGTGCCTTCCTCAACCGTGCCGTGCAGTCTTTCGAGATTTCCCCAGCCCGCTCCCTGCCCCAAGGATGACCAGCCGCTCGCGCCCAGTTCGAAGGACCCGTTCGGCGCCAGATTCCGGCTCTGTCCCGGCGGCACGGCTTGCGCGAACTCCACTTCCTGCGCGGCGCACTCGACGATGCGCACGTCCGCAACATACAGCGTGCCAGGTTCGGTGAACCAGATCTGCAGGCGCCCAGCCGGGCCGGCATCTTGTCTGGCATAAAAGAACCGCTTGTGCTCTTTCCACGCCTCGCCCACGCTGGCCTGGTCGTGGAGACCGAGCGGCGTCCAGGTCTTGGTGTCCTGCAAGGCCACACCCACCGAACGGCTCGCCAGCCCTTCCGCGCGCAGGCGGCAGGAGAACTCGTAGAGCTTCCCTTTGGAGAGACTTTTTGACATTTTGCCGACCTGAGTCAGCATCGCGTGGCTGGAAGGCGACACTTTTTCGCAACGCGTACAGGCCAGCTTGACGCAGGGCTTGCCGGCAGCGTCGCGCTCTATGGTGAGCGTCTGCGAAACGGTATTGCTGTCGCCCGAGGTTTCCCAATGCTCCGGCTTGCCATTGGCTGACTGCGAAAAATCACCGTTGGCGACCAGGTTGGGCGGCTCGGCGGAGAAAGAGAAGAGGCACCGTAGGGCAAGCACGGCGAAGGCTAGTTTGGCGCGCGGCATAGCTGCCTCAAATCCCAAATCCCAAATCCAAAATTCCAAGGAAAACCCAAAGGGAAAACTGCAAGAGATGCCCCGCGCGCGGCCAGCGGTGTCTTGTTGTTTTTCGGCCTTGTCCCTTTCCTTGGGATTTCGGATTTGGGGTTTGGGATTTCAGCCAGCTACTTCTTTGCCGGGCCGCCAAAGAAATCGTCCAAGGCCTGTTCCGCCGCCTGGCTGTACTCCTGGGTGACGGCGCCGCTCTTGCCCTTGTTTCGTTCGATGGCCTTGACCATGCTGTCGGTGAGCTTCTGGGTCAGTTCCTCAGCGTAAAGCCGCACCATGCCCAGGGTCGTGCGGTCATCGAAGATCACGACCACCAGCGCCCGCTCGGCCACCAGCCCGATGTGAATGCTCTCGTTCTTGCCCTGGTGGAAGATTACCGAGAACTCAGTCTCGCCCAGAAGCTGCGCCACCTGCTTGGTGGCGGCAAAAGAGCCGGCCACGAGCGCGGCAATGGAATCGGTGCTGAAAGACTTGGTAAAGCCTTTCTTGGTGACAAGGTGGCCCTCTTTGTCAATCACCAGGGCGCATTTGGCCTGGGAGCGCTCCAGGAAATCGGAGAGTATCTTGTTGAGCTCCTCAATATCCTGCTCATAGAAAACCAGGCGCGCCTGGCGCATCTTCTCGCTGAAATCGGCCATCTCATCCTCCTTTTAACCGCAGATGAACGCAGATAAACGCGGATAGAATTGAAAGAATCAGTCCATTTTCTTTATCTGCGTTAATCTGTATCATGTGCGTTCATCTGCGGTTTCCTTACTTCAACCAGTGTACCAGAGCAACGCCCACTGCCAAAAGCATTCCCGCTGCCAGCATCAGCATCCCGAAACAGCCCTTCTTCTTCGGCTCTGGCGCGGCCTGCTGACCAGCCTGGGGAGCCTGGCCAGCACCCGCTTGCGGCGCCTCGGACCGAGCGGCCTGCCCCTGCTTGGCCCCGGCTTGTGCCTTTTCCTCTCTTATCTCCTTCATCCGTTTCTTGAACACATCGGTCCGCGACAGCAAACTCCCGTCCCCAGGCGGCCCAAACTGGCCCCCAGCCGCAGGCTTGAGGTGCTCCTGCCCCCTCACCCCACCCTCTCCCCCCTGGGGAGAGGGTGGGGTGAGGGGCGGTGGCGGCGCCACAGTTCGCGCCGAGGGGCGGCGTCCCGGAACTGACTCGCGGGCCGTAGCGGCCTCCCCAGCGGCAGGCGGGGGCGGTGGCTTTGGGGGCGGCTCGGCCTGGGCGGGTGCCACGGCATCATTGCCGTGCGCCACCGCAACCGGAGGCGCCGGCGGTGGCGGAACAACTCGCGGCGCCGCGGGCGGCGGAGGCGCGGCCACGGGCGGGGAAACCCGTCCCCCTGCTACGGGAGGAGGTGGAGGCGGAGGCGCAACGGGCGCCTTGCCCGCCCCCGAGGCGACCCCCGGAGGCTTGCGCTTGCTGTCGTCGTACTGGCGGTTCAACCCCTTGATGACCTGCTGCGAGATGATTTTGAGGGTCTGGAAGACCCCTTCGCCGTTTATCGCCACCGCGTTGACCGTGGGCCAGTTGCGGCGGTTGAGCTTTGCGTTGATCTCCTCGACCGGCACGGCGTTGGGCAGGTCGCGCTTATTAAACTGAAGTACTAACGGAATCTCTTCGAGGTCGAGGCCGTTTTCTCTCAAGTTCTTGGCCAGATTGTCCAGCGACTCGATATTCTCGGCCATGATATCGGGGTTGGAGTCCGCCACAAACACCACGCCATCACAGCCCTGGAGCACCAGCTTGCGCGTGGCGTCATAGTAAACCTGGCCGGGCACGGTGTAGAGTTGAAACTTGGTGCGCATGCCGGCGACCATGCCCAGGTCCAGCGGCAGAAAGTCAAAGTATAGCGTGCGGTCGGTTTCGGTGGCGATGGAGACCAGATCGCCCTTGGAATTGGGCGGAGCGTTCTGATGCACAATCTGCAGGTTCGTGGTCTTGCCGCAACGGCCCGGCCCGTAGTAGACCAGCTTGCAGTTGACCTCGCGGGACGCGAAATTTATCTGGACCATGCCCGCGCCTTCCTCCTGGCGTAATACACAGGCCTTAGCTCCTCGCAACCCAAAATGTGTACCCTTCTTCGAGTCCTATGTCAAGTCCCACGGCGGATCGAAGGGCGAAACTCGAAGTTCGAGACCATATCACCACATGACGTACAATGAACCGGTGTAATCGCGCACTGTGGCCGTGCCACGCTGCCGATCTATCTCATGCCGCACGTCGTTCTCCCGGATGAGCCGCCCCAACTCCAGAGAGCCTTTCGCCAGGGCTTGCGGACTTGGATAAAGCGTGACCGTCGCACGGCTCAGGTTGGAAACACAAAAACACCGCTGCTTGCCCAGTGGGCGCGGCAAGTGTTTGACCTGCACAATGCCGTCGTTCATGCGCACGAAGGCGCGCACTTCGTTGTGGAACGACTTGCCGAAGGACTCTCCCGCGCAGCCAGCTACGATGGGCGTTTCGGCTTCCTCATAAGCCGGCGCTCCATCAGGGAAACGCACCCAGAAGCGTGTGGAAGTGTCGGGCTTGTGCCCAACGAAAATCCAGCCGCCGTCGCGGCGTTTGACGAAAACGTTGGCTGGACGCACGGTCTCGTCGAGCCGTTCGTTGCGTATATCCAGGCCAAAATCCGCCAGCAAGCGGCGAGGCCAATCGCACGGCACGCGGAATTGCCACGGCGGGTCGAACACAGGTTCAAGAGATGCCGAGATGGGGTCGAATGCGACGGTGCTCTCGATCCACGCCAGACGCCCGCCATGCCATTGCGGCCTGGCACGGCAGAGGGCGTACGCTCTTGTCTGCTGCTGCTGCCGGACCAGCAGGCGCAGGTCCGGATCGTCCCAGGCGGCCGCCACAGCACGCAAGGCCCCGCCGCTGATCAACGCCCGATGGCGCAGCAGACGCTCCGCGGGAGAGTTCTTTCCCCTGCCGCCGCTGTCCACAGCCAGGCCGATGGCGGCGGAGGCCACGTCCCCGCTGGCGGGCGGCTGCGGATTGCGCGCGAAGCGGTCCTCTTGTATTCGCGACTCCACCTGAAAATCGCCTTCGAGTCCCTGCTTGTCCAACTGCAAACCCAGCGCCTCGAGGAGTTCCGGCGTCGCGTGGTCGGGCGAGCCGTAGAGGAGCGCCTGTCCCCCGTTCTGGACATGCTTCAGCAGCGTGGCCAGCAGGTTCCCTTCAGCGACTATAGGCGCGAAATACACGGAAGGCGGCAGCTTGCCTGACTCAGCCAAGCTCTGAAACGTCTCGCTGCTGCAGACGGTGTTGAGCGGCAGGCCCGCATTCAGAGCTTGGGTGACGAACCAGTCGTGAGCGAAGGGCTGAGCCAGGCGATCATTGGCAGCTCTTAGCTCTTGGCTCTTGGCTCTTGGCACTGTCCCACCGAGCTTAGTCCAAGAGCTGTCATCAACGCCTGACAGCGCCGCATGGTACTCGTCGAATGGATAAACCCAGACCAGGGGGCCGGCGGCATCGGCCCGCTCTTCCGCGGCCCGCAGCAGTTGCGGCGTGACCTCCGCCGCCTGGTCAGCCCGCAGTTCGCCGTGTGCATCGTCTATGGTCAGCAACGACAGATCGGAAGGCGTTTCCACGGCGCACCCCTCACCCCACCCTCTCCCCAATGGGGAGAGGGCAGGGTGAGGGGGGGAGAGCCGCGACGCTGCCAGCGGCACATAGATGTCGAACGTTTCGCGATGGTAGTAGTCATACCAGGGACGTGAGACGAACCAGGGATCATTGAGGTAGAACCGAAAGGGTATTCGTGGCGGCGTCGTCTTGGCAATCCGCGACAGGTAGCTGGACATCTCCAGGCCCAAGGCTCGCGAACCCCAGGGCGGATTGCAGGGCGGACGCTGCAGGCCGCCGAGGCGTGTGACTTCGAGGTGCGAGCAGCCGTCGGTCGAGATGTCCATGCCGACCGTGAAGTTGGTGCCGCGGACTTCCACGGGCAACTTGCAGTGGCGGCGGAAATCCGTCCAGAACGCGCTGAGGGCTTCGAGTTCCTTGTGCGCTTGCGCGGCGTCGAACTTTGTGCCGAGAAAGGCCTCTCCGTGAACGCCCCAGGGAAAGTGGGAATACCCGAAGCCGTTGGAGAACCAGATATAGTCGTACCCCAGGGCGGCGGCAGCCGCCGTGAACTGCCGCCCCAGGAACTCTCCGAAACTTGCGCCCTCTGGGATGCCATTCGGGAATCCCGCGTAGACGGCCGGGTCCGCGCGCAAGCGGGCCTGGTGCGTCAGGAAGTGCATCATCATGGGCGCTTTCTTCTGGCAGTCAGGGATCAGCACTTCGCGGTGCGTCCGAAACTTGAAAGAACTATGGACGAATTCCGGCCCGGGATCCAGCGTTGCGCCTATGGACAGGCTCTTGCCCAAGCACCGCCGCGCCGCGGCTCGCAAGCCCTGAATGATCGCCCGCAGATCGCCAAAGCAAATCTTGGGGGGGTGAGGCATATAGGGTACAGCTTGATTGATGCGATAATGCCGGTTGCCTGGCGGATAGGCGGCACTGTCTGCGGACAGTGGCACATCCTGGTAGTTGCAGAAACCGATGGATTCGGCCCGCTCGATGGGTTCATTCAGGTCGCCTCGCCAGAGGAGGATTTCGCTGCCATCCCCCACCCAGAGGAGGATGCACAGCTCGCGGCTTTCTTGAACCAGCGCCCGCCAGTTCTCGAAAACGCGCTCGCAAACGCTCTGGATGAAATCCGCGTCCAGTTGGCGAAACGGCTTCAGGCTCATTTCCAGCACGACGCGCTCGTAGCAGGGCAAGGGCATCAGCATTCCTCCTGGGGCAGCTCTTAGCTCTTGGCTCTTAGTACAGCTCCGCAAAAGTCCCTGACCCACTAACCCCCGGCTTCAGCCGGGGGTGGCAGGTCCGAAGGGCCTTTGTAGCCCCGTTCACGGGGCTT
>Ga0315279_10006974_pt1 | contig 14100 bp, 10 predicted proteins | sample YL17G06_20_MG_FD_203694 | JGI IMG/M metagenome (GOLD analysis project Ga0315279, IMG submission 203694) | Sediment microbial communities from Yellowstone Lake, YNP, Wyoming, USA - YL17G06_20 | ecosystem: Environmental > Aquatic > Freshwater > Lake > Sediment | place: USA: Wyoming | collected... | reverse complement strand
AACTTGGATGAATTTATTGGGTGGGATATTTTATGGGAATCTCGGAAGCGATACCACGAGGATTTAATGCCTTGGCGAAATGCTTTGATTCACAACTTCTCCCCCTTGCTCAGAACTCGGAGCGTCGACGACACCATCGATGAGACATTGCCTTTTGAGTCTCTCGTTCCTTTTCTCGCCAAACGTTCTCCCTTAGAAGTAAAGACAAATTTTATTGAACACTACTTCTTCGCAAGATTAGCGAGGCTAGGAGCTGAACAAATTGCTCACGCTTTTTGTGAAACCCGTTCTTACCATAGAGATTTTTACCATGACGCACCATAAATCCCCCCCGTTGGTCGAGGGTGCCCTCGACCTTCAACCGTGTGGCAGGGTAAGGATACCCTGCCACAACGGGTTGCGTGGTTTTAAACCTTTATTCCTCTTTCGATAAACAGATGACGTTTGATCTTCTTAGTTGTAGTCTTTGGAAATTCTTCTTCTCGAATTTCAAATCGAGTGATTTTTTTATAAACAGGAAGATTTTCGTTACATTTCTTTATTTCATCCTTGTAGATTAAATGAATATCCGGTTCGGTTAACGTGATCCCTTTTGAGATACTATACTGTTCAAGTAGCTCATAATGGGGATAGATAATGGCGCAAATCTCCTCTTTTTTGGTTTGAGGGTTAATCCTCGGTACGATTAAAATCTCTTCTATCCATTCGCTTTTTATGAGCTTTTCCTCAAGTTCTTCGGGATAAATATTCTTTCCTGTTTGGGTCACAATTATGCTCTTCATTCTCCCTATGATACATAAATAACCATTTTTATCAATGCGACCTAAATCTCCAGTATAGAGCCAACCACCTTTTAGGACTTCATCGGTTGCTTGTTTATTCTTATAATAACCGAGCATCACATTGGGACCACGCACAACAATTTCACCTATGCCGCTTGCATCGGGATCATAAATTTTGACTTCGACGTCTGGGAGGGGTAGGCCTACAGAATCACTTTTCGGATTTTTTAATGGACTAACCGAAATTACGGGTGAGGACTCGGTCAAGCCATAACCCTGCAAAATAGGTATGCCAAAAAGCTCTAACCCTTGGGCAACTTTTGGCGGAAGCGCTGCTCCGCCAGCTATTGCAATCCTGATGTGCTCCAGGCCCATTTCTCTCCTCACCCTGGCAAAGAGCGGTTTACGCAAGAATTTAAAGACCGAGCCAATTCCGCTTATGGTGTTGAATAAAATTTTTGTCGGCATTGATGATCGGGTCACTTTTCTATGGACCGCATGTAAGAATTTTTCAAATAAAAGTGGAACCGCAATCAAACATGTTACCCCGGCAGATTTCATCGTCGCCTGAAGGTCGTTCGGCTTTAAGCTTGGTGGGTAATAAATTGCTGCTCCACAATATAATGGATAGAGGAAGCCACATGTCGCTTCAAATGTATGATGCATCGGAATAATTGAAACCATCGTGTCATTTTCGTCTAATCTTATTGCACTTTGCAGCGATTTTACATTACTGATAATATTGTTATGACTTAACATAACAGCCTTAGATGTTCCGGTTGTGCCTGAGGTAAAGATTAAAACTGCTAAAGAATCCGGATCGATCTGGCCAGCAGGAATATCTTCTCCTACATCCAGTTCTTTGATGCTATTTAAGGGGATGATCCATTTTAGATTTTTTAGTTCACCTTTGACGCCTTCAATTTTGTAAAGGTGGTTCTCTGAGCTTAGGATACCCCTGGCTTCACTTTCTCTAAGAACATGAATGATTTCGCCTTCTTTTAACATGGGATCAAGAGGCACACAAACAAGGCCGGCTCTTACAATTGCCAAATAACCAATCGCCCATTCGGGACGATTTTCACCTATCACTGAAAATTTGTCACCCTTTTTTAATCCGAGTCCCAATAAATAATTTTTCAGCTTTATTACCGCATCCTTTAACTGTGCAAAAGTATATTCGGTATCCCCTTTCTTTAATGCCAATTTGTTCGGGAAATTTTTGGTTGATTGTTCAAAAATTTCGCCCAATACTTTAATTTCTTCATTCATAGTTTACTCTTTAGTTGAAATATCTTTTCTTTCCCCCTTTTATTGAAATAGGAAGAAGTTCATGGACCGAGTGTTTATCCCTGAGCAGGAAAAGGTCAAGCTGAAGCTTGACACTCCAATTTTTGCTAACGCTTGACCCCCGCCTTCGGTCTTCGACCCTGAGACTCAGACCCGAAGGGCGGGATCTTCGACATTTGCGCCGCCAACAGGATTGCATTTATCATCCCTTTTGGATCAGCGATCCCCTTGCCCGCAATATCCAGAGCCGTCCCAAAATCAGGCGACGTACGGATGATGGGCAAGCCGATGGTGACATTCACGGCATTACCTACTCCTCCCATCTTTAAAGGAATCAATCCCTGGTCGTGATACATGGCAACAATACAATCAAAACCTTGACTGAGACGGGGACTGAGACTGAGTCCCGCCGAAGGCGGGATAGAGTGGTTCGACAAGCTCACCATTCTAAAAATGGTATCGGATGGATAGGGACCAAAGGTTTTTATCCCTCTTTTTTGTGCCAATTTGATTGCGGGAAGAATAAATTTCTTTTCTTCTGTCCCAAAGATTCCGCCCTCCCCAGCGTGCGGATTTAAAGCACATACGCCGATCTTCGGTTTCTTAACCCCAAAGTATTTTTTCAAAGCCTCTTCAGCCAAAATGATCTTCTCCAAAATTAGCTTTTTAGAAATAGCTTTGGCGACTTCCGAAAGTGCAAGATGAGTGGTGACCAAAACTACTTTGTATCTATCAGAGATAAACATCATGGCGAATTTTTGAGTGGCAGTAAGATAAGCTAAGAATTCAGTATGTCCGGGAAAATCGTATCCCGCCAGATGTAAACCCTTTTTGGACAAAGGAGCGGTTACCATAGCATCTATCTGATCGGAAAGAGCAAATTGAACAGCATAAATCACACAATCAGCCGCCATCCTTCCGGATAATTTGGTGATTTTACCTGGTCTTACTTTTGTATGATTAAACCTGGTGCAGTCAAAAACATTTATACACTCTTTTGAATCCTTCCCACCTTCGGCCATCTCTTCAACCCAGGTTATTTTTCTCAGGTTGACCCTTCCTAAGAACTTCTTAACAGTGGAAAAGATTATGTTATAAGAGCCAAAGACCAAAGGATGGCAGCTTTGCCTGACTTTTTTATCCATCAAAGCTTTTACTACTACCTCCGGTCCGATCCCTGCCGGATCGCCCATAGTGATGCCTATAATTGGTTTTTTTTGCATAGAAAAAATTTGGTTTTAACAATCGCAGTCGTTCTGTGCATAATTCAGCGTAGCCAAGCCTTCAGGACTTGGCTGGTCTCAATATCCTGCGGACAAGCCGTAAAGGCTTGCCTACGCGAATTCTTTATCTGCTTAATCTGTTGGGAAATTTTTCTTGAATTTCTCAAACGCTTCCGGGAGAAGCTTTCTCAAACTATATCTTTTCGTTTTTCCTTCCAAATTCGCACAGACGATTTTCAAATCCCGCGAAGCGGGATCCTTCGGATCCGAAGCAAATTCAGACAGCACCTGCCGACACGCTCCACAAGGAGTGATGGGTTCATCTTTGTCCGCAACTACGGCTATCTTGACAAATTTTTTCTCTCCATTGGTGATTGCCTTGAAGAGCGCCACCCTTTCTGCGCAAACGGTCAAGCCAAACGTAGCATTCTCGACATTTGCTCCAGTGTAAACTTTTCCAGTTTTTGCCAAAAGAGCGGCACCCACCTTAAATTTAGAATAAGGGGCATAGGCACGTTCTCTGGCTTTTTTTGCTTTCTCGATTAATTCGGAATCTCTCATGTTTTGTAGTCGCAGGCTTTAGGGCGTGTTGAAGAAGTGGTTTCAGGAGTGCGAAAGCTTGCTTTCGCTGTTTACTAAAATCTAAATGCCCTCATACTACAACTACTTAAGATTCTGCGAAAAACCGCACCAGCAAGCTGGTGCACTCCGGTTAGGGTTTTTCAACAGTCCCTTTAGCCTGCGTTCAAGTACCACCGCAACCTGAAGGCTGCGGCTACAATTTTATCTCATTCAAAAAGCTTTCCCCATTCTTTGTTCCACTGACTCCAAAAATCTCCGCTATCGTTTTCCCTACATCTGAAAAAGATTTTCTCGTCCCTAAATTCACACCCTTTTTTATCGACTTCCCATATACCAGAAGAGGAACATATTCCCGGGAATGATCGGTGCTTGGGGTGGTGGGATCACAGCCATGATCCGCCGTGATGACCAACAGATCGTCCGATCTTAATAAATTCAGCACTTCAGAAAGCCTCAGGTCGAAATCCTCCAACCCCGAAGCAAATCCTTGAGGATCGTTCCGGTGTCCCCAGAGCATGTCAAAATCGACTAAGTTTATGAACAAAAGCCCCTTTTCAAATTTCTTTATTGCCCCAACTAATTTATCCATTCCATCCGAATTATTTTTGGTATGGATGCTTTCGGTCAAACCATGTCCTGCAAAAAGGTCTTCGATTTTTCCTATGCCGATCACCGGGATACCGTTTTTCTTTAGTATATCCAGAACCGTCTCTTCAGGAGGGGGCAGAGAAAAATCCTTTCTCCTTTCGGTTCTTTTGAAAGACCCTGGTTCTCCCACAAAAGGCCGTGCGATTACTCTTGCCACCCCATGCTCGCTGGTCAAAATCTTTCGGGCTTTCATACACATTTCGTAAAGTTTGTTCACCGGAATGATCTTTTCATGTGCCGCTATCTGAAAGACGCTGTCCGCTGAAGTATAAACAATGGGACGGTGTGTCCTCATATGTTCTTCTCCCAACTCCTTAATGATCTCAGTCCCGGAGGCAGGCTTGTTTCCTAAAATCTTTGAGCCGATAGCCTTTTCAAATGGTTCAACTATTTCTGGGGGAAATCCGTGAGGATAGACCGGAAAAGGCTTTTCCAATACCAACCCCATGATTTCCCAATGTCCGGAGGTGCTATCCTTTCCGAGAGAGAGTTCCGCCATTTTTCCATAGTTGCTCAGAGCGTCTGCGTTAGGATTTACTCCGAGTATATGGTCAATATTCCCCAGACCCAGCTTTTCCAGATTTGGTAATTTCAATCCTCCCACCGCTCTGGCAGTATTCACTATGGTATTTGAACCTTCATCTTGATATAGATGGGCATCCGGCAGTTCCCCAATGCCACAAGCATCCAGAATAATCAAAATAACTTTCCTCCGGATTTCGCTTCGCTCAATTTTTATCATGATTTCACTTCACTCACTATAAACAGACCTTCCCAATTTAATAGCGGAAGAACAGTTTGTAAAGGAAAATAATCGATGGCGGGTGTCAAGGAAATGTTAAGAGGTCTCTGAAAAAGTGTCAGAATTCGGCGGGCTAAGAGCCCGCCCTACGCGGTCGGGTATTGAATAACAATAACTTAGTCCCGCGTAGGCGGGGCTCCCAGCCCCGCAAAAATAAGTTTTTCAGAGGTCTCGTTAAAGTTCTTTTTCGAGCCTCAATACATTGCACCAGAGTTTTAAGCCGTAGCCTTTCAATAGCCCCAACAAGGATTCCTTTAGTTTAGCATTTCATGTTGCTTGAGAAAATTGGTAGATTAAATCTTACAATGGTCCAGATTCGTAAGGTCAAATCCACCACATTTACTTAGGTAATTATTTCGGAAATAATACAATTATATGCTATTCACGATATAGGGACTTGCGATTGGGTTTACAAAATTGTTGGGATAGATTGTAAAAATCGTGTGCACAAATTGAGCAAACCCATTGGGAGACAGGCACCTACACTTATTTACCTAAATTCATTACACGGATGTCAAAAAATTTACTTATTTCTCAAAAAAAAGCTTGGCAAATTTGCTCAAATATTTATATTGAGAATGTAAACCTATATTGCATGGGGAGCTTAAAGGTTTAAAGAAGGGGTTATCTTTGGAAAGGACTTTAGCAAAGAGAACTTCATATTGCTAAAAGATGCTTTGGATGCGGGTTTGACTTCTCTTTCCATTTAAAAAATCTAAAAGTTTGATAGAAGACATAGAGAGATAGCTATTTTTCGAATTGATTTCAGTGGATGATTCCTCTCTTCTTAGTATCCGGAGAGGGGGAGTCGATAATTTTTTCTTGTGTGAGTTTTGTAGTTCAAGCATCCCCGCCTTTGGCGAGGTGCTTGACTAACAATGTTTTTTGAGCGGCGGTTTTAGGAACGTATATGGACGTGCGGCTCGATTATTCCCGGTGGCAAGTGAGTAGGTCGGGTTGCGACCGCAGGGAGCTACCCGACAATCTGGTTAAACCACCTCTCATAACCTGGGCTGAAAGCTTCATCTTCGCCGGGACTTCTGCCCTTCTGCTTCTCATCGCCAATCTCTTTCCCGATTATTGGTATTTTTCCTTTTTTGCCTTAACCCCGTTCCTCTATAGAATTATCAAAGCCTCCGCAAGTGAATCCTTAAGGCTGGGGCTTCTTTTTGGGCTTTCCTTTTTCGGCGTTTCAGTGGTCAATTCCCCGATGGTTTCTTCTCTCCGTCCTCTCCTCACGCTACTTTGTGGCACCGGTCTTTTTGCTCTCTTTGGCTGGGCAGTCAGGTGGGCACGAAAACATTGGGGATTCAATCCTTCCATTGTCGCCTTGCTCTGGGTTGGATTAGAAATAGGCCTGGTGAAACTTGGATTTATTAACGGATTTTTTGGGGAAACGGAATTCTCTAACCCTTTCTTCGGTTGTCTGGTTGATCTTTTTGGCTTTCTGACGGTTTCGGCTATTATCGTTCTCTTTAATTCCTTATTAGTTCTGCTATTTGTCAAGACCCTCGAAGTGACAAGACCCCGGGGGAAAGTAGTTCAAGAAGAAGAGAAGATATGGAATCTTCTCTTTACCCCCGGGCTTTTTCTCGAAAAGTTTATCTGGTGCCCGAGGGTCGCGCCCCACCTATGCAATTGGAAGAACTACACATGTGAAGGAGTAGACGAATAAAAAACTCAATACCAAGAAGGAGTTAGAAAATGAAAAGAGAATTACTGGCAGTGTCTGTCGTTGTTTTCCTTTTTTGTTTTTTTGTGAGCGCGGCGGCACAGAACGAACCCATATCACAATTTTGGCTTGTTAAAATAACTTGTCCTGGTGACAGTGTTGGTCGCGATACTACTGTACGCATTAGCCCTGACTCGGTGAATATCAATAAGCGGGATGGTGTAAAATTCAGTATGGACACGCTGACAAGTGATGGATGCGATAGTGTAACAGTAAACGGAACCTCTCCAATTGGAATCTTTAAACTGACACATACTCATCGTGATACGATGATAACATTTGCTATTGATACTACTGGAAAATTCCGTTACACAGTGAAAACTTTTCCAACACAAGCAGACTCAGCGAAAGGGTTAGTGCAAGTTTCAGCACTCACTCCTACCTTAACTGGTTGGGGAATCATTATCTTGGTGGCACTAATTGCCGCCAGCACTGTTTTCATCGTGCTAAGGCGAAGAAAAGCGGCAGTTCCTGCATAAGGTTTTTTACCTCACCCCCTGTTTCCCCCTCTCCATTTTGTGGAGAGGGGGACAGAAGGGGGAGAGGTTATCAATCCATTCCCTCTCATGCGTAGCGGCCCGCCTCCAGCGGGGCGTTTGCTTTTTCGTCCGATCTCAAGACACAGAATTCGTGCAGAAACGTCGGACGCTACATTCGAATAATATGCAAAATACGTAACGCCCGACCCTTGTTTCCCCTGAGCATAGTCAAAGAGTGCCAGGTATTTGCTCTTACCCCAACTGGAAAAACAAAACCCCTTTAGAATTTTTTTTGGAGGGTTTTTTTGTTGCCAACTAGTGGCGTGCCCCCTTTTCAGAGTGTTATTATTTGCATAACTCATTGAACCCCAATAGCGGAATTACAAAAACACTACAACTTCGATGGTGAAAGAGATAGGGCGCATGTATATGGGAGAGGTAATTGATATATTCTTCCCTTCTCCCCGCATGTGGGGAGAGGGCAAGAGGGAGAAAGGTATTTACATATGGCTAATCACAAAATTTTAAAAAAACAAACCTCAGAAACGTCAGAAAGGTCAGAGGCAGCTGGGATACGAAAGTCTGTGCGATAGACCAAAGATCTGGTTGCTTCCAGACGGATGCCCGTTGGGCGAGCTATCCTTACTATTGATGCTCCAAGGCTTATCATGTGTAGCGCCCGACCTTTGTGTCGGGCGTTTGCTTTTTTATACTATGAATTACGAACCACGAACCATTAACCAAAAAGGTGTCGGGCGTTTGCTTTTCTTATTTAATTTTTTTTTAAATCCCCCAAAAAAGTTCTTGACAAATATTCTTCTGCGTGTTATAATAAAATTGACAGAAGAAGAATTAAGTTTTGTATCCTTTTTTATGACCCTTTGCTAAAGGTTTTTTTGATTAAAACTTTTAACCTTTAAATGCGGAGGGTTTTATGTCTTCCCAAAAACCAAAACCGGTTTTGAGGCGAATCGCTTTTATCATTTGCCTTTTGCTTGCCCTTTTGGTCGTTGCTCCGGCTTTTGCCAGAGGCGAGGGCGAGTTCGATCTGAGCCGTTCAGATTTTGGGGAAAAAGACTCCTTAATCTCTGTCAAGATCGACTCCGTTAGTGTCTCAACCCCGGGGGAAATAGCTGAAATCCCCATTTGGATCCGGAACGATGTTGTGATTGGCGGGTTTGAATTGGAGGTGGATTTTTGCTACATAGACCTTACCTTTTACGGAACCGAGAGGGGGGAAGCTTTGTCCCATATGACCAACGATAGGTATGACTGGGAGTATTTCTCTTACAGGGTTTTGCCTTATCCTCAAGTCCCCCTCCTTTACAAGCTTATACTTTACGGGCAATACGATATGCCTGATGGAGATCCGGCAGTTCCTCTTTATCCTAACCCTGATTATGTCAGCTTGGTGGTGATGAAATTTCAAACTCCCAACCAGCCCGCCCTCCCGGATACTTTTTTCCCTCTTATCTTCGAGTGGGAAGCAAGTAATTGTGCGGAGAACACCATGTCCGACAGCACAGGCAATATTCTCTACGTGAGCAATAACCTCTTGCAGTATGATACTACCGTCTGCGGTGGAGGTTCATCTATCCGTCGCATCTTAGAGTTCGTGGATGGAGGAGTATACGCATCTTATCCCTCTCCCTCGATTTATCGGGGAGATATCAACCTGAACTGTATTCCCTATGAAGTGGCTGACTTCATCTTATTTGTGGAATTTTTAAACCATGGTCCGGATGTATTTTGGAATCCGGACACACAATATTCTGTCTCCGATATTAATGCTGACGGAATAAATGTAACCATTGCCGATTTAGTCTACCTGGACAGGGTGATCATGCACGACGCTACACCTTTCCCTGAGTCATTCGACAATAATCATCCTGAATCTGATAAGCAAACAGATAGAATGATTCTGGGCACCGCGGTGGCTGATCCGGGTGATACAGTATCGCTCCCCTTATTTTTCGAGAATGCTCTTCCTGCCACCGGAATAAGCTGTAAAATTGTCTTTGACAGCACTTTTTTATCCATCCAGAATGTAGAGACAGTTGGAACCCGATTAGAAAGCTGGACCGAGGTGCATCCGATAATAAAGCCGGGCACCTTGTTTTTGCACGCCATGCCTAATTATCTTGGTGAACCTCCATCCTTAGATTCTTTGCCTGCTGAATTCGGCACTTTGGTTAAGATAAATTTCATAATAAGTGACCAGGCGCCCATAGGAATTGCAATTCCGGTCGAATTTCAGAATGACCCCTATTGGCAGTTGTATTGGGGGCACTATAATGCCTATACCCAAGATGGTGTGAATTTTATCCAACCAACCACCGTGTCTGGATGGATTTTGACCGGTTTGCTCCGAGGCGATGTCAACAGAGATGGCGTGATTAATATGTCAGACGTTGTATATCTGATAAATTACCTCTTCATAGGTGGACCTGCGCCTGATCCTTTGGAGCTGGGAGATGCCAATTGTGACGGAGTGGTTAATGGTGCTGATGTGGTCTATCTAATTAACTATCTATTCATAGGTGGTCCCCCACCTCAGTGTTAGTCCGGGACTAAGTTGGAACAAAGCCTTTCTGACCCCAATCTCGAATCCCCGAGGTTGGGGTCATTTTTTAGAAATGGGTCTTCTCCAAAAGAGTTGCTTCATGTATTGACTCATTTGCGTCAGATAATGAAACGATGGCTACTTTTACCTCTCCCCCTCTCCACATTTGAGGGTGTGTCACAATCATGTTTTGACTTTGTAGCCGCAATCTTTAGATTGCGTAAGCTGTTGGAATTCAACAAACGGTTTTCGCAGACTAAAGTCTGCGGCTACAAAAAACCGAATTATGACACAGTCTCATTTGTGGAGAGGGGGACAGGGGGTGAGGTCTTAATTCACTCTATTATATTATGCTCATCTCATTAAGCTATTTACGATCTTATTCTTATCAAAAATCTTAGCCACTAAATTGGAGAAGAACTTTAGAAACTAATTGACTTTGTCAGTTCCGTTTTTTATTATTTTGGACGTAGTAGTTTTGTTAACGTGAAAGGTAATGATAATGGATAAGATCCTTCAATTTTTAATTATAGCGCCGCCCATTCTTTTTGCTTTGACCGTGCATGAATACGCGCATGGGTGGGTGGCTTTAAGGTTTGGTGATCCAACCGCTAAGAACGCTGGAAGATTGACCTTGAATCCATTATCCCATCTCGATCCCATTGGAACCATTATGCTTTTTCTTATCCATCTGGGATGGGCAAAGCCGGTTCCGGTCAATCCCTATTATCTCCGCGATCCTAAAAGGGATATGATATGGGTCTCCTTAGCAGGTCCGGGAGCAAACATGTTGACCGCCTTGGGTTGCGGTTTGGTCATTCGGTTCTTGAATATCTTGCCAATGAACCCCGATTTGCACTCATCGGTGTTTGGGATTATCATCCAGATGATAGTTTTCGGTCTGATCATAAATTTAGTCTTGGCTTTTTTCAACCTGATCCCTATACCTCCATTGGATGGATCGAAAATCTTGATGGGAATTTTGCCACCACAATATGAGGAGCCTTTTATGCAACTGGAAAGATTCGGTCCATTTTTGCTGATCGGAATCATCTTTATTGGTCAAGCTTTACATGTTCCTATCCTATGGGGAATTCTATCTCCCTTTGTAAGTTTTTTCAGCTATCTTTTTGCCGGCGCAGATTTCACTCGATTTTTATAAAGACGGTCAACGGATGGAAAAGGATTCATCCTGAACGGATTCACCGTGAACGGATTAAGCGGATATCCCTTCCTCTCCCCTCCGGGGAGAGGGCAAGGGTGAGGGGGTAGCTTCGCATCAAAAAAATGTGCTTTTATTAGGATGTCCAAATTCATATTTTCATCGTTAATCTTAACCACCTTTTTGATTTTCAATTGTGCTCCGAAGCCAAAGATTCTGCCTGAGGAGAGGACTCCGCAAAATATTTTAAAATGCGCAGTTAGAAATCAGGTAAAATTTGAAACTTTTGCCTGTATCATGAATTTGAAACTCAAAGGCGAAAAAGCGAAATTCTCAAGCACGATTGAGCTCTTCTATAAGTCACCCGACCTTTTTTCATTTTATCCTCAATCATTTTGGGGAACAAATATTTTCGGGGCAAAAGGCGAGAATGACAGCCTGACGCTTTATTTTCCCAATGATAACCAGTTTTACCGGGGCAACTTTTCTGACTTTGAAAAAAGTGAGCTATGGAGCTTGAAAATAGATCTGAGAACGCTTTTGAAAATAATCACCGGCGAGAATGATTTAAGCGAGAAAGACCTGCTTTATGTGGGGCAAGAGAGAGATAGGTTCATTTATAAATCCGAAGATGAAAGGTGGACCAGAGAATACTGGATTGATTCCAAGAAATGCCTTCTGGTCAAAAGTATGTGGACTGATAAGGAAAGGGGAGAGGTTTACGAGATAGAATATAAAGATTTTTCATCCCATCAAAACGTGGAATTAGCAAACGTTATCGAGATAAAGTCAACTGCCAAAGGTGCGAACCATACGGCTCACACTACAGAATCTGCAAAGATAAAATTCATTGAGCGTAAATTTAATCTCCTCATCCCGGAAAAGAAATTCCAACTTGGAATTCCCCCCAATGCCAAAAGGATTACCTTTGAACCTAACATGTAGTTGCCCAATTTATACCGCTAAAAGCGGTATCCCGCCAAAGGCGGTGATTGGGCATTCCAAAGCTTGATAAATCAAGCAGCTACACTTTTGGCTTCTTTTTTAGTTTTTGCAAAAAGATTCAACAAGTCCTTTCTGACTCCAAAATTGGTTGACTTTTGTGCACCTTTATGTTAATATAATGCTTAATTACTAAGGTGAGAAATTGTATGGTGTTTAAACAAATAGAGCATATCGGAAAAAAAATTTTGGTTTTTGTCTTGGGCTTATTTCTAAAACAGGAAAAGCTTAAGCCTGAAGAGGTGGATCTTTCCAGCATCAAAAAAATTTTAGTCATCAGGCAGGATGATAGGATTGGGAATTTGATCTTGACCACGCCCTTACTTTCTGCCCTAAGAAAATCTTTTCCACAAGCACATATCTCTTATCTTGCCAGCAAAACTTTTCACACTCTTTTTTACAATTCAAGTTTGGTGGATCAGATTTTTGTGGCAAAAAAAAGACAATACATTTTTCATCCGCTTTCGCTTGTATTTTTTATCAGGAAGATAAGGAAACAAAGATTTGATTTAGCTTTTGACGCAAGCGATGAAAATAGTTTCTCCCTTAACAATTCTTTTCTGGCTTATCTATCTGGGGCAAAATACAGGATAGGTTACAAAAAGCCACACAGCGGTTTTTTTTTGAATTTGGAGGTTCCTTCGTCTTCCATAAGAAAGAAGCATGCGGCGGAAATGCATCTTGATCTATTGCGGTTTTTGGTGGGTGACTTCAAAATGGATGATTTAAAAATTGAAGTTGATCCCGAGAAGAGACTTTCTGTCGAAGAATATCTTAAACAAAAGGGCATATGGCTTGATGATTTCCTTGTTGGGATAAATCTTGGAGGGAGAGGAAAGAAAAGATGGGATTTGGACAATTTTACCCGGTTGGCAGATTGGCTAATAGACGATTTTGATGCCAAAGTGATTTTTATTTGGGGACCTGAGGAAAAAAAGATCATTAAAGGATTGACTCTAAAAAATGAGAATAAACAAATCTTATCAGACTTATTTACGCTTCCGGTCTTAGCCGCTCTGATCGAAAGGTGTAACTTATTTATTTCTGGAGACACGGGAGCCATGCATCTTTCGACGGCAGTGGGAACACCAACTTTAGCTTTGTTTTCGGATTCCGATCCCATCAAATTCGGACCTCGGGGAAAAACTCATAAAATCATTTGTTCGTCAAATGGTAAGATCTCGGTTGAAACGGTGAAAAAAGCAACAAAAGAGATGATGGAATCAAAAGTCTCGGTTAAAGAAAAAGCTTAGGAAAACAATACAAATGTATTTATTTTTGTTACTACGAAGCTCTTCCTCTCCCCTTGGGGGAGAAGATAAAGGTGAGGGGGAAATCGAGTGAAGTAACAAACTTTCGTGTGTTTGTATTAGTTTCGTTGTTCATTGTATTTCATCGAACGTCAAAGGGATAGTTTGAGTTATATGAAGCTTTACTTTAGATTACTTTCTTTTTTAAAACCGCACTTGAGACAGTTGATCTTAGCCATGATTTTTATGGTTCTCTTCGCCGGCATGAGCGGTTTTTCTATCACCATGGTTGTTCCTTTAACCAAAATCATCTTTTCTGAACAATGGACGGTAAGCCAAGATGTTTCCCAAAATAAAGAAATCTCTCCAGGAGGACAGAAGAGTTTGGTGGCGCTTATGCCCAAAATTTTGAAAGAGAAATTCAATCAGCTAATTATTGGGAAGACCAAAGTGGAGACCTTGGGACGTTTTTGTATTTTAATCTTCTTGATTTTTCTGGTTAAGAATTTGTTCTGGTATGCACAGAGCTTTTTGATCGTGGGGGTGGAGCAAGGGGTGATCATGGACTTGCGAAACAAACTTTAT
>Ga0315279_10006973_pt1 | contig 14102 bp, 14 predicted proteins | sample YL17G06_20_MG_FD_203694 | JGI IMG/M metagenome (GOLD analysis project Ga0315279, IMG submission 203694) | Sediment microbial communities from Yellowstone Lake, YNP, Wyoming, USA - YL17G06_20 | ecosystem: Environmental > Aquatic > Freshwater > Lake > Sediment | place: USA: Wyoming | collected... | reverse complement strand
ATTTTAACCCCTTTCTTTTCCAGATATTGTCTGAGGACACCCGCGAAATCTTCATCGAAGAGTGTCAGGATTTGTGGGGCCAGCTCCACAATCGTCACGTTCTTGCCCAAATGGACAAGGGACTCAGCCATCTCAAGTCCGATATAACCCCCTCCAGCGATCACGACATTCTGGATGTTTTCGGATCGAATTTTTTCGTAGATGGCATCGGCATCAAAGATAGAACGGAGATAAAAGACATTCGCGAGATCCATGCCTTCAATCTTGGGCCGAATCGCATAGGCGCCTGTGGCAATGACCAGCCGATCAAAGTGATCCGTGAAGGTCTCTCCTGATCCAATTTTTCGGCCTGAGACAGCGCGGTTCGGAATATTAATTTTTTCAATCCTGCGATTTTTCAGGATTTTGATCCCTTCCAGGGCAAATTTGCCCGGTGTCCGTGAGATCAAATCCTCTCTTTCTTCGATCACACCGCTGATATAGTATGGAAGCCCACAGCCTGCATAGGAAATATCGTCTTCCTCCTGGTAGAGGACAATCTCCATCTCAGGATCGCATCTCCTCGCCTTGGCAGCGGCTTTAGGCCCTGCGGCAACTCCTCCTATCACAAGAAGTCTTTTCTTCATTTTTAAATCCCTTTCTTCCTACTCATCATGCACACCACACCTGATGGCACAGGTAGGGAGGATGAGACATCAACTTATCCCTTCCCACAGTGTGATCTCGGCAGGCTCTGCGAGAACCTCTTTAGTTTTTTTCATGAATGCCTTCAGATATGGCATTCCCATATGTTCCTCCAAAGCCTTCTTACTGACCCAATTTTCGTAAAGCATAAAAAAACATCTATTTTCCGTCGATTGATGTAAATCATAATTGATGCACCCCGCTTCTGCGCGTGTTGGTCCCGCCAATGATAAGAGCTCTTGTTTGACTTTCTCCTCCATACCCTGTTTGGCTTTCATCCGTGCTAGAACCGTAATTTTTCTGTTTTCCATTTGATCTTCTCCTTTTTATTTAGCTTTTAACCCCTGCCACCATTCTTTAGGTTCAGTTTTAAGACATTCTTCAGCAATTTTCTTTGCCGATTCTGTTTTGAGGGCAGCCTGAGCATTAGAAATCCAATCAGTGACATCGTTATATCCTAATACCTGATATTCTCGTGCCTGCACAATACATTCCAGAAGGTCTGCATCACGAACTACCTTCGCTTCAGGAGAAACCTCTTTTTCAAATTCCTCAAAAAAAGTTACCATTTGCTTCGCCATTTCATCCGGAAGTCTTTTTGACTGTTCGTCAACTGCCTTTCTGTCAACATCTTCCCAGTTCACATATCTTCGGACAATTCGGTGGGCATCGTTAGTTCTCGTTTCTGGCATATCATGAAATAACGCCATGAGGATGGCTTTCCCAGGGTCCACCCCTTCTAGACGGGCGAGAAGATAAGCAATCACAGCCGTTCTATGGGAATGTTCTGCCACACTTTCCGGATCTTTCACTCCGGCAATCCACCATCCCGAACGTTTTACCCTTTTGAGCTGGCCCATCTCATACAGAAATTTTGCAATGTCCTTTTCCACGCGTTCCTCCCGTTTTGAATTTTCAAAAACAATTCCTATAATCCCTCCCCACCTCCCTTTACCCTCCGGGTCAGAGACCGCTCTGGGTCGGAGACAAAAGGGAGGAGCAAAGATCCCCCTTTGGAATAGGGGAGGTGTGAAAAAATCGCTCCGGTGGAGAGGGCGGGCAGGAAATCGGAAAAGTTTTACAGCGGTCCCTTTTTTTCGTTAACTGCTGGCGATGGAAAACTTCAATATGTCGGTTTCCTTGTTGGAGCTTGTTACCCATACCATCAAATGACCCGCATTTGTAAAACTTTGAAGATATTCTTGCCCGACCGACTGTGCCAATAATATCCTTATTATTCACCACCCCCATATTTCAACCTTGCCCTCTTCTTCCTCTTTAACTTTTGCCGTTTTACCTTCTCAACCTTAATCTTTTCAGGTGTCAACTGCCCTGACAACTTTTCGATTCTCATAACAAGCTCACGCCTTGCGAGAAACCGATTGAGAGATTGATTCCTCTCTCTCATCCATTTTATCTCAATTCCTGTTGGAATATGTTTGAGATGAACACAGGTGGAAGTCTTATTTACCTTCTGCCCTCCGCTGCCAGAGGACCGAATGAATTTTTCTTCAATATCCTTTTCATAGATTCCCAGGATCTTCATTCGTTCTTTAAGCCATCTATTCTTCTCTTCACTCACGGGAAATAGGAGCATCAGGATCTTCTCTCCAAATAGCCCCCTTACCTCATCCCTCTCCCCCCTGGGGAGAAGGGAAGCGTAAGGGGTCGATCTTCTTCTCCAGATAAACGATCGTTGTTTGATTAGTGATTTTTGCCGTTTTAAATATCTTATAACCAAGCTTTTGATAAAGATAAAGATTCCTCTCACTCCTGGCACCAGTGAATAGTTCAAATCTCTGACAGGTACTGAAAATCTTTTCTATCTCATACATCAGTTTTGTTCCGATCCCTTGATTTTGGAAATCAGGATGAACAATCAGCCTTCCGATATAACAAGTTCCTTCTTTTATAAAAGCTCTTACAGAACCTATCATCCTTTTATCCGTCATGGCCTTAATAAAAAATTGATCTTCAAAATCCTTTCTGATGCTTTCCGAGGTCTGAACCAAAGGAGGAATGTTAAAATCATTATAAATTTCTGCCTCGCTTCGATAGGCTAATTTTTGAAGTGAAAGGATTTCTTCGGCATCAGATATGGTTGCCTTCTCGACCTCCATATTCAATCCTTCCTATCCAAATATATCTGAATCGCTTTTCTTACTGCTTCAGCAAATACCTGGAGTAGTTCCAAGTTCGTTTTGAGTAAATCACGAACCTTACGACTGACCTCTAATTGCACGCCCCGCCTCAATTTCCCTCGATTGCAGATGTTCTGTGAATCAGTCCCCATCAGTCTTTCTGTCGGGACCCGAGTTTGAAAACCAGCCCCCTCCAATTCCCGTGTGATCTCTGACCGCAAGCTGTCATTCAGCCCCCCTACCATTACAAACTCTTCTTTCTGGTCAATCTGCCCATGGATGGTGATGACTACGTCCGCCTTTCGGACAACTTGAAGTGCACGAGGCTCATCGAAAAGGTGACTTTCAATATGAAGCGGACGGCTATCTGTCTTTAACCCCTCAAAGCAGTAAAAGGAGTAATCATCCTCTGCGATGGCTGCTGCGATCTCAGCAGTGGTGGGTTCGATTTTTCCACCATGAGGGGCCATGATCAGAACACATGGGTCTCTCAATTCGATCCTGATTCGATAGTCTTGACCTTCCACTTTGCGATCTGCAAGTTCTTTAAAGCTCTGATAAGAAGAGACCATTTAATCTATCCTGTATTTTAGCCTTGGAGAACTTTCTTTTAATATTTACCATTACCCTTATTAATATCCATGCCGATTGTTAATTAATCCATCGTTAGGTAATTGATTTAATAGTATTTTATTATGTGATTAAATTGAAGAGGTTGGGGAGGTATATTCTCATTATTCTCGAATTTCACCGGTTGTTAGATATCCATGCCTTGCCCGTATCTCTTATTTTAAAATCTCCATATAGACTTCGTGTCTAAGTCTTTCTTTAATTTTACGATCTAATATCGTTTCAAGGTAAGAATTAAGGATTTCATCAGCCCTAGTTTTTAACCTTTCTAATTCCGGCAAGATGCTATTCAAATGTGCATCATCTTTTGGAATAAATACTTCTGTTACACCTAAATCAGCGAAAATTTTTAGATAACGAGCTTCTTCTTCTGATCGACATTCAATAACATTTTTTCCTGCATAGAACTTCCAACCAAATAAATCTCTCTGTATTTTAATTTCTCCAGAATCATTTGGAAGTTCTTTTTTCGATAGCGCCCTTTTGGGTAAAGAAAGGACCTTTTCTCTATAAAATTCTCCAACGGTCTTCATTATTATGGTTCCTTCTTTATTTGGTCTATAACTACTTTCTTAAGGGCACTTACATCAATCCCTTCGACCATTTTCTTATTATTACCCACACCCTTTGCTTTCTCGATACGGGATTTCACTAAATCAATAACAGCCCTATAAACCTCAAGCTGCTCTTCATCATTGAGCCCAAGGATTTCGGCCATGATGATTTTGTCCAACTCCCTGCGGTCAGCTTTAACTTTTTCAAGTGATACCTGTTCCGGAGATGAGGCATTGATTTCGGAGAAAATTGTTTCCACATCTCTTTTGAGAAAGTTCTTAAATGCCTTTTCTATCTTTCCCCCAAATTTTGCAATATCATAATATGGAATAGTCATGGCTTTAAGATCATAAACTCTTATACCTTTAGGTCCACCACCTCCTCCTGGTTGAGGGCCTGTCACTTCTGCAATCAAATGAAAAATAGTGGAATTTAATATACCACACAGAACGTATGGCTTTTTAGCATAAACCCCATACAACCTATTATTAATAAAAACTGGGGTCTCTGAATAGAATGCAACCAATCTTTCCCGAGTATACTCTGGGTACATAAGATTAGCTGCAATTTCATCAAGATCATACCATCTTCCTTCTTTTCTCTTGCCATTCTGTATGCATGTATCCCGATTATGGAAACCTTTTCTTTCACCGTTTAGAATATAATTAAAAATCTTTTTATTTTTTAGCTTTTCCTTTGGCAAGTGGATGAGTAAAACTCTCTTCTTAAGCATCTGAGGATCAGTTTTATAACCCTTTAAATCGGAAGGGCTTTCTGCCACATAATTTGGTATCCAATTCCTTCTTTCATCTTTGTGCATCCAAAACTCTTTTTCAATTCCCTTCTGCTTAATTTCTTCCTCTGTGATATAGAAAAATTCATTCACACCGGTAGTAAATCCACGGCGAACCTCTGCAACTTGTTTCAAGGGTATAAGTCTGCCTTTTCCTTTCTCTAAGATTTTAAAGAAAATATCTGGTGCCCTTAAATATTTTCCCCATTTTGCTCCAACATATTTTCCCTCCTCAAAATTAAATCCTTCATCCAATAACTCTTTTTGACTCTTAGGGAAGATTCTTAAATCTTCGTTTTCATAAAAATCACTGTGCACAAGAATAGTCTTTTTTAATTTGTCTATTGCATTTAATCTTTCAACCTGTTTTTCCCACATGTCCTGAGCAGGTGGTATAAAATATCGCAAAGGTTTTTTGAGACAGGCAAATCGAACGATGCTTTCGTCACGGTCCTTCTTATCTCTACATTTTTGAAGGATTATGATACAGGTATTGACATCAGGCTCTTCAAACCAGGGCTCCACCTTGGATTCAATGATCGCGATGATCTTGTAGTTCATTAGGAAAAACTCCTGAAGGCCCTTCCCGTAATCCACATCAAGCCATGTACTGGAGACGATAAACCCGAAATGACCGCCATCTTTCAGGAATTTTGCACCATGAACGAAGAAATAGGCATGGATACCAGCTCGTTTTCCAATCTCAGCAATCTTTTTGCCAGCAATTTTAAGGGCATTTTCTATTAGCTCTTCTTTATCAACACCAATTTTAGGTATCTCCTCTTGCCTTGTGTAAGGCGGATTCCCTATAATTACATCAAACCATCTAGGATAGGTGACTTCTCGTTTTTGTCTACCAAGCCCTACGGCAAGTCTTTTCCTATATTTCTCTGGCAGATCAAAACCTTCGTTTCCAACAGGAAGAGCAAAAAAGTCTTCCTGAAGGATGTTGGGATAATTCTTATCCACGCCCAGATCATTTATAGCCAAGTTAATCGTCGCAAGATGAGCCGGGAATTTTGCTATATCAGCTCCCCAGAGGGTTTCTAAGATGTCTTCATGGCTTTTATATTGGTTCATCAGCTTTTTATGCTGATAGGCTCTCACAAGAAAAGTCCCAGCACCACAGGCAGGGTCAAGAATCTTTTCATCTTCATGATTCAAACAAAACCTAAGGATTAAATCCACTACGTCAGGACTTGTAAAGTATTGACCTAAATTGTGTCGTTCATCTTGTGGAATAAGGCGTTCAAAAATTCTTCCAATGACATCATAGCCAAGTTTGGAGAAATCATATTGTTTCAGGACATTGACCAGCTCTTTTATCTCTTTTACAACCTCTTTTGCATCAGGGAAGGCAATGATATCTATAAAGTCTGTGGTATAGATAGTTTCATAGTCTATCTTCAAAACTTCATTGAAATAACCCTGGAGAGTTGTCTGAATCATAGCCCCCTTGGTAAGACCATCTGGGATCTCAAGCAGGTCAAGTTCATGAGGTCTTTTTGCTTGGAGAAGATTGTAAAAGAGAATTTTATTGACGAGGAGGTAGGCAGTTTGTCTTGCCGCTTTTTCAAAGTCCCGGGGTGCCCAGGTAAAAATCCAACCTTGCTCTACAAACCAGTTTGTTAGCTTTTTAGCAAAAGAGTTGTCTTTGTGACATTGGTCATAAACAATTCTTCGGTAATAGGTGGAAAGAATCCTTATCTTTTCCTGAAGTCTAAAGATTAAAAACTCATCAATGGCCTGTTTAGGTTCTGGCTCTCTACCAGTGTGGACGGAATAGAGTTTGATCAGATACTCTTCGAGCCCTCTCTTTATAGGCTCGCTGTATCTTGTCTGCTCAATATCATCGAGGTTTTCAAGTTCCGAAAGTGAGTATTTCCCTATGATTTGCTCTTCTTCAGGCTTTAAGGAATTAACCTTTTCTGTATTGAACCAGATAAGTCTCTTGAAATTGGTTGTAGCAAAATATTTTGCCTTTCTTTTGTTCGCTTTTTCCCAGGCAGGCTTTTTCAACTCATCATAATTAAAGGCATCATAATAAGGTGGCTTTGCCTCAATGACGCATAGAACACTCTTGCTTCTCCCTGACTCATAGATGACTGCGTCGGGCATTTTTCTGTCGGCACCAGAAGTTTCAACATCGGGCATCCCAAGATCAAGGTTTTTCTTTCCAATAATCTCTCTCATCCAATGCATCAGGATAGCAACTGCGGTACGCTCTGTCTTATGGACAGCCTCTCCAAAAGGACTTGGAATCTTTGCGGATTTTTCCTTAATTTTACTTTTCATATTCCTTCAATACTTGATTGACAATTCTTCTTGCAATTTCAAATACAGCGGCGATTCTTATGATTTTTACATCAGCAATTCCTTTAATATCTAAAAATTTTTTGAGAGGTTGGTTTGCCATTCCCTTAAACGAACCGAATTTTACAAGGATTTCTTCTGCTATTTTTTCGGCTGATTTTCCTTTAATACCCGCAGAGATGAGAATAGAAAGCAACTCCGCATCTGTAAGGCTCTCAGCCCCAAGATCTCTTAGTTTACCGCCAGGATGACGCCAATGTTTAAGCTGGGAATCCCCTAAATTCTTGCGGTTGTTTTTCTTTTTCATGAAGTCTTATCCCTTTACCGACACACGGTAATTTTTGATTCAATATAGCAAAAATAAGAATGTTGTCAATTAAATCGTGTCTTTATTTGAGGTTTGAATTTTTATAAAAATAAAAAGGGTGCCATAGGCACCCTTTTTAAAGAATCAAAACATAAATTGTTGAAAAGGGTATTGAAGATGATGGTACGGTTCTTTGGAGGAAGGTACTCCAGAACACCCCTGAACAATTTTTTTGCAGGATGGTCTGGAGTTTCAAGCATATTCCTAACCCCTTTGATAGCCCCAAGGATTTCATAATCTGAAGTTAATTTCTCTCCTAAATAAGTTAATTGAACCAACCTCTCATCAGAAACCCTTCGTAAAAGTTCAACAATCATTTTAGAAACTTGATGTCCTGTAAGATCTTTGATCTGTTCTGAAAAGTTCATTCCAGCCCCTCCTTAATCAAATTAACTTTGAATAGCCGTCCAAAATCCTAAAATGGCAACGGCAATTCCAACAACTAATTCATTAATAAGGTTTCCATTAATGGTGAAGGAGGCAATGATCAACTAGGTTCCCAATAAACCAATGATCCAGTTTTGCCACATTCCGGGTTCTCTCCCCTTTCTCCAAGAAAATAGTTTGAGTAATATTTATAAATTTGAAGCAATTTCAATACCACCCCTTTTGAATTCGTATTCCCAAAAGGGTAGTCAAAAATATTTATAAAATTGGAGAGTTAGAAGGAGAACAAAGTTATTTCTTTTGGATAGGAGAAAATTGAAAGTCTATTTTCGTGAAACTTTTATTCGCACTTTACCCTGGACTTAGAAAACCCTTTAAAAACAGAAAAGTAAATGCAGCAATAAATTTCGCATTTTTATAGGATTTTATCGCAATTTACTATTTTTAATTAATAATTTTTTATGATTTTAGTTGGAGCGGCGGTGATGGTAAAAGTTTCTGACTGCCACAGATTGGGGGTCGAGGTTGGTGAGACCATATTTTTCAGCCCATTCCATTGCTTCAAGAAATTCCTGTGGGGTAATCCCCCGAGCGATCTCTGGATAATCGTAGGCTTTACACTCTACGCGGTATTGAGCCATAATATTGACATAAGTATTTTTAGGAAGAGTCTCGGCGACCCATTTAACAAATTTTTCCGTCCCAGCCACTCGGTTGGGCATGACCAGATGTCGGATGATCACTCCACGGATGGCAATCCCCTGTTTATCCAGCTGGAGAACTCCCACCTGCCGATTCATTTCGATGATTGCTTTCTTTGTCACTTCAGGATAATCAGAAGCTCCGGCTGAATACTTCGCCGCCTTATCCGCGTCCGTATATTTCATATCCGGCTTATAGATGTCGATGATGCCTTCTAATAGTTTCAACATTTCCAGACGTTCGTATCCGCTCGTGTTGTACATCAAAGGAAGATGAAGCCCTTTCTTCAAAGCAATCCGTGTGGCATTGAGGATATTGGGCATCACATGGGTGGGTGTGACAAGGTTGATATTATGGCAACCCATACTCTGGAGTTTGAGCATCATGTCTGCCAGATCTTCATCCTGAACTTCCTTTCCCCTTCCTTCATGGGCGATCGGCCAGTTCTGGCAGAAGACACATCGAAGGTTACAGTTGGAAAAGAAAATAGTACCAGACCCCTTCCCTCCCACGAGAGACATCTCTTCTCCAAAATGGGGGTGATAACTAAAAATGACAGGTTTGACCGGGGCCCGACAGAATCCTCTTTTACCCTTTTGCCGATTCACCCCACACTTCCTGGGACAGAGCTGACAATTTTCGAAGAGAGAATAGGCTTGCTTGATTCGTTGAGCTAATTTCCCTTCGATATCCAACTTCTCGTAGGCTGGAATCCCCTGCACATCCCTTTTTTGTCCGGCATGAGGGGAAATGGGTGAGAGGAGGATTGAACCCCCTAAGAGGAGAGACCTTTTGATAAAGTCCCGGCGTGTGAAGTCCATTCCGGAAACTCCATTACCTTAAAATAGAAATAACCGTTTGGTAAACCCTACATCATTACTTGCCATCGGTCTTCATCTACACTCAATTAATTTTATGGATTGCCCAGGGAGGTGTCAATGATTTTTTGCTCCGGACAAGAGAATTCTCTGTAACCTTTCCGATTGCAGGAATAGGGTGTATAATTGAGGAAGGAGACCTGAAGAAGGTCAATGCAACGGAGGCGAAGGGATGGACCCTAAACGTAAATTTAAGAAAAAGAATTCCAACAAAAATATAAAGGTATCCAGGGATCAATCCGACAGATTAAGGAAAAGAAAAATGGTCGTGAACGTGATGATTGAGATACCCAAGGGGAGTCGAAACAAGTATGAGTTTGATAAAGAAAAAAAATTACTCAAATTCGACCGGATGCTCTTTTCTCCCGTTCATTATCCCAGTGATTACGGTTTTATTTTAGACACGTTAGCGCAGGATGGAGATTCTCTCGACGCCCTTGTATTGCTGTGGGAACCCACTTTCCCCGGCTGTATCATTGAAGCCATTCCTGTAGGGATGTTCAAGATGTGGGACGATAAGGGACCGGACGAAAAGATTCTCTGCGTTCCTGTTTCCGACCCGTTCTGGAATTACATCGAGAGTCTCTCTGATGTTCCGCCCCATTTACTAAAAGAGATAGAACACTTCTTCTCAATTTATAAAGAACTGGAGGAGAAAAAAACCGGTGTGGAAGGTTGGAAAAACCGTGAAGCGGCCATCAAGACCATCCTCCGATCCAAACAAAGATACCAGAAGGAGCAAGCTAAACGTCAGAAGAGTCAAGCCTCTTGAGAGGTTCCTAAAAAGATATTGACGACTCAATCTATTCCGAAGTAATTTAACTGTACCTGTGGTCAAAGAGATGAAAAGGAAAATGAAGAATGGGCGAACCTATTATTAGCCTTGAAGGCTCGATGAGGACCAAAGCTGTATCTAATCCTCAATGGACAAAACGGGAGTTTTTAAAGTTTTGTGGGACAAGTCTCTGCATACTCTCAGCCACCTCTCTCTTCGGTTTCCCGGAAACCTCTCAAGCACAAATGGCTAAGAAGGGGCTCATTAAGACAAAACTTTCTCCCTATTTCACTTCGTTGGAGGGAGGAGAAATTCAGTGTGAACTGTGCCCTCACCGATGCCGTGTGGCCAAGGGAAAAAGAGGGATCTGCAGGGTGCGGGAAAACCGGGAAGGGAAATATTACAGCCTGGTCTATGGAAATCCTTGTGCCATTCATCCAGACCCAATTGAAAAGAAACCTTTCTTCCATGTCCTTCCTGGCACCATTTCTTTTTCGCTCGCAACAGCAGGTTGCAATTTCCAGTGCAAGTTCTGCCAGAATTGGGAAATTTCTCAGGCTTTCCCAGAAGACATTTACAGTTTCGAGGTCCCACCGGAATTGATGGTCAACAGGGCGAAAGAGATAGGAGCCCGTTCGATGGCTTACACCTATGTGGAACCGACCATCTTTTACGAATACATGTTTGACATTTGCCAACTGACAAAGAAGGCGGGCCTCCTGAATGTGACTCACTCCAATGGCTTTATCAACCCAGCACCCCTCAAAAACCTATGCAAAGTGTTGGATGCTGCCAATATTGATTTAAAGGGGTTTACAGAGACATTTTATCGTGAATTGTGTAGTGGAGAGCTCACCCCGGTGCTTGAAACATTGAAAACGCTGAAACGAGAAAAAGTCCACCTGGAGATCACAAACCTTATCATCCCCACAAAGAATGATGAGATCTCTGTGCTAAAAGAAATGTGTCTCTGGATAAAAAAAGAATTGGGAACAGATACTCCGATCCATTTCTCTCGGTTTTATCCTCTGTACAAACTCAAGACTCTCCCTCCTACACCGGTTTCGACACTTGAGAAAGCCCGGGCAGTGGCTTTATCTGTGGGCCTTGAATATGTTTATGTCGGGAATATCCCAGGCCACGAAGGCGAGAACACCTTCTGTCCAAAATGCAAAAAGATGGTCATCCAGAGGACAGGATATATGGTTGGAGAGATCAACTTGAAAGATGGAAAGTGTAGGTATTGTGGAAAACCCATTCCCGGGATCTGGGCGTGAAGCATCCGCCTGAAAAAATACCCTTTACCTGTCCTGTCTGCGGTCGAAAGAGGGATTACACTGTTACCGATTTGTTCGAAGGAGCTGCCCTGACCTGTCCTTTCTGTAAGCTAACCCTCATTCTTCAAGGCCATATGTGGAAGGATGTTCAGAGAGAAATCCAAAAACTAAGAAATGAGAAATAGGAAATACTGCTAATGATTTTACTTAGAGTAAGCTCTGGAGTTGCATCGCCAGCATCATATCGCCCTTCACTTTGAGTTTGCCCGTCATAAAGGCTTTGATGCCGTCCAGCCTACCCTCAACCATGTCTGCAAAGTCGTTGGAAGCCATGATAATCGTGATGTCCGGAGAAGCGTGAGTGCCCTCGGTGACCACGCCTTTTCCGTCGGCAATCGCCACAGAATAGACTCCGGGATTAGCTCCACTGATATCGAATTGAAACACAGCCTTTATTACAGCCAACTTCTTGAAATTGTCGTCTATCCTCTTTTGCATTTCGCTAAAGATCTCCTTAGTCGTCATCTCGGTCCACCTCATTCTTTCTCTTCGCCTCTTTTGTAGTATTCGGATATTTTTGGAATTAAACTTTTGGCTCTTGAGCTCATCTCGACCTTTCCCTCTTTTTCAAAGTATCCCATAATTGATTCCAGAAAGACTTGAACCGTGGCAGGTGGACAATGGAGTTTTATCGGAGGGATTTCTCCTAATTCGCTCTCAATCAAACTCATGAGCCGTTGAACAACTTCGTCATCCCCTCCTGAAAAGAGTTGATAAATCTCTTTCCCCTTTATCTTCTCGGTAAACACAGAGGCTGAGGCAATGGTCACTGCACAACCAAAGGATAAAAATTTAGCATCCTCAACGACTCCTTCTTTTATCCGCAAGTAAAGTTTGGTGGTGTCCCCACATACTGGATTATTGATCGCACCCATTCCTTCCGGATTCTCTATCTCCCCCACGTTTTGAGGGTTGCGGAAATGCTCTTTGATCTTCTCATTAAGTTCTAACATCTCCTATCCCCTCGACTCTTTGATTTCCATTTTAGAAAACCAAAATAAAAAACTCAAGGGCAAAATATTCTGGTAATCAATTCGTTTCTTTCACGACAGGTTGTTGGGTCCCTGGAAATCCCCTTTTTTCTCTTAGGCTGGCATTATATTTAAGAAGACTCGAATGATGATCACTGACGAATTTGCGAAGAGTCTCCAGTTGAAGCGAATACAAAGAGCAATCGAGAGGATTTTTTTCGTCTGGGTCATGTTTTAAGTCGAAGACCCAACATCTATTTTTCTTCAAAGAATACTGAACCTTTATGAGATGGTTATCCAACGATGAGATGGACTCTTCATATCCATAAAAGAAAATAGGGGTTCGCCTCAATTTATAGTTAAAAAGGGACTCTCCATCAAAGACCGTTGGAGAAAATGGAATTCTCATGGCATCAAGGAGGGTCGGCAATATATCCACATGACTTGTAGAAAACCCAAACTCCTTCGGCTTAAAAAGTGCTGGTTGATACAGGATCGCCGGAGTCTCCAGATTCTCATTATAGCTATATCGATAGTGCATAAAATTATTAGGATGATGCTGACCGAAAGCCTGGCCGTGATCCCCTATGATGACTAAAATGGTACGTTCCAATAGCCCTTGCTCTTTCAGATGTTCAACAATACGCTTAATCATATGGTCCAGAAGATTTAGATTATTATAATAGCGGCTTGTCAAACGCCCATCATCCTTCATGATACGATAATCCTCGCCATAGTCGAAATATGGAAAGTGGGCGGCAAAGCTGATATAGATGCCCAGAAAAGGCTCTCTCGCTTGACTCAATCTCTGAATAAAGAAATCCACCGTTTGTATTTCATCTCTTGCGATATAATGACCCAGGGAATGAAATTCTTCCTTTATTTTAAATTGCAGATTTTCATAACTATGAATTTCTCGAAGACCACTATTTTTGATAAACTTTGCTGGAAAATACCAGGAGATGGAAGAAGGGGTCACTAAAAAACTGTCGTAGCCCTCACCCAACCAATTATAAATGGCAGGAACTTCGGCATCCAAGCGTGTGCCGAAATTCTCCCGGTTAAAAAAATCGTAAAGTCCGCTGAATAACGAAAAAACGGCCTTGGTGCTCACATTCGATGAGGTAAAGTGCTTTTTCAAAAACCAGCCCTCTTTTGAAATCTTATGAAGGAACGGCATGGGCATTGGATTGCCATTGCTTGTATCAAAGATATATCGAGTTCCCGCCGACTCCATGATAAAAAATACAATATTCCACGGATGAGCACTTTTCGCTGGCAGAAATTTTTTCGGCTCCATTGAATTTTTTTCCGGGGAGCGAGAGTGGGGAGTGACTGATCTATCTGTATTGACCATATTTACATAACGATTTTCCATAGGGTTTTTAAAGAACACATTTTCTACCACATCGAATAGGAGAAAAAGTGCTGGATTGAATCTAATCTCCATAGGAACATTTTTAGTTTTGTTATTGGCTATAAATAGAGAAAGCGATGATAGAAAGATGATCAGCATAATAGAAACTCTGGCCATCCAAACTCGAAAGCCAGGGGGGGAAAGAAGAACCA
>Ga0315279_10006971_pt1 | contig 14105 bp, 13 predicted proteins | sample YL17G06_20_MG_FD_203694 | JGI IMG/M metagenome (GOLD analysis project Ga0315279, IMG submission 203694) | Sediment microbial communities from Yellowstone Lake, YNP, Wyoming, USA - YL17G06_20 | ecosystem: Environmental > Aquatic > Freshwater > Lake > Sediment | place: USA: Wyoming | collected... | reverse complement strand
GTGGAGACGCTGCAGAATGACGATTTGAGAAACGGGCTGCTCGGCTTACGGGAGGCAACGATACAGGTGGTCGACACCACGATGAAGGAACGGACCAAGGGCAGAGCACGCCAATAGGAGCGCCCAATTTCATTTCCAATCTCTAGTCTTGCATGCTGAGCATTCCTTTACTGATTCCAAAGATTTCCTAGGCTGCCATTTGTATCTATATGCCGTCTGGATTCAATCGATTGCATTGCTCGGAGAATGAAGCTTTAAGTTACCTTATGATACATATTATAATATCATACTTCTGGCGAAACCGAGGAGTTGCGATACAAATGGCATGGAGTACCCGAAGACCAAGTCCTGATGGTAGAGGAATCCAGGTTTGCAAAACTTGCAACAAGCCAGCAGATAGGAAACCCGTTGACTGTTCAGAACTGAGGCATCGCCAGCACTATGAATCGAGGAGGAAGGCGTCTCACAAATACTATCACTCGCACAAGGAAAAAGTTGGTGGGTACATGAGGGAATATAACAAACACAATCAGGAGAGAATCATTCTGTGGAACAGGCGTGGTCATCTTAGAAGGAAATATGGGATTACGCCTGAGGATATTGACGCAATGCTGAAAGAACAGGACTACAAATGTAAATTGTGCAAGAAACCGTTCCGGTCAACTCCGTTTGTAGATCATGACCACAAGACCGGAAGAATCAGGGGTCTGCTTTGCCGTGCATGCAATATCGGTGTGGGGCATACTGAAAGGTTCAGTTTGCAGAATTTGAAAGAATATCTTGTTTCGTAATGTCATAGTTTGTATGAGGTTGTGATATAAATGACAATGTCTCTTTTGCGAAGGAAATTGTGGATGGACGAGAAGGAGTTTGTGACAGCGGAAGAGCTGAAGCGTTACTGCAAGCCGATGAAGTTGAACTACGAAATGGTCGTCAGGTACTTCGGGATGCGTGGTTACCTTGTGAGAATTTTCCGAGGGGTCTTCTACGTCAAATCACTGGAAGAGGCGAAACTAGGACGCAGTCGTTACAATCACCTAGAGCTTGTAGCTAAAGGCCTCGAACTCAAGAATGTCAAGCGGTGGTATTTCGGCCTGCACACGGCGCTCAAGCTCAACAACATGACGCATGAGACGTTTGTTGTAGAAGACGTTGTGAGCGACGAGCTGTTTCGCGCGAACCCTTTCACCATTGCAGGATACAAATTCAAGTTCTCCAGATTGTCGCCAACCCTGCTCGGTTTTGGCATAAGAAAGGCAGGGAACGGAGTCAGGTATTCAGATCCCGAAAAGACTCTTCTTGATTTCATCTACCTATGGAGGTACAACGGGATTCCTGAAGAGAAGATTGTGGCCGATGTCAGCGGCTGGGAGAAGGGCGCGTCAAAGGAGAAGCTCATGGCATATGCGAAGAAGTATCCGAAGACTGTGGCACTGATTGCAGCGAGGCACAGAATCTAGCGTCTCTGAAATTCTCGGGACTACCCCGCAACATAGATCTGATCACAGCTTTCCTCTGCGGCTCCGCGCTGCTGAATGGTAGAGATCGAGTAGCTAAAGAAGACAAGGGGAAGACGCACATTCTGATACCTGATTTTCTGAAGATCCTAGGTCATCAGAAAGTCGTGACGCGGAACACGATCACTATGCTGAACTCCATCATGGAGGAAGGCCTGAAGAACGTGATGTTCTACGGTGTTCGGAAGGAGTTCGAACAGCCCGTCAGATGTGGCGTCATCGCTGCAATGACGAAGGATGCGTATGGTGCACGTGAGAAGCACTGGAAGGGTATTGGATTCGTAGGCAGATGCATTATCGTGTCCTACTCGTACTCTAAGAAGACGAAGCTGAGAATACACGAACACATCAGGAAAGGCTTCCCTGCCAAGATAATCGAGATCATTACAGGGAAACGAACACACGTCGAGATTCCGGCCAAGATCGCCAGAAAAATAGAAGCTCTCGCCATAGCGGAGACGCCGTTCAGCACAGGGTTCAGGGTTCACAAGCAGTTGAGGTCGTTGGTTCAGGCTCATGCACTCTACCGTGGAGACACGAAGGTCAAGATGGAGGACTTCGAAGAGATCAAACGACTATCCAAGTTCATGAACCTAGACTTCCGCCAAATCTAGGCCGAGAATCACTGTACCGTATCTTCGAGCAAAGTGGGGGATAACGAAGTTGAGACTTGTTATACCCTCCCAAGGCACGCACAAAGCATAACATTCGATATCGGGCTCGTCAAACAACTAGGTCAATTCTAGATAGTGGGATAGATCGTCGAATTGATTTGTCTTCTTCACACCAAGAAGAAGCTTCAGGCGTTCCTCGGCACGCTTGTCGGGGCTGACGAAGTCCACTTCCGGAACGCTAGTTTGTCTCGCTCTGAGTCTTCTCATCAGCGAGCTCATATCAAAATCCAAGGGAGAGAAACTATAACCTATACACACTATTCGCGACAAGTCCTTCATCATACGATCAGCTTGAATCCAAAGAAACGCGATATCTTTATCGCGATAATCTTTCGACTGAATGGGCGGTATCATCATCCTTTCGCCGGTCTCGTCAGACGAGCACCGTGGGCATCGAAAGAACTGAACTCCATTCAAAGCCTGTTTCTTGTGGCGATACAATAGAAGCACTCCACATAGGCCGCATCTAACCCAGTTCAGAGAACCGTGAAGTTTGAACAACGCGATTTCTGACTGGTTTGGACTTGGTCTTGCCCATTCTCCATCTTGGTTTACTCTGAAGAAATTCATCATGTAGCCAGAATCCGCAATCTTTCCGAGACCATATAATGCATTGTCGATGAGAATGTCATAGTTTAGACTCAAGACCAAGTCCCCCCGCTTCATCATCTTTGCCAGAGAATGATGCTTTCTGCATGGCGGTCCCATCAATGCATAGTCTAGAGTTCGCGCGAGTAGGTCTTTGAGTGACCGCATCTGGCGGCTTTCGTTCTGTCCTAACCTCTGCGCAGCAAGCGAGGAAAACAGCCTGAAGTCAATATCTAATAGAGTCATCACCTCCTCGAGGCGAAGATTTGGGTTGTCAAAAAGACCAATGTCGCTTTTGCTACCATAGAGTGAAGCAATCGTCTTGACCAATATGCCAATCTCTTCCATGAAAAGGTCGTCGAACTTCATGCCTGAATTTTCAATGACGAGACGAGCCATCCTGAAAAAATCGTCATTGCGAGGACTTCTCAATCCTCGGATTCCATGCGTTGACTCCGTATAGTTTAGTGAACATCCCGCCCCCAATATGTACATGTCCGGCATCCGCTACTGCCATCCCCTAGCTGTCGCACTCAGGGTATTCTCGCTCCGTACCTCAGTAGTCGCCGTCTAACGTAGGCAAAACCCTCTTCAGACCTCCTGTACAGCTCGTCGTTGTTATTGAAACCAATACCGGTCGCCGTTTTCAAGAATACGAGTGCCTCATGCAAAGGAGCATCACATTCGGCACTATGTTTTTCCTGCTTCTCTCCTATATGCCACTCACACGGGATCCCTAAGAGGGGCTTGAAGTAGGGATCGATGTAGATGTGTAGAACATCGTCAAGATAGAGCTTGTCTCTCTCCGCTTCAGGTAAAACAAAAACGTCTTTTATGTCTGCCAGCCGGAACTCCGGCATAGGATCGGGTCGGAGTTCGCCATCGACCGTCATCGTGAAATCGTGACCAATCCATTTGCGAGATTTCCGGTCCAAGAGCATGCAAGAGTAGAGCGCAATAACTCCTCCAACATCGTATGCTTCAAGTAGCCCACCGTAGACTTCTCCGTTTGCAAGCTCGACAACCATTGGTTCATCGATCAGGTCCCGCAGGGCGAGGCTCTTTCTTCCTTCCAGCACTTCCAATTTCACTGAGAACCTAACTCCCGCACCAGGCCCCCGATGAAGAATAACCCGTAACTACGTTCTCGCCTTCCATCGTTTCATCCAAAGATATCACCACAAGGTCAGCCAATAGGCCCATTATTGTTGTTCCACGCTCATTGATACGTTTCACCATTAGCGTCATCATCACTACTCCTCATCGTGTGAGCGGCACGATATGAACTGTCGATGAGAAACTAGAGGCGTTCGTCGTCGGGTGGGCTGGTGCGGGCATCGTAAATTGAACCGTCGTCTTGATTTTGTGTGTGTGTGAGTGTGTGTGAGCAATCGTTGCATGAGCGCATTCCAAGCGACATTTTCCTTTTATCATTATTCGATGTACTGACCAGGGTCCTCGAGTCGGTCGGCGATAAGCTGCCATTCTGGCTATTCGGTCTTCAAAGCTCCCTCAATACTTGTGAACTGGTCAAGAGCAGCTTCAAGGTTCTCGATGATTTCACGAGCTATCACTTCTGGTGGAGGGAGCTTGTCCGAATCTTCGAGGCTTTCATCCTTCAACCAGAAGATATCTAGATTGACCTTGTCTCGCTGAAGAAGGTGGTCGTAAGCATATGGTCTAAACCGCTCGGTTTCCTTCCTATTATTGCGATTGTCCGGATTGTAACATTTGATGAAATCTCGTAGGTCTTCGAACCGGATTGGGTTATCCTTTAGTGTGAAGTGTTTGTTGGTTCTCAAGTCATATATCCAGAGCTTCTCTGTCCAAGCTTTTTCGCTCGCTGGCTTGCGGTCAAAGAAAAGAACGTTGACCTTTACCCCGGGCCGATAGAAAATCCCTGTCGGTAGTCGCAGTAGTGTGTGCACATCGCATTCTGCAAGCATTTTTCTCCTTACAGTCTCACCAGCACCACCTTCAAAGAGAACGTTATCGGGTACGACAATTGCAGCCTTGCCGTTGATTTTCAGCAAAGTCTTAACATGCTGCAGGAAATTGAGTTGCTTATTCGATGTAGTTGCCCAGAAGTCCTGCCTCTCATAGATTATGGATTCCCTGTCGGCTTTGCCTTCGTCGTTCACAATTGTAATGCTGCTCTTCTTGCCGAATGGAGGATTCGTTAGAATCATGTCAAAGCGTTTTCCTGGGTCGGATATCAGACTGTCACCTACTTCAAGAGGGATTTCGTCCCCACCAATACCGTGAAGGTAGAGGTTCATCGCACAAAGTCGTGCAACATCGTCCGCAATATCCTTACCACCAAACGTCTCGAATTTTAGGAACTTCTTTTGCTCCTTATCCAGCGGGTAGTTTTGCCATATGTAATCGTGGGCGGCGAGCAGAAAACCGCCAGTGCCGCAAGCAGGGTCATATATCCTCATGCCCGGACTGGGCCTCATGACTTCAACAATTGCTTTGATGAGTTGTCTGGGAGTGAAGTATTGACCTGCTCCGCTCTTTACATCTTCTGCGTTTTTTTCCAATAGTCCTTCATAGATAGTACCTTTGACGTCGATGTCCATTCCGACCCAAGTCTTGCCATCGATGAGCGTGACGAGCCGTTTCAGCTTTGCAGGGTCCTGAATTCTGTTCTGGCCCTTTCTAAATATGAGTCCGAGCAGGCCTTTCTCTTTCCCGAGGGTTTCTAGGATATTACGATAATGGATTTCCAGTGCTTCTCCATCTTTGGAATTAAGAGTTGGCCAATCACAATTCTGAGGTATAGTTGATGGCCTGTTGAATGGCGGTTTCGTCTGCTCATCTGCCATCTTCAGAAACAATAGGTAGGTGAGTTGTTCAACATAGTCTCCGTAGCTTACGCCGTCATCTCTAAGGACGTTGCAGTAATTCCATACCCTCTGGACTATGTCTGATGATTCATCAGTCATCTTCAGGTCAACCACAGTTGACTCGGTGTCTTTCTTCCCCAGCCTTCTCAATTACCATTTGCCCTTTCCGCGTCTTTGCCCTCTCAAGAAGTATTCTCGCTGATTCGTCCTGTGGATCCTGGGGAACCAACTCGCCACGAAAAGCTTTTTTCCAAATGCTTTGGCGCAATCTTTCGGCCTGACTTGAACTTTGCACTACGAGTGCTGCGGTTTCATCGGCCACTGAAAAGATGTGCCCAATTCTACTAGCGATAGCGTATTGTTCTGCAAGCGAAGGTAGAGGGATAGGCATGGCACCAAGTTGGTTCTGGTTCACGGACGCCATTCCGACCACTTGTTGAGCGTTCCGATTGAAGTACTGTTGACCAGAAATCAGAAACCAGAAGGCAACATATTTGCTATCAACACCGCTCCTTGAAGTTCTCAGACGAATGTTCTTACTCTCAAATACACAAGTCTCAACGCCGTCTGGAAACCGTGCTGCCTTGCCGACCAATTCCCTACTATTGACACGATTAACGAGTATGTCTCCCGGCAGGAGTTGATATTCTCGAATCTCTTCTGCGGTCAAGTTCATCCTTTTGATATTCTTCCACACAACCGACCCATTCTCGATATTGTACATCCTTAGACACGCGATTCCGTTGTCAGAGTAGTAGCTCTTTGGTTTGTATATTCCATTCTTCATAGACTCTGCAATGTCAGCAACAGTAGCCCACCTCCAGGAATCAGGTAACTCTTTCTGGAAAACCTGATTCTCTGCATCTAGCGGTTTCGTAGTCTGGCCTTGCTCCAAGACCACAGGTTTTATGTCAAGTCTATGGGCCTTACGCCAGCGTTCAGTGAGTTTTCCTTCAAACGCAGCCTTAAGCACTGAATTGCGATGTTCTCTTAGCTGGGCTCTTGCTTTTTGCAGCGACTGAATTCCGGCGTCAGCTTGAGTGATGAGTCCTTCAACTTTCGCTACTATGCGATGTTGTTCCTGCAAGGGAGGTAATGGCACGGGAATCTGTGAGAATCTTGACCCTGAAACCTCCAAGAAAGTAGTACCGCTTGCGTAACTTACAGCGAGCTGTTTGTTTGCTTTCAGGTAGTAATACAAGTATTCGCTTAGGATAACGCCAGTATCTGGAATCAAATTCTTGAAGCCTTGATTTGTGGCAATAGGGTTAGCCGCTACAGCGGCATATCCGATTGGGGCTCTAGACGAGAACAGAACTGTGCCTGTCGGAAGCAGCACGGCTGAGGATGATTGTAAGCCCTTCTCCGATAGATTTCTTCTTCCTCTACGTATGAATTTCTCGTCGAAGCCGGAAAGGTCGACTGGAGTGACCCAAGGTACATCTCCATCAAAATTGCTTTTGTCTTTAGTTGACGGGGTTCCGCCGGCTGCAACAGTGCCAACCTGGCCCAGCTTGGCCCAGGCCCAATTTTCAGGCAAATGGGGTTTAGTTTCGGGAATTGATAAACTGCTCATGATACGAGCACCGCATTCAATTCCTCCAAAACAGGATTCAGTGCTGGTCCGAAAAGTTCTTGAGCTTTCACGGGACCTCCCTTCTCATAGAAAGGTGCATATTCGAAATCGTCGAATCCAATGTTTACACTGGTGGCAATATGTTCCTTAATCATGTTGAGCCATTCAATCTGTTCGGGCGTAAACTTGCGACCTGTTTTCTCTTGATCTGAGAGCCAGTTCTGAAATCTGCTCTGTACGGTTTCAGGAAAAGGTTCCAGTGAATCAGTCTGTCCCAGTGCATAACGTACAAGAGAGACTATGTTCGTCAGGACCCCTTGGGGACCTCTCTCTCTTACCTTCGACTTCTCCAACTGTTCATAGGCACGCCAAACATTCTCCGTTGTAAGATTGTACGGAGGCTTTCTTATCGCTTCAGCTAGCTGCTGGATGGCTTCGTACGTGAGTTGGCGTGTTCCGTACGGCTTGCTGTATATGATTTGCAGAGCAGTTAGCTCATCTTTGTTTTCTTCTACAAAGCGTTTGAATGAATCAACTACGCTGCGAGCTCTCTGCTTCGCTTTCTGGTCGAAGCCGGCTAGTATTAAGGCGTCAATGCTAATCGTGTCAACAGTCTGCTCGTCCCTTTGCTTAATCTCAATGACTTTGTTTCTGAATTCGCTATCATCGAAGATGGAACAGGCATCTTTCTTAAGAGCCTCTCCTGCGTCTACGATTTGCTTTTCTGTAGGAGTTTCAATCTGAAAGATTTCTTTTGCTTTCTCCACTTTCTTGTCAGGGTCAACTGCATCGAGCAGCTGATTTACTACTCTCTGTAAGGATTTGCCTTGGGCAACAGCTTCAATCTCTCTGGCATCCTTCTCATCAATCTCAGCGGCTAACTTGGACAATCGTCCGGCGACCGAAATTACTGTGTCGTCATCTCTGTTGCCTAATGCTATTGACAACAGCAGCTTCTCGAGAGGTACGGTCCTCTTCCGCTCTAGGGGTCTAGAATCAGTCTTGTCACTCTCGCATACGCCTATTGCATCAACAATGACAAAATGTGTTTTGTAAGAGGCGTCCGGGGTAACTGCCCTAAGGTCAGTTGGAGAAACAGTTCGTGTTCCTCGACCTTTCATCTGTTCGAAGAAAACTCGTGACCTAACATCTCTCATGAAAATGAGGCATTCTAATGGTCGAAGGTCAGTACCTGTCGACAACATGTCCACTGTTACAGCGATGCGGGGAAAGTACGAATTGCGGAAATCAGTGATTAGATTCTCCGGGTTTTCGCTTGCCTTGTACGTAATCTTCTTGCAGAACTCATTTCCTTCGCCAAATTCCTCTCTAGCTATGCGGACGATATCTTCAGCATGCGAGTCATCCTTGGCGAAGACTAGCGTCTTCGGCACCTTTGTTCTTCCAGGGAATATTTCCGTGAAAAGCCTGTCCCGAAAAGTCCGAATGATTGTCCTAATTTGGTCAGGAGCCACGACGCTTCTGTCTAATTCGTTCGGTTTGTATTCCAGCGGTTCGTCGAGTTCTTCCCATCGCAGTTCTCGGGTTAGCCTATTACGTTTGTCAACGTAGAATCCGGCGTCTATCCGGCTCCCTTTTTCCGTAATCTCGGTCTTTATGCGATACACTTCGTAAGTGACATTGACCTGGTCCGCTACTGCTCGTTCGTGGTTGTATTCGGTAACGAGATTATTCTTGAAGAAACCAATGGTCTGTTTAGAGGGCGTTGCCGTAAGTCCGATAATGAAGGCATCAAAGTATTCTAGAACCTGTCGCCAAAGGTGATAGATGGACCGATGACATTCATCGGTAATGATGAAGTCAAAGGTTTCAATAGGGATTTGCGGATTGTAGGCGATTTCCTTCTCCTTCTCTTCTAACGGCGAGACCTGGAACATTGATTGCTCTTCAAGAGTCGGGTCAAACTCCTTCTCCCCTCTCAGCATGGAGTAGAGTCTTTGGATTGTTGTTATGCAAACCCTGGGGACAGGGTCGATTGTGTTAGAAGTCAGATGTTGAACATTGTAGAGTTCCGTGAATTTCCTTCTGTCATCAGGAGTGACGTATTGGGAGAACTCGTTCTTCGCTTGAATCCCAAGATTGCTACGGTCAACCAGAAAGAGTACTCTTCTGGCATTTGCGAATTTTGTGAGCCGATAAACGAAACTGACAGCCATGTAGGTCTTGCCGCTACCGGACGCCATCTGGATAAGCGCTCTCGGCTTGTCTTGAGTAAACGACTTCTCAAGGTTTCGAATGGCTTCAATCTGACAATCTCTCAGCCCGGTCTCAATCAAGGGGGGCATGTTTCGAAGTTTCTTCCTCAAGGTATCCACCTGACTAAGCCATTCGAGAAGTGTCTCGGGTTTGTGGAATGCGAAGACCGGACGAGAACGTGGGTTGGGGTCTCTCAAATCTCGAAAGAACGTCTCTTTCCCTGTGCTTTCGTATGCAAAAGGGAGAGGCCCCTTTACGTCAGGGATACTCCTAGTAGGGCTGGTGACGTACTTCTGCGATTGCTCTGCTACACTGCTTAGAGTTGTGCCCTTAGATTTCGCTTCGACGGCTCCCACTGGCTTTCTGTTCACGAAAAGAAGGTAGTCCGCATGACCAGTGCTGAGCGGAAACTCACATACAGCTACGCCAAAAGAAGCTCCGAGGTTGAGTTCGTTCAGCTGCTGGACTTTCCAACCGGCTGCCTCCAAAAGTGAATCGATTTTTTCCCTCGCTTCTTCTTCAGGCTTCAATTCGATCTGCTCTCCGAGGTTTCTGCTTAATGACGGACAGCAAGTTTCTTCGCCTCAACGGCCTCTATCGCTTCCGCAACTCTCTTCGGTCTCAAGCCAACTCTCAAGAATCTCCTTGTATGCATAGATGGAAAGTATGTAACATGCATGGTTAACCAGGTTACACGACCACTTATGTGACCGGTTTGCCGGTCACTTTTCCGCGCGTATGTCCCTGTGTGTGTGCGCACCAGCCTACCCACACACACTTTTCACCCATCCTAACGGTCCAATCACACCACCAAACCTCGCCAACGAAAATAGAAAACAAACGCCAGATTCGCACAACTCGAATGATGTGAGATATTGGGTAGGCTGGTGCGGGCGTCGTGATTTGAACAGTTGATTTGTGTATCGTTCTTGGTACAGCCGTCCGGATTTGGACGGCGTCGGTCGTCGTTTCCGGTAATTTGTGTGCGCGCACGAACAGAAGAAAACGCCCCCTTGTTCTAGTATTCACGCGAGGTTAACACTCGCGGACAACCTTTGTACGCACCACCCGTCGTCGCGCACCAAGGGACCCGACGACGAAAATCAGAAATGCGGAGCAGACACAACTCCGTTGCCGACAAGCATTGACAGAGAAAATGCAGAGCCAGCTAGCTAGGTTCAAGGGGCATGTGAGGCTTTCAGATTTCTCCTCGGACAAGGTGCCCGATACATCTGGAGTGTACGTCATTGGGGCGGTCACAAGAACGGGGAGACCAATCCCCCTGAGACGTCTGAATGGGATAGACGCTGCCGGAATTCTGTGCATAGGCAAGTCAAAGGATGTAAGAAGGAGAATCCGCGAGTTTGTTGCGGATATACGGACACCTAGATTGGATACCGCGTATCACTCGGCAGGCTGGAATTTTCGTGCGTACTTTCGTGACAATCCAAGACGTGGCATCATTCGGCTAGCTGAAGAAAACTTGGAGGCAACATGGAAGACAACAGCAAGAGATCGCCACGCTGACCACTTGGAAACCCAACTCCTGCAAGCCTATGTAAAGAAGTATCAAGACAAGCCGCCACTCAACATCTCAATCAAGAGAGGATAGGTCCTCGATCTTTCGGTCTCGCTTCGGTTTTCCCCCAATTCGAGAACACGCGCCGCTCACATCCTTCGTATCTCACAAAGATCGAGCAGCTTGTGTTAGGTCTCATCGTGCGGGAGGGGGATAGGAGAGGAATAGGAGTAGGCGTTCGTTTTTCGTCGTCGTCGCGCACCAGGCTACCCACACACATGAAATCACTCATCTCCCATGAGGGTTCAAATTACGGCGCTCGCACCAAGCGACCCCGCCGCCGCCCGAACTACCGAATATGGGATTACATGTAAAAGGCTATGAATAACGATTCAAAACAGGACGAATTTTCTCTTGTAAATTACAAGATTTCGACTTGGCTAACCGTTACCGTTGAATCCTGATTCAGCAACCCGCCTATTGTGATCGATCATTGAACCTTGAACGAACGCCACACTAAATAGCAGAACCAAACAACCTCAAGAACGCTTGCAAAGACAAACACAATGTCTTGAGATATCACGTAGTCCGCTGGGACACCGCCCACACACCCAGAGGCCGAGACCGCACAGGTCTCGAAGAACGCCGTGTGCCAATTAAGACCGTAATTTCCCATGGATGAGAATGGAATCGCTCTAAACTCGCCAGAATGGAATATGTCTTTAATGACATTCCCCAGATTCCACGTGAAGCCCCACTGCCCAAACCAGCCCCCAACGACGAAGAATACGAGACCAATTACGAAGTTAGCGCCTCCAAGGAAGACACGCCTACTGCTCCGAGTTTGAACCTTTGCCATTGCGGCCCGCCGTCTGAAGTAGGCTAAGCCTATGCACTAATTACTCTAACTCTTCAACCAGAGTTTGATTGCTTCCTCTAAGGCCTTGGTTGCTGCGCCTTTCTGACCGCTGAACCTCTCCACTGCTTTCAGCCTGAATTTCTTCTCTAGGTCTTTATCGATTTCTCCGTAGAGTCTTAGGTTTTCAATGCTTTTGTGTTACAGTCGCTTGCGTTGTTGCAGGGTGTTGTGATTGAAGTATGAGAGGAAGAAACCAGATTGCTCTACCAGGATGAACTGTCGTAGATCATTTTCACTTACCTCTAATGTGGAACAGCTTATGTCTGACGTTGAGATCAATTCCAGTATGGTAGGTAATGAACAATCTGAGCGATGTTCAACCGAAATCATCCGAGAAAACATCGATTCCGAGAGAATATTGGGCAGGACAGGAATTGGATTGGCAAGCTTCTACAATTCCTGTTGAGTTGTATGTTGAGCTTCCATATTGGCTAATGGTTCCTGATTGCGTTCAACATGTGGAAGTCAATGGTCATAAATTCCCGGTTGCGATAAGAGACAATTACGTAGAGCTATATTTCAACGCCGTTGGTGATTCCAAATCCACGTGTCTTTATCTTGGTCCACCTAAGAGGCTCCGTCCTGATGTTCAGAAAGCCATTAAGAAAAGCAAAGCACCGATCATAAGTCGCAAATGCAAAACAGTTCTTCTCATTCATTCCGAGTGTAATAGAGATGTGCTCGTGGCTTCTAGAGAGAAAGGCCGGCGAAAGAACCCCGCAAATCTTTATCTCCAATCTTTCTGTGAAGCGCATTTGGATATTGTAAATCGTTTGGTACGGCAATACAGGCTTTCAACCTATGACTATTTTGCCTATGAGCTTAGCCCCTGGGATCTTCCCATATGGTTCGTAGTATCAGGCACTAGCTTTGTCAGGATAGTTCTTCAAGATTATGCGACATGGGACGAGAAACCTGTTATTGTCAGCAATGTTTCTGGTGGCGCAAGAGAGCGTTTCAAGCTAATTACACCATCAGAACTAGAGACTGCGTTGGCTGTCCAACCGAGCGCAGGCGAATTCGAGTTGCTGGATGCATTGAATTTCATGGAACGTGGAGATTATTCTGATGCAGTGCGAAGGATCACTACTGCCATTGAGGCTCAAACCGAGTTCGCGTTGAGGCAAGAGCTTCTAAAGAAGCATCCAATGGAAGATCCCGAAAAGCGGCTCAAAAAGACAGAGAACGACTTCCCGGGTAGACTCCGCCAGTATCAGAAGCTTTGTCATCGCAGATTATCTGATCAACTAGAGAAAGAACTGGATATGACAAGAACACTAAGGCACTCGATTGTTCATAGTGGTAAACGAATTAGTCATGGCGAACGTGGGCAAGCGCAACGGTCAGTGGACACTGGGCGGTGGATCTTTAACTGGCTTGAAAATCAACCTGCAAGGCGTGATGTAAGGGAAAAAAAGATAGGAATGCGTTCATTGGGACGGCATTTCAGCTTGTATTATGCTGAATTTACTCCTACGGGTGTTACTGTGCACAAGCCACGTTTTGGCATAGATTCTTCTAAATTCATCATCTAGGGGACTGGCCCCAGATCCTCAATGAGGTTGAGACTCCTTAGGCTTTTGGCGGTCTAGGGTCACGCCATTGCTTGGTGCGAAATCGACTTGAAGGCGAGTTTTGTCCGTTCGCTTCAGCGTGTCTGTCGTGATTCGAACCGTAATGGGAGTGATTTATGTGTGTGCGCACCAAGAGAGCCACACCTTTCACCGCCTCCTTCGTCCAAACCTCCATCGTTGCCTCACTCTAGAGAAAACGTGCGGCACTACTCGCTGATGCGGCAAGATTCGATGGCAAGAATGGTCGTCGAATTAAGCGCCTAAATCGTCATCAAGTTAAGTCAGAGGCATGGAGAAGGGTTACGGCTCGCTCGGGGATTATTTGCCAGCCTAAAAGTTAATGGTGGACCGGGCGGGATTCGGACCCGCGACCTTCCGGATTGTTGGTTGGCGTTTCTTGCAAACCGGACGTTCTTCGGCCCCATCCGTGGGCATACCAGGCTGAACTACCGGCCCTAGGTGCCGATACGAGGAAAAAGCACTTTTAACCTTTCGGAGACCAGTTCGCCTCGATCATCAGTAGAACGCGTCAAGACGCACATGGATGTTCCGAAGATCATCGGTGACAAGCGACCCACATTCAAGCAGTTAATCATCCGCAACTACGAACCGCCCAAGATGCCCCTCTACGCTCCCGTGGCCGGTCCAATTTCTCTCATGGATCTGTTCGGA
>Ga0315279_10006970_pt1 | contig 14106 bp, 20 predicted proteins | sample YL17G06_20_MG_FD_203694 | JGI IMG/M metagenome (GOLD analysis project Ga0315279, IMG submission 203694) | Sediment microbial communities from Yellowstone Lake, YNP, Wyoming, USA - YL17G06_20 | ecosystem: Environmental > Aquatic > Freshwater > Lake > Sediment | place: USA: Wyoming | collected... | reverse complement strand
ACTGGCAATCGGAGAAAAAGCTCCGTTTCTGCCAATCGCTCATGATTGCGCGAAAGGGTGGAATGGTCAAACTGACGGCAGAAAATATCACCTGCCCCGCGTCGGCTTCGGCATTCGGTCTCAAACCTCTGCCTGAAAAACTACAGAATGGCGAAATGATGTCTACTATGGGGTTGTTCGGCAGCCCGGAGGCTGCGGCCAAGACCATTGCTCTGATGCCGCGGCTTGAACAGGGACGATTTTCCGCCGTGCTGATCGCCCCGCTTGAGAAGTTCGAAACATTGCCGGATGTTGTTGTTATCGAGGCGGAACCGGAGAAACTCATGTGGGTCGGACTCGCCGATATCTTCGACAACGGAGGAAGACACTCTATTGAGACCGGCGTTTTTCAGGCAACCTGCGTCGATGCGACCGTTGTGCCATTTGTAAAACAGAAACTGAATTTCTGCCTTGGCTGTTACGGCTGCCGGGACGCGACCGATATCACGCAAAATGAAACCGTGCTCGGACTGCCCGCATCGACACTCGAACGCATTGTGGACGCGCTCGAAAAGCTGGCGCAGAAAGCAATGCCGCGATCACGGAGCAAGGCTGCGTTCCGGGCGCTGACCGGTTGCGCCGCCGGGGACAATTAAAGAATCAATGGATAATGAACTAATGGACCGATATCACCAATCACTTTTTCAGGAGGTTTTCATGAAAGTCTTTTCAGCTACAGCAGTTTCAGCGTTACTTCTTGGGGCTTTTTCGTTCGGGTTTGCGGCGGATGCGCAACCGGTTGTCAAAAGTTCAACATTTCAAAGTGAGTTGAGTTCTTTGCGTAAAAAGATTGTTCCCATGTGCGCACAGTTGCAGGCTGGTAAACCTGCCGTAAGTCAAGAGAATCTCCTTGCCGACATCGATTCGATTATTTCTGGGTGGAAAGCAATGACCGAAGCCTATAAGACAAACCCGCCTGCCGAATATGCAAAAGACCCTTCATGGCAGAGTTATTTTCCTGAAGCGCTCGATAATTTCGAGATCATGCGTGCCCGGACGGAACAGCAGAATTATAAACGCGCTATGCAGTTCTGCGGCATGAACTGCGGCGTCTTTGTTACCATGAACCAGGTAAACGGCGTGGACAAGGCAAGCGACAAAATGTTCATGGTGCGCAAAAACGCAAAGATGATGATGGATATGATCAAAGCCGGGAACTGGAAAGGCGCAGCGCATGTCCAGGAACATACCGTAGAAATGGTAAAAGCGATGATGGCAAGCACTGCTCCCGCAGGCACTGATAAGGCGGCATTCGAGCAGGACATGAAAAACATCAAGGCCGCTTATGACGCTTTTATCGGTACATTTGAGAAAAAGGACGCCAAAGAAGCCGGGGAAAAGTTCATGGCGTTCATGAAGACGTTCGGTGGGGCATATTCACGATATCTTTAAAAATAGCCGGGAAGGAATTAATGTATGAAAATCGCGGTACCGACCAGAGGAGACCTCATAGACGATCATTTTGGCCATTGTGAAAATTATACCATTTTCAGTATTGGCCTCGACAAAAAAATCGAAAAATCAGAAATCCTGCCTTCGCCACAGGGTTGCGGTTGCAAAAGTAATATTGCTGTAATATTGCAACAGATGGGCGTTACTGTTTTGCTTGCAGGAAATATGGGAGAAGGCGCACTGCATGTGCTGAAGACGCATGACATAGACGTTTACCGGGGTAATCAAGGAGATGCCCGGCAAATCACCGATGCATTTTTAAAGGGAAAAATCAGTGATTCCGGCGAAGGTTGCCGTAACCATGAAAACCAAAACAACGGACACCAGTGCCCACATTAACTGTGTACTCATATAATCCCGGATATAAGGACATGATCATATGAGGCTTCTTCTGGCTGTATGCTGTATCGCCATTCTCGCCTCAGCGGTAAAAGACCGTAGGAAAACATGGACGGGCATCAAAAAAGGCTTGACTATGTTTTTAAATCTGCTTCCGGCGCTATTGAATGTGCTCATACTTGTCGCTATTGTACTGAGCCTTGTTCCGCAGAGCAGGATTGTGGCATTACTCGGTAAAGAGAGCGGTTTCGGGGGCTATTTCATGGCGGCGGGCGTCGGTTCCATTTCGCTCATTCCGGGATTTATCGCGTATCCTTTATGCGGTATACTTATTAAGACGGGTGTCAAACCAGGCGTTGTAGCAGTTTTCATTACCACGCTCATGATGGTCGGGATTCTTACCCTGCCCCTTGAAATGAAGTTTTTCGGCATGCGGACTGCGCTCCTGAGAAACGGGCTTAGCTTTATCGGTGCGCTTGTAATAGGCCTTCTCATGGCGGTGATGCTATGAAAAGCCAAGGCCCGATCATTACATGGGAATACGTGCGCCGACTGATACCTTTTCTGGTTTTTTGCGTTGCGGCCGGAGTGGCCATTGCATTGAAATTTTCTCCGGGCATTCATGTTGCGGAAACTTTTCGTGACTTCATACTTGAAATGATTGCTTTCCTGCCGATGATGTTCATTCTTATCGGGCTATTCGACGAGTGGTTTCCGCGAGAGAAAGTCGAACGGCACATCGGCAAAGAATCCGGAATAAAAGGCACGCTGTGGGTGATGCTGCTGGCTACCCTACAAGCTGGGCCGCTATACGGTGCTTTCCCCGTAGCATACATGCTCTGGAAAAAGGGGTGTAGTCCTTTCAATATTTTCGTTTATCTGGGAGCGTTTTCCGTCATGAAAATACCCATGCTGACCTTTGAAGTCGGTTTTCTCGGATGGAAATTTTCATTGCTTCGCACGGTCTTGAGCATTCCGGTGTTTATTGCCATCGCCTGGCTGATCGACAGGAGTTTTAAAGGTAAAACGTTTGTCATAAATGACGGCGGAAATTTGTCTATATCAAAATCATCGGTTTCAAACGAGAAAAAACTATCAAATCAGGAGGTAGTATGAATGGTGATGTAAAGCCCGTTGAACCCGTATTCCGGGCTGTTTCCTGCTCCGGCGCATCCAATGCAGGAGAATATGCCGATAAGGTCACGCGGACTCTTGACGCAAACGGCGATGTGAATATGAACTGTCTTACCAAGATCGCCATCGGCGACACGGCACTGATTGAGAAATACAAGACTGCTGGCGGTAAAGCTATCGCTATTGATGGTTGTCCTGTCCATTGCGCAAAGAAAATCCTTGAAATAGCCGGGATAAGTGGTTTCGCGCATGTCACCATAACCGATCTGGGAGTAAAAAAGGGAAGCACCCCTGTAACGCAGGATGATATCGAACGGATCGCGGCAACGGTACAGTCGCTGATTCATGTGAAGCATTGATTTTATTCAAGGAGAGAACACATAGTGAACACGTTTAATGTCCATCATGATAAAATACAGGACAGCGCCACGCCCCAAAAGAAGGCGCTTTATGATCACGCTGGCGGATTCAAGATACAGAGCATCGCCCTTCGCGTTGGTGGCATAATTCCTCCTTGCGCGATGAGCAGAGACGTTATGTTTTACGTTATAAACGGAAGCGGAGAGATAACAATTGATGGTGAGACACAGCCGCTGCAAGCAGGTGAAGGGTGCGTTGTTCCGGCATCATGCGGAAGCAGAAGCATTTCAGCGCGAACCGACATGACTATTCTGGCTGTCCAGGGCGGAAGCGAATCAAAAGAAGCGGCATGAGCGTTGTTTCCGCTATAGTCGGAATTGTTATCGTTGCCGCCTGTTTCGGCCTTATGGTGTGGGGACAAAATTATCTGGGAGAGGATGCAGCCAGATCCCCGCGCGACACAAAGGACAATGATACGAAAGGCGCGATAGATACTCCATGCAGGAATTGCGGGAAATGCACATCTCAGCGCATTACGGAGGATAAAGATTGACGAATGGCTAATCACAATCATTGTTATTGCATAAACAGAACATCGATAAATCGCTTATCTAAAATTGCGATTCTATCGGTTCTTTCTGTTTGCGCGATTATCCATGCCAATGAACGGACGCCTGGAGTTGGCAGTCTTGTTCTTCATTTCTTCGGTTCTCCCACCTGCGGCGAATGCATGGAGATCAAAGAGGCCATTCTTTTTCCGATACTGCAGGCATATCCCGATAAAATCGATCTGCGGATTTTTAATGTCGATTCCGACACAGGTTTTAAAATGATGACGGGCATGGAAAAACGGTTCGGCGTGAAAACAACCGCATCCATAGAATTGTTCTTTCCCGATACATTCCTTATTGGTGATGCAGATATTAAACAGAATGCTCGCCAGATGATTGAATACCGGCTGGCGCACCCTGAAAAATGGAGAAACGCTGGTGCTGATTTTGTACAGGATTCACAACCATACATCGAGTCATTGAAAAAGAAATTTGGAGAATTCTCATTCCTCAGCATTTTTGCCGCAGGCATCGTAGACGGCATAAATCCGTGCGCAATTGCGACGATGATTTTTCTTGTTTCCTTCCTTGCCACTCGGAAGCGATCCCGCCGAGAAATCCTGACCATAGGCATGTGCTTCACGGCTTCGGTTTTTCTGACCTATCTGCTTCTTGGTATCGGCGCATTCAAGGCAATCACCGCGCTGGAGCATTACCGGTGGCTGTCAAAGGCGATACGCTGGTCAGCAGTCGGCCTTGCGCTTATCGTGGGCATTGTGAGTTTCGTTGACGCATTCCGCTTTAGAATATCGCGCAAAACGCAGGACATCGCAATACAACTGCCCAAGGCAGTCAAGCAGCGAATCCATAAGGTGATATCAGGCAATCTTTCGGGTACACAATTGGCAACAGGTGCAATCGTGACCGGTTTTCTTGTCACGCTGCTCGAAGCTGTTTGCACCGGCCAGGTGTATCTGCCGACAATCATTCTCATGACAAAACAGCATGGGCTTCGGTTTATCGGGTGGCTATACTTGATTTTCTATAACATCCTTTTCGTTTTGCCGCTGCTTGCCGTGATGGTGCTCACCTATTTCGGGCTCAAATGGGACCGGCTGGCGAAGGTGACCCAGAAATACCTGGCACTGCTGAAGGTGCTGCTGGGAGTGGTGCTTTTCGCGCTAGCGGCTTTTCTGGTATTTGCGGGGTAGCGCAATAAATGCTATTCTATTCCGAAATGTTATTTTTATATTTGGTGAAATGACGAATTGAACCAAAAGGAACGTAGACACCATGAAACACATGCGAATTTCAACAATATCATATTTCTTGTTTTTCGGCTTGCTTATTCTGGCGAGTTGCGGACGAAAAGAAGCTGCTGCCACCCATGAGAGTCAGAATAAACTAAATGCCAAAAATGAACCTACCTCAGGAGCGCAGGTAACTTTTTATGAGCTTGGTTCGGTAAACTGCATTCCCTGCCGCATGATGCAGCCGGTCATGAAGGAAATCGAAACCGCATACGCGGGAAAGGTTAAAGTTATTTTCATCGATGTTCTGACCGATGAGGGACGCCCTGCCATGCAGCAATTCGGAATCAAGGCCATTCCCACGCAGGTTTTTCTGGATGCGCAAGGCAAGGAATTCGCCCGTCATGTCGGATTTTATCCCAAAGACTCGATTGTGGCTTTGCTGGCGAACAAGGGCGTGAAATAATGTTAATGCAGCTTTTCAACTGGCTGATTGCTGCAATAAGCTCTACACCGGCAATCGCACTCACGGCAGCTTTGTTATGGGGCATTCTTAGCATTGTGTTAAGCCCCTGCCATCTTGCCAGCATCCCTCTGATCGTCGGATTTATCGGTAATCAGGGCAAAATCTCCACGGGCAGAGCTTTCGCATTTTCAACCTTTTTCGCCTTTGGCATTCTAATCACCATTGCCTTGCTTGGGGTAATTACAGGATTATTTGGGCAAATGCTTGGCGATGTTGGTCCGTTTGGTAATTATCTTGTTTCGGCAGTATTCTTTGTTGTCGGTTTACATCTTCTGGGGGTACTGCCATTACCATTTTTATCAAACAGTGGCCGCCAGCCGACGATGTGGAAGAAGGGACTCCTGGCGGCGTTACTGCTGGGGCTGATCTTTGGCATTGCGCTTGGTCCATGCACGTTCGCCTACATGATGCCCGTGCTTGGCTTGGCGTTTTCCATGGGCTCAACGAGGTTCTTATTTGGAGCAGCACTTGTATTAGCATACGCAGTCGGTCACTGTTCGGTTATAGTTTTTGCAGGAACATCCACCGAGCTCGTGCAGAAATACCTTCGATGGAACGAGCGGTCAAAAGCGCTGGATATTCTCAAGAAAGTATGCGGTGGACTGGTGATTCTCGGCGGGATGTATCTGATTCTGACAACGCTGCACCATTGACAGTTATAATAACCGATAAAATAACTTGCACCCACAACCGTAATAATTCATATTTCGTTAGATGGCGAATTATAGAAATCAAGACAACCACCATAAACAATCAAAAAAGGCCCTTATGGTAACTAAGGATAAAAACAGCAGCGGTTCGGAGGAGAGCGTCTTTACTGAGCAAGTAAAAGAGCTTGTCGCGATTGGTGCCGCCATAGCCAGCAACTGCGAACCGTGCTTTAAATTCCATTTCGATAAAGCACGAAAACTGGGTATCGCCCTGGAAGACATAAAATCGGCAGTAGAAACCGCAAAAATGGTCAAGGCTTCACCCGCACAGGCCATAGCTCTTTTAGCTGATAAATATCTGCAAACAGGGCAGCCATTAAAAGGTTAACTTTTTTTACCCCGGAGCAAAATATGACACTTGAGCGGTTTATAGCCATTACAAAAGCCATTTCAGATCCACAGCGCGTCAGGGCGCTTATGGCTCTCCGCAAAGGCGAATTATGCGTTTGCCAGATCATCGAACTGCTAAACCTGGCACCCTCGACCATTTCCAAGCATATGACAATTCTAAAACAAGCAGGACTCGTTGAAAGCCGCAAGGACAGCCGCTGGGTTTATTATCGCCTAGCTGATACAAATAAATCCGAGAAGGAAATTGCGAAAATAATCGAAATGGCGGTTACTCTTCTTAAACATGATGGCGAGATCCGCAAAGATGATAAAAAATTAGGGACGATAACATGCGAGACGCTTGAATTATTATGCAAACGGCAGAGAAAAGGATAAGGCGTTTAAATGCAGGAAAAACTTAAAGTTCTCTTTCTCTGCACCGGAAACTCCTGCCGCAGCCAGATGGCCGAAGGCTGGACACGCCACCTTAAGGGCAGTCTGATCGAGCCATATTCGGCAGGCATAGAACCACATGGTCTTGATCCGAACGCAGTCAAGGTCATGGCCGAAGCGGGCGTCGATATTTCTCGCCATCGCTCAAAACACCATAACGAGCTTAAGGGTATTCTGTTCGATTGGGTTATAACCGTCTGTGATCACGCTAACGAGAGCTGCCCGATTTTTCCCGGCAAAATTAAACGTTTCCATGTCGGTTTTGACGATCCGCCCAGACTGGCAAAAGATGCAAAGACCGAAGAAGAGGCGCTGGCCCATTACCGCCGTGTAAGAGACGAAATCCGTCAATTTGTTGAAAATCTTCCTGAAATATTAAAACAATAATTTTTAACCACAAGGAAAATCACATGTCGGAATCAAAACACGATGCTGTTCGCCAGGAAGTAAGAACGCGCTATGCAAAGGTAGCAAACTCTTCGTCGAGTTGCTGCGGCGGCAACGACAGCGGCTGCTGCACGTCTAACCCGCAGGAATCGGAAAAGGTCGGGTATTCGTCGCAGGAAATCGGCGCGGTACCAGAAGGCGCAAACATGGGACTTGGATGTGGAAATCCGCAGGCGATTGCTTCGCTTAAAACAGGTGAAACGGTCGTTGACCTGGGTAGCGGCGGCGGCTTTGACTGCTTTCTTGCCGCACGCCAAGTCGGCAATGCCGGAAAGGTCATCGGCGTCGACATGACGCCGGACATGATCAGCAAAGCGCGTCTGAACGCCGAAAAGGGTGAATATCAGAATGTCGAGTTCAGGCTGGGTGAGATCGAAAATCTGCCGGTTGCCGACAATACGGTGGATGCAATTATGTCAAACTGCGTAATAAATTTATCTCCAGATAAACAGCGCGTTTTTAGCGAAGCCTTCAGAATTCTAAAAGCTGGCGGGCGGCTGGCAATATCGGATATTGTGGCGATACGAGAGATGCCCGAAAAACTGAAACGTGACAAAGACGCTTTATGCAGTTGCATCAGCGGTGCGGCGAGCGCAGAGGATACCAGGGCAATGCTATTAAAGGCCGGCTTTGGCCGGGTTGATATTGCGCTGAAGCCGGAGAGCCGGGAGTTTATAAAAGATTGGGCACCGGGAAGCGGGGCCGAGAACTATGTCTGTTCTGCAATTATTACCGCGACAAAAAACTGGTAGGAGATTCTGATGGCTCAAATAGAAGAAAAACGTCTTTCGTTTCTCGACCGTTTTCTTACCTTATGGATCTTTATAGCCATGGGGCTTGGTGTGGCAATCGGCTGGCTCCTGCCTGCCACATCGGCACTGCTCTCGCGCATGAGCGTAGGAACAACCTCTATCCCTATTGCCATTGGTCTTATCATCATGATGTATCCGCCCTTGGCAAAAGTAAACTATCGCAGGATAGGCGGGGTTTTTACGGATAAAAAAGCACTCTCGCTTTCGCTTGTCCAGAATTGGATAATCGGCCCGGTGCTCATGTTCGCGCTTGCTATAATCTTTCTGCGCGGCCAACCACACCTCATGACCGGTGTTATAATTATCGGTCTGGCGCGCTGCATTGCCATGGTGATTGTCTGGAACAGCCTGGCCAAGGGCGACAACGAATATGCTGCGGCGCTTGTGGCTTTTAATTCGATTTTCCAGGTGCTCTTTTTCGCGGTTTATGCATACGTTTTTGTTACCGTGCTTCCGCCGCTTTTCGGCCTTGCCGGGCAGGTCGTGCATGTGTCAATGAAGGACGTGGCTGTCAGTGTGGGAATTTATCTGGGGATTCCGTTCGGAGCAGGTTTTATTACTCGCATGGTTCTTGAACCGATCAAGGGCGAAGAGTGGTATACAAAAAAGTTCATGCCTAAAATCGGGCCCATTGCGCTCATAGCTCTGCTATTTACGATCCTGGTCATGTTTATCTACAAAGGCAAAACAATTGTCGCCCTGCCCTTGGATGTCGTGCGGGTAGCAATTCCTTTGGGGGTCTATTTTCTGATTATGTTTTTCGGATCGATGTTTATCACGCGGCGGTTGGGGATAAATTATAAAGAAGCGGTCAGCCTGTCTTTTACTGCAGCAAGCAATAACTTTGAATTAGCAATCGCCGTGGCCGTGGGCGTATTCGGCATTGCCTCGCAGGAGGCTTTCGCCGCTGTTATCGGTCCGCTCATCGAGGTGCCGGTGATGATTGCGCTGGTGAATGTAGCTTTAAAATTCAGAAAAAGTTTCGCGAAACAATAATAACCTATTCCGAAGGGAGACTTATTATGTTTAATACCTCTGTTAAGATTGCCGCAACGCTTTTGCTGTTCGCTTTGGGCAGCTATGCCGTGCCTACAAATGCTAAGTCAGCGATGAGCGAAGCTTCTACAGGCGGGCAATTTCTTTTGCTTGCATTCTACCAGGCAAAGGACGCGTCGTTTACTTCCTTATCCTCAACAGTCGCGGCCTTTAAGAAAGCCTCTACTAAAAGGATCGCTATCTACCATGCAAACCTAGGCGATCCGGCGAACAAGGAAGTGGCGGACAAATACGGTATCAAGCCCACCGATCTTCCCGTAATACTTGCCATAGCTCCCAATGGCGCTATAACCGGCGGATTTAACAGCACGGTCACTTCGGAACAGCTCAAGCAAAGCATAAGCGTTTCGGACCTTATGCTCAAGATCCTTAAACCGCTCCAGGAGCGGAAAGTGGTGTTTGTGGCTTTGCAGAATCAATCAACCAAGTTTAATACGGAATCCTGGCAGGGAGTAAGCGATTTTGCCAACGATGCACAATACAAGGACCTTGTAGCGGCCATAAAGGCCGATCCCGCCGCTACCAGCAGTCAGGAACTCATCAAGCAGTGCCAACTGATTCCTCCGCTGACCCAGGCGACCGTTGTGCTACTGCTGCCGCCGGGGCAGATCGGGAAGGTTCTTACCGGAAAAGTAACCAAAGATGATATTCTTAAGAGTTTACAGGCCTGCAGCGCAGGAAGCTGCAAGCCCGGGGCCTGCTCGGACCGCCAGTTCAAGCAGAATGTTAAGCCTATCGTCTCGGCGCTTGACAAGGTAACAAAGCTTCAGGGCGTAACGTTCACTTGGAACACGAAAGAGTATCCCCGCCGTTTTTTTTCCGAGGAACCCCAAATCGGTCTGATCGCGCAGGACGTGGAAACGGTGATACCTGAAGTTGTATTCACTGACAAGGAAGGTTTCAAATCGGTGGCCTACGATAAACTCACAGCAGTTCTTATCGAAGCGGTGAAAGAATTAAAGACACAGATGAATTCTCAGGATTCAATTATAAAAGTGCAGAGCGCACAGATAAAGGCATTGCAGGCAAAAAGATAATATTCTACAATATCTGTTAATCATTTATCTATCGCGAGGTTTAAATGAAAATCAAACAACTTGTCTTACGAGAGCTGTTTCAACGTAACAATCAGTTGATATCGAGTCTTGTTGCTGTTTCGCTTGGCATTGCGGTTATGGTCGCTATCCAGAGCACCACACATTATTCGGAAAAGGCAGTTGCTGGCGAACTCGATGCCCTGGGTGCAAACATTCTTATTCTGGCCAAGGATGCAACGGTGCAGGATTACTACAGCGCGGATTTCCAGCAATCGGAAATCCCGGAAAGTTATGTGTCGATTTTAACGGGTTCCGATCTAAAAGGTATTGATAACCTCTCACCAAAACTCAGTGTGCCAGTTGAAATAAACGGTCGCAAGGCCACGCTCACCGGGATTCTGCCCAAGAATGAGTTCAAGTCGAAGGCAACATGGCGGGGAACGCTTGGCGTTTTTGACAAACCACAAAACTGCGGGATTGTTGCGAACATACCTGGTATTACTGATACCACAAAGACACAGGTGCGCAAACGAGTTATCGAAGATTTGGCTCCCGATGCCATGCTTGTTGGCGCGGATATAGCCTCTTCGCTTACTATCAAAGAAGGTGATTCGTTGACCGTGCTGGGCAAGCGATTTATTGCAGAGGCCATATTGCCGATTACCGGAACAGTTGACGATGGACGGCTCTTTGCGCATTTACATACCGTACAGAAGCTCGCAGGAAAAGATTCTGTGCTGCATTCCATTGAAATCGTTGGCTGCTGTTCGGAGATTAATACCGGTCTCATTAAAAAAATCAATAAACTGCTGCCTGACGCCAAGGTTGTCACGATTACGCAGATCGTTCAGACACAGATCAGGGCCAATACGGTCATGCAACGCATCTCTTTAATCATGCTTGTGGTGATTCTGGTTGTGGGCGGGGCAAGCATTGCTAACTATATGTTCGCCAATGTTTATGAACGGCGCAGGGAGATCGGCATTTACATGGCCATGGGGGCAAATTCATCGTGGATATTAAAGCTGTTTTTGCTTAAGGCATTAATCATCGGCCTGGCGGGCGGAGTCTTTGGTTATGTTCTCGGCTCTGCTCTGGCCATGACCCTCGGCCCACGAATCGCCGGAGTGCCCGTATTTCCTCTGCCCATGTATGCTCTTTACAGCGTGATTATATCAACCGTCATCGCTTTTGCAGCCAGCGCGATACCGGCGATGAACGCCACCAAGGTAGATCCATCACTCATAATGAAAGAGGACTGAAATTATGCTGAAAGCAAATGCCATATCCAGAATATTCAAACGCAAACATGGTATTGTGAAAGCGCTCGACCATATTTCTCTGGAAATTAAAGAAGGCGAATTTGTGGCGATTGCGGGCCCCAGCGGCAGCGGCAAGAGCACCCTGCTCCTGGCTCTGGGCGGAATGAGTCATCCCGATGAAGGCGCTGTTCTATGGGAAAACCAAGCCATTTACGATTGGAATGTAACAAAACGGTCTCAGTGGAGAGGCGTGAGTGTCGGCTTTGTTTTTCAGTCGTTCAACCTGGTACCCTATTTAACAGTATACGAAAATGTCAGCGTAGGGCTCGCTCTTGCAAACAATGGAACAACGAGCAATAAGAGCATCGACAGCATTCTAGAGGAAGTCGATCTTACAGCCAGAAAAGACCACTTGCCATCAGAGTTAAGTGTGGGACAACAACAGCGAGTTGCACTCGCCCGTGCATTAGTTAAAAAGCCGCGCCTTATTCTTGCCGATGAGCCGACAGGTAATCTTGACCCCGAAACCGGCAAAGAGGTTATGAATATTATCAAGCGGCAGAATGAAACAGGAACGACTGTGGTTATGATAACTCATGATCCAGCCATTGCCAGATTAGCTGCGCGGACAGTTAGAATAATAGAAGGTAAGATCGCCGAATAGTAATCGAGCATTATAACTGTCTCAACCTTGCCTGACGGTTTCTCGATCCAAAGTTGAACGCACTATAAATTATTTTCGAGGTTGTCCAGGAATATGAAGCGGACCAGATTTTTCTTCTCCTTTCACCACATAGTAAATCAGAAACAAAAAGAACAGCACCAAGGCGACATTTCCGACCTCTTCAAGCGTTATTCCCTGCAGAAATCCAACATTCCACCATCCTGCATTTCCGCCGAAGATCAAGAACACCACTATGCCGGATAGCACCAGAATACTCGTTGTGATTTTGGGGCTGAACATGGTATCTGCTCCTTTTCCAGACATCATTGCCACAAGAAGGAAGAAACAGAATATTCCTATTATAATCAGCGCTATGTCTGGTATCGAATCGTTGGCGATTTGAACCGGATCGTATCGATATGTATGCATCACATGCGGAATGACAAACAACAGACCCATAATTCCGGCAATAACCACATTCAATCGCTTTGAATTCTCTCCGAGTATCTTCGCTTTTTCAAGGATCGCAAACACCAGCACAAATACAAACATGAATGGCAGCAGGCTGTCACGTAATCCAAGACTTTCTGCTTTTGCGATAGCATCGGTAAATGATACCATTTTTTCACCTCAATATTTTTTGATAATGTAGTTGAGTTCGGCGAAGTCACGCTGACTTCTGCCCGGACTCTTATCAGTTGTGCAGGCGCTCCACTTCTCGGCAAACTGGTTGAGTGCGCAGGCGAACCGCGTTGACAGCTTCCACCCATGCGCTCCATTGGATCTATTGGACAGGTTCGTTGCATGCTCAAGAACACCGAGCTTGTGGAGCCTTTCCCTTGCACGCTCAAATATTCTACGTGGGATATTGTGCTTTTCCATAATCCATTTCAATTCCTGATATCCGTCCGAATCCGACCATTTCAGTTCTAAAACTATTGATAACCCGGCAAATTGCTGATTGGGGTTGCCTGGATAGAGCAGTTCTATGAGTTCTCCGATCTCTTTACGCTTCTGAATTGCGTTATATGCAATTCCAATTTTAGGAACGTATGCCATTTTGTTATTGCGATGGTGGGGTTTCGGATATGAATATGCCCAAGTTGAATGGACCGATTGTTTCTGAAATGTTAAAATCCTTCCAATCTTTCGATGGGAAACGGTCCTTCACCAAGAGTCCGGTTGAATCGGCGGTTTCTTGTTGCACTGGTCAGATTGAACAGTAAGGACGGCCAAGGGAAGCCTCTTCAACATGATATTTCGTCTATGAAAAGCGACACGCAAATCAGTGTCAATTGATGGTGCCGCAGGCAAAACGAATTCCGGCTTTATAGCCTCCATGCCCCTCGAATTCTGATTTTTGCAGGTTTTCACCCTATATATTCAGGGCTTTTTTTTGGCTTTTGCAGCTCATCCATTTTCCTGCAGTGGACTGGATTAATGTCGGTATAATCCTGGTACAGTTCCATAGCAGGGTCCACAACGTAACGGCAGGCGATTTCCAGGGCTTTTATCCGCTCGATGTTCTTCAATGATGCCTTTCCCAATTTCCTTTGAATCTGGTTTATCGTGTCATTCACAACCTTGCTTGCTTCGTCTATTTCCTTTTGGTTTTCCGCGATGAACTTCCTTACCTTTTCTATGTCTCCTTTTTCAGGAAAACCAAAAGGAAATAGACGAAGCA